>Ga0315280_10012502_pt1 | contig 10255 bp, 10 predicted proteins | sample YL17G06_40_MG_FD_203697 | JGI IMG/M metagenome (GOLD analysis project Ga0315280, IMG submission 203697) | Sediment microbial communities from Yellowstone Lake, YNP, Wyoming, USA - YL17G06_40 | ecosystem: Environmental > Aquatic > Freshwater > Lake > Sediment | place: USA: Wyoming | collected...
CCTTTGTTGGCCTTGGTAATCCTGGAAAATATCTCCTTCTCACGGTCAGGTGCGTAAATGGGTTTGTCGGCTACGTTTTTCAGCTTCCCAATCTCTATGACGATGCGCGCACGTTTATTTATCAGCTCGACCAACTGCTTATCGAGGTCATCTATCTGCTTTCTGAGCTCTTCGAGAGACATAAGTCGTGAAACTTAAAGCTTAAAACCTAAAGCATAAAGCCAAAACTCAAAAGGGGGCCTGCCCAAAGGCGGCCCATTTTTGCGAAAACCGATATATTTAACAGGATTCCGGCCTTGCGTCAATCAATTTGCACAATTAGATTAGGTATTATTCGCAATTCGGGCGAAAAATATGCAAAAGCCGATAAAGTATGCGATTTTTCGGACAAAATGGGGCTACTTCGGCCTTGCCGGCACCGAAGATGCCCTTTGCCGGACTCATCTACCTGAACCGGAGCCGGAAAAGCTCAAATCGCATCTCTTAAAAAGCTTGCCGCTCGTGAATCGAGTATCGAATATCGAGTATCGAGCATCGAGTATCGAGTTCGACAAGACATTTTTCAGGGAAATCCAGGAAAAAATAACCGCTTATTTCGACGGTGTCCGTGTGAATTTCAGTCCCGACATCCCTCTGTCGCTCGATGGATTTGGCTGTTTTTCCAGGTCGGTTTTGACTGCTTGCAGGCGTGTAACCTTCGGCCAAACAATAACCTATGCCGCTTTGGCAAAAAAGGTGAGCTGCCCTCGAGCCGCTCGGGCCGTCGGCAATGCCCTCGCAGCGAACCCTCTACCGTTAATCATTCCCTGCCATCGTGTCGTCCGCAGCGACGGCAAAATCGGCGGCTTCTCCGCCCCCGGCGGGCTATCACTCAAAAGAAAGCTGTTGGCGCATGAACAGAGATCGGCTACGTTTCTGTGATAATCATGCCGCCATCAACGGAGCCAAATCGGCCCGCTTCAACGGCCGAAAACCAAGCCTCCGAAGCACTCGATTGAACGCAGTCAAAGTGAGCTTATCTGGTGCTACAATCTCAATACCAATAGGTCTTCCATCGCGGGCAAAATCAATCACAAGTCCCGGCTCAACCCGCTTTGTTCGCCGGCTCTTATCTTTTGGACGGCGAGGCAAATAGTAGTATGCAGCTATCGGCTGCCCATGTCGAAACGTTACTTCCAGATATGACTCATTCATCTTAAGCTCGGTAACATGCCTTATTGACCTTCATTTTATGCCCGGGCACGGATTCCATCAAGGGCGTTTTTCAAAAAAGCTACTTGAATGGGGCGTAGATGAAACCCGGCAAATACATCCAGCCGGGCCGGACGAAGAACAAATGTGCTCTCCGTGGTTAAACAAAATCCGCTATGTGAATCTGTGTTTATCCTATGAACCGGAGACAGTCAAAGGTTTTTTATCTTTCACTCAAGATGGACGACAGCGCCGCGGCGGTCGGCGTCCATACTTGCTTTCTTGATTACGTCATAAAGCCTGCGCGGGTCGTGGACCTTCTCAAAGACAAACTCCGGGTCGCTTTTGTCGGATGTAATCAATACGACCGTGCCGATGCCGAAAACACAGTCGAGGATGCTTCTGCGAAGCTTCAGGTCGAGCACGCGAAACATATCGAGGTTGTCAACCTTCCTGTCGAAGATGCCGCGGCCCCACTCAATCCTCGCCAGGGTCACCTCGTAGTAAATCGTTTTGAGCCTGACCATTTTAAGAAGCAGGAAAAGCATCACGGCGATTGCCAGGCCGAGGGCGGCGATGACCCTGTATCGGCCAAATGTCAAAAGATAAGCTTCTGTTAATTTCAAATTTAACAGACTTGTCGCTATCCTCTCGAGCGGTACCCTTGCGAGGACGATTGCCACGCCAAAAAGGACCAGCCCTTTGAATATCGCCGGCAGCAATCCCCACAGCGACGGCCTGCCCTGGAACAGGACTCCTTCCGGCAATTGCTCGTTTTGGTCCGGCTCGCCATTCGCCTCCGGGCTGTCTTCCAGGGCTTTGGCTTTGTCGGTACTAAGGAACTCGCCGCAGAATCGGCACTTGATTGCACGGGCCTGAATGGTCTCTGCGCAAAATGGGCACTTTTTCGTCTGTGCTGGGCTAAAAGTAACGTTTGCCATACCCTATATATCGGAAATACGCCCCAAATTTAAGCAGGAGAACCCTACACCACAGTCCCTGGAAAAATTTTGCAAAAAATTGTAAATTCCTCTTGACATAAAGTAATGTATAAGTTACATTGTGTATGGTTTAGCTTACAAAAAAACACGCAAATTACGATTGCGTTGAAAGGGTAAAGGTTATGAACAGGATGCAAAAAATGGCCTGGCTGTTTGTAATTACAACAGTGCTGGCTGTTGTCGCCAGTGCCGTGGCCGTAATCTGGCTCTACGGGAAATTCGGGATGCCAAAGGCGGTCGCGGGCCTCGCATTTATGGGAATTGCCGGCATTGGCGGGTTAGGGCCTCTTATTTTCAAAAAAGAGTCGGGCAAGGTAACTTGTGACGAACGCGATACACTCATCAACCGCAGGGCCGCCCTTGCGGGTTTTGGGACGGCGTATATGCTTGTCGGCGCGGTGTGTATGGTTCCATTTTTCGTCCTGGGACCACTCGGCTCAATATCCGTTACCTGGCTGCCAATGATATTTATGGGGGCCGGCATCTGCACTTTTTTTGCCCATTCGGTCGCCATTTTGCTTCAGTATGGCTGGAGGGGTAAGAATGGCAAATAGCGAGTTAAAGAACCAGATTCGCCGGCTGCGATTTGAGAACGGCGAGATGACCCAGCAGCAGTTGGCCGAGCGGGCCGGCGTAACCCGCCAGACAATTATTGCAATCGAGGCCGGCAAATATGCCCCCTCGCTTACCCTGGCGTTTAGAATAGCCCACGCGTTCTCCGTGACGATAGACCAGGTGTTTCAATATGAAGAAGAGAAGTTGCAGGATTGAGCGCTTTTGCTACCTCACTCGCCATACCCTTTACTCCTTTGGGCGGACTTATGGTGACAATTGAGGCAAAGTAATTACCCTTCTTTTTGTTCTAATCTACATCTGCGTATTGCGGCGGACTTTCGCCAATGCGTTTTGTGATACGCGGATATTTTCCCTTAGGCACCTGGTCAGCAATACCAACCACATTTATCTGGTGATACCAGTCATCCCCGAAATCAAACCAGTACCCGAAAGCTTGACCGACCTGCAGGCCCAAAGACCCGATGGTCGTGCGAGTTACATCGCCTGCGGTTTTCTCATTCATGCTGAAAGGGCTCCGCATCTCCGTCGGCAGCACATACCGCAGGCCCTTCGGGTCGTGAGGACCCTTGCCGAATTGAAACTCATACATATGCTCGTCTTCACGGTCAAAGGCCTCAAAGATGGCATTGTGCAGGGCCGAGAGCGTTTGGCTGCCTTTAACTTCGATAGTGCGGCAGACAACCTTATTGCGTTTGGCGAACGCTTTGGTAATAGGGCCGCCGATGAGGCAGACTTCCAGACTGTAAACACTCCGCCCTTGACGGTTTGCCCCCCCGCTTGGCTTGGATACGTGGCGTTTCATAAAACAGGTCCTCCAATACACGCTATTTTAACAACTTTTGTCGGCATTATGTGACAGAGCATTAGCAGTAGCGCTATGAAGTAGGCGAAGGCCGACCCGCCAGGACGTCGCGGCGGGCTCAAACTGTATCGCTGTCACTTAAATTCCTGCAGCAGTTCCAGCAATTTTCGGTCGAGCTTGTGGCCCTGAAAGTCCTCGTATTCGACATCCGCCCGGTCGGAGTCAATGATGCCGAATGCGCCGCGGAAGTTCCAGAGCGCCAGGCCGATGCCATAGCCGGTAAGGATTTCCAAAACATCTCGCAGCCAGGCAAGGACAACCTTGTGCGGGGTTTTATTGAAGGCGCCGCCTTCGCCGCAATGCACGCCGACGCCTTTCTTAGTCAAATCGGCCCACCTCTGATAGTGCTGCTCTAAGCGTTTGCGGTCCCAGTCCTGACTGGGCCAGGTCGGCTCCGGGTATTTTTCGCCGCCTACCCAGGAGGCCTTATAGTGACTGATGCCCATTGGCTCATACGCCCGGCAGCTTTGAGCGATGCCGAGGTCAACCAACTCAGGCATCGGCTCTCTGGCCCAGCTCAAGCCATCGGCAATAATGATGCGGTCGGGACTAACCTGCCGAATGGCCGACACCGCCGCCCGCACCACACGCCCATGGTCGGCACGACTCATCCGCTCGCCCTCGTTAGGCGGCTCGTTTATAAGATTGAAACTGAGCTTATCTTTTGAAATTCCTTTATAGCGCTTCGCAAGCATCTGCCAGTGAAAGCAAAAGGCATCGAGTGGCTTCTGGTCCTTCCAGAGATTAAATGGCTCGGTGAATTCCCTGTTCACTGAATATCCGGGCCCGCGGTGGAAATTGATATTGACGTGCAGCATGTGCTTATTACCAAGTTCAACGGCTCGGTCAAGTTTTTCTAACATCGCCTCATTTATTTTGTAATCGTCTCCACCTTCAATCCAAAGGCGGTAACAAAGCGGCAGCCGGATGAAATCGAAGCCAAAGTCGCGTATCCAGCGGAAGTCATCTTCGGGAAAGTCACCGCTGCTTCTCATTGTGAACATTCCCAGCAGGTTGAAGCCACGCCAGCGGGGGATTGCCGTCTGCGCGAGTGGTTTATTTACTTTCTCTTTCTTCTTTGCCGGTTGCCCGTAGACGGGTATCGCCGCTGCCACTGCTCCGCCGGCCACCATTTTCAAAAAACCGCGTCGATTATTTTTCATTTTTGTTTTCTCCATTTTTGCCAACTACGCAAACAGATACTGATTTTGTTTGCACCAGTCAATCTTAAAATCGGTAACTGCGGGACAGGGCTGGAAGACAGATGACAGAGGGCAGAAGACGGAAGAAACAAAGGAAAAAAATGGTAAAAAAAGTCAAAAAATAGGTGGAAACAGGATGTTTTTTAGGAAATTTTGAAAAATGGGGTGGTTGGCGGTAGTAAAAAGCGTGATTTTATAGGACTTATTTGTTTTTGGGCGAAAAATGAGGGCAAAAATTAGCAAAAATTGCAAGAAATTGAACGAAATTTGACGGAAATGAACACTTTTTGTGTAAAAATTGCAAGAAATTGACCGTTTTTGAGCACTTTTTAAAGCACTTTTTTTGCCCATCCTGTCAGCAAAAGGACCGTATTTTCATGCCTCATGAACTGTAACTTATGACCCGGCTGCCACGAGACAGCGAACACTCGGCGGGGGGTTGGTGATTTTGGTTTTTCGGCTTGACTGTAAGGATGGGGGCGTTGGCTTTTGAGACGCCCGCCTTTGCGTTACTTTTAGGTCATGCCAGGTAGGTTAGCAAAAGATTACGAAGTTGCACCAGTTAAAGAAATGGGAAAAACTTAGGACCGTTGAAGTGGATTAGATGGTCGGGTACCTCACTTATCCAGACCTCGGTCTCCCAGGCAATATCGGTGATGTGAGATTTGAACTCTCTAAAGTCGGGAAAGGCACTAACGTAGACACGTGTGGCGGGAACAGTCGCAAGCATTTTTTCGAGTTCGTAGTGTCTTTTTGGGGACACTGGGCCGTGTGAGGTAACAGCTTCGATCAAGAAGAGGCAATTCGTTTGCTCGTGGTAGAGGATCACGTCAGGCAATTTGTCGTGCTTGTCTGCGGGGATACGAAGTTGTTCAACCCACGCCTCCTCGATGTGCAGCATCTTTCTGGCGGTGTCACCCAGATATATCAGCACTGCCCCCGGAGCGAAACGAGGAGCGAAGTGTTCCACGATGGAAACCTGTAGTCTGTTATGCGGCCCCGGCGAGAGATCTAAGGTTTTTCCGGGAGAAACCCGGACCGGAATCATCTTCACGGCTCTTTCTTTTCTGTAAATGGCGGACAAAGTGGTCTTGTCTGCAAGGAATTCCGTGAGGTGCTTTACCCACACCGGCGTCTCAAACAACCGTATTAGGGCAACGACCTCATTGGTGAGTGCGTAGTGAGTTCTTGGGCTGTTGGTTGGCAGAGCAGGATCATCGGGATTGCGATGGACGATTCCAGCCTGCTCGAACTGATGAATCACTTGGCGTCGTATTGTTTCCCGTGTGTTCTCTGCATATTGACGGCGATAGTTCTTTGCGATAAATGAGAGGATATCATGGATACGGAGGCGAGGTGCTCGTGCATCAGACCACTGGTTGCGCCTGCCAATAGCAGCGAGTGCCAAGAAGGTGAGACCTGATATCTCGTTGCATTGGGCGCGAGGTAGACCAAGGGAGCGGAGTACTATCTGGGCTTGCTTCAGGTGTGTCATTTCTGCAATTCCTGCAAGAGGCGTTTATTCTTTACATAGGGTCTAGCCAGGTTTATAGCGGCACTATCGATATCCTTGAGGGCAGGGATGGAGTGGGGGTGGTATATGTCTCTGCCAAGCGCACGTATCAAATTGATTGGGGGCAACGGGATAGCCCTCAGTTCAGTAGCGCCAACCTGAGTGTTCCCGTTACAGATCCGAAAATAGCGGTCGATGAGAAAGCTATTGAGAAGGGCAGCTAAACCTCGGGCCTCGTCGGGTGCCAGGTCGCCGCGGGGTCTATAGATGTAGTTAAGGTGGTTCTCAATGCCGAGGAATTCAAAGTTAAGTTGACCACAGAGCATCGGTGCGGCGATGAGGCGTCTTTTTTCTTCTTTTGCGCTGAACCGGCGGAGCAGAACCATTGTCTTGTTGGGTATGAGGAGACGTTTTGCCCGCGTTTGAGCGTCGTTCAAAATGAACTGGTGCGATGAATCGCGGTTCTTCAGACCGTTTGACGGCCAAGTCACCCTCATAGGGTGCACGTTGCACATCCACAGTAATGGTACGAGGCATTGCGAATCTGAGTCACTTTCAGTGAATAGGTGCCTCTTTGCTCTGAATGGCACGACTGGACCAGTGGAAATTTCGATGCCGTAGTCGGCCAGTCTAGCCGTCCACGAGTCCACAATTTCGATAATGAGGTCGTCGAATTCATCAAGCGGGAGCCGAAGGATGGTATCGTTCCCGTTGGGGTGGAGGGCATATTGGAGTGGGACACTATTCTCAGCAGGACAGTTCAAATTGTCCGAATTTGTGGAATGGGAAACAACGACACGGTCAGCGGATTTGTCTCTTGTGGCCTGAATTATTACATTCTCCTGCAAAACCGATTGGTCGGAGAAAAGATCCTTTCTGGATTCGAAAAGGTGGACTCTGACAGGTTGCAGGTTTGTAAAGAAGAAGTCACGAAACGCTTTGAAGTAGTGCCCGGATGTAAAACTTCTTGGAGTTATATACACAAAGGAGCCCGTAGGTTTGACCAATGGGACGGATGCGGCCATGAAAAGGGCATATATATTTGGCTGGCCGTAAACGACTTCTGGCAGGGCCATTGAACGAGGGTCGGCAGCGGAGATTTTCAGGTACGGCGGGTTCGAGATGACAATGTCATAAGGGCGGGACTTTGATTTTGCAGCCAACCGGCGGGCTGACAATACGAAATCAGTGTCGAGAACATCGAATGTTAGCTTTACCCCACGTTCCTGTGCCCACTGTGATGCGTGAAGAAGGGATCTGTAGAGCAGTTTGAGCAAAGGGGGGTCGTTTTCATACGCATCGATGTGAATGCATTTAGCAGAGGACTTGCTGACAATGTGTTCGCAAACAGCACAAGCGAGTATGCCTGTACCGGCGCCTGGGTCGAGGATTCTCGCGGTGTGTGTTCTGGCACCAACGGCCAATTTAGCCATAAAACTGGCGATTTTTGGAGGCGTAAAGTATTGGCCCTTCTGTTTACGATAATGCTCTGAGGTAGATGCAAGATATTGACCTGCGAGGTGGTGAGCATAGAGCGTCGGGGGCAAGTTGCGTTCGAACAAATGCGTGGTTTGAGCACGTGTCGTGGGCGTAAGGAAATAATTATGCTCGTCAATTCGGCATATAGTCACCGTATCCCCTGGCGCAAGTCGGTGCCGGCGAACAAAGGCCTTGAACCAACCGCGTTCCCTGAATATCCAGCGGGGTCGCTGCGAATCTTTATCCCGAGGTATGTCTGTGAGGATAGGGTCCGGAAAGCCATCGACTTTCAAGGCAATCTGGCTGTGGACCCCTTCTTGTCTCGATGCCGGACCGAAGATACCCTTGGGGAAGAAATCCTCTCCACAGGGTCGTATGTTCAGGTTGCCATGTCTATGTGCTGCTGCCGTGAGTTGTATAACGCGTGAATCCATTCGACCAATTACTCCTTATTGAGCCAGAGATGGCGGTTATGATAAAACAATCATTTGGCGGCGTCAAGAGGGAGATTGTGATAGCGGCAGAGGAGATAAGGCTCGGGGAGGCTGGCCCCCGACCACAACGTTCGAGGGCAAGATTGCGGGGCTAAATATAAGAAAGGGGGCGTCGCCGTGGCGGCGACGGCTAAACAAAGTTGGTTTGGGCGCTTCAAATCGGTCAGCACTTCTGATACAATCCATTTCTCAAAAGAGCGCAAGTGCATAAGAGCACAAGCGATTTTGAATTCGTGATAATTGAAAATCGGATGGTTTATGGCGTTGCCGGTAGTTGTAATAATTGGTCGGCCGAATGTCGGCAAGAGCAGTCTGTTGAATGCCCTGGCGGGCGAAATGATAAGCATCGTTGAGCCGACGCCGGGCGTTACGAGAGACCGCATCAGCGCCTTCGTTGGAAGGCGGGAGCGGTATTTTGAGCTTGTCGATACCGGCGGATACGGCATAGTCGATGCCGACCAGCTAAGCGAGCATATCCAGAAGCAAATCCATCAGGCGATTGAGTCGGCCAATCTTGTTTTGTTTATGGTCGATATTCGGGATGGGCTGGTGCCGTTAGATGAGAAGATAGCGGAGCTTCTGCGAAAGCCCGCCTTTAGGCGGGATGTCATAGGCGTCGCAAACAAGGCCGACGATGCCAAGTTGTTTCCTGCCGCCGCCGAGTTTGCCAAATTAGGGTTCGGCGAGTTTCTTTGCGTTTCGGCGAAGAACAATATCAATAAGAACGTCCTGCTCGATAAAATCTTTGAGAAGCTGGCGACTTTGGAATCGGCCAGACCGCCTGAGCCGGTTATGAAGATAGCGATAGTCGGCAAGAGAAACGCCGGCAAAAGCGCTCTCGTAAATGCCATGGTCGGCAGTGAGCGGGTGATTGTCAGCGAGACGCCGGGCACCACACGGGACGCGGTGGACGTGCGGTTTGAGAAGGACGGCAAAACAATTGTCGTCATTGACACCGCGGGCGTGAGAAAGAGAAGCAAGATGATAGCCGACAGCATAGAATTTTACAGTCACGTGCGCGCGAGGCAGGCGATTGGGCGGGCCGATGTGGCGCTACTTTTGATTGATGCCTCGGAGCCGGTTTCGCAGGTCGATAAGAAATTGGCGTCACTTCTCGTTGAGCAGCACAAAAGCTGCATCATAGTTGTCAATAAATGGGACCTGGCAAAAGACAGGGCCTCCAGCGGCGACTACGAAGAGTATCTGACGCAGCTATTTCCCGGCTTAGATCACGTGCCGATAGCTTTTACCACCGCGACGGAGGGCAGAAATGTGCAGGGCGTCCTGGACCTGGCGGCCGAGATATTCAAGCAGACGACGATGTGGATACCGACGCCCAAATTAAATAAGGCATTTGAGATTATAAAAGAAGAGCACACCCGCGGGGCAAAACGAAAGGCCACGCTGCCGAGGATTTATTACGCGACCCAGGTGGCGGTCAATCCGATTACGATACTTATGTTTGTCAATAAGCCGGAGCTTTTCGATGATAATTATCGGCGGTTCATAGTCGGCAAGCTGCGGGAGTTATTGCCGACGGCGGAGGTGCCGATAAGACTGCTGGCCCGTCCACACCGGGCAGAAAACACTGTCAAAGCGAAGGGCAAACAGATATGATTTTTGGTAATAGAAGGCAGGTTCCTGTTGCCTTCGTGAGTTTTGGATTTTTCGGGGGCGTCAGATGTTAGTTGGAATTCTTTTAATTACGGTTGGTTCGTTTCTGCTGGCCTATTTCGTTTATGGTAGATTTCTGGCGAAGCGATATGATTTAGACGACAATCGCGCCACGCCCAGCCACACTGACTACGATGGCATCGACCGCGTTCCGGCACATAAAGCGGTCCTGCTGGGTCATCATTTTTCTTCCATCGCCGGCGCCGCGCCGATAATCGGCCCAATCATTGCAACAATCGCCTTCGGCTGGATTGCTGTTTTAC
>Ga0315280_10012503_pt1 | contig 10254 bp, 13 predicted proteins | sample YL17G06_40_MG_FD_203697 | JGI IMG/M metagenome (GOLD analysis project Ga0315280, IMG submission 203697) | Sediment microbial communities from Yellowstone Lake, YNP, Wyoming, USA - YL17G06_40 | ecosystem: Environmental > Aquatic > Freshwater > Lake > Sediment | place: USA: Wyoming | collected...
TCCCATCCAGAACCTTCCGCCTATACTTGGGCGCCCAAACCAGATGGTAATACAAGCTGTAGCTGGAGTGGGCGGCTGAATCCAACTCCTCCATACATATCAAGTTGGGCTTGAGATCTCAATAAGATTGATGATGGGTGAATTCATCCCCCATGCAGAGCATGGGGGCTTTCTTCACCCATACCCGAAAGTAAAGTCTATGCAAAATTGGACGTCTTCTTTGGCTACAACAGGTTCCTCTAGAGGTTGGACAAAGTCTCTGAGACCTCTTGGAACTTCATAGCCGATGTCTTTTGAGTAATACACGAGAGGTGTCACCGAACGAAATCTAACGTACTTACGATAATCGATATTCAAGCCGAGAATTCTTATAGCTTCCCTCAGCCTTTCAATAGACTCTTTGACTTTGTCAACGAAGTCCGCCATCTTCCGATCCCTATGATCCCCTCTATCCAATCCCAAGGAGAAGCTGCTTAGAAAAGCCATATCTCTGCCAAAGAAGATCGGGGCAATGCCAAATTTCTCTTCCATTCTACGTTCATGGTCGTCGATGATTTGCCTAAATGCAACTGCGACTTTCTCAAGCGCTTCCCGCGGCTTTCCTTTGGCAAGCATATCTTCCGCCTCTCTAAGACTGTTCTTAGCGTCACTGCATTGAACTATATCGATCAATGATATAGTTGCAAAATCTACGCCAAATATTGTTGGAGTACTATCCTCGAAAAAGCTCGTCACATTTGACCTGAATGCTTCGATCTCCAACTTGGATGGCATATTGCCGTAGTGTTTGAGTCCTACTCGTGCTTTGTTCAGTCTCTGCATTGATGCTTTCTGGGTAATCTCGCCTTCCCTTTTCATTTTTTTCAGTTTTGTGTTGAGGCGATTCCAATATGTCATGAAGCCAACATTCTCAGTATCAACGTCAAGAGTTCTACAAGAAAGCTCCAGAAAAAGTTCGACCGCATGTGAAAAGTGAGAAGTGACATAACACACAGCGGTTCCGGCCTTTGCGATTGCTGAACCGCTATACTACACATGTACTTGATGAAGGCTAACCGTCTTATGACAGTCTCATCTAGAGCCATCTATGTTTCTCTCATCATCATAACGTCTGAGCACGTCCAAGGTCGTCTCCATAGATGTTGTACACAACTAGCTCCAGTATATGGATTCATCGAATGGGTTTTTCTCAAACCACTCTACAAACTCGTGCTTCTCTCCATCAAATTGAGCGAGCGAAAAGTTACGATAAATGATCGGCATTTCTCTCACGATGATTACCGACCTTCCTACAGAATTATGACCTTTCCCCCGGAAAGCATTTTAATCAGAAGGTCTAGATTCAACGAAATCAAACCTGCAGCCATGGGCGCAAGCAGTTCAACCATCCAAACAACACAGGAAGCAAAACAATCATGGGAAACCACAGTCTTGGTGAATTTCTGCCGTCGCTGGTCTTCGGCTCGCTCTGCTTCGTCTGGGGGTCAACGTGGCTGGCGATCAAGGTGGGGCTCGGCTCTCTGCCTCCCCTGCTCTTCGCGGGTATACGATTCTTCATCGCTTGGAGTCTGCTGCTGATTTATGCTCTCGCAATGAGAATGAAGTTTCCAAGGGACGAAGTCAGTTGGCGAGTTATGTTATTTCTTGGTCTGACCCAGATCACCATACCATACGCGCTCGTCTTCTGGGGAGAACAGTACACCACGGCCGGCCTGTCTGCTGTCCTCTTTGCTACAGTACCTTTCTTTGTCGCGCTCTTCGCTCATTTCATAATACCGGATGAGCGTCTGACTGCATGGAAGCTGGCTGGAATCCTGGTGAGTTTCATAGGTGTCACAGTAATCTTCTCCAGAGAACTGATGGTCACAGACAATTCCTTCTGGGGCGGACTCGCTTTGATTCTGGGTGCTGGAAGCGCCGGATGCGCGAATGTAGTTGGGAAGAAGTACTCTCAGTCCATCAATCCGATAGTCAATGTCGTAGTGCAGATGGGCGTCGGCGCCCTTCTTCTGATGGTGGGAGGAATCCTCTTTGAGCGTGAAATCCCTCTGAGTTTCGATCAGACATCTATCTTCGCAGTCCTCTATCTCGCTGTAGCCGGGTCGGCGTTCGCGTTCGTTGCCTTATACTGGCTCTTTACGCGCATGGAGGTTACGAGAGTCTCTCTCTTCACCTTCATCACACCAATCGTCGCGGTTATCTTGGGATGGCTGATCCTAGGTGAGAAAATGGATCTGAATGTCGCTCTCGGCGGATCCTTGATCCTAGTCGGAGTGATCTTGGTAAACCAAATGCCCAAGAAGAACCGAAGACTCTAGCTCAAGACAAACTTAGAAAGTAGAGCCAAATTCAAGGCCTACTTTCTACGAATACAAAAGCCTTGATACGCTCTCAGACATCTTCCGCACATGATAATTGATAGTCCTATCTCAGACATATCGGAATACGTGCCGGGTTCATGTTAAGCATGTTTCGATTCTCAAAACTTCCCAAGATTGAGGGTCCTATGTTTATCTAGAATCTTGTCTGCCAGTCTATCCAATGCCTTAAAATCTTCCTCTTTCGGGAAGCCTCTTACAACAACGGGATCGAGTATCTCCACTCGCAGATTGGTGAGTGCTCCAGTGATCTGTTCTAGCATTTTGCCACCCCAACCATAAGATCCAATGACAGATGCAAACCTCAATTTTGGTCTCAAGGCGTTTGCAAGATAAGTCGCATAGACAACACTCGGATGAGGGCCAATCAGAACTGTGGGCGAGGCAACTACTAGGGTAGCCGCATCTACGAGAGCCATCGCCAGTTCTCCAACATCTGTTCTCGTCAAATTGAAAGGCTTCACAGTTAAGCCTCTCCCGATCAAAGCATCCACAAAGTAGTCGACCATTTTCTTTGTGCTACCATGCATTGAGACGTATGGGATAACTACCTCATTCTTCACGTCATCAGATACCCAATCTCTATATGCATCGAGAATAAATTCTGGTTTGTTGTAGATTGGGCCGTGGCTTGTTGCGATTATCTCGATATCGATATCTTTAATCTTTTCTAGGTTCTTCTTTATAGCCGTCCTGAAGGGCATCATTATTTCTGCGTAGTATCTCTTGGCCGCTTCATATGCTACCGCTTCATCAGTTGCAAATAGATGGCTTGTTGCAAGATGAGAACCGAGAAAATCGCAGGTGAATAGGATCTTATCTTCTCTTAGATACGTGAACATTGTTTCTGGCCAGTGAACCCATGGCGCGTAGATAAACTCCAGTGTTCTATCTCCTAGCGATATAGCCTCGCCGTCATTTACCTCCCTAAACCTAGCATCAGGGATCAGTAACAAGTCCTTGAGCATTTCTTTGCATTTTGGATTGGTCAACACTTTAGCATTTGGATAAAGCTCCAGAATCTTAGGTATTGCGCCCGAATGATCTTGCTCAGCATGGTTAGCAATAACATAGTCAATGTTGTTGACGTCTAGTTTCTTGAGGTTATCTATGAGTTCATGCTCTTTAGTTGGATCGACAGTGTCTATCAAAGCTGTCTTTTCGCTGCTTCTTATCAAGTAGGAGTTATAACTTGTTCCGTCCGGAAGCGGTATAAGCTCATCAAACAACCGTCTGTCCCAGTCTATCGCACCTACCGAGTGAACACCTGGCCTTATCTCTCGAACAACCATCCCTAATCCTCCTTTTCAAATGCAGACTTATCAGCCCCACATACGGGGCAGACCCAGTCACCAGGCAAGTCTTCAAAAGGTGTTCCCGGTTTGATGCTGGAATCCGGGTCTCCCTTTTGCGGGTTATATACATACCCGCAAACTGTACATCTATACTTGCTCATTTCATCTCCATCGGTCATTGCCACGAACTACTCCTTACTTGCGCCGCATCGCCTGAGTCATTTCAGAAGCATGATGCGTTAATAAATATGCCAGATCCTGCTCGAATTATCCGTCTAGTCGTTAACCATTAGGAGAAAACGAAATTGGAAAAAATGGAGGTTTGGGCCTACTTCTTCTTAGCTTTCTTCTTTACCGCCTTTTTCTTGCCTATGTTCTTCATAGGCTTTCCACAGCAGATTAGGTCGCATTCTGCGCAACCGCAGAGTTCGTCAATCACACATACCTGACCACATACCTCGCATTTGAACCGGTCACCTATTGCCACCAATTTTCCGTCCTCCAACGATAACTCCTATCCTCTTTTAGGATATTTATGGTTAGTCGTTTTCATGCGATAAACGCGACCCGTGAAGCTTTGGCATGCTTCACGAATCTTGAATGAAATTTTCGATTCTCTCCGTTCACATGATGTGGACTGATGATGCTTTGAAGCTCAGGTATATGTCTGAGCCGAGGTTGATCTTCATCTCCTCGAATGACCTCTTAGTAATATTGACTGTGAACTGCCTGGCAGCATCCACCTTCAGTTGCACTAACTGATCAAGATCAAGAATTTCTTCGACTTTGCCTTTAAGCATGTTTCTAGCGCTTGAGACAATAGGACTCTTCGAAACGATGATCTCTTCGGGCCTGATGAACACGGTTATGCTTCCTGTCTTCGTCGTCAGGGCCTCTATTTCGACGCCTCCGCCGATATCGATTGTTGCTGTACCCCCCTCGGTCAGCTGAGACTGACCCGTGAATACGTTGAGAACTCGTCCGAAACTCGCCAAGAAATCTGAGGGCTTTCTAAAGACCTCCTTAACATCTCCGATTGCAGCCAGTTCACCTTCACGAAGAACAGCTACTTTGGTCGCGAGTTGTTCGGCTTGAAGCATATTGTGAGTTGCAATTACAACCGTTGTTCCTCGTTCGCGATTGATCTCCGTGATCACGCTCTCTATGATCGATACGTTTCTAGGGTCAAGGTTTACGGTAGGTTCATCCAATAGAAGCAGTTCAGGCTCAGATATCATCGCTTGCGCCATGGCTACTCTTTGAGCTTCTCCTCCAGACAGGCCTGTAGCCCGCTTCTTCTCAAACCTGGAGAGACCTACAAGCTTCAGTGCGTCTTTTACTTTGAGATAATTCTTCTCTTTATGGTAACCTCTGATCTTTAGAGGATAGGCAATATTCTCGTGGACAGTCTCATTGAATAAGACTGCTTGTTGAAAGACCATTCCCATTCTTCTGCGCAAAGTTAGCCTGTCTGCGTCTGAGCAGCCGGTATCTTTACCATCGAAGAGGATCTGCCCAGATGTGGGCATCTCAAGAAGATTCATCAATCGGAGTAAAGTTGTCTTTCCACTCCCGCTGGGTCCAACGACCGCCAGAACTTCGCCTCTATTAACCTTCACGTTAACGTTTTTCAGGGCTTCAGTTCCACTGTAGGATTTGCTTAGATTACGCGTCTCTACGAGCGGTCTCATCTTCTCAAACCGCTCCATTGTAAATACGTTAGAACCCAGTTAATGACAAATGCGAGAAGCAGCAGAATCAATCCAAGCGCTATCGCTAGACCGAATTCTCCAAGCTCAGTCTCAAACACGATGGCTGTGGTCAAGACTCTTGTAGCCCATCGGATGTTCCCTCCAACGATCATCACGCCGCCGACTTCGGAGATGGCGGCCCCGAAAGAAACAATGAGAGCGGTCAAAATTCCTAACCTAGCTTCCTTCAAGACTTTCAAAGTCATTTGCCAATTCGTAGCTCCGAGCGAGAGGGCCTTCTCCCTGATCGCTTTACTCACAGAGCTTACGGAGGATATGGTAACTCCCATGACAATCGGTATCACCATAATCAACTGAGCAATTATCATGGCCTCAGGCGTGTAAAGAAGCTGAAACACACCCAAGGGACCCGATGTTGAAAGTAGCAAGTAGACGAGAAGCCCCACAACAACAGGGGGCAATCCCATAAGGGTGTTAATGATGCTCATCAAAAAGCGTTTTCCAAAAAATTCCTTGAGTCCGACTGTAGCACCCGAAGGCACGCCCAACAGAGCGCCGATCAGGACAGCGGTACCTGAGACCTTTAGCGAGAGAAACATTATCTCGTAGACTTCACGGTCCAACGAAACGATTAGCCAAAAGGCTTTGACGAGACCTTCAAGAATGAGATTCAAAGTTAAACGTCTCGAAATTGCCTCTCAGCGCAACTTCGTTTCTCACAATCGATGACAACGCAATCAATCCAACGAAGCTTAACCTCCTGAGAATCATACCACTCGATATCCCCGCGGGATCATCGCTAGGACCGATAATAATGAAGTCATTATACGTGACATCAACTCCATGCACATCGTACCCATCTTTCAAAGTGCTCCTCAAGCGTCCTCGAATGGACAAGCACTAGATGAGCGTCGCCGCGTTTTGCGATCTCAATAGACTCCCACTCCTGGATAGCGTTCAAATAGGACAGATAAGCGCATGAGCTTATGGTTGTGAATCATACCATGCGAGTTCTTGTTGTTGATCGGGAAATCCCAAGCTATTAGCCCTCGTGACGTTTCGAGCTATTGATATGAACAAGGTTTGTCCTTCCTTAGTGTAATTTGCTATCATGTTTTGTCCTTCTTCTGAAATCATCCATTTCGCAAACGTTAAAGCATCTCTGTAATTTCTTTGTGGCCATTTATCTGGATTGACAAGTATTATTGCATAAGGATTCAGCAATATCTTGTCGCTCTGAACCAAAACCACCATGTTTGTCAGTTGACTCTTAAAAGATAACCATGTGGCCCTGTCCGTCAGCGTGTACCCTTTCTTTTCGTTTGTCATTCGCAGCACTGTTCCCATACTTGCACCGGCTTCCACGTACCATGATTGAGTTTTGTTCGACGGTCTCATTTTTAGGTTACTCCATATATTCAATTCCAATGTATTTGTACCCGATTTGTCTGCGCGAGAAATAAATGCGGCATTGCCTGCGGCGCCTTGGTTAGCGATTCTTCTGAAGGCTTCTGTTGCGTTTGTTAAACCGTTTATTCCAGCTGGGTCGTTTGTGGGGCCAATTATTATGAAGTCGTTGTACATTACTCCGACTCTGTGAATGCCATAGCCGCTGGCAGTGAAATTTAATTCCAACGTTTTTGAATGCACAAGAACCAGATCAGCGTCACCTCTCTTAGCAGTGTCTATTGCTTGTCCGGTGCCAAGGGAGAGGTAGTGGACATCTATATTGTATTTGCTTTCAAATTTGGGCGGCAAATAGTCCAGTAGTCCGGAGTCAACCGTGCTAGTGGTTGTCGACAACACGAGGACCGATTTCTGGGAACCCATTTGATACTCTTCGTATGCAAATATGCTCACAAGGACAACTGATACCAGAGCAATTGCTATCAGTATTTTTGAGCGTTTTTCCATAATCCTATCTCTCCGTCAATAACGTTATGTTTGCCGCTATATATCGACGAAATATTCTTATAAATATTACGACAAGTAAATAAGTGTGGACTTGCGACAGTTGGTCTCTTCCAAACCCTCTCTAATGCCTTCATTCAAGGTTTGGCTTGAATCGGATGGAAAGCACGTGATCGGAGAAGGCGGAGTCGGGATTTTACGAGCAGTCGACGAATGCAAGAGCCTAACGGCAGCAGCAAGACGGGCGAAGGTATCATACAAGTATGCGTGGGATCAAATCGCTGAGATGGAACGCGCTATGGGCATACCGGTTGTCAGGACCAGACGTGGAGGGAAGAGCGGCGGAGGTGGAGCTGAACTAACTGAAGCGGGAAGAGCCTTGCTGAAACAGTATCAGCGAGTCCAAACATATGTTACTCGCGTATTAAATGATCCAGAGTCATGGGAGGCGATAGGATTGAAGTTGAGCGCTAGGAACAGATTGAGAGGCATAGTGAAGACTGTTGAGAAAGGAGCGGTCACGACCAGCGTTAAGATAGAAGTGAAGGTCCCGGCAACGATAACCGCTGTTATCACTAAGGAAGCGGTAGAGGAACTTGATATCAAGCCTGGAGACGTCGTTGAAGCTATCGTGAAGGCAACTGAAGTTATGATAGCTAAAGAATGACGATTGCAGGAAATTGAGAAACTATTCGGCAATCAAGCTGAAGAGAATCGCTAGTGATGACCCCAGTGCGAACCCCCAGTATGCGCTACTCAAAGAGACAATGACTCCGAATGTGAAAGGCAGCAGAATACTACCTACATCGCCACTCAAGTTTATGATCCCGGAAGCTGCACCGCTAGCGGATTGAAATCTACTGCGAGCAGCAGTAGTAATGTTCGGAATCAACCCGCCTAGGAAGAATCCCGTCGGAGCCATCATAGAAGTGAACCTACGCACTCTGAGGATGGGGCTTTCACTCTCTCGGATAGAAGATCCTGAGTTTCATTGAAGGTTTTCAACTGGATACGAAGCCCAGCCTATTAGAAAAAGAAGACCCTACTCGGTTTGGGTGAATGGAAATAGAAAAAATTTGGGAAATGGAAGATTAGGTGAGGATCGGTATCGACGCTGATTCGGTTTCTCTATCGTGGTAGGCCTGTCTGCTCTGATGGTGCTGTTGGGATGGCCGGTCCTGCTGCGGGTAACTCCGGGAATCTCTCTTTCATCCTCTGCTCAGCTATAGTATTCGCCTCAGTCATTATTCTCTGAGCCTCTCCGCTGGACGTTGAGATATCGTAGCCTGAACCAGTAGCTTCACCAACCTCGATCACCATGCCGTTCAAGGTTTCACCTATCATGCCGAGCTCGTAGGAAACTTGAGGGATAACGCCTTGAATCTGATTCTTTATTGCTTGAACTACGCCGACAACTGGCCCCATCATAGTAGCTAGATCGCCGAATTCCTCAACCGTCTCCAACCTCAGAGTTATCTGTTCGAGGGCGAGTTCACAGCGTAAAGTTGTCTTCGCCATCTTTCTGACTTCTGCGCATTCATTGGCATACATCGCTGCCCGTGCAGAATCTTTAGCCATCTGCGCCGCGACACATTTGTTGAAGAAGTCTCTGTCGCGTTGCTGCATTTTTGCACTTGAGTCGGCTATCTTGGTCTTCTGAGTCTTCAGACGGTAGATGCACATAGCGATCTTCTCTTTCAAGGGCGTTTTGTGACCGAGCATTCCACCGATCTTCTCTCGGAAAGGTTCCTTCGGCTCTCTCTCCCAGTTCTTGATCATCTTGTACGCCAAACGACTCACCTCCTACTTAGCCAGCAAAGCTTAATCACAGAGATGGAGGGCGCTGATTCCGCATCGATGCGAATCAGAACCTACCATCTTCGGGTTGTCAAGCTCTTCTGGCGTTTCGGTGATAAAACCTTTTCAAGAGTTTTACGCCATTGAAATAGAGGATTTCCCAGTTTGGCATCACAGTGTGCGCATGAATGCCTTCAGGTTCTTGTCAATCTCCAGCTTAGCTTCTTCGTCATCTTTAAACAAAGGTCTCAGAAAAACGTCGACGTTTTTCGTCCCCGGCCATAAGAGAGCTTTCAGGGAGAAGCCCTGCGATAATTAGGTTTTAAACAATCATAAATTGTTGAAGCTACATACACAGAAGTTCTGAGAACAAGTGATTGCGACATGCCAAGATATACCAAACTTGCGATCTACAATGGAAATGTCATCACTATGAGTCCGTCGAAGCCTAGGGCCGAATCCTTATCGACTATGAACGGAAGGTTACTAATTGTTGGAAGCAATCGTGAAGTGAAGAGAACCATAGGGAAAGATACTTTCGTACTCGACTTGAAGGGAAGGACCGTGCTTCCAAGGCTTATAGACTGCCATGTCCACCTCGTGCAATACGGGCGCCAGAAGACATGGATCGACCTTAGGAATGTCAAATCGATAGGCGAATTGAAGAGAAGACTCGAAAGTAGAGTTAGCTCATCAGCCAAGAGTTCTTGGATTGTGGGGCACGGCTGGGATCAAGATAGATTCGAAGAGAAGAGGTATCCGACTAGAGTCGACCTTGACGAGGTCGCTAAAGAAAACCCGGTGATTCTAACCCGTGTATGCGGACACATATGTGTAGTCAACACTGAAGCCCTAAGAATCGCTAATATCACTAAGGAGACAGGTCCCCTTCAGGGAGGCCAGATAGATATAGACCCTGAAACCGGGGAGCCCACTGGAATCCTGAGGGAATTCGCTCAAGACCTCGTGTGGAAAACCGTCCCCGCACCGACCCAGAAAGAGCTCGAGACGGCAATTCTAGCTGCATGTAGAGATGCAGTAGATGTCCCCCAGGCAGAGCCTGGGGGCTCTTTAGCGCGTTAAGGTTCTTGTTCTGTCATTATGTATTGGCGTACGGTGTCTAGGTTTAGGCCGCCTACGCTATTGACGGCGTAACCTCTT
>Ga0315280_10012504_pt1 | contig 10253 bp, 8 predicted proteins | sample YL17G06_40_MG_FD_203697 | JGI IMG/M metagenome (GOLD analysis project Ga0315280, IMG submission 203697) | Sediment microbial communities from Yellowstone Lake, YNP, Wyoming, USA - YL17G06_40 | ecosystem: Environmental > Aquatic > Freshwater > Lake > Sediment | place: USA: Wyoming | collected...
GCCAAGACCGTCACGATTGACAAGGACAACACCACCATCGTCGAAGGTGCCGGCAAGGCCGAAGACATCAAGGGGCGCGTGGCGCAAATCAAGAAGCAGATCGAGACCACCACGTCCGATTACGATAAGGAGAAGCTGCAGGAGCGCCTGGCGAAGTTGGCGGGCGGCGTGGCCGTCTTAAAGATCGGCGCGGCGACCGAAGTCGAGATGAAGGAGAAGAAGGCGCGCGTCGAAGACGCCTTGCATGCCACTCGCGCGGCTGTCGAAGAAGGCATCGTCCCGGGCGGCGGCGTGGCGCTGTTGCGCTGCATCCCGGCTCTGGAGAAGATGAAGCTGGATGGGGACGAGCAGATCGGCATAAATATCCTAAAGCGCGTCTTAGAAGAACCCATCCGCTGGATCGTCAACAACGCCGGCTGGGAAGGATCCGTGGTCGTGCAGAAGGTGAAGGAAAATACGGGCGCTTACGGTTTCAATGCCCGCACCGAGAAGTACGAAGACCTGACCAAGGCGGGCGTGATTGATCCCACCAAGGTCACCCGCACGGCGCTGGAAAACGCTTCCTCCGTCGCGGCTTTGCTTCTGATGACCGAAGCGGTCGTCTTCGAGAAGCCCGAAGAGGACAAAACTTCCGCTATGCCTCCCGGCGGCATGGGCGGCGGGATGTACTAAGCCGAAGTTGAAAGTTCGAAAGTTGGAAAGTTAAGAAGTTGAGGGCGATCCTTTGGATCGCCCTTGATTTTTCTCGGTAGGTTGGGTTGCGAAGCGTAACCCAACATGATCCTATTTCATCAGCACCATCTTGCCGCTGGCGGCAAAGTTGCTTGCACTCAGCCGATAGATGTAAATCCCCGAAGCGAGACTTGACCCATCGAATATTACTTCATGCGTGCCCGCTTCCCGCCAGCCCTTCACCAGGATGGCGACCAAGCGGCCTGTAATGTCATAGACTTCCAGATTCACAAGACTCGCCTCCCGCAGCTCATATCTGATGACTGTGGATGCATTGAATGGGTTGGGATAAGCATCCAGCATCGCGCAGCCGCCAGTCGGGAAGCCCTCACGCTGAGCGCGCGCCTCCAGCTCCAGCAAAACCGCTGCACAGGCCGAAAGCAGTGAGTTCAGATACTCGTTTACAGATTATAAGACGATGTCGGTCATGGTAGCCGCTTGATGAATCGAATGTCCTTATTCCAACGATGGTTCCTCAACCAAGAGTGCAGCGTGCTGCTTCACATTTTCGCCGCTTCCCTCGCCATCTCCTCCGCCTCCTTGATCACTGGATTCAAAAACTTCAGCAGCATGGCCAAAATCCCCGCTGCGAAGAGCGACGTTCCCACCAGGATGAAGAAGAACGTGCTGTGCGGCATCTGCTCCCAGAAACTGCCCGTAAGTCCGGCCAGATAATTGCCAACGGCCGTGGCCGCAAACCATGTCCCCATCATCAGGCCGCGGATTTTCCAGGGAGCCAGTTTGGAAACCAGAGACAGCCCCATCGGCGATAGGAGGATCTCTCCGACTGTGATGACGGCATAAGAGCTGATCAGCCAGGCGGCGCTGACTCGGCCGGTATCGCCGCCGGACCAGCCGGCGATGGCCATGATCAAGTAGGCGCCCGCCGTCATCAGCATGCCAATGCTCATCTTGGCGGCGGTGGAAGGCTCTAATCTGCGGCGACGCAGAATGTTCCAGAAGACCACGGCCAGCGGGGTGAAAAGCAAGATGAAGGCCGGGTTGAAAGATTGAAAAATTTCGGGATTCAACGACGTCCTGGTGGCGTTTTCCGCCCAGAAGGTCAGCGTTAGACCATTCTGTTCGAAGGCCATCCAGAAGAAGATCACCACCGCGAAGATAATCAATAAGGCTTTGACGCGTTGTCGGGCCTGCTGCGCCGTGAGCTCGATCTCGCGAGCGGTTGAAGAACTGTCAGCGGTACGCAGATCTCCTGGCCGAACGTGCTTTTGGAAGGATAGGAATGTCGTCAGCGAAATAATCATGCCCACGCCCGCCGAGGCGAAGGCATAATGCCAGCCGTGAATGGGATGCAGATTGCGCAGGGTAGCCGCGATCAGCGGCGACATGAACGCGCCCAGATTGATGCCCATGTAAAAGATATTAAAGCCGTCGTCGCGCTTTTCCGGTAGGTCGCGATAAAGATTGCCTAAGAGAGTCGAAATATTGGGCTTGAACAGGCCGTTGCCGATCATCAGGCAGCATAAACCCGCAAAGAAGGTGGGCAGAGGTCGGAACGCCAGAAAAAAATGCCCCGCCATCATGAACAGCCCGCCGATGACGATGGTCTTGCGAATCCCTAGCCAGCGGTCCGCGATGATTCCCCCGACCAGCGGCGTAAAATAGACGATGCCCACGTAAAGTCCGTAAATCTGGCCGGTTTTGAAGATGGAAAAGCCCAGGCCGCCGTTCCCGACGCTCTCCTTCATGTAAAGCGCCAGAATAGAGAGCATGCAGTAGAAACTAAAACGCTCCCACATTTCGGTGAAGAAGAGAACGGGCAGACCTTTGGGGTGGCGTTTTTGGGGTGACAGGTCGGACATCGTTGAGGTCTGTTATGGGGTGATGATATTCCAAAAAGGGCAGTCGCAAAGACTGCCCCAAAACATCGGTGGGCGATGCTGGATTCGAACCAGTGACTTCCTCCTTGTAAGGGAGGCGCTCTGAACCATCTGAGCTAATCGCCCGCTATTAAATGAGCAGAACAGTGTCGGGCCCGCAACCTGGCTTAAGTCCGCTCTGAACCAGGGCGCCGGCAGATGCACCTTTGGGGCTGAGCTAATCGCTCTTGGGCTGGCGGGTGTGTTTCAAGATGGCCCAGGGGACGAACACGCAGTAGCCCAAAACCAGCAGGATGGGTGCCAGGTGCAGTGACCAAAATGAGTTATGGGGGCCCTGCATCATAGCCAGGTAGCCCAGAACGATCACGCCCACGCCAACCAGGAAAATCACATAATTGGCCCGTTCGAAGATATTCCACTTGGTCTGGCTGCGAGCCTGCTTTTGATATTTCTTTGCGCTCATCGTAAGCCTTTGATCTTGGTTGAGTTTTCGGCATCCCTTGCGACTGGGAATTTACACACCAATCGCAACAAAAGCAATCAAAAAGACGGCGCGATCAGGTCGCCGAAAACACCGCCATTCGCTTCATCAGCAAGTCCCATTCACGGTTCACGCGCTGCTGCATGGCTTCGATATCTTGATCCGTCAGGTGTTTGAAGCGGCCCTGCAGGCGCACATAGTCCTTCACTGGCACGCCTTTCGGTTGGCGCGACAACGTATATTGGGTTCCGTTTTCGACTTCATACAGCGGGAAAACCTTGGATTCCACCGCCAGACGGCTGATTAAGATGGAATCTTTCTCCAGCGACTTATGTCCGGGCGGGCAGGGGCTGAAGATGTGCAGCAGGCGCAATCCGGTCAGATTCTTGGCCTTCTCCAGCTTGCGAGTCAGATCGTCCGGATAGGCCACCGTAGCCGTAGCCGCGTAAGGGATGCGGTGCGCCGCCATGATTTCCACCAGGTTCTTCTTGGGTTCTTCCTTGGGATATTGCTTGGGCGTGGTGGTGGTCCAGGCTCCCATCGGTGTGGCCGATGAGCGTTGAATGCCGGTATTCATGTAGGCTTCGTTATCGTAGCAGACGTAGAGGATGTTCTCGTTGCGTTCAGCGGCGGCGGATAAAGCTCCGAAACCGATGTCGAAAGTGCCGCCATCGCCCGCCCAGGCGACGACGTTGACGTCCTTGACTCCCCGCACGTCCAGCCCGTGGCGCACGCCCGTGGCGGTGATGGCTGCGGTTTCAAAGGCGCAGTGCACTACCGGCACCCCCGCGGACGAGTAGGGGAAAGGGCCGTCAATCACTGACCAGCAGCAGGCCGGGATGCACAGCACCGTGCGCGGCCCCAGGACTTTCAGGCACAAGCGCATGGCTATGGCGGCTCCGCATCCGGGGCAACCCAGATGACCGGAGGACATGATTTCGCATTCGGGTATTTCGTAAGTGATTTGTCCAGGGACGTGAGGCATAATCGGTCTCCGCTTTCTCCTCGTTAGTGTTGATCTTTAGAAGCCATCGCACTATCTGGTTTGGGGCTTGCAAATCTGGCAGGGGGCTTTGCAGCTTCCAGCTGATTTATGGCCTTCACAATCTCTTCGGCGATGATTTTATGAGCCAATGGATTGATGTGAATGTCTATAAAAACCGGTGGAGAGCCGCGCCAATGGCAATAAGCGCGATTATAGGAAGAATCGCTGCGATCTGGCAATCGCGCAACCAAGGCGGAATCAGCATTCACCGAAAACACATCTTCCAGCGGCGGCAAGGTCAATGAGCGACCGCCATGCACGTGCAGACGCAGCTTAATCGCAATCATTTTGGCGCCATTTTCGTCGCAGATCTTCTGAAGCTGCTTATAAACTGACGCAATAACTTTTAGCATAAAGTCCGAATCGTAGTCAAGAAAAAACGGCCTACCCTCATGAATCCTCGACCAGATATCCTGCAGACGAACGATCGCCATGTTGAAGTCGTCGTGGATGTACAGCGGCAGACCTACCTTTGCCACAAATGAGAGCTGACTTAGGATGCCATGGTCGGAGGTTTCCTGGAATGCAGCAATGGGTAACTCGAAAATTTTCTCTTTAAAAAGAGCTGGGTGTATGGTGATCTCTCCGGACGCTGTTTTTGTGAAAAACGGGACGGGCACTTTTCCAAAATCAATTGAAGTGAAACCCGCCAGCGATCTGCGCGCGAGCCAGTCTGCATAGGTGACCAAAACATAATCAGGTTTGTATTTTGGGACTAAATCCTCGGCTTCCAACAGCATTTGAATCACACCATAGGCGCACACCCCCGCATTGATACTGGAACCGCCTAATGATTTAGCCGTCAGGTACGGGTAGGTCTCTTCAGCCAGGCAAAACGCGCCGTAGGTAAAAGAACATCCCAGAGCCAGAATGAGAGGCCGCTGAGGCGCTTGAATAAGCTCGTCTTGCACCGGAATCCTGAATCCATTCTGGTCATGTCTGGCAGGAATATCATCGCCTAAGGGCATGGTCATAAAACCATGAGAATTTGGCAGAATACTATATCCCAGTCTGGAATCATGGGTATAACATCTGCCCTTAAAGCCGAGATTCTTTGTGGTGATATAGCGATACATGCGGATGGAGCGGAAGCTGACATATCCAGCATAGAGGAGCAGCAGAGATACGATCGTGGTGACTAAGAGCAAGGCAAAATTGGATCGATTCTTTTTCAGCCTGGCTCGGTCAGCAAGCACAGCCCAGATGCCCAGGGACAGGAGCAGCAGCGCCACAAGCCAGAGGATCAGCTCCAGCCGGGACGAATAGACCACGCCGCTGCGGCTCAGCCAGAGCTTCAATGTCACCGGAGTGCATAACAAGCCCAGAATTGCAAGCAAAAAACCAACAATCGCCAGGACGTCCTTGCTGATTTGTACTTTCACAGATGTGTCTCCGAAGTAAAAAATGCCCAGTTAGTTAATCCCGTTGCTCCCTTGTCGAGCAGGCAATTATGATACCGGCCTGATCCCTGGATGTGCGCTGGATTATTTCAAAAGCGCAATCTTTTGAATCTCCACCGAATTTATACTCTCCACCCGTAGCAGATAGATCCCCGAAGGCAGACCCGAACCATCCCAATCCAGAGAGTGCCTGCCTGCTGACAGTGGGCCACGATATGAACGAGCGACCTCGCGACCAGAGAGATCGTAAATGGCGGCGGTGACCGGACCAGCGGCTGGCAAATCCAGGGCGATCTTGAATTCCGCGTTGCCCGGGTTGGGATAGACCGAAACGTCAAACTTCTCTGGAAATGCCTGACCCGCTTCCGGTTCCACGCCGACAATATCCCGTTGCGACCAGTATATCTTCCACGTGCCATCGCGGTTGGATTCCCAGAAGGCGTTATAATGATTGCCGATCTTGAAAAGGACAGGGTTGCAGTCTTCGGCCTGATCAAGATCTACATACTCAATCTGGCCCAGCCAAGGGTGATAAAACCCGATGTCCCAATTGCCGTTGATATCAGTTTCAAAGACTAAACTGCCATATTCTTCATCAGGATTCTGTTCATTTCCGGGCGTTTCAAAGAACGGCGTGGGAAGGCTCCATTGCTCCAATTCGGCGTCGAAATCGCACCGTGCTATATCGGTGGCTCCTGATTGCAATTCCCTTTCCAGGAACATGATACCGTACCAACCCCACCCCAGTATTGGTTTATGATAGGAATAATTAGTATTGGGCACCAGGCCCGCGCACGTCTCCACATACAGCGTAGATTCCGGCACAATCTGGTAGTAGTATTCGATTTCGCCACGCCCATTGATTTCTTTTTCCCATACGAATTGCTGCCAGGACAGGGAAACTGGAGGGGAGCTGTTCCAGCGGCCGTCATGGGTATGGATGGGATAACCCGAACTCGCCACCTCCACGTAGAATGCCGTATCCTGGGGAACCTCAAAATTCCATTCGCCGCCCACATAGGTGTAATCGAATTCCAGGGCGGCGGAATCGCTGTGCAAAAATAATGCAGGGATCGTGAAACCGCCGAAATCGGTTTCGATCGGTGAATAGTCCGGTTCATACAGATTGGCATCGGAGTAAAGGGTTAACCAGGGCAATGAAAAGCCGGTGTCGTTTTGGGCCACGTAGAAGATAGCTAATGCACTGCCATTTGAACCCTGGAAGAAGACGCCGTTACCATTCAACATTCCGTAGGCTATGGCAGGCTTCTCGTCAACCTCCGGCCGGAAGGTAAGACGACAGGTTTCTTCAAAGACTCCAGTCGTCGGATCGAAAAAAGCCTGGTAGATGTCCTCATTGCCGTTCACCGTCCGATCCCAGGCTACCCACCAGCGATCGTCCACCCAATTATACTGTACATCCACGTGATGGTCCTCCCCCGCCCCCGATGTCACCGCCACCGGCGGGCTCCAGTTCTGGGATAGGGTCAGTCCAGCCGCAGCCAGAATAGAAGCTGCAGCGAGCATAATGATGACGCGAAGCCTTTTCATGATCTCCTCCAGCGTTAGACCATTCAGGGCATCTCACCCCGCTGCTCTACAATATATGGGATAATTTTAACAATGAAAGTGCAAAATTTTGCATCTAATCGTTATTCCCGCAACCCACCGAAGGCGGGGTGTCGGGAATCGCTCTGACCGATTCCGGACAAGCCGGAATGACAGAGTTAAACCTTCAATTCAATCCAATTCAAATGCCGATCGGTCTTCTCCGGATGCACGGTCCTGCGCAGGATTTCGTCTATCGTATTCGGAGTAATGTCCCTGCCGCCCAGGCCGGCGATGAAACCGTAGATGGCCGGTCGGAAGCGCTCTTCCAGATCGTACAGCGCCGCTTTAATCTCCTGCGCGAAGATGCCTCCAAAGCCCGGGCAGATATTGCGATCAATCACGCCGACGATGGGCACGCCGCGCAGAGCTTCTCGCACCAATTGAATGGGGAAAGGCCGGAACGTGCGCATTTTCAGCAGTCCGACCGCCTCGCCGCGGTCGCGCCATTCGTCAATCACGTCGCGCGCTGTCGAAGTCACCGTCGCCGAGGTGACCAGGATGGCCTCGGCGTTTTCGCAGCGGTACGGCTCAATCAGCCCGTACGACCGGCCAAAGCGCTGGCCGAATTCGCGATCCACCTCCTGCGTCACCTTCAGCGATTCGTTCATGGCTTCCTGCTGCAGGTAGCGGAATTCCTGGTAGATGTCGGTGCCTGACATGCCGCCGAAGGCGTGCGGGTTTTCGACGTCCACAATCAGGTCATTCTGATAGGGCGGCAAAAAGGCGTCCACATCGGCCGCGTCAGGGATGTCAATGGCTTCGGCCGTGTGCGACAGAAAAAAGGCGTCCAGCACCAGCATGACCGGCAGCTTGACGATCTCACCGATCTTGAAGGCCTGCAAAACCGTATCGAACACCTCCTGGTTGGATTCGCAGTAAAACTGTAGCCAGCCGGTGTCGCGCTGTGAAAGCGTATCGTTCTGGTCGGTCCAGATGGTCCAGCCCGGCGCCATCGCCCGGTTGACGTCGGATAGCACAATGGGCAAACGCGCCAGCGCCGCCCAATGAATCAATTCGTGCATCAAGGCCAGCCCCTGCGCCGAGGTGGCGGTGAAGGCGCGCGCCCCAGCCTGCGAAGCTCCGATGCAGCCCGCCAGCGCCGAATGCTCGGATTCGACCTTGATGAAGCGAGCGTTCAACTTGCCCGAGGAGACCAATTCGGCGATCTCTTCGATGATGGTCGTCTGCGGCGTGATGGGATAGGCGGACACCACCTGCGCCCGCGCCCGCATCACCCCCCAGGCCACCGCTTGATTCCCAGTGAGGACTTTTTGCATTAGGTTTCGTTTTGATGTCTTTATTTCGAGAGATTTGGACAATATTTATCAAAGGAACATGATCTTACTCCGCTCTTATAAAAGGCTCGTCATGGTAAGCACTGTGCTTCCAGCCAGATTGGGATCGGTATATTTTTCCCATTTCATCGCATTTAGATTCAATTAAAAATCTGAATACTAGTTTATTTCGGTGGTCATCCGAATTAGGTTTGTACTTGTCATTTATCCTTGCGATGAGGCGGCTGACCGTTCCTTTGCCATAATCTATCCTATGCGATTCTTGTGACTTAGGAAATACCTCGATGCAAGTGTATAATACCGTATCAAAACGAATATCCTCAAATATAAGCGAGAGCTGTATTTTTTGAACAATTCCAGGTAAGTTTCCGCTGCTATATGAGGACAATTCAGCACCCGATTTTAGAAATTGGCTTTCCTCCCAAGAGAAAAAAGATCATCCGACAATCGCTCCACATCAATATATGGCTGATTCTGCAAGGTGAATAGGCGTTTGCTCTCACATAAACTTAGAATCGAGATTGCAAGAGCTGACGCGTAAACCAACACTGACCATTTTTGCCATTTTCGAGCTCCTGACTCTGTCTGCCAAAGCAGCTTGCGTTTCTTTTTAATTATCATATATGGGTGAAGCAGCTAAGTCCGCATCAACCCCGCCACCGAGAGATCCTCATCCAGATCTTCCCAGTGTATGCCAACGCCGTCGCCGATTAACCGCCAGTTCTGACGTTGCTCGGGTGTGGCATCGCGAAGCGTCGGGAACAATTCCAGCGGCACGCTAATGGTGCGGCCGTTGGCAAGTTGAACATGTATGGTATCTTCATCGAATGTAAGATCAAGCGCCCTCACTTCCACAACCCCTTCTCCACCACCTACCCAGCGGCTTGACGCTACCGGCTGCCGCTCGCCGTGACCGCTTGCGGCTGTCCAGTCGCTTTATAGGCTTGTCCACATGCTAAGGCAGAGCCTTCTTGCTCAGGACTTTGCTGGGCGCTGCTTCTGCAGGCATTTGAAAAAAGTCCTTGTCCGCCAACCTTTTATAAACGTAAATGTTCGGTCCCGGGCGACTGACCTTATGAAAGCCCGCACAGGGCACAAAAAAAGCGTCCAGCGGGTCGTAGACATTTCTCTTGTCAGTGAAATCGCCCGCTTCGAAGGCTTTCTCCAGTTGATAGCAACTGTCCACCAAAACCTCAATTTCGGGTTCAAGCCGCGAATAGAGCTCGATAGGCGATGTCGCCAGGATAATGTAATCGGGCAGCGCGGTTGCACTCCGGCCAAAGCCGGTGAAGGTCCGCGACCGGTCGTCATAGCGCCAGAGATTGTATCCTGGAACCAGTCCCTTTTTCATGAATTCCAGCCTGGCTCGATGGGCGATTCCCAGCCCCTCTTTGTGAAAGCCGCTTTGCAGCGATTCCAGCGTGGAGTGCAACTGCAATTCACCCTGCTCCCCGGCGCCGGTCTGAAAAATTGATGCGCCCGCTGGAACGTTCTCATAAACCCACCGGGTAGCAATTAGCCGGTTGTCTTCCCTCGCCAATAACGCATCAAACCTCGCCACGTTCAGTGCCGACGGCAAAATGGCCAGGGCTGCCAGTACGTATGCGATTCGCGGCTGAAAACTGCTCTTCGTGAAGCGAGCCATCAGCGAAGCCAAATAATCAATAAAAACAGCGGCTGAGACGCAGAGAAACGGCACCAGCGGCAGCACATATCTCAAGAACACTGTGTAGCCCTTGCCGACCACAAGGTAGTAGGCTATGGGAAAAGAGCAGAGCAGCAAGGCCTTTTTGACGTTTGCTCTGGCCGCCACCCCCATGCCCAGAATGGAAGCAAGCAGCAGGCTCC
>Ga0315280_10012505_pt1 | contig 10252 bp, 7 predicted proteins | sample YL17G06_40_MG_FD_203697 | JGI IMG/M metagenome (GOLD analysis project Ga0315280, IMG submission 203697) | Sediment microbial communities from Yellowstone Lake, YNP, Wyoming, USA - YL17G06_40 | ecosystem: Environmental > Aquatic > Freshwater > Lake > Sediment | place: USA: Wyoming | collected...
ACCGACGCCATCCTCGGCGCGTTGGCTGCCGGAGACATCGGCGAGAAGTTCCCCGAGAGCGACGGCGGCCTGGCCGGCGCCGATAGCGCGTTCTTCCTGGCTGAAGCGGTCGCACTCGCCCGCCGGGAGCGCATGCGGGTGGGCAACTGCGACGTGACGGTAATCACCGAGACCCCCCGGCTGTCTCAATTCAAGGCGGCGATGGCTAGGCGAATCGCGGAGGTGCTGGGCTGTCCCGCCGACTGCGTCTGCGTGAAGGCTAAGACCAACGAGCACATGGGCGCGATAGGCCGGGGCGAGGGAATCGCGGCGGTGGCGGCCGTGCTGCTCACTGCGGCGGACTGACGCGCGATCGGCCGCCTGCCACCCGCCTGCACGCGCGCCCCCCCCCACGAGTCCTGGCCCAATTGCATTTGCATTGCGGGCGGTAATGGCGAATAATCACCCCGGCGCCTCTCGGACGGACGGAAGGAAAAGGTGTCCACGATGGTCCAGTTGGAGAAGGTATTCAAGGCCTACGACATACGCGGGGTCTATCCCAAGGAGGTGGACGAGGACCTGGCCTGGAAGGTCGGGCACGCCTGTGGGCAGTTCCTCCGCAGCCTGTTGAGCGGCTACGAGCGTGGCCAGGCCGCCAGCAACCGGCTGCTGGTCGGGCACGACATGCGCCCCAGCAGCCCGCCCCTCACCAAGGCCGTCATCGAAGGCGTCACCGCCAGCGGCGCCGGCTGCATCAACATCGGCATGTGCGACACGCCGATGGTCTACTTCGCCATAAACCACCTGGGCACCTGCGGCGGGATACAGGTGACCGCGTCGCACAATCCGATCCAGTACAATGGGTTCAAGATTTCCGGCGCCAAGGCCCGGCCCGTCGGGGTCGACACGGGGCTGAAGGAGATCCAGCGCATCTGCTCCATGATCCGCCGCATGCCAATAGAGGCGTCGATGGCCCCCGCCAGCCAGGCGGACCTGTGGGAGCCGTACCGCAAGCACGTGCTGCGGTTCTTGCGAGTCCCGCGGCGGCTGAAGGTCGTGGTGGACGCCTCCAACGGCATGGGCGGCAAGATGGTGCCGGAGGTGTTCGGCTCGGCCGACATCCAGATCATCCCGCTGAACTTCGAGATCGGCCAGGGGTTCGTCCACGAGCCCAACCCCCTGATTGAGGCCAGCCTCCGCCAGGTCAAGGCCGCCGTCCGGCGGCACCGGGCCGACCTGGGCATCTGCCTGGACGGCGACGCGGACCGCTGCGCCTTCATCGACGGCACCGGCCAGGCCGTGCCCGCCGACTTGATGACCGCCCTGCTGGCCCGGCACTTCCTGAAGGAGAACTCCGGCGCAATGGTGGTGTACGACCTGCGGTCGAGCCGCATAGTCGCCGAGGAGATCCGCGCCGCCGGCGGCGTGCCGCGGCGCGAACGCGTCGGCCACGCGTTCATGAAGAAGGCCATGGCCGACGGGCACGGCGTGTTCGGCGGGGAGCTGAGCGGGCACTTCTACTTCCGGGACAACTACAACTGCGACAGCGGCGCGATCGCCTTCGCCACCGCCCTCAGCGTGATCGCCCAGCAGGACAGGCCATTCAGCGAGCTGATCGCCCCGCTGAAGCGATACTGCCAGAGCGGCGAGATCAACTTCTCCGTCTCCGACAAGGACGCCAAGATCAAGGAACTCGCCGGGGCGTTCTCCGATGCGGAGATCGACTACCTCGACGGGATCACCATCCAGTACCCGCAGTGGTGGTGCAACGTCCGCCCGAGCAACACCGAGCCGCTGCTGCGGCTGAACCTCGAGGCCCGCGACGAGCGAACGCTGAGGGAGAAGCTCAAGAAGGTCCAGGGCATCCTCGGCAAGCCCGCGGGCCATTGATCCACCCGGCGGCAAGCCCCCCCGGCACCGCCGGGGGATAATCACCCCTAAGGTCCATCCCGCGGCAGTGCCGCGGGCTTCGACCTCACTCACCCGCCGCGTGTGTTTGACTGTTCCGGCGGGTTTGGGTACCATTGCCGCCCAATTCGCCGGTGTGCCGCCCTGAACGCAGGAGCACCCCAGTGAGCAGCCTGGAAGACACTATCAAGTCGATGAAGTACGACAAGGATGGCCTGCTGACCGCCGTCGTCGTCGACGCGACCACCAGGCAGGTCCTCATGGTCGCATTCATGAACCAAAAGGCCCTGCTGGACACGATCAATACCGGCAAGACGCACTTCTACTCCCGCAGCCGCCGGAAGCAGTGGACCAAGGGCGAGGAATCTGGCCACACGCAAGACGTGAAGGCCATTTACGTCGATTGCGACATGGACGCCGTGGTCGTGGAGGTGGAGCAGCACGGCGGGGCCTGCCACGAGGGCTATCGGTCCTGCTTTTTCCGCCGTCTGGGCGAGGACGGCCAATGGCAGGTCGTGGCCATGAAGATCTTCGAGCCTGGTGACGTCTACAAGCCCAAGGGCTGAGGTCGGGCGCCGCTCGCAGCAGAAATGAACCATCGAGCCGCTACATCGCACGCCGTCATAAGGCCACGCTCGGCAGCGGTGGTGATGAACATCGTGCTGGCGGTGACGGCCTGTGCCGCGGTGGCGGCGCTGCTGCTGGAGTACGGGGGCTTCCAGCTCAGCGAATCGCAACTCCACTACCTCCACATTACCGACGCGGTGGTCGTGGGCATCTTCGTGATGGATCGGCTGATCCGCCTGGCCTTGACGACCAACCGGCGGCTGTACATGCGCGAGAATCGGGTGGACTTCGTGCTGATGGCCCTTGCCGCCGGCGTGATTGCCGTCAGCTCCCGCGCCCAGATCAAGGTGATCTCCGCCGGGGCGCTGTACGTCCTGATCACGCAGGCCTACATCCTGCTGACGCTCATCACTCACGCGGTAGGCGCGAACCTGAGGCTGGCAGGCAGCGGCATCCATCCCAGTTGGCTGCTGATCGGCAGCTTCGCCTTCCTGAGCCTCGCCGGGACGGGACTGCTGATGCTGCCTGCCGCCACACCCGCCGACAAGCCCATCGAGTTTCCCGACGCCCTCTTCACCGCCACCAGCGCCTGCTGCGTGACCGGGCTGGTCGTCCGCCCATCCGGGCAGACCTTCACCGTCTTCGGCCAAGCCGTCATCCTGACGTTGATCCAGCTCGGCGGGCTGGGATTCATGCTTTTCGGCACTATGCTGGCCCTGCTGGTCGGCAAGAACCTCTCGCTGAGGAGCTCAACCGCACTTGGGCAGATGGTGTCCACCGAGATGATCGGCAGCCTGGGCCGACTCGTGGCCTTCATCATGGGCGTGACGTTCGTCCTGGAGGCGATCGGGGCCGTGCTGCTCTATCCGATGTTCGCGGCCGCAGAGGTACAGCAGTACGGCGTCGCCGACCAGGCCAGGGTCATCTGGTACAGCGTGTTCCACAGCATATCCGCCTTCTGTAACGCGGGTTTCAGCCTGTGCGAGCAGAACCTGATGGAAGGCGTGCGCGGCGCCTGGGGCAAGCCTCTGCGGGACTTCTGGCAGATCAACGGCGTGATGGCGCCGCTGATCGTCTTGGGGGGCTTGGGGTTCCCCGTGTTGTACGACTGTGCTGCCTACGCCAAGACCGCCGCGCGCAACGTCGCCAATTGGCTGTCCGCCAAGCGAGGCATAGCCGCCCGCGGCGCGCCGCGCCCCCGGCTGCCCCTGCACACCAAGATGGTGCTGTCGGCGACGGCGGTTCTCATCGTCGGCGGGGCGGCGGGGTTGCTCCTCGTCGAGCCGCCCTCGGACCGCGCCCGCTATGGCGCGATCGGGCGGACCCCCGTCTACAGCGACGACACCCGCAGCCGCCGCGACTGGCCGCGGATGCCCATGGACGAGCGAGTCGGCCACGCCGTCTTTCAGTCCATCACCGCGCGCACGGCCGGGTTCAACACCATCGACATGAGCGAGCTGTCCAGCGCGGGCAAGCTGTGGATGTGCGGGCTGATGATCATCGGGGGCAGCCCCGGCGGCACCGCGGGCGGCATGAAGACGATCACCTTCGCCATACTGCTGATCGCGGCGTACAGCGTCTTGCGCCGGCGCGATGAAGTGGAGGTCTTCCGCAGGAGCCTGCCGGCGGAGATGCTCCGAAGGGCCGTCACGGTCGCCGGGCTGTACCTGGGCCTCGTGGCCGTCATCGGCCTGCTGCTGTGCATCGCCATGAGGACGGGCTTCGACCCGGTTGACCTGCTGTTCGAGGCGTGCAGCGCGTGCGGGACGGTAGGCCTGTCGGCCGGAGTCACCGGTAGCTTGAACCTGCTGGGCAAGTGCGTCATCATAGGCGGCATGTTCGTGGGCCGGATCGGGCCGCTGACGATATTGCTGGCCGTCACAAGCAAGGTGCGGCGCGTTCAGTATGTCTATCCCAGGGAAAACGTCGTCATCGGGTGACACATGGAAACGTTCGCGGTGATCGGATTGGGCCGGTTCGGCATGCGGCTGGCTACCCTTCTCACGCAGGCCGGTGCCGAGGTGCTGGCGATAGACCGTCGCAGAGACCTGGTGGAGGCGGTCCGGGACACAGTCGCCCTGGCCGTGTGCCTGGACTGCACCGACGAGCAGGCGCTCCGCGCGCAGGGCGTCGATAAGGTCGGCGTGGCGATCGTCGGCATCGGCGCCGACTTCGAGAACAGCGCGCTGACCACCGCCATCCTCAAGCAGATCGGCGTGCCGAGGGTCATCAGCCGGGCGACCTCCGAGATTCGCGCTGCGATCCTTTCCAGGATCGGCGCCGACGAGATCGTCAATCCGGAGAAGGAGGCCGCCGAACGATGGTGTAATAGGCTGGTCACGCCCGCCGTCATGAGCAGGATCGAGCTGGCTGAGGGCTATTCACTGGTCCAGGTCACAGCGCCGGACAGCTTTAACGGCAAGAGTCTCGCCGAGCTGGCCGTCCGCCAGAAACACCAGGTCAACGTCGTGGCCATTCGCAGGACGACGGAGCAACAGGACTCAGAGGGCCGAACGAAGGTCCGCCAGCACCTCGTGTCCGTGCCGATGGCCGAGACGGTCATCGAGAAGGGTGACGTGCTCGTGCTGATTGGCAGCGACCAGGCGATAGAGACCTTCCCCGCCGCCTAGCCGCCCTCCCCTGCCGGGCCTCAAGTCACCCGGCCGGCATCCAGACGGCCATCTCGCCCATGCCGCGATTGTCCCAGGCGAAATAGGGGACCAGCCTGATGGGAGTCTTTTTGGGCTTCGCCCGGCGGACGGGGCGATATAACCTCCCGGACCACTCGCCGCCGCCGACGGCAAGGGCCTCACCCTCTAGGGCAACGATGCCCCCCATCAGTCCGGCCAGGTCGCTGGCCGGCCGAGGCGTGAACTCGGCGTCGCGCGGGATGATCACGTCATCCAGCCGCACGCCCTGGGGCAGGTCAGCCGACTCCATGCAGTACACCAGCGGCCCCCGACAGACGGCGACCTGGTTGCGGGTCTCCTCCACAAGCGGGTTTGCCTCGACGATCCTGGCTGGCATCGGCAGGTGCAGTTCGACCACGTCGCCGGCAGACCACGCGCGGCGCAGCTTAAGATACTCACCGCTCCTCGCCTCCTGGCTGACGGCCTGGCCATTGACCTTAACCTTAGCACGTTCAGCCCAGCCGGGAATCCGCAGGAAGATGGCGAACTCCTTGCCGGCCGACGGCTCGACCTTGAGATTCACGTCCCCCTCCCACGGATAGCCCGTCTGCTGGGTCAGCTTGACGGCTGAGCCGTCGGGCAGGTGGGTCTGGAGCACGCTGCCGCCGTAAAGGTTGACCCACAGCCCTTCGTCCGAGACGCAGTATGCGAAGCGGCTCGCCTGGGCGATCATCCTCACCACGTTCGGCGGGCAGCAGAAGCACGAGATGAACGGCTCGCGCGTCCGGGACCAGCGCAGCTCGAACGGCATCTCAGCCACTCGTTTGAGCGGGTTGGTGTAGAAGAACTTCCTGCCGTCCAGGCTGATGCCGGACAGCATGCTGTTGTACAGCACCAGCTCCATCACGTCGGCGAACCGCGCCTCGCCGGTTATCCTCAGCATCCGCCAGTTCCACAGCGCGTTGCCGATGTTGGCGCACGTCTCGTTGTGGGCTGTGAGGTTGGGGAGCTGATACTCCCTACCGTAGGACTGGTGAACCTTCGTGATGGTCTTCTGATCCTTGGCACCGTCGGGCGAGGCACCGTCGTACAAGGCCCCGCAGCCGCCGGTCACGTGCATCTTGGCGAATACAACGTCTTTCCATATCTCCAGTAGCGGTGCCAGCAGCGTTGCGTCGCCCGTCTCGCTGTAGACGTCGGCCGCCCCGGCGTAGAGGTAGTTCGCCCGCACCGCGTGGCCGAGGGCGATGGTCTGGCGGCGGAATGCGATACGGTCCTGGTTGTCGTCGCCGCCGCCTTCCATCAGCGCCCGCATCTCGAGCAAAGTCTTCGCAAGCTCCAGGTGCTGCGCGTCACCGGTGGTGCGGTAGAGGTCCACTAGCCCCATGTAGTGCGCCGGGCAGACCGCGCTGCGGGCAGGCTCCGCCGTCGGCTGCTGGAGGATCTCGCGGAGGAAGCCCGCCGCCTTGGTGGCCACATCCAGCAAGGTGCTCTTCCCCGTGGCCTGGTAGTGCGCGCAGCCGGCGGACATGAGGTGGCCCATGTTGTACATCTCGAAGTCCATTCGGTCGTGGAAGGGCCTTGCGTCTTGGCCCAGGCGGTCGTGGGCAATGATGACCGGCGTGTGGATGTAGCCGTCGGCTCGCTGGACCTTGGCGATCAGGGAGATCGGCTCCTCCATCAGCTCGCCGATCCCGGGGTCTTTAGTCATCGCGTACACCCACGAGGCGGCCTCCAGCCATTTGTACAGGTCGCCGTCCTGCCAGATTGGCCCGCGGAAGCGGTCGGCCTTCAGCCCCGCGGCCACCAGGAAGTTCTGATAGATGTGGCTAATCGACCCGTCGCTGATCAGCCGCCACATGTTGGGCACCATCACCTTGTGGCACAGGTCGAAGCGGTCGGCCCAGAACCCCCCGGTCCAGCGGGCGTCGGCGGCTGCGACCATGCTGAGGCGGGCGTAGGGACTGCTGCAACCTTTCGCTGGCGGCATCGCGGACTCCTGATATCAGCCGACGATCGCTACATCTTCGCGAGCATCCCAGCCAGGTGCTCCACGCCCAGGCGCGGGCTGGAGAGTATGGGCACAGTGGCCTGGGCCTTCGGCAGCGTCTCGGCCGCCCGGGCCATCGACGCCTGTGCGAGCACGATGACGTCCGTCCTGCCCGCAAGCTCGCGCAGTGCGGCGGCGACCTTGGCGTCGTGTGTGGCCCCGTCGCCGGCGACGACGGCCTCGAATGCGCCCTCGCAGAGCCGGTCGGTTACCTGCACCTTCTTGCCGGCCAGGCCGGCCAGGCGGCGGATGAGCTCAACAGTCGGGGCGAGCGTCGAACGCAGCGTGGCCACCACGCCGATCCGCGAGCCGATCTCGACGGCCTTGGCGGCCATCGGCTCGTCCACTCGGACGACCGGTATGCTCACAAGCTGACCGGCCAACTCCACAGCCGAGCCAATCGACGAGCAGGTGACCATCACGATGTCCGCCCCGGCCTGCTCGGCCGCCAGCACGTGCCCGACGACCCGCCGGGCCGTCGGCGCAAGCAACCGCCCGTCGCGGATGATGGCCGCCAGCAGGCTCTCATCGACCACGTTGAACACAGCCGCCCCGGCCAGCAACTCCTGGCACAGCGGCTTGAACACGCCGACCATCATCGCCGAGGTGTGAATGAGTGCGACTTGTCTTGCCATTTTCGTTCCGTCCTGGTCTTGCGGGGCGGTCAGGCTCCGCTTCGCCCGTCGGCGACGGCGCCGAAGAACTCTGTCTTGCCGATCTGCCCGCCCTTGAATGTGATCTCAAGCGCGTCGGCCGGCGAGGACGGGGCGCAGACCTTGCATAGCGGCGAGCCGGGCGTCAGGTCGGCCGTCATCTCCAGCGATTCGATGCCGACCTCCCTGGCCAGGTGCCCGGCGGTGTCTCCGCCGGCAACGAGCACGCGCCTCAGCGGCACGGCCTGGAGTATCGACCGCAGTATCCGCCCCAGCGCCCTGCCGAACACGGCACCGCTGCGAGTCTTGATCGCCACATCATCGTAGCCGCCCTCGCGCAGTGCTGCCGAGACGGCGGCGATTCGCGGGTCTTCCGGCCCCCTGCCTGTGTGCACGATCACGCTCTTACCACTCTTGAGCAGCCTAACGGCGTGGTCGGCCGCTTGCCGCTCGGCAGCCTCGCTGCCGCCGCGGGCTATCGCGGGGGAGTCCACGGCAACCTCGGCAAAGCCCTCACCCAGCGCCCAGGCGATCTGCCCGGCCGTTACGGGCGAGCAGGTACCCGACATCACCAGTAGCGGCCTGGCCGGGCCGGGATCGGCGAATGTCGCGGCGCCTGCGACCACGCCATTCTGTTGCCAGTGCGCACACAGTGCCGCCTCCACGCCCGACGGCCCCACCACGAACAGCGGCTTGCTGCGGCTGGCCCGCGCCGCCAGCAGCCGGCCCGCCGCCGCGAGCTGGGCTTCGTACAGCAGGTCGATCAGCACGACCTCCGCCCCGCCGGCCAGGAGCGCCTCGAATTGCTCGTCAGCGGCCTTGGGGGGAGCGGTGAGGTGCAGAATATCGAACAAGGCGATGGTCTTGCCTGTTTGGCGGGACAGGTGCAGTCTCAAGTCGGCCTCGTCCATTGGCGTGATGGGGTGGCGGCTCATCGAGGGGTGGCGGTCCAGGCGGAAGGGCGGCGAGTCCGCGCCGCTGCGGGCGAAGAGGTTGCCGAAGACGCAGTGCCGCCCGAGCGACGGCGCCCCGCCCAGCACAGGCACCAGCCGCGAGGAGAAGACCTTCATGCCGATCTCGATCGCCCTGCCGATGCTGCCGATGGCCGGCGATGAGTCGAACGTCGAGCAGACCTTGTAATGCACAAGCGGCAGGCCCAGCCGCCGCAGCGCCACAAGCGCCGGGGCCAGGTGGGCCTCCATCTGCTCGGTCGGCAGCGAGCGCGTCAGGCCCGCGACGCCCACGGCGGCAATCCCCGCGTGCCGGCCGATCTGATCGGCCGCGGGCGGGTTGACAAACAGCACCGCGGGCACGCCTCCTTTGGCCAGAGACTCCATCGCGTCGGTCGAGCCGGTGAAGTCGTCGCCGTAGAAGCCGATCAGGAGGTCGCGCGCTGCCGGCATCGCTAGCTCGTCCTCCGCATGTGCGCTGCCTGGGCGAACTTCTCGATGGCCTGGCGGAGCTCTGTGTGCGTGCGGGCGTAGTCTTCCATGGCCACGCCCTCGACGGCGGCCTGCCAGGCCTGCTGAAGCGCCCGCACCCCCGCCGCCGGCCCGGCCGGATGGCCGACGATGCCCCCGCCGGCGAGGAACAGCAGGTCCACAGTGCCGGTGCGGCGGTAGGTCTCGCCCGCCTGACCTGCCCACTGGCCCGAGCCGACGACGGGGATGGCTTGGTGCCCGCCGAAAAGCGGCGTCAGGCACGCCTTGATGGACTTGACCACCGATTCGTCCGACTCGCTGAACTTGTTGCTCAGCCCGTTGACGTGAATCTGGTCGACGCCGACCAGCCGCCAGAGCTTCTGATACGCGGTGAACTCGACGCCGAGCATTGGGCAGCGATTCAGCATCCCCCAGCCGTTGCGATGGCCGTGGATCGCCAGCCGGCACCGCCGCCGCAATGCCGTCAGGCCCACGAAACCGACGCTGTTGAGGCTGGCCATCACGCACGTCCCGCCGGCGGCCGCCACCATGTCGTGGCGGCGGAGCATGTCGTCCAGCTCGCCGGTGATGTTGAAGGCGTACATCACCTTCTTGCCAGTTCGCCGGGCGGCCTCGTTTATGACGCGCATCAATACCTCGACGCGCTTCTCGAAGGGCGAGTACGGGCCGTTGCACTGTACCTCGTCGTCCTTGATGAAGTCCACTCCCGCCCCCACGAGCTGGCGGACCAGCTCGCCCGTTGCCTCGACCGACAGGCCGAGGTTGGGCTTGATGATCGTGCCGATGACGGGCCCGCCCTGCACGCCGGTCAGCCGCCGCGTGCCCTCCACGCCGAATTGTGGCAGCGGGTAGGCCTTGGCGAAGGCCTCCGGCAGGTCGATGTCCGTCAGCCGCAGGCCGGAGACTTCCGGCAGCTCAAACAGGTTGCCCCGCACCATGGAAAGCATCACCGGCAGGTTGGTTCCCACGTTGTCCAGCGGGAACGAGAGCACTACCTCCGCGCGCATGTATCGCGGCGTGCCG
>Ga0315280_10012506_pt1 | contig 10251 bp, 8 predicted proteins | sample YL17G06_40_MG_FD_203697 | JGI IMG/M metagenome (GOLD analysis project Ga0315280, IMG submission 203697) | Sediment microbial communities from Yellowstone Lake, YNP, Wyoming, USA - YL17G06_40 | ecosystem: Environmental > Aquatic > Freshwater > Lake > Sediment | place: USA: Wyoming | collected...
AACAGGGCGACCCTGGCTCCATTCACAATCCGGGCCCACACGTCCCTGCCAAAATGGTCCGTGCCCAGGAGATGTTCGGGATTTGGTTTTTGCAGCCGGTAAGAGATATTCTGTTGCAGGGGATCGTGTATCTGGATCAAAGGAGCCAGGATGGCAATGATCACCACAAAGGTGACGATGAGGATGCCCATGAAGGCCAATCGGCTTTTTCTAAAATCCCGGAATCGGTCCTTAAAACGGGCGACTGCCTTATTCCAGTTGAACCTCGGGGGAAGTCCGGCATTTGTCTTGGAAACGTTATTCAAGACCATCTTTCCATCCCCCCTAATCGTATTCAGGCCTGGGCCGCAGGGAAGGCCTCTATTCCAGGCCCACTCTGGGGTTCAAGATTGTATAAATAAAATCAACAAAAAAATTCACAATGACGAATGAGCAAGAAATGAAAAGAACAGCAGCCTGAACAACCAGGTAATCGCGAGTTAAAATTCCTTCTACCAGAAGCTGACCGACCCCCGGCCAGCTAAAGACCATTTCGATAACCACGGTGCCGCCTAAGATGGTTCCAAATTGCAAGCCGACAATCGTCACGGTAGGAATTAGGGCGTTCTTCAAAGTATGCAGGAAGACGACGGTCCTTTCTGGCAATCCCTTGGCCCTAGCGGTCCTCACATAATCTTGGCCCAACTCATCCAACATGCTCGACCGGGTCATTCGGGTTACCACTCCAGCCATGCGTAGGCCCAGGGCAATGGATGGCAAGATTAAAAATTTTAGAGATCCGAAGAAGTTTTCCAAGGGGCTTAAGTAACCCATGGAAGGGAGCCAACGCAGCCATAAAGAGAAGGCCAAAATCAGCATGATCCCAAACCAAAATTCCGGGAGGGAGATTCCCAGCAAAGCAAAAGTCATCGCGGCATAGTCGGCAGGCTTCTGTCTCTTCACAGCGGAAATGATCCCCGCGGGGAGAGCGACGAGAATGGAAACAATCATGGCGGCAAATGCTAACATCAGAGTAGCGGGAAACCTGTTGAGGATTAAGGTAAACACCTCTTCCTGGGAATAAACAGACTTTCCAAAATGCCCATGGAGCGCCCGCCATAACCATATTCCATATTGCACCAGCAGAGGTTTATCCAAACCCAATTCCTTCATCAAAGTGGCCCGGACAACGGGATCCTCCGCCCCTCCTTCTCCGCCCAAGATGATGTCGGCTGGATTTCCCGGGAGCAAATGGACTATGGCAAAGACAAAAATTGTCAATAAAAAAATCACCGGAATAAGATAGACGAGCCTTTTCATCAGGTAAATGATCACTCTCATAGCCTAAACCCTCGAATTCCCGGAATCACTGAACCTGCCTGAACTTAGCCTTTCCCGCATGCAAAAGGAAAAGGTAAAAAAACCCTTTCGGGCATACGGATCGATCACCAATTTCTGAGATACAGAGGGATCTCCTTCTCCAATTTTCCTCGATGAGAACAAAGCGGTGACTGAGAGGTTGCTGCCGGTTCTTGCTGGCCCCCAAACAAACTGTCCTCTATATTCAAAGGATGGCCACCGCCCTGGTCCACCCTCCGGCGCAATTTTCCAACTTAATGGGAAACATGGCGACTTTAAAACCGAAAGGCCGCGGAAGTTTCTTCAAATTATACAGTTTTTCCGCATGGCAACTGTCTTTGATGATCCCCCCCTTATGCACGGGGAAATAAGCAGCCTTATCGCCGTTTTTAAGCTTCTGAGACATGATATCAATGGATATATCCATGGTGAAGGAATCAGTCCCCATCATAGTGATCCCTTTATCGAACAACCACAGGAGCGCATCCCCACTCAGCCCCGTGGCGACCTCGTTAAAATTGGGGTCATCCAAAAAGTGATCTTCGGCCCCTGTTCGGGTCAGGACGATATCCCCTGGTTTGAGGTCATAGCCGATCCGTTCGAGCTCCTTCATCAGATCGAAAGCCGTGATTGGATCATTCGCCTTCTTGTGAGAAAAATCCAGCAGCACGCCATCCCCATAGCAACGCTCTAAAGGGACTTGGTCGATAGTCTTGGCCGGCTGGCCTTCCACGATCGGCCCATAATGCCAGGGAGCGTCCACATGGGTTCCGGCATGGCTGGAACAGGAGACCTCATCGTTGGCATAGAGATCCGGTGTGGGCAGCAACTTGAGGCTGATTCCATACCTTTTGGCTAATCTCCTCGCCCCTTCCTTATGAGTGATATGATCTACGGTAATGTCATACCTTTCCATGCTCTGAGACATGATGGGAACGCTGAGGTCGAGAAGCTCGGGCATTTTTGTGAGTATCCCTTCGCCTTCAATCGCCACCGCCCTGGCCCATCCCCCGGCCCCCTCCTCTATTTTTATGGGGAACATAGCCACCTTGAACCCAAAGGGATGGGGGACACTCTTTAAATTGGATAGTTTCTCGGCATGGATGTATTCCCTTTCCCGCCCCGCATAATGAACAGGGAAGAAAGCATCCTTGTTACCCTTCTTCAATTCCTCAACCATCCTGGGGATCGGAATATCCAGGGTAAAGGCGTCAGTTGCGATCAGCTTGATCCCCTGGTCCAGCAACCACATGAGCGATTCCTTGACCAGGCCCGAGGCCATTTCCGCAAACCTGGGGTCATCTTCATAATCTTCCGCCCCTGTCCGGATCATGACGATGTCCATCGGCTTCAGGGTGTAACGAATCCGCTGCAGTTCTTTTTTAAGATCCTCCGTGGTGATAGCTTCTCCCGGTTTTTTAGATTGGCTGAAATCTAAAAGCATGCCATTTCCGTAGCACCACGCCAGGGGAACCTGGTCGATCTTTTTTGCCGGCTTGCCGGCCGTCGTCGGACCAAAATGCCAGGGAGCATCCACATGGGTGCCGGCATGGCTCAAGGTTACCACGTGATCGTTAGCTCCTCGGGGCGGCGCCACCTGGTCGATATGCAGGCCAACCCTTTTCGCCTGTCTCCTTTGGTTTTCGGCATGACTCAGGTGGGTAATCTTCACCTCATTCGGTTCCATGCTGTAATTTTTCATTGGGTAACTCAAATCCCTTATTTTGACCACCCTTTTAACCTCCTTAAGGAAATTTGCCAAAGGTCTTTTTTTAGACTTCTATGCCAATCGAATTTCTGGATTCCGTTTCGCCCCGAAAGAAAATGGGCAAAATCATTGTGCTCAATCGATCGGGCGAGGGGACTTCAGCGGACGACCAGCTCTCTTTCGTGGGGATAAAGCTTCTCGCACCCATCCTTCCTGACCAACAAGGTGTACTCGACCTGAAAGCCGCCCAGGCCTAATTCTCCGTACGGCACTTCAATGCTGATCACCATTCCTTCCTCGACCGGAAGGTCATAGGTTCCTGGAAGGAAGGGACTTGTGGCCTTCATCGCTTTCGTGAAAATGGGATAATCTCTGGCTTCAATTCCTATGCCGTGACCGCAAAAGTGAGCAAGTTTGGTATAATCTTTAAGCCCGGCTTTTTCCACTGCCGCTGCCGTCTCCGCAAACAGCTTGGATGGGATCGCCCCGGGGCGAAGAAGTTCCATGGCCTTTTCCATACCGGCCTCAATCGCTCGATAACAGGTTTTTTGCCTCTGGGTCGGGGTTCCTAACACCGCACAGCCCCCGGCGTCGGCATGGTATTTGTTGTAAATACATCCGCCGTCATAGCGGAACATATCCCCCTTCTGCAACTTATATCCGGCGCGCGGGTGATGGTGTCCGTAGGACATGATGGTCATCGAAGATTGGGTCCCCGAGGCGGTATTCCAAAACTCAAAAACGGCCCTCTCCTTGGCGATGCATTCCAGAAAATGCTGGGTCAGCTCCTCTTCCGAAACGCCCCCGGCAAGGCGATTGAGGACGGATTGAGCTGCCCTTTCGTTTAAAAGGCCCACGGTTTTAATCCGCTCCAGTTCCTCCGGGGTCTTGACCATCCGGATGACCCGGAACAATTCAAAGGCATCTAAGATCGTGGCGTGGGGCAAACCGCTGATGATCTCCTCACGTGTGGCCGGGTAGACGTTTTTCTCATCCAGCCCGATCCTTCTTCTGTCCAGCCCTTTCTGTTTCAAAGCCTTGACGATCGCTTCCCCGGCTGTCGGGGCCGCTTTCCCTCGATCATCCAAAAACGCCTTATATCTTTTTTCCCCTTCGCTCAAGGTGCCCTCGGGGTCCACGAAGTAATAAGGATTGCCGAAGGTGTAAACCTCTGGCATCCAGGAGGGATATCGGGCTGCCCAGGCAATGTCGCCCTTGGAAATAATCAAGGCTGGGGCGATGTCTGCCCTCCTGGGGAAAAGGGCAAAACTTTCCACATTTAAGAACCGATACATGTAAGGAAGATGGCTCTGAAAATCAGCCAGGTAGCTTACGTTCTCCGGGTGGGAGGCAATAATGGCATCCAAATTAAACTCTTTCATTTTCTGCAGCATTCTTTCCTTATTCACCAGCATCGGAACTCTCCTTTCCATAGGGCTAACTCTTCATCCAAAAAGATCACGGGAGCGCCTAAAACGGGCTCTACTTATCAAGCCAAACCTTCACCATACCGCCGCCGTGATAACCGAACCAGGTAGCCATACCCGCACCAAATCCTTTGACATAGTCCCGGTAAGCAACGGGAATAATGGATTTCGTAAGGTACAGAAGGGGGAGGTCCTCTTTTATGATTTCAACCACCTTCTTGTAAATGGGTATCCGATCCTCCCACTTCCAGGTCGTTCTACCCCTCTCCAATAAGCCATCGAGTTCCTTATTTTGATACCTGGCCCAATTATTTTTTCCGATCTCCCCTGAATGAAGCCACAGGTAATAGGCATCATCCGGGTCGAGCCTCTCGCTATCCCCCCTAAAGCCGATGGCATACTCCCCTTTTCTCATGCTTTCAAAGAAGGGAGCTCGATCGATAACCTTTATTGTCGCCTCAATCCCCATTTTCTTAAATTGTCCCACAGCAGCATTACAACCGTCGACGTAAGTTGTGTCAGAGAATGTGAGGAATTCTGTCTTGAACCCATTCGGATACCCCGCCTCCGCCAGAAGCTGTTTTGCTTTGGCCAGGTCCGCCTCCCTGTCTTTTATCGGGACATACATCCGGGAACGACTCGAGAAAGCCTGATTATTGACCGGTTCTCCCAAACCCCAGTAGGCGGCCTGGATCAATTCTTTTTTATCCAAGCCATAGGCAATGGCCTGGCGCACTTTTTTGTTATCAAACGGGGGTTTGGCGGTATTAAAAATGATGGCTACGTAAGCAACGGGTTGAGGCATCACCGTAACAATGCCCGGCGTGGGTTTCTTTAATTCCTCGAGAACGATGTTGCGCGGTGGGCAGTTGATGTAATCCAGGTCCCCGGCCCGGAGAGCTGTCCAGCGCACGGTCTCATCGACGATCTTTTTCACGTAGATACTGTCCAAATACGGAAGACGAATGCCCGTCTTTTCATCAACCTCCCAATATTGATCAAATCGAGTAAATTCTGTAGTTTCATTGGGGACAAAGGACTTGAAAATGAAAGGTCCTGTACCCGGTGCCGGTTTCGTCCCCGTCGGCTCCCAGCCCGCAGGAATGATGGGGCAATTCTGGATGGCCAGCGTAGTCAAAAAGGGACCGAAGGACTCTTTCAGCCTTATTTTGAGATGATACTTGTCGATGATATTGACCGAATCAATCCATCGGTAGGCAAACGCCCGGGGCGATCGGGTAGCTGGATTCATCACCCGCTCGATCGAGTATTTCACATCGCCGCTGTCCAGTTCCTTCCCGTGATGGAACTTCACCCCTTCCCGCAAAGGGAAGGTGTACTCTCTTCCATCCGGGGAAATTTCCCATGACTTTGCCAGGCTGGGATACATCCTCACCTGCGGCAACTCCCCCATCTCTGTAAGGGCATTGTACATCAGAATATAATTCTGGAAATCCATGAAAAATTGATTCCGGTGGGCGTCCAGCCCGGTGGAGCCGTAGCGCTCGCCGATACGTAACCTGCCCCCGTACTTTGGCTTTTTTTCTTCTCCCTGGGCCAATTCGGGAATCCCGGCCAAGGCCATCCCGGCCATGCCCACTCCGCTCAGGTAAAGGAATTTCCTTCGGGTGAGCCCGGCAAAGTCTTCTTTATCATGTTTCATCTCTTTTTCCCCCTCCACTAAAGTCTGATATGTTTGCCCGCCTTTTGCTAAAAACTAATCATAAAGCTCGCTTCCGGGAACCCGAAAGGGGCCCCCCTGGCCTTTTGCATCTTCTCAAGGCTGCGGTCTGGGCCTCTGGATCAACTCAAAGATAACCCCCCCGATTCTGTCTGAATCCAGGTAGGCAAAACCACTGCCATCTTCTCTGGTGAATTCCTGGATGACTTGCAAACCCCTCCTCTCGGCCTCCTCCACGCTCCCCTCCAAATCCTTTACCAAAAACCCCAGATGGTGCAGCCCCTCCCCCTTCTCCTTAAGAAATGCCTCATGAACGGTCTTCCCCTCGATGAGTTCGATGAGCTCAAAGGTAACGGGGCCCAACTGGGCAAACGCCCGTTTGCCCCGATATCCCGCTTTTTCGCCATAAAAGGTAGCGGCAGGATAATTAACCTCCCGAATCTCAAAAGGGCCGATGCCAAATACTTCCCCATAGAACTTTACGGTTTCATCGATGTTCTTGACGACGATGCCCACCTGAAAAATACTCGCCGGATCAAATGGGCCGCTTCCCTCATTCAGCATGGGTCTCCCCCCTCTCTTTTCCTTCCATCCTCGGGGGCAAAGGATTCTCCCCCAAAAATTCTGAAAGAAGAATATCCTCAGTCATTCAGCAGCTGCCGCGGGTCCTCTAATAATCTCCTTATGTGCTGAAGAAATTGCGCGGCAATGCTGCCATCAATCGCCCGGTGATCATAAGAAACGCAAAGATACATCATCGACCGGATGACGATGGCATCGTCCCGCACCACCGGCATCTTGGCAATCCTCCCCATCCATAAAATGGCATTCTGCGGCTGGTAGATGATCGGAGTGGCGATGACCGCTCCGAATACACCGGGGTTAGAAAGGGTAATCGTCCCTCCCCGCAGATCCTCCAGGGAAAGCTTCCGATCCCGGGCTCGAGTCGATATCTCTTCAAGCTCTTGCGAGATTTGCTTGAGACCCTTGGATTCCACCCTCTTGATGACGGGAGTAATCAGCCCTTCTTTAATTGCTACCACCACCCCAAAATTGACGTATTTTTTTATGACGATTGTATCCCTAAAAATCTGGGAGTTGATAGTCGGAAACTGACCGATCCCATTCACAGCCGCCCGGATCACAAAGGGAACGTAGGTCAGATTGATCCCTTCCTGCTTCCACTGCGGCCCGATCTCAGACCGCAACTTCACCAACTCGCTCATGTCGACTTCGGCAACCGTAGTTACATGCGCCGCCGTGCGCACGCTACTGGACATGGCATCGGCAATAGTCTTGCGAATACCCACCAGAGGAAGGAGCTCTTCCAGTTCCGGAATTCTTCCTTCCTGTCCGGGCTGCTTTTGGGCAATGTATTTCTCCACGTCTTCTTTGGTCACTCGCCCTTGCGGTCCTGTTCCGGCCACCTCGGCAATGTCAATACCATGCTGCTTGGCCAGGATCTTCGCCGCCGGGAAAGCATTGACCCATTCCCCGGCAGTTCTCACTCTCTTCCTCACTGGAACAACTCTCTCTTCGACTCCCTTACCGCTTTCCACCGATTTCCCCAAATAAACTGATAGGTCTTCCCCCGGAGTCCCAATCAGGGCGACCGTGGATTCCACCTTGGCCACCGTCTTCTCCCCATAGAGAATCTTCAAGAGAATGCCCGATTCCGGCGCCACAATCTCAAAATTTACCTTCTCTGTCTCCACCTCCGCCAGAATCTCGCCCTTCTCAACCCGCTCTCCTTCCTTCTTCAACCAGCGAACAATGGTTCCCTCGGTAATGGAAACCCCCAGACTCGAAAGCTTAACCTCTACAGCCATTTTTTATCTCCACTCTAAGATTATTTCTTTCAAAACAACTCCTTTACACCTTTAACAATATCCGCCTCTTGGGGAATGACCATCTGATCCGCATACCGCGAGCTGGGAATGATGACCTCCGCCCCGGCGATCCTCTTAACGGGAGCGTCCAGATATTGCAGCCCTTCCTCCGCCACCATGGCGGCAACCTCTGCTCCCACTCCTCCCATCTTGGTTCCTTCCTCAGCGGTCACCAACTTCGAGGTTTTCTTTAAAGAGTTCAGAATGCACTCCTTATCCATTGGACGCAAACTCCGCAAATCAATCACTTCCGCCTCAATCCCTTCCCTGGCCAACTGCTCGGAAGCCCGCAGCGCTTTATGCAAAGTCCAGGCATAGGTGACAATCGTCACGTCCTTCCCCTCCCGCTTCACTTCCGCCTTCCCCAGAGGAAGCAGATATTCCCCATCAGGAACCTCCCCCTTCACCCCATACAACAACTTGTGCTCATAAAACAAAACGGGATTTTCCTCCCGGATGGCCGTCTTGATTAAACCCTTGGCATCGTAGGGCGTCGATGGAAAAACCACTTTCAACCCAGGAAAATGGATAAACGTCGCCTCCAAAGACTGCCCATGATGGCATCCCCCCCCATTGGCACTCCCACTCCCGGCTACCCGAAAAACTACCGGCACCTTGAACTCTCCTCCCCCACACATATAGCGATACTTGGCCGCCTGGTTGGCAATGGAATCCGCTGCATACATGGTAAAATCAGCATACATGATCTCCACCACCGGCCGCATCCCCGTCAAGGCTGCCCCCACCGCCGCCCCAGAAAACCCCGACTCCGAAAGGGGAGTGTTAATCACCCGCTCCCCAAACTCCTTATAAAGATCCCGGGTCACCGTCCAGACATTAATCTTGATGTCCTCCCCCAAAAGAAACACCCGCTCATCCCGCCGCATCTCTTCCCGCAGCCCCTCGCGAATAGCCTCCGCATACGTCATCTCTCTTGATGCCATTGCACTCTCCTCCTATTAGGCAATATACACATCCTGGAAAATTTCTTCTCTTGTGGGATAGGGACTCTCCTTGGCGAACTTCTCCGCCTCTTCAATTTCCTCCTTTGCTCTCCGCTCAATCTCCTCTAACTCTGCCTCCGACGCAGTCTTCATCCCCACCAACCTCTCCCGCAGCCGCTTCAGAGGATCCTTCTTCTCCCACTCCTCCACCTCTTCCTTCGGCCGATACCCCCCCAAATGAAAACGATCCATGGCCGTGTGCCCATGAATCCGATAGGTCTTCGACTCAATCAACGTCGGACCCTTCCCCGAACGAGCCCGGGCAATCGCTTTCCTAACTGCCTCATACACCGCCAGCGCATCGTTCCCATCCACAATCACCCCAGGCATCCCATACCCCTGCGCCCGGTCAGCAATATCCCGCACCGATGTCGTCTCGATGTTTGGGGTAAAGAGAGCATAAAGATTGTTCTCACAAATAAAAACCACCGGAGCCTTCCAAACCGAAGCCAGATTCATCCCCTCATGCACGTTCCCCTCATTGGAAGCCCCATCCCCAAAGAAACACAAAACCACATCTTTTGTCTTCCTTAACTTGACTGATAGACCCACTCCCGCAGCCAAAGGAATATGGGCCGCCTGCACCCCTGGCCTGCCCATAATCCTAAGCGACCAATCCGCAATATGCACCCCCCCTTTGCCTGCGCAGCAACCCGTGCCCTTGCCCAATAACTCGGCTAACAAAATCTTCGGGTCCATCCCCTTGCCAATTGCCCAACCCCACCCCCGGTGATAGGGCATCACGTAATCCGCCGGCTCCAAAGCCGCACAAGCCGCAATCGTCGTGGCTTCCTGACCCCGGGTGGAATGCTGGGTGATGCCGATTCCACTGGCGATCAACTCGTTGATCTTATCATCTAAAAAGCGCAACCGAACCATGTTCCGGTAAATCTTTAATAACGTCTCTTTGGCAATCTTTGGCATCGCCAACCTCCCATTCTTAATTTTTTAAATCCCCCAAACTGTCTACCCTTGCGAATTCGAGCCCGCAACCGATCCTTTTCCAACGAACCCAATAACGATTACCGCAAACTTTTGACTACATATCATCAACCAGGAAAAATGTCAAGGTTGCTTCTCTCCATCACAAAAAGCCAAAGAAAGTCACGAGAATGTCTTGACCCTCGGCGCTATTTCTCTTTCAGTTTAAGGAGAGGGACAAACTGGGCGTTGCGCTCATAATCCTGCAAGGGAAACCAGTTAG
>Ga0315280_10012507_pt1 | contig 10251 bp, 6 predicted proteins | sample YL17G06_40_MG_FD_203697 | JGI IMG/M metagenome (GOLD analysis project Ga0315280, IMG submission 203697) | Sediment microbial communities from Yellowstone Lake, YNP, Wyoming, USA - YL17G06_40 | ecosystem: Environmental > Aquatic > Freshwater > Lake > Sediment | place: USA: Wyoming | collected...
CGGCCGAGCCCCACAAGAGCACGGCGACGAATGAGAGGGGCGAGTTCGCCCTCCGTCGACTATGCCGGGGCTCGGCCGGCCTGCAAGCCAACTTCGGGACCAGTCCCGGTGGGTCCGCCTCTCTGAAGATCCGCTTGCCGGCCCGGGATGTGAAAATGGTTCTGGGCCAGAATCTCACCCCAGGGCCCGACGGCTCGGTCGTAGATACGGCCCGGCTGCAACTAACTGACCTTGGCTCGTATCTGGTGCATTACCAGACCGATGGCAGACCAATCCTCTTATGCCTGGTGGACATCCATGAGCCGTCTTCCCGGCAATACCTGGCAGACTTGACCAAGAAAGTGGATACCCTGGAGGCCAAAGGCATTATCACGGTCGCGCTGCAAACGTCCCTCGCGGGCACGAAGGAGGAGTACGCCCTGCTCAGGGCCCACTGCCCTGCCTTTCCGTGGCGCGCGGCCTGGGAGGGTTTCGAGGCCCGCAAGGCCGCCTGGGGCATCAAGTCCCTGCCGTGGCTGATCCTGACCGACAGGAGGCACGCCGTCGTCGGTGCGGGCTTCCGCTTGGAGGAGTTGGACAAGAGAATCGAAGAGGCTCTCACCCGGTAGACGGTGCCTGCATCTTGTCTGATGGATACGGGGTACATGACCGTTCCTGCCGCCCTGCGTGCGGGGACACTCGTACAGCCATACGCGCACGGCCAACGTCCTGTCGCGCGCGAGAGCATACCTTTGTCACTGCGGGTCGCGAAGGGGTGCATGGCCATTGTTGCGTGGTTCGGATTCCCGCCTTTAGACGGCGTATCCAGTCTTGCCTTCCGCTGGCATTTCCGAACGGGCCTCCCACGGCGTTCGAAATCCTCGAAACGGACTCCCCACCCGCCTGAAGACGGGACTCCGAACGAGGAGCCCACCCTACGAACGGCCGAATCACCCTGGCGCCGGAGCGGCACAACAACGGTCATGCGCCCGTCGCGAAGCCGCTGGGCGACGGGTAGGTAGTAGAAGCTGCCCAGGCCGGTGGGGTGGCATCGCCAAGGCCGGTCTCCGGCCTTGACGATGGAGTCTCCCTATGCGGTGAAACCATCGTCAAAGGCGAAGCCCTTGGCGCTGCCACCCGACGCGGGCCAGACCTGGGCGGATGGCGTGACGCATTCGAAGCTCCGTTTGGAGTACCGCGTTTACGCGGTCTTCTCCGCCCGGAGGCGGGACTCCCCACGGATGTGGCACCGGGCTCCGGGCGTCCAATGCATCAGTGCGCGGCCGAGGACTTCGAAGGTGTCTGAGAAGTCGGGGCAACCGAGTCGCTGCAGACTGGGGGTGGCAGCGTCGAGGCCGGAGGCCTTGGCGCTGGCTCCTTCGAGGAGGCACAGGACCATCGCCAAGCTGCGCTTGACGCTGCCACCCGGAAGGCACACTCCTTTTGAGACACCTTCTTACGCCCAGCGGGCGAAACGAGCCGCCACTGTGTCGCGTCCCCCGCGGGGAGGAGAGCGATGGGTCCGACGACCCAAGGTTCCCGCGCAAGAGCAGTCAGGCACTGTTTCATGTACCGACACCACGAAATCTGTTGACACGCGATGCAGGCCGACGGTAGAATTCTGTTTCTGTTCAGCCGAGTCTGGAGGTCCATGGGTTTTCGCGCGCCGCGCCGGTTTGGATAGCCATGCCGGTGTGGTAGGGGAGTTCCGTGGTGCGAAGCGCAGGAGGCGGGCTGGTCCGTTGTTCCTTGCCTCGGCCGCCGTGTGGCGGCGGCCCGACGCCGGGGAGAAGGAGAACTGCGCTCTCTGTGCCCGCCATAACAAGTATTTCAAGACCTATATCAACTCTCTCTCTCTCTCTCTCTCTCTCTCTCTCTCTCTCTCTCTCTCTTGAGCCGCCCGCCGCCTGATTTGCCGACAACCCAAAACGAAGCGGCACCCACAATGTGTGACTTTGACGGAGGATTACCGATGGAGAAGAGAAACTCTTCAACTAAGTTCAGAACCCAGTGTCTGTTCATGCTCATTCCTTGTTTGACCCTTGGCATCTCGGTGGTGCAGGCAGGGACCCCCTATTTCTCTGATGATTTCGAGAACGGCATGGTCAACTGGGACTCCGCTTGGCAGATCACCGACCTGTTCTGCCGCAGTGCCGGTCACTGTGCCAGCGACAGCCCCACCGGGAACTACCCGCTCAACGCGAACGCGATCATGACGTTGAAAATAGCTAAACGGGTCGATCTGTCCAAAAGCACGGACCCGGTCCTGAAGTTCTGGCACAGGATCGGTGTTTCCAACGGCGACTACGGCTACGTCGAGATCTCTGACGATTTTGGCTTTACGTGGAAGGTGCTCAGGTTATACACGAACACCTGGCGTGCGACGTGGTCGTTTGAGCAGATAGACTTGTCCGCATACAAAGCATCTCCGAAACCCCTTTTGTTCAGGTTCCGCCTGCGCGACGATGGTGGTCTGACCCACGGCAGTTGGGGTGATCCCACAGTGACATGGGGCTGGGACATTGACGATGTGACGATATGCGAACGCGACGAAGAGACTCTGTCCTTTCCATTCTTCGATGACTTCGAAAGTGGGCTCAACAACTGGATGCTGCAGGCCGGGGATGCTTGGCAGCTCACGGACAAGTTCTACCGGGATCCAAACCACTGTATTAGCGAGAGTCCCACCGGCAACTACCCGATGTGTGCCTGCTCTGGTCTGATTCTCGTCCATCCGATCGACCTGTCGTCCACCTGCTTTCCCGTGTTGACTTTCTGGCACAAAATCGGGGTCTCCAACGCAGACCACGCGACCATTGATGTCTCTCTCGACGGCGGTACTACCTGGTCGCCGAAGCCGCTCAAAGACTACACGAATGTCTGGCTTGCAAATTGGACTCTTGAGCAGGTAGATCTGTCCGCATACACGTCCACACCGATCCTGATCAGGTTCGCCTTGCGCGATGATGGTGGCCTGACCCACGGCAGTTGGGGTGATCCCACAGTGACGTGGGGCTGGGACATTGACGATCTCGAGATCCGGGAGCTCATCTATCCCTGCTCTGACCTGATTGTGCAGGTTACGAATGTCGACACTTCGAACCGCCCGGAGATCCGCGCGACGGTGACCGTGGCCGATGCCAACGGCCTAGCGGTTACGGGGTTGAGGGATTCGAGTTTCTCGGTTTATGAGGATGACAAAGCCCGGACCCCGATCACCGTCGAGCCGAACACCCCTATTGTCCATGTCAGCCTGGCGCTTGACTACAGCGGCAGTATGGGCGCTCTGGATGGGAAGGTCATAATGGACATGGAGCAGGCGGCGCGAAGGTTCGTGGATCTTATGAATCCCAAAGACTGGGCCGAGGTCATCAAATTCGGGAATACCGTCAGCAACGTCACCAAGGCGAAGGGACTCACCAATGCCAAGTCGGACTTGACGAAGGCGATTGATGATCGCTCCGCCATTCCTGACCGCAGTGCGACTCGGCTGTTTGACGCGGTCTATCAGGCCATCTCCAATACCGCGGAGCAGCCGCGCAGCAGGGCAGTGGTGGTGATGACGGATGGAATTGAGAACAGATCGGAGGTGGCACGCAGCGCTACCGAAGTCATCAATCATGCTCTGGCCAAGGGCGTGCCTGTATTCACGATTGGCCTGGGCGACGAAGTAGACGAACCCGTTTTGACCACAATCGCGGTGCAGACGGGAGGCATGTATTACTCCGCTCCGGATTCCGACGACCTAATGGGCATCTACCGGAAGATCGCTGGTGTCCTGAAGAACCAATACATTGTCACCTATGAGAGCGCCGCCTGCCAGCCCGACAGCACGGGGAGCCAGGAGCATGAACTGGAAATCCTGGTTGTGGATGGCGCTGCTTCGGGGCAGGGTGCGAAGCGGTTCGTTTGCCCGTCGGCAGGCAAGCCCGTGACGGATAAGGAATAGCCTGTGCTGCTTCGGGCTCAGCGGCCCGGAGAGCCACAGGAAAAGCGCGAATACGGATTCTGTCAACCATGTGGGCCGGCGGCAACCGGGGCCGCCGGCCTTCTTCTATGACTCACCCAGAGACCTGCTGTTCGAGGAAGTCGGCGAAGGCGAGCAATTCTGTTTGAACCTGCGTAAAGCAGCCCGGTGCCTGGGCGACCAAGTCCTTCAATTTGGCAGGATCCAGATTGAAGGTGTAGATGTTCCTTGCGACGTGGCGGAACGACCGATACGCATCGAGTTGCGCACGCGTCGATTCCGAAATCACAGCCGGTCGCACCCCCCGGATCTCTTGGGCCATTTGGCTCAGCAGGGTCTGATGCCAGTCGGGCCCCGCAGGTCTGGCGTCGTCCACAAGGACTGCAATCCTCTCGAAAAGCCGCTCCAAGCCGCCATAGAACCCGTGTAGATTCAGAGCCACACCATCGAGGTAGTAGTCATCCGAGGATCGCCGGGCACGCTCCCACCCTTCCTCCACGCGCTGCAGGACCCGCGCCACATCCTTCAATTCGCTACGTATGCGAACGGCTAACTGGCGGAGGGGAAGGGTCACAACTCTACACCCTCCTGTTCAATGGTCTTTTTGAGGTCCTCGCTACACTGCTCGGCGTCCACGACGTCCACGGGAATGTCAACACGCAGACTCGTCACCGCCGCGACGGCCGCATAGAACTGCTCTGGGGGCACGCCCCAGACTGCCAGATCGACGTCGGACCACTCCGTGAATAGCGAACGGTCCACGGCCGACCCGAACAGAACGACCCGTCGGGCGTCGAACTCCTGGTGCAGCCGCTGCGCCGCGTCCCGGGCCAGTTGCTGCGCTTGCTGCCAGCGCTCCTCGGTTTCGGGAGCGACGGACGCTTGCCGTCGGCGTGCCGCCGCACCTGCGTCATAGGCACGCCATTCATCCCCGGTGAGATCCAGTGCGGTCTTGGCCATTGTCTTGTCCTACACGAACAACACGCGGTAGTTCCTCGACTACGAGCTTTATTGTACCGGCCGCCTCAAGCCCGTCAATTGCCGAAAGCCTTTGATTGCAGCGGATCACGCTTGGCGGTATCATCATCGTGTTCATAGTGACGCCGGAAGGCGTTCAGTGACGTGGGCGTCTCGCCCATGAATTCGGGATCACGGGCAAGATGCCCGTGCCACGTGCGGGAGGACTGCTATGAATCGTCGGGAGTTTTTGCGCGGGGCGGCGGCGGGGGCGGCTTTGAGTACGGCGGTGGGAGGTTTCGTGCCGCTGTATGCTCAGTCGAAAGTTCGACGCGTCGGTTTGATCGGGCCGGGGTGGTATGGCAAGAGTGCCCTGTTTCGGCTGCTGCAGATCGAGCCGGTGGAAGTCGTCGCTTTGTGCGATGTGGATCAGAGAATGGTGGCCGAGGCGGCCGAGATGATCGCGGCCCGGCAGAAGTCCAGGAAGACGCCCAAGACTTTCGGCGACTATCGCGAGATGCTCAAGCAGGAGCAGTTCGATATCGTACACGTCGCGACGCCGGACCATTGGCATGCCCTGGCGATGATCGCCGCCGTCAAGGCGGGGGCCGATATCTTCGTCGAGAAGCCCATCAGCGTCGATGTCGTCGAGGGGCAGGCCATGCTGGCGGCGGCCCGGAAGTACAAGAGGGTCGTGCAAGTCAACATGGAGCGGCGCAGCACGCCGCACCTGATCGAGGCCATCGAGCGGGTCATCAAGCCGGGCAAACTGGGCAAGGTCGCCTACGCCGAGATCTGCTGTTATTACCAGATGCGGGCCGGGAACAACCCGCCGGACACGAAGCCGCCGGAGTATCTCGATTACGAGATGTGGACGGGTCCAGCCCCAATGCGGCCGTACTGTTCGCTCAACCACCCGCGCTCCTGGCGGGCCTTCATGGAGTACGGCAACGGCATCGTCGGCGATATGTGCGTACACATGTTCGACATGGTCCGTTGGATGCTCGACTTGGGCTGGCCGAAGCGCATCAGTTCCTCCGGCGGCATCCTCGTAGACAAGAAGAGCAAAGCCAATATCACCGACACGCAAGTCGCGACGTTCGATTTCGGCGACATCCCCGTCGTGTGGACTCATCGCACGTGGGGCAAGTCACCCGACCCGGACTATTCCTGGGCCGCTGTTATCTACGGCGACAAAGGCACCCTCAAGGCCGATGTCCACAAGTATGAGTTCATCTCGCAGGGCGGGGGCGAGAAGCTTCAGGGCAAGGCCCTCTATGAATATGACAAGTACCCGGAGGACCAGACGGAGAAGGATCTGGAGCGGCATGTGGCCTCGGCCCTCCGTGGGCACTGGCGGAACCTCCTCGATATGATCGACACGCGCGGCCGGCCGGTTTCCGACATCGAGCAGGGCTACATCTCCGCCGCCTCGTGCATCATGGCCAACCTGTCCTGTAAGCTCGGGCGGACGCTGGTCTGGGATGCGGAGAAGGGCCAAGTCGTCGGTGACGAGGAAGCCAATAGGCTGCTCGCTCGACCCTATCGCAGTCCCTGGGTCCACCCGGACCCGAAGCAGGTCTGATGGAAAGGATGATTGATTATTGATAATGGATGGTTGAGAGGAGTCCGGACTTGCTCTTCAATCATCCATCATCCCTAATCCATACAGCGGCACGGTCCGATAAGAAATTCGTGCGCAATCCTGGCATTTTCGGCAGACCACGACGAAAAAAGACTTCCCCTGTCGTGCACCATCGAGTAGACTGTCCCTGTGCTCGGTATGCCTGTGAAACAGCTTGGCGTGAACTTCGGTGTCGGGCAAGCTGTGCACACGATTGCCGTTGGGGAGAAAAGGTGGGTAGAACACACCTTGTCATGTCCGCGCGAATCACTCATGACCCTGCTATTATCCTGTTCCTTGGATGCGCGTCGTATTTGACCTTATTGCGGGCAGCGTCTGCGCAAGTATCATGAGGTGTGGCCGCGTGGCTGGTTCCTGGCAACCAACCTGACGGTGTCGCTGCGAACGCGGTAGTCTGGGAGCAAGTGCGATGCCTCTGTTGACGTTGTACTTTGAACTGCATCAGCCATTTCGGTTGCACCCCGATGGGGCAACACTGCTCTGGGATGAGAAGAATAGGGAGATCTTCACCCGGCGCGCCGAGAAGTGCTACCTCCCGACGATTCGGATGTTCTCGGACCTCGTGCGGGCCCACTATGATTTCAAGATCAGCCTCGGCATGTCCGGCACCTTCCTGGAGCAGGCGGAATCTTACAAGCCGGAGGTGATCGACGCTTTGAAAGGATTGCTGGGCGTCGGCCGGAACACTCGGCAAGTCGAGTTCCTGGAGCAGCCCTACTACTATTCGGCCGCCTCATTCTTCGCCGACCCCCGCAAGGTGGAGTTCCGGGAGCAGGTCTCGCTCCACCGGCAGCGAATGAACGATGTCTTTGGCGTCCGGCCCTGTGCGTTTCTGAATACCGCCCTGTGCTACAGCAACGAGGTGGCCAACATTGTGGCGGACATGGCCTTCAAAGCGATCCTGTGCGAGCCGAATGAAAAGACGGTCAGCGTCCGGGACCACCAGCCGATCGATGCCAATCGCGTCTACCGGGCTATTGGCCGAAATGGACGGCCGCGCAAGCTGGCCGTGCTGCCCCGAAACAAGACCTTGAGCCAGCGGATGGCGTCGATTTGTCACGGTTCGGCCTTTGCGACGCCGCGGCGAGGGCATCCTGGCCTTGCCTCCGGCGACGAGGGCGTCCCACCCTCGAATCGCGGGCAGGATGCCCACGACACGCAAGGGCAGGATGCCCTCGCCACGGGCGGCTGGGCCGCGGCGGCCCGGCTGTCTGCGGATCTCATCCATGAGGCCGGTGGTGAAGTCGTCGTGCTCATGTGTGATTTCCCGCTGGTCGAGAATGATACGCCCGCCTACGGAGGGATGGTCGAATACTGGAACGCCCTGGTCGAGGAAATCACGCGGCGCGACGACATCGTCCCGACGAACCCGACCGAGGTCGCCGAATGGTTTCAGATCACCGAGTGCCCGATGGTCGATTGCCCGTACCCGACGAACTCGTTTTTGTCGAAGGTGGCCTCGGATGCTTCGCCCTCTCACGCCCAGCGCGTGCTCCTTCGGAACATCGAGAGTCTGGAAGCCGAGGCCAAGCAGGCGGGCGGCGATCTGGTGCGCAACTTCCGCTATCTGACCGCTTCCGACCACCTGCGCTATCTCCAGGCGGACCTCGACGGCGAGGATCTGGTCGGCGATCCAGCCAATCCGTATGATTCGGTGGCGACGGCCGCGTACGCCTTCACGCACGCGACCGACGAGCTATCCCACGCCGTCAAGAGCTTCAATATCCTCAAGCGGACCGCCCGGACGCCGGTCGTCGTGGTGACGCCGGAGACCGGCCGGTTGCCGTCCGAGGGGATGGGCCAGTTCGCCAAATACGTCTCCGGCAAGAGCGGCGGCCTGGGCGAGGTCATCTCGGCCCTGTGCAAGGGACTGTCCCAACGAAACATCCCGGTGCATTTGATCACGCTGAACCTGATCCGGAGATTCCGCGAGGAAGCAGGACTAAGCGAAGCGGAGTGGATTCAGACGCGGCACCGGCTCAATCCGGAGAATGTCCACCTGGTCAGCTCCGCCATTTTCGAGGGCTATCGCAGCGCCTACGACGGCTCCCCGCCGGCCAACGCCGCCGAGTTTCAGCGACAGATCGTCAACACTTACATCAAGGAGATTCGCAGCGCCTATGAGGGCCGGGCCATCCTCCATACCAACGATTGGATGGCGGGCGGTGTCATCATACCCTATGCCCGGCTGCGCGGCGTGCCGGTTCTGCACACGGTCCACAACACCCACACGGGCCACGTGCCGCTGGACATGTTTTACGGCGTGAATCTGCGGGCCTTCTGGGACATGCTGTACCTCTCCGATACCGGCGCAAAGGCCCTGGACTGCCAGGCGACGGCGATCCGCAACGCCACGAAAGTCAGCTACGTCGGCGAGAAATTCCTCAAGGAGATCGTGGGCGACTACTTCCTCCATGAGATGGTGATCCCCTGGAGCGTGCGGGTCGAGACCAAGGCACGGTACTACGGTCGGGACACGCTCGTGATCCCCAACGGAATCTCGCCCGACGTGTTCCCTGAGAATCAAGAGGAGAATCCACAGGCCGATCAGCCGGGCCTCGCACGGCGCTACGGGCCTTACGACAGCCTGATCGAGGCCAAGAAGGCCAACCTCGTCAAGTTCCAGCAGAAAACCGGTCTTCGGGTCGATCCCGAAGCGATTCTGCTCTACTGGCCCTCCCGGCTGGACCCCGTCCAGAAGGGCGTTGACCTGCTGGAAGCGGTCGCCCAGCGGTTTGTGGACGCGAACCCCGGCGTACAGATTGCCGCCGTGGGTGACCCGGTCGGCGGGGATAACTATCACTCCGATGTCATGGGCCGGATCGCATGCGCCTCGCAGGGGCGAATCTGCTATCACCGGTTCACGCAGGACCTGAGCACGCTCGGTTACGCGGCCGCCAGCGACGTCTTCGGAGCGTCCCTGTATGAGCCCTTCGGACAGATCGACGTCGTCGGCAACATCTACGGTGCGACGGCCACCAACCGCGACACGGGCGGTTACAGTGACAAGATCGTGCCGCTGAACCTGCGGGCCTGGGGCGCCCCGATGGATCAGGGCAATGGCGTACTGTTCCGCGACTACAATGCCGCCGGGCTCTGGTGGGGCTTGAGCACGGCCGTCCAGAACCACCGGTACTTCCGCGAGCATCCCCGGGAGTGGGAGAAACAGATGCGCCGGATCATGAAGGAGGCCCGGAGCACCTGGAGCATGGACAACATGGTCGCCAAGTACATCACGGCCTACGAAGACCTCAACGGCGGCAAGCCGCTCGTCTGAATTGCGGATTTCTGATTGCGGATTGCGGATTGAATGCTCGGCCTTTATCGAGCAGTAAGATCATTTCACGTACGACTCCTCCCGGTGCCGGGGCGAACGCGAAGTCGCTTGGCGGATCACGTGTATGTCATTGCGAGTCGCGAAGCCGCTGCGCGGCGGGTAGGCAGAAGAAACCGCCCTGGTACGTGGGGTGGCATCGCCAAGGCCGGCCTCCGGCCTTGACGATGGTTTCCCGTAGGCCCGTGAGCCATCGTCAAGGGCAGAGCCCTTGGCGATGCCACCCGAACCGTTCATTCCTTAGGAGCCGTTCATGGGCCTTCGGCCCACCCGAAGACGACGAAAATGGGCTCAGGAGGTATACTGGGCGTCATGACGAGCTGGGATGGATGCAGGTTGGTTCTCATTGATGCTGGGAGCTCGATTAGG
>Ga0315280_10012508_pt1 | contig 10250 bp, 13 predicted proteins | sample YL17G06_40_MG_FD_203697 | JGI IMG/M metagenome (GOLD analysis project Ga0315280, IMG submission 203697) | Sediment microbial communities from Yellowstone Lake, YNP, Wyoming, USA - YL17G06_40 | ecosystem: Environmental > Aquatic > Freshwater > Lake > Sediment | place: USA: Wyoming | collected...
TTAAGCCGTTCGCCTTCTCAAGGATGGCTGACGCCTCCCTATACTCGCGCTTACTACGCGTAGCCTTCGTCAACCCGAGGAGGCTCCGCCTCTCAGCCACCGATAACTCGATCCGTCTGATCCTATTCGCCATACCGGAGAAGGAGATAGAATCCATCCATATGCCCTATCAACTGGTAAACGTCAAAGAGACCCTGCCAAGAACAGGCATTTAGACGAAAAGAAGCATAACATCAGGGACTCAACTTAATCCCCTGCTCAGCAGCTATTTTCTTAACGGTAGGTACGATATCGTCGCCTTCATCGAGCCTAGCGACTACTACCCTCTTGATTCCTGTGCTGAAGTAACCTACCATTGCAGAATTCCCCTCTCCTTCTAGTTTCGCTTATAGGCAAGTTAAAAGCATCGGCTTCATAACGCCTCTGGTCCTAGGCGAACAGTCTAAGATCTTCTTTGATGGCTGTCAATACGACATGAGTATTCGTCCTTTCGACGTAAGGCATACTTAGAAGGGACTTTACGAATTGGCTGAGCTCCTTTCTGTCCGGAAACTTGGCTATAATTATTGCATCCGTTTGTCCTGTTATGTCGTAGACTTGATGGACTTGAGACATCTTCGATATCCTATCCTCAACTTCAAGCAGCTTTCCTTTTGAGACAACTATCTCTATTATCGCGACGATATCGTAGCCCAACTTCTCAGAATCTAGCCGCGCAGAGTACCCTCTTATTATCCCGGCCTTCTCCATAGCCTTCGTCCGGTTTATCACGGTCGCGATCGACACGTTCAGTTTCCGCGCGATATCCCTGAACGATTGTCGGGCATCCGCCTCCAATTCCAAGAGAATTTTCCTGTCCAGGACGTCTATCGTTCTCATGATTAATCATCCGTCTGCCAGAGGGCATATATCTGAACAAATGTTTAACTTTTTCGCAAGAAACCTTATATTTGTTCTTGTGGTGAATATTTCTACCTCATGACAAAGAAGCCGGACATAGTTGAACTGCAGTTTACAAACCTGTTAGGCGAGTTGAAGTCGATCGACCTAGACTATAAGCGGTATAAGGAAGCGATCACGCTGGGAAAAGGCGTCGACGGATCCTCCATATATCTTGCACCAATCGAGAGGAGCGACGTAGTGCTCAAGCCGATAATAGAGACATATTTCCAGGCGCCTTGGAGCAGCGTCGAAGCCGCTAGAGTCCTGTGCGACATTTATCATCCCGCTGAGAGCGTAAGTGAGTTTCAGAAAGAGCGAGAGTATGAGTATGCTCCTCGATACATATTGAAGCGAATGCTGAGAGAAGCTAAGGATGCGGGCTATGATTTCAATGTCAGTGCTGAGATGGAGTTCTTCGCTCTGAATGATGGGAAACCGCTCGACAGCGTAGGGTACTTCTCTCCACCGCCCTTGGATAAAGGAGTGTCGTTGAGGAGAGATACATTCAAGACGCTCATGCAGGTTGGAATAGAATGCGAATATCTACATCACGAGGTCTCTAACGGTCAATATGAGATCTCCCTGAGATACGAGAATGCATTGAAGACCGCTGACAACGTAATGAGCTTCAAGTACATCGCGAAGAATATTGCAGTTCGAAAAGGTCTGATGGTTACATTCATGCCGAAGCCTTTCGCAGGTATGAATGGAAGCGGAATGCATATGCACATGAGCTTGAACGAGAAAGGGAGAAATGCGTTCTATGGAAGAGAGAGGCTCTCCGATAAGGCAAAGCATTTCATCGGGGGGTTGCTTGCTCACGCTAGAGCGATAGCGGCTTTGGCCGCCTCAACCGTCAACTCGTATAAGAGGCTGGTAGCTGGCTATGAAGCTCCTGTCTACCTCTGTTGGGGGTTTATGAATAGAACCGCCTTGATCAGGGTTCCAAGCTTCAATAGCGTCAAGTCAGCTCGGGTGGAATTGAGGATGCCAGATCCCAAATGCAACCCCTATCTCGTCGAAGCAGCTGTACTGGCGGCAGGCTTGCACGGGCTGAATGAGAAGCTTGATCCCGGCAAACCTACAGCAAAGAATGCTTACGAGAACGAGGGAGATTTTGAACAATTGCCTTCAACACTGAAAGATGCGCTGAGCGAGCTTGAGAAGGACAAAGTCATCGGCGGAGCGCTGGGTGAGAAGGTGAAGGAGAAGTACATCTCCTTAAAGATGAAGGAATGGCAAGATTATGAACGGAACCACCCCGAATGGAATCCTCTAGAAATAACAGAATGGGAGAGGAACAAGTACCTAGACACCTTCTGAGTTCGAGTGCTCGATCGAGTTCCCAGCCGCCTATTTCTAGCGGAGAGCCGTGGCAAGAGACAAATAACGCTGGCTTCACATCTCTGAAAATCGGTGCTTGACGATGAGAGAACTGAGTCTGAAAGGCGTTCCTGTCAGCAGAGAGATTATGGAGAATCTAGAGGAAAGAGGCTTGAAGAGGCTTCTCCCCCGAAAGAGGTTCTTAGTGTTTCGAAGGATGAACTCAAGGTTGTTACGCTCTACGCGACGGATAAGCGTTTAGGAAGCCACATGTTGATCTGCGTAGGCGTCAACAGGTCTAAGGTTGCTCTCAATTATCATCCCGATAGTGAAGATTTCATCCTTATAAACGATGGAAGAAAGCAGAAACCTTTGTACTTGATCATAGGTCTCCATCCATCCTCGAAACTTGAGAAACTCACGGAGAGCGGCGGTCTCTCAGAGAAAGACTTCATCGCCATGGAGATGGTGTTCGATCCTGCGTTAAGCTTCTTCACGATGTATGAGGATACACCTCACTGTGAATGGACCCCGTCTGGAGAAGGAGCTGCACCAGTATTCTTCGTTACAGAGCCGTCTGAGCTGCCGCTGAAGCACTGTGTTCTGAAGGATTACACGCTATCTGTAGTGCCGTGAAGAGAGGGCGCAAAGATCGATTTTCAGTCTTCTTACCTGACGTGAGAGAGATTGTCTGAAGAAAGGAAGATTGAGTCGATACGGAAGTTGATGGAAGACGGCGATCTGAACGCTGAACTTGTCTGGCATAGAGATAGAGCTGTGCTGAGCGTTGATGATGCTGTTCAGGTTCACCATGTAGGCCCTGAGAAGATAATGAAGTGCCTTTGCTTCATAGATAAGAAGGGAAGAGTAGCTGGAGTTATTGCTTCGAGCGAAGTCAAGATGAATATGAAGAAGCTGGAGGAAGCTGCCGGGCTTAGGAAGCCGAGGCTTATGCTCCCTGACGAATTGAAAGCTAGGTTCAACAAAGAACCTGGAGAGATCGATCCTTTAACGCTGGCTGAGAAAGTTGACTTGCTCTTCATCGACAGCGGTCTTCTCAATAAAGAGTTCGTGATCGGCTCCGCAGGATCAAAGTACTGCGGACTGAGGATCACTCCCGAAGAATTGTTGAGAGTAACGAACGCAAGGGTTGAGGTCCTTTCCTAGAACCCTAGAAAGCCCAGCAGAACTATCCCAAAGAGTAGGCTCAGCGCTACCGCAACTACGATGAAGATTATTATGGCCAGCAAGGCTATCAACAGAGCTCTCCCCCAGCCTGTGTCGAAGAAATGTTTGATCAAAGCCAACCAGATGATCAAAGCTAGAAGCCAACCCACTAATGGTATGACGTTTTGCACAGCAGCTCCCACTATGAGTCCGAGAACCGTTATCCAGACTGCATCCGTGAACTTTGCTTTCTGCTTTCCAACGAGGGCTCTGCCTGAAGCCCAAAGTACGAGTGAGATCACTATAACCTCGATGATGAAAGCGGCAAGGTTCATAGCGCTAATGCCGAAAGGCATCAAACATCATCTTACAATAAAGTGGTTGTACACAGATTTAAGATGACGCTCTCCAAAGAGACTTATATTCTCCTCGAGAAGATATTGTCTATTTCTTGAGGGCGGAGATCGTGAGTCAGATTGAAGGAGCCATTAAGGAGCTTCTGAGCCTAGGCGGGAGAGCGCTCGACACCTACCGGAAGCTTGTGGAAAGCGGCTTCGACGAGAACTCGCTTGAAGAACTTGCGAAAGCAACCTTGAACTTCGGCGGCCCCAGCAACGTTCTGAAATCATTGAACGAGTATGGAAACCTCGTACGGCTTGAGGAAAAACTTGCTGAGGTAGATGCCCTAATGCAGGAGATGAAGACCAATTACGATGACCTGTCCGCAAGATACTCGCATCTCCAAGCTAGCGTAGCCATGTGTGACAAGCTTCTATACGAGTACAAGTTCACACCTGAAGCTTTCAAGGCGGTGTTTGAGACTGCTCAAACGTATGGTTCTGCAATCGACATTCTGAAGGCGCTTGAAGGTTACGGAACGATAGATAGGATCAATCAAGAGATTGCCAGCGCGAAGGAGCAGAAGAGACTGGAATTACTGAAGCTGGACGAGGAATTTCTGAAGAAGAAAGAAGAGAAGACCCTAGAACTCACGGGGCTTGAGAAGAGAAAAGAGGCTCTTCAATCTGAAGTAAACACGTTAATTGGAGAGATAGAATCCTACAGGCAGAGGATCACAAGCCTCTCAGAGCAAGCCGACCAACTCATGACAAACGTCGTCAACTCGGTGAAAGAGAAGACGAAAACACTGATGGAGGAAATCGACGCGTCTGGCAAGCAGGCGATAGAGGCCGTCATCAAACAGATGGAGACTCTACACACGCAGGTTTCAAATTTGGCCGCTCATACGCTTGAGGTCGGCGAGGTACTGGGTGAAGCAGAAGCGAGAGCTACTCAGAACAAAGAGGTCTTCAAGCTTCTGGAATTCATGAGAAGCCCAGAGTTCGCTTCAAAAGATATCTTGACCACAATCTTGCTTTTACTGAGGACTTTTGAAGCTTGGTCGAAACTCAAAGCGAATGAGTTGAAGTCGCCAAAGACTCTCCAAACATCAGCTGGACAACTCATAATGAAGCTTGAAGACGAAGTGACAGCGTCAACTACCAACCCCTAAAGGAGTTGGCTTGAAATGGTGGTATTAAGGCAACAGTTGACTAGTCGGCTCGGCAAAGACCGAGTTAGCGGCGTGGTGGACTACAAGAACGGTAGGGTGCGAGACCTAGCCTTGCCTACTTCAGGAGAACCACTTAATCCTGCGGTTGGTCACAAGATCAACCTAAGTCAGCCATGCAACGACGAAGGTCGCTCAACTTTGACTGGGGAGACCGTAATCGGTAAAGTCTCAGTCATATCGGCAAGCGGTAAGCCACTGATGCCATGTCGGCCGAGCAAGGCGAGAAGACTTCTGGCGAAAGGGTTAGCGAAGAAACGTTGGAACAGGCTAGGTATATTCTATCTACAACTCAAGTTTGAGCCGAAATCAGAGCTGAACAAAGACCAAGAAGTCTGCCTAGCCGTGGATACTGGAAGTAAGTGGGATGGTGTTGCGGTGCTATCCAGCAAGAGAGTCTTAGCGAGCGGTATGCTAATACTTCCTTCAAAGGTAGCGGAAAAACTTGAGCAACGTAGACACATGCGTAGAGCAAGACGCTATAGGAAGACGCCGAGAAGAGCCGAGCGATTTGACAATAGACGCAGACCAGAGGGTTGGATTGCTCCCAGCCAGAAGGCGAAAGTTGATTTCCGCATCAAAGTCGTTGATGAACTCTGCAAGATCTATCCTGTCAGCCAATTTGCGGTTGAGGATGTGCGTTTCAACCACTACAAGAAGCGTTGGGGTAAAGACTTCAGCACAGTCGAGATCGGCAAAGCAAGATTCTACCAGTACCTGAAGGAACTTGGGAAGTTGTCTCTTTATAATGGTGTTGAAACCGCCAAGTACAGAGAAGAACTCGGATTACAAAAGAATCCTGTCAAGAGAGAACTGTCATGGGATACTCATGTGGATGCAATTGCGATTGGGTGTAGAGAGATTGGATGCAGGAACCCTTATCCATCTGACTTCTGGGTGTGGAAACGGTTTGAGGGTGCTAAGCGTCAACTGCATCGCCTTGAACCTGACAGAGGTGGCATTCGTAGAAGATACGGTGGTTCATGGAGCATTACGCCATTCAAGAAGGCTGATGTAGTTTTATGGCATGGTAAAGTCGCTAGGGTCGGTGGCTTCATGGATGGGAGAATTTCACTTCACAGGTTCGGTTTGAAGAATAGACGTTTCACTCAGACCGCTAAACCAGAGGAATGTAAGCGATTGTTCAACCAGCAAATATTCAGCAAACAGGAAGAACCTCAATTCCTCCCACCCATAACTGGTGTGGTTTTCCTCGAGGTTATTTGATGAGCTTAGAGTCCACTATTCAGAAGTATACGCAACACCTAGATGAAATGAACAGGCTATGTGAGCAGATTCGATACGCAATCAAGCTATTCGACGAGAAGATTGCAACCGAGATCGAAAACGAAAAGAGACTCACAGTAGCTCGATGTCTGGACGAATTTGAAAAATCTTTTGACATGCAGGTCGAAGCAGCGAAGAAAAGAAAGACTGTGGAGAAGATAGCTAAAGCAATTTCAAAGCTCAAGACCGCGTTCAAACCCGAAGCAGGAAAGAAACATACCCTGCCGGAGGTATGGGTTTCATTAACCCCGCAAAGCAAGATCACGCCGATAAACCTGAGCAAAACAGCCAAGGAGAAGAAGATCTCGATAGAGAAGCAATATGATCAACTAATCGGAGAAAACCATATGCTCCTAACGATAGAAGACTTCAGGAGAATCCTAAGGAAATTGCGTAGAGAAATCCTCACAGCCAAACTTCAAATAGAGTTTGACCTTCACGACAGCGGCAAGAGAGCATCAATAACTGAAGAGATCGAGAAGAGAATAGCCGAAACAATTGTCTCAAGAAAGTAACTAGCGGACACGCACAAGAGAATTCTATATTTCAAACCTCCGCATCTGCCGCTTCTTAGATGCAAATATGTGCAACAACTTCGCCGCAACTGTTAACTAGGCGATCTGAACTCTATCGACAGAATCTGGAGTAGCCTCACAGGTGATAGTCGAGATCATTTCAATAGGTTACGGCGTTGTCTCCATGGTCGGGTGGGGCTTCGGGGACTTCATGGCTAAGAGAGTGGTTGGACCCTTAGGCTACTACAGGCTTCTGCTTTACATACAATTGGTAGGGTTAGCTCCACTCTTTCTCTTGGCTGCAATGTTCGCTCCACCAGTACCGTCATCGCCAGGAACAATATCATTGATCATTGCGACAGGGGTTTGCACTGTTTCTTCCTACTTCTTCTTCTATAAGGGTTTGACTGTGGGAAAAGCAAGCATCATAAGCCCGGTTGCTTCAACGTCAGCGATCGTGGCGATGGCTCTCTCGTTTGCGATTCTTGGTGAAACTCTGAATCTTATGCAAATCGTATGCATCGCGTTGGTCCTTGTTGGGATACTTGTCATCTCTATGAGGTCTGATTCGGTTGGACGGCGGGAGAAAGGGGTCGCTTATGCGGTGGCATGTATGTTGTCTGCAGGCTTGAACTTTCTCTTCATCAAGCTAGTTTCAATGGATATCGGTGGAATTGGAACTCTATTCTTCAATCGTGTCTTGGTGACGCTTATACTTTTGATGCTGCTTCCGTTCTTTCGAAATTCATTCTCAACAGACATTCCAAGAAGAGTCTCTCTGAAGACGATAGTGGTAATCGGTTTGGCCGAGTTTATCGCTGGCTTCAGCTTCGTAATTGGACTAAGCGTCGGGATCGTCTCGATGATCGCGCCGATATCCAGTGCGTCGCCAGCAGTAACGGTTATTCTAGCGGAAGCTTTCTTGAGGGAAAGACTACTTCGAATTCAGAAGACAGCCGTAGTCCTAGTTATCCTTGGAATTGCTCTTCTTTCTATCCTCTCAAGTACCTGAGGGAAACTGAAAGTTCGGCTAGGTCGAACTTGATCATACACTAGAACTATGAAAGGTAAGTTAGAACGAAAATCACTAGAAGAATCATGGTTACATGGTGATGACATTTTCATGGAGGTTACTGATTGAAGTAGCTGGTGGGCCGGAGGAGATTTGAACTCCCGACCATTGCCGCCTCCACGAGTCTTGGAGGTCACGGTTTCTGATACGTCGCGGTTTATCAGCCGTGTGCTCTTCGGCGTTGCATTCGCAACTTAACCATGCTGAGCTACCGGCCCGCCATAATTCGTCAGAACGCTGCATACTTATTAAATTTTTTTCAAAGCAATTACTCCAGCGAAGTCAAAGAACCCTGTTTGATATTCACCGTTGCCTTTCATAGTCAACCTGTAGGAATAGATTCTTATCCTCTCATCGTCGCTCAACAAGTTCCTCGACAATAATCCTCGTCATGTCATTAACATTACTCAGAGTGTCGGCTTGCAATAAAGAGGGAAGCTTCTCGACAATCGTTAGAATCTTCGTCGAAACGTCTTCAGGAAAATAGTTCATTCCCTCCAAAAGTTTCATTCCGATTTCTCCTCGGAGCCTTTCGTCCGACATTAGAGCCGAGGCGCAACTGAAGTCCTTCAGACGACTGACCATGCACAGGATCTTAGCTTGAGGTTTGACCTTCCCAATCTCCCAAGCTACCAAATCGTCCTGCGAGACCTTGAGGACGCTCTCCGCGTATGCTACTTGATCTTCAACGTAGCCTCTACCATGGAGTAAGCGTGTAACCTCGAAATCCTTCACGGCTATCGAGATTAGGTACAGCAGGTCACTCATATACTGAGCTGAGAGATCAAGCCTTTCAGAAGTCTCCGACAATAAATGTGGAATAGGGAAGATGTAGTATTGAGGGGAGCCGTGCAGAACTGAGTGGCCCACCTCATGCCTCAGGGTTCCAGCCCGAGTCAACTCTGGCAACTCCTGTATTCTTTCAACGCTGATGCTGATGCGAGGTATGCCTCTCCAAGCATCATGCATCGCGTAGAAATCTTCGTCAAAGCGAGAAGAAGTAACACCCATCTTCGCGTACTCTTGTGAGAGGAAGGCTTCCAGAACTGAGGAATATTCGAATAGATATAAATCTACCAGCGACAATCCGTGAGGTTCTAGCCGGTTGTAGCATTCCTCCATTGTCGAGAAAATGGAATCGACTGTTTCGGGATGAATACAACCGAATTTCGATACGAGGATCCTGACCATCGATATCGATGATCAATCGTTCATAAGCCGATCTTAAGCGTTGTTTTTAGGTTTCTTCAGGCTTTATTTCCCTAATCAATGATTTGAAGATTGTTCTTCAGGCTCGACCTCGCCGCACCGAGCACAGTACTTCGCGTAGTCCACTTCGTAGAAGTCTCCTGACTCCATGATGACTAGCGTGTCCTTCAGCTTGTGTCCAAGCGCACCGCAGACCTTGTCTAGGAGAGTCGTATTCTCGACCACTCAATCTTGTAAATGGCTTTGGCTGAAGATAGCTTTGGTGTCACTTGAGTTCAGCATCAAAAGTTACAATAGAGACTTTGACCTTAAGTTGGCTGAGTTCTCTAATCTCAGCGAACGTGACCCGTCGAACCAGATTCCCTCAGCAGACACATTAGTACAAGGCATAGTCAACGAATAAGCGACAATGCGCACATAGATAATGCAAAAACCATTTAGGCAACACATCCCCCAATGAACACGGTAGCAAGGACTTGGGCCGGTAGTTCAGTCTGGTATGAACGCCGCCTTCGCATGAACCCATTCAGATAAAGGCGGAAGTCGCGGGTTCAAATCCCGCCCGGTCCACATTCCAAATTTCCAATCCGAGCTGTTTCTTGGATTATTCTTGGCTGAGGGTCTACCTTCTTGACGCTCGTTTCTCGTTTAGGTTTTCAATTTACTAGAGCGTTTAAATCTGTCAACTCGGCCTTTTAGCTCTTTTTCGAATGATGTAAACCTTGTCAGCGCACTCCAGCGCTGTTTTCATATCCTCTTCCACCAGCAGAACAGAAACGCCCTCTTCAGCCATAGCCTCCAAGGCTTTCTGTACCTTACTGATAGCTGAGGGCATTAGCCCACCTGTCGGCTCATCCATCAACAACAGTTCTTGATCTGTGACGAATGCTCGTGCGATGTTGGCCATCTTCTATTCTCCTCCGCTTACAGTTCCAGCGATGCGGCTCAGTCTATCTTTGAGTTTGGGAAAGATCTTCAAGATCTCGTTTAGCCGCCGTTTCTTACTCTAGATTCGCGAGATTGTCGCATCGAATCCTGACTGTCGCCTAAGAAGAAGACACTAACCAGACCGAGTTCCGGTTTTGTCAGAATGCTCCGAATTTGAATGTCTTCAAGATATTCAACCCTGAGATTTCCTTACTTTTCTGCCAGAAAAAGCTCTCCG
>Ga0315280_10012509_pt1 | contig 10250 bp, 7 predicted proteins | sample YL17G06_40_MG_FD_203697 | JGI IMG/M metagenome (GOLD analysis project Ga0315280, IMG submission 203697) | Sediment microbial communities from Yellowstone Lake, YNP, Wyoming, USA - YL17G06_40 | ecosystem: Environmental > Aquatic > Freshwater > Lake > Sediment | place: USA: Wyoming | collected...
ATCTGCCGGGCGTTGGAGGCTGCCGGAGTGGAGTATGCCCTGGTGGGCGGGCAAGCGGTGGCGCTCTGGGTCGCCACGCGCGACCCCGCCGCCGTGCGAACCACCAAGGACGTTGACCTCTTGATCCGCCGCCAGGACCTTCCCCGGGCCCGGAGCGCCGCGCTGGCGGCAGGCATGGAGTACTTTGAGGTCCTGGGCGTGGGGATGTTTTTGGAGCGGGCCGCCCCCAACCCCCGGCACGCCGTCCACCTGGTTTGGGCGGGGGAGAAGGTGCGGCCAAGCCACGAATTTCCCGCGCCCGGCGTCGACCAGCGGGAGACCCTGTCGCCGGGGCTGCACGTGGTCTCGCTGGCCGGCCTGGTGCGGATGAAGCTCCTTGCCGACCGGGACCAGGACCGGGTTCATCTCCGCGACATGATAGAGGTGGGGCTCGTGGGCCGCGACCTCCTCGCCGAGCTGACGCCGCCGCTCGCGGATCGCCTGGCAGCCATGCTTGCCGAGGCGGGGCGTTAACCGGCGCCGGTGGGAAAGACCAGGCCCGAGAAATAGAGCAACAGCGCCGCGATCGCCACCACGAACAGCCCCCACCACAGGACGACGCTCGTGTACCAGTGCCGGCCCAGGTTGTCGAACAGATTGAGCTTCCGCCAGTTGACGGTGACCTCGTCGCTGACCTGTTCGCGCCGGGGAGGCGGCGAGGCCAGGCTCACGGCGATCAAGACCAGCACGCAGAACAGCCAGTTGATGTTCGCCTGGTTGGCATAGGGCTCGATCCACCCCGGGCGGCCTTCGCCCGAGTGGACCCAAACGGTCATGCCCACGGCGGCCAACAGGCTCACCAGCAGGGCCGCCAGCGGGCCGGGCAGGATCGGCCGCTTGCGGAGCCTCTGGAAAACGAGCCGCGACGCGGCGCCCGCGGCCGGCGTCAGGAAGCCGAGGTCCGCCCACTCCGGCCAGGCGTCCATCGCCCAGACGTACCATTTCAGCCCCAAGCCGAACGCAAACCCCAGGACGACCGTCCACAGGGCGCCGGTGGCATTGCTCCGCCGCCAAAGGATTCCCAGGAGGAAGACCGCGGCAAACGGCGGGGCGAAAAAGGCGTACAGCGACTGGATGTAAACGAAGAGGCTCTCGCCGAGCTGTCCGATCATCCGCCCCAGGAGGATCGCGATCGCCAGGACTACGGCCGACGAGACCACGCCCATCCACACCAGTTGCTTCTGGGTAGCCTTGGGGTTAAGCATCCGATGATAGATGTCGAGGGTTATCACCGTGGCCGTGGAGTTGAGCACCGAATTGACGGTCGATTGGATGGCCCCGAACAGGGCCGCCAGCAACAACCCCCGCAGCCCGAGGGGGACCAACGACTGCACGAGGTGGATGTAACCCTGATCGGCTGCGGGGCGGAGGTCCTTCCAAGGCTGCATGAGGATCTCGGGCCGCAGGGCGAAGAGGATCAGGCCCGGCAGGACCACGATCGCCGGCAGGAAGACCTTCATGAACCCCGCGAAGACGATCCCCATCCGGGCGTGGTAGCTATTCCGCGCGCCCAAGACCCGCTGGATCATGAACTGGTTGAGCACGTTGTACCAGATGCTCACCGAGAGGATGCCCAGCAGGAGGCTGGTCCAGGGATGCGTGGGATGGGTTTCGGGCTGGAAGACGGAGAGGCGGTTGTAGCCGGTGGCGGCCTCGCTGCCGGCCAGTTGACCGACGTGCTGGGCCACGGCCGCTGCCCAGGGCCCATCGGCTGCCTGGTTCCGCTCCAGTAGCTCGTGGAACCCCTCGACCAGCGAGCCGGAGTCTGGGGCGAGGGCCTGGAGACCCAGCAGCGTCACGACGATCCCGCCCAGAACCATCACGAGAACCATGAACAGGTCGCCCCAGGCGACCGAGGAGAGCCCGCCGTAGATCGCCCAGCCCCCGGCCACGACGCCCAGCACCACGATCGACAGCCAGAGGTCCCAGCCGAAGAGCTTCTGGATCGCCAGGGCCCCGCCGTAAAGCACCGCGGCCAGGAAGGCGACGATGTTGCTGATCACCGTGACCACGGCGAAGATCTGCCGCAGGCTGGGGCTGAACCGCTTCTCCAGGAACTCGGGCGTGGTGAAGACCTTCGAGGCCAGCAGGAAGGGGATGAAGAACCAGATCAGAAGCGAGAACGTGACCACGTTCATCCACTCGGACATGGCCACGCAGATGCCGTAGACCACCGCCGCGCCGATCATTCCCACGAAGTGCTCGGTGCTGATGTTGGCGCCGATGAACGATCCGCCCACGACGTACCACGGCAGGCGCTTGCCGGCCAAAAAGTAGTCTTCGGCGCTCCCGCGCTCCTTCCGGCCCGCCCAGTAGCTCACCGCCGACAGGCCCACAAAGTAGGCTGCGAACGCGACGTAGTCCCAGACTTCGAGGGAAAAGCTCTGGGGCGGCATTGTCGATCCCTTGAGCTCCTCATGCCCACGGCAAGCGTGGGCATGGCACCCAATGCACTGGCCGGTGCATGATACTTGACAGCCCGCGGCAAAGCAAATAGGATGCCCGCGCACCCGGGCGCTCGCCGCAGGCTTTTTCGTGAACCCTGGGGAGCAACTGGAGGCGACCTGCCATGAGCGGACCGAGGAACAAGCCGCGGGTCGGGCTGCTGGCCCTGACGCTGGAACTCTACGAGTCGCTGCTCCCGGACCTCCGCTGGCAGCGCGAGCGGTGGCTCCGCGAGAAGGTCCTGCCGGCCTTGGCCGCCGAGGCCGACGTGCAGTTCGACCGGGCGGTGTTCCGCCGCGAGGACATCCAGGCGGCGGTCGCCGCCTTCGAGTCCGCCGGGGTCGATTGCCTGTTGGTGATCTGCCTGACCTACTCCCCCAGCCAGCTCGCCCTGGGGAGCCTCGCCGCGACCCGGCTGCCGATCGTGCTCTGGAACGTCCAGGAGCTGCTGAGCGTCGGCAGCGATTTTGACGGCGCGAAAATGGTCACCAACCACGGCGTGCACGGGACCCAGGACCTGGCCAGCGTGCTCGTGCGGAGCGGCGTGCCGCTGGAGTACGTCACCTCGCACCCCAACGACCGCGGCGGGCTGGCTCCCCTGGTGGATTTCTTCATCGCCGCCGCGGCGGTAGCCGGGCTGCGGCGGGCCCGGCTGGGGCTTTTGGGCTACCCTTTCCCCGGGATGGGCGATTTTGCCGTCGACACCACGCACCTGGCGGCGACGCTGGGCTGCCAGTGGACCTCGCTTTCGGTGGAAGACTACGTGCTGCGGTCCGCTGCGGCGCCGGCCGAGGCGGTCCGGCGGCTCGCCCAGGAGTACCGCCGGCTTTACGACGTGGCCGGCGACCTGACCGGCGAGGACCTGGAGGCCACGGCCCGAGCGGAGCTGGCCCTCCGCGGTCTGGTGACCGATCATCGCCTCGACGCGTTGAGCTACCAGTTCATGGCCTTCGGCGAGGACGAGCGGACAGAGACCCTGCCGTTCGTGGCCGCCAGCCGGCTGATGGCCGACGGGGTGGGTTTTGCCGGCGAGGGGGACCTGGTGGGCGCGGCGGGGACCTGGCTGCTGGAGCGAGTCCAGGGACCGGCCAGTTTCAGCGAGGTCTTTACGATCGATTTCGCCGGCAACGGGCTGTTGATGAGCCACATGGGCGAGGCCAACGTGGCCATGGCCCGGGACGATCGCAAGGTGCCCCTGGTTGCCCGGCCGTTTCCGATCACCCGGACCCGGGGGCGGCAGCTCGCCCTGGTCACCAGCTTTGAGCCGGGCCCGGCCACGCTGGCGGCCCTGGTCCAGGGGCCCGCCCAGCGGTGGCGCCTGATCGCCAGCCGGATGCGGATCGCCGACTACGGACCGCTGGAGAACATGCCCGTCCCGCACTTCAAGTTGGTCGTCGAGGGGAAGGACGTGCGGGATTGGCTGACGGCCTACGCCAAGTCGGGCGGGCCGCACCACAACGCGGTCTGCTTCGGCGACGCGACCGCGCGGGTCCGCGCCGCAGCGCGGCTTCTGGACGCTGACTACTTCGAGGTTTGACGATTTGGTGATTTCGCTGCGGCTGGCGGGGGGCTCGCCGTGTAGGGGGCGGGCTTGCCCGCCGTGGTGATACGCGCCGCTACACGGCACGCGGCGCACAATGGGTACGAGCGATGTTCCTCGGATTGGACCTCGGCACGACGAACGTCAAGACCCTGGTGGTCGAGGCCGGCGGCCGGGTCGTGGCCGAGGGCTCGGCGGCCGTCGACCGCTTGTGCACTCCCGACGGCGGCGTGGAACAGGACATCGAGCAGATCTGGCAGGCCGCCTGCGCGGCAGTCCGCCAGGCGGCCGCGGGGGTTGAGGCCGCGCGGATCCAGGCCATCGGCGTCTCCAGCCAGGGAGGAACGCTCCAGTTGCTCGACCCCTTGGGGAAGCCGATCGGCCGGGCCGTGAGCTGGCTCGACAGCCGCGGGCGGCCCTTCGACCGCCGGCTGGTCGACGAGCTCGGCGAGGACTTTTTCGCCGCGCACGTTGGCTACCGCGGCAGTGCCCTGACGCCGGGCCAGGTCCTGCGGCTCCGCCAAGAGGCTCCCGAGGAATGGGCCCGGGCGGCGTCGCTGGGGTTCGTCGGCGACGTCGTCGTCGGCCGGCTCTGCGGGCGGCGGGCCCACGACGCCACGTCGCTCTCGATCGCCTTCCTCTTGAACCCGTCTCTTGCCCGTGCTGACCCGGAGTTGCTCGCCCGGCTCGAACTCCGCGAGGAGCAGCTTCCGGACCTGCTCCCGGCGACCACGCCCGCGGGCCGGCTGCGGCGGGACGCGGCCGAACAGCTTGGACTGGTGGCGGGGATTCCGGTGTCGCCGGCAGTCCACGATCAGTACGCCGGGGCATTGGGCGCGGGCTCCGTCCGCGAGGGGGACGTCTGCTTCGGAACCGGGACGGCCTGGGTGCTGGTGGCCAACCACGGCCGGCTCCACCCCCCGGTCACGCCCCAGGCGATCGTCTGCCCCCACCCCGTCGTCGGGCTTTACGGACAGATGCTGTCGATGGTCAACGGCGGCTCGGCGATCGAGTGGGTAACGAGCCTGGCGGGCGGGGCGATCTCGCCCCAGGCGATCGACGATGCCCTGGAGGCGGTGCCGCCGGCAAGCGAAGGGCTCGTGTTCTGGCCGCTCTTGGTCCCCGGGCTGGGGAGCGGCCCGGCAGGGCACGGCGGCCGGATAAATGGGCTCACCCTGGCCCATTCGGTGAAGCACTTGCTGCGGGCGGCTGTCGAAGGTCTGGCCTGCGAACTGGCCCGGCACCTGCGGCTGCTTGCCGGCGCCGACTTCCCCGTCCGCCGCCTGCTGATGTGCGGCAGGGGAGCGGCGAGCCGGGTCACGCCCGCGATTGTCGCCGACGTGACCGGCCAGCCCGTCGCCTGCGTGAGCCAGCCGGCGGTGAGCGCGTTCGGCGCGGCGACGATCGCCCGGGCCCTGGTCGAGCCCGGCTCCGAGCTGGTCCAACTGGCCGACCGTTTCGCCCCGGCGCGGCGGACCGTGCTTCCCGGCGAGCACGGCGGCACGTACTCGCGGCTTCTAGAGGAATATCTTCAGCACTTTGCGGAGTAAAGCGGGCGATGGAGCCGGTCCCCTTGCACCACGTCTGGCAGTACACCGACGTCGATCGGGCCTTCTGGCAGGAACATCTCGAGCCGTGGGTCCCGCGGCGGGTCTTCGACGCCCATACCCACGTCAACGAGCCCCGGTTCCGCGTCGAGGAAATGACCGAGGAGAAACGGCGGCAGTACTGGGTCAACGAGGTCGCCGAGCCGATCGGGGCCGCAGAGGCCGCGCGGTGCCACCGGATCGTCTTCCCCGGCCGCGATTTCTCCTGCCTCGCCTTCGCATTTCCCATGCTGGAGTACAACGTGGAGGAGAGCAACGCGAGCCTCGCAAAGGCGTGCGTCGAGCGGGGTTGGTGTCGGCTGGCGGTGGTCCGGCCGCAGTGGGCGGCGGAGCAGGTCGCCCGGGAGCTCGATCTGCCGAACACGCTGGGGGTGAAGGTCTACTACGCCCTGATCGGCCACGACCCTTCGACCCGCGACAAGTACCTCGAAGCGAGCATCTTCGATTTCCTGCCGCGCCACCAGTTAGAGCTGCTGGACGAGCGGCGGGCCTGGGTGACGCTGCACGTGCCGAAGGCCGCGCGGCTGGGCCACCCCCAGAACATCGCCGAGATCCGCGAGATCCGCCGCCGCTATCCGCACGTCGTGCTCGTGATTGCCCACCTGGGCCGCGCCTACACCCTGCCGCACGCCGAGGAGTCGCTGCCGCAGTTGGCCGACGACGAGGGGCTCTATTTCGACAACTCGGCGGTCCTCAACCCGGACGTCCACCGCCTGGCCCTGGAGACCCTCGGCCCGCGGCGGATCCTCTACGGCACCGACAATCCGATCCTCTACCTCCGCGGGCGGCAGCAGTGGGAGGGGCGGACGTACGTCAATCACACCAACTATCCCTTCTATTTCAACCGCCGGCGGGAGCCGCCGGAGATCGAGGCCACCTACACGCTGGCGATGTACGAGGCCCTCCGTGCCCTCCGGCAGGCCTGTGAAGCCCTCGACTTGGAGCGGGAGGACGTCGAGGCGATCTTCCACGGCAACGCCGAGCGGCTGATCGCGGCCCGCTCTTCCGTTTAGCCGCAATGCCCGAGGCGTGCGGCCTCAGCGGAGTTCGCTCCACGGGGCCTGGTCGGCGACCTCGGTCACCTCGTAGCCGTTTTCCCCGCCCACGCAGGGCCCCAGGATGGCCAGCATCTTGGCGTTTGCCTTGCCGGTGTTGAAGGAGGCGTGAACGACGCCGGCGGGGATGAAGATCGAATCGCCGGCCTTGAGGACCCGCTTCTGCTGGTCGAGCCACTGCTCGACCTGGCCCTCCATCACGTAGATTACCTCCTCTTGCTTGGGGTGCTTGTGGAAGGCGTGTCCACCTCGCGGGGCCAGGGTGACCTCGATGACCACCAGATCCTTGGCCCCCGTATCGGCGGGCCGGCAGCACCAGCCCAGCGAGCCCCAGTCGGGCCTTTCCCGCACCACGCTCTCGGCCGTCATGAACTTGCCGCTCATCGGGTCCTCCCTCGGATCGTCCACTTGGTTGCCTCGCGGCGACGCGGATCGCCGCCGCCGCACCATTATCGGCCAACGCGTCGCGCAGTCAACAGGGACGTCGGACTCAATCGGCCGGGGGCTGGTCGGCTTTCTTCGGCAGGGCGTCCACCAGGCCTTTGACGATCTCGGCCAGATCGGCCGGGAAGAGGATCACGGTATTCGAGGGGCTGGCCCCCAGGCCGTCGATCGTCTGGAGGGTGCGGAGCTTCATTGCGCCCGGCGTCTGGGCCATGATCGACGCCGCGGCGGAGAGGTTGGTGGCGGCGATCTTGTCCCCTTCGGCCTTGGTGATTGTGGCCCGCTTCTCCCGCTCCGCCGAGGCCTGCCGCGACATGATCCGCTTCAGGTCCTCGGGCATCTCGATGTCCTGGAGGCGGATGGAATCGACGTGCATTCCCCAGCCGCGGATGTGCTCCTCGACGATCTCGGCGATCCGCTGCTGAATTCGCTCCCGCTCGGCAAGCAGCTCGTCCAGGGACAGCCCGCCGACCACGTCCCGCAGCGTGGCCTGGGCATACTGGGCGATGGCGAAGGTGTAGTCCTGCACGCCGATGACCGCCTTCTCGGGGTCGGTCACGTAGAAGAAGAGCACGCCGTCGACGGCTGCTGGGACGTTGTCCTTGGTGATCACTTGTTGGCTGGGAATGTTGACCGTCAACAGCCGCAAGTCGACGAAGAGCACCGCGTCGACAAAGGGGATAATGTAGAGGAGGCCGGGCCCCTTGATCCCGTGGAATCTTCCCAGGCGCAGCACCACGCCCCGCTCCCATTGGGCGGCGACGCGCACGCCGGAAACGAGGGTCCCCCAGAGGATCGCAAACACTACTAGAATCACAGCGACCACGGTGGTCTCCGCCTCGGTCCTGGGCATCACCAGCCCGAGAAGCACCAGGCCGAAAGCGATGACGCCTACGACGAACAGCAGGCCCCGCAGCGGTCTTCCCAAGGAGACATGCCGCTGCCGCGGCTCTGCAAACGCCTTGTGCGATGCCATGGTCCCGCTCCTTGTTTTCTTCTCTGGATTCATCGGCCTCTCCTCGGTCCACGAACGACTCGCGGCCCCCGACGAGACCGGGCTCTCTCAAGCGCCGGACAGCCGGCGGGAGCCCAACAACCCCACCGGAATCAACAGGGATACCCCTCACGAGAGACCCCATCGCGGAGGGGTCCAGACATTAGCTTAAAGGCAGGTGACCCATCTGTCAAGCGCCTACGGGCGGCCGGCGGGACGCTTTTTTTACCGACTCTCAGGAACCAGCTCCAACTCGGCGATCGAGGTCCAGCGGCCGCCGCTCACGCTCGCAAGCGCGACGAGCCGCACGTACCGGGCCTCGACGGGCCGCGCAAAGCGGATCGTCTGCCGCGTCGGGTCCTTGGCGAGCGAGCCCTTGGCTACCGGCTCGCCCCAGCCCTTTCCATCCAAGCTCACGTAGCAGGCGTAGTCCTTGACCTGGCCGTTCGGGTTGCCGTCCTGGCGGGGTAAGATCGCGATCCCCTGCAAGACCGCCGGCTTGCGCAGCTCGATCTGGATTTCGTGCGGCGGGCCCAACGGCTGCGGCGACCAGGCGGTGTGCCACATCGTTGACGGGTCCCCGTCCATCGCGTTCTGGGCCTCGAAGCCGGACTCCGCGCTGTCGACCTTCACGACGCGGGCCCCCAGCCGCTCCATTGCCGCGGCTCGGCGATCAGCTCCCGAACCTGCTCGGCCTTCAATTCGACCTCCGGCTGGAAGCGCTCGCCGGCTGCGTAGTCCAAGAGGCTGCGGCGCATCTGCCGGGCCACGGGATTGCGATCGAGGTCCTTGCCGAGGTCGATCGACGAGACCAGCAGCTTGCCGCCCCCCACGCGGGCCTCGAAGACCAGGCCCAGCCGGCGATTGGTGAACCAGTCGTCGATCACCTGCACCGTCGGCCGGAGCTTCGGCGGCAGCGCGTCGAGAATCATCGGTTGCGCCCGCGTGACCAGGTACCACCACTGCCAATTGCTGTGGAACTCCGTGGGAAACTCGGCCAGCGCCGGGTGCTTGGGATCGCAAAGGATGCCCAGCGTGTGCGGCGCCTGGCCGCCGGTCCAGGCCGTATTCCAGAAGATGCTGGAAAACCCGAGGGCGATCTTCCGGCGCGGGTCCCCCTTGACCCGCTGCGGCGGGATCGTGAGAAACACTTTTCCGCCGCGCCGCAAAGCGTCCAGCGCGGCGGGGGTCAGATCCTCGACGACGGTGACGCCCTGCGGCACTCCCGTGTCCACCTTCGCAGGATAGACCCAGGTGTCCCAGTCGTTCTCAAACCGTGTGCCGGCCAGCCCCACCACGAGGCGATAGCGGGAGGGAGCGGGCAGGGGTTTCAAATCGACGCGGATGCCTCCCAGGGCGGTCCCGTTGTCCACGGGGATCTCGCGCGGCGGGAGCTTCCCCTCGGCGACCGAGCGGCCGTCGGGCGCGACCAGCTTCCACTCGGCCGCGCACCGGGAAAGCGGCTCCGGCCCGAAATGGGCCACTTCCAGCTCCGCCTCGAACACCTCGCCGGTCGTCCACACCCGCTTTGGCATCCGAGCCAGGGGCACGGTGCTGTTGCAGAACCGGCGATACTCGTCCGCGGTCACGTAGCCCTTCGATTCCCAGAAAGGATCGAGGACTCCCACCAGGGCGGTTCCCTGGCCGGGGAAATCGTGCAGGTCCAGCAGTTGGAACCCGCCCATCCCCGGCGTCCGCAGGGCCGACTCGATCTCCTCCTTGTAGCAGAGCGTCTGGAGCTTGCCGGAGGCGAGGAGGAACGCGTGGGCCTGGTCGGCCATGTGGTGGGCGGCGAGCGTGTCGCGGAAGATCTCGAAGTTCTTCGGCTTGAGATAGCCCGTGTATTTCGGGATCTCGTCAAAGTTCGGGTAAACGCACCACTGGCCGATCTCGTGGCTGATGACCGGGACGCTGCGGGCACGAATGTACTCCCGGTAGTCGGCGCGGGTCTCGGGGGGCCGGGCGTTGATCCGCGAGCTCAGCCCGCCGCCCCAGGCCTGGATGCGGGGGTCCGGCGCGACGTGGAACTGGTTCTCGGGGATCTGCGGCCAGCCGGCGGCGCTGGTGTAGAGCCGCCGCGGGTCCTTTTTCTTGCAGTGCTCCACCCAGGCCGCAAGGTAGCGGCG
>Ga0315280_10012510_pt1 | contig 10248 bp, 9 predicted proteins | sample YL17G06_40_MG_FD_203697 | JGI IMG/M metagenome (GOLD analysis project Ga0315280, IMG submission 203697) | Sediment microbial communities from Yellowstone Lake, YNP, Wyoming, USA - YL17G06_40 | ecosystem: Environmental > Aquatic > Freshwater > Lake > Sediment | place: USA: Wyoming | collected...
TGTCTTATGTCCCTGAATCTAAATCGGTTATATCCCCGTCCAAGTACCTCGGTCATATCGTCGGGGCGGCCGGGGAGCTGTCCGATGTCGCGAAGATCCAGGGGTATTTTCGCGAGCTGGCCCGGACATCGCCGCGGGTGCACGTCGAGACCATCGGCCGGTCGGACGAGGGCCGGGACATCATTCTTGTCGCGGTCTCCGACGAGGCTTCGATCCGCGACCTCGGCCGGCTGAAGGCCGCTTCCGCGTCGCTCGCCGACCCGCGGACGACAGATCCAGACCGGGCGGAGTCCATCATCGCCAAGGCGAAGCCGTTCTATTTCTTCAATGCGGGACTGCACTCGCAGGAAACCGGGAGCCCGGAGACGATGATGGAGCTGGCCTACCGCCTGGCCGTTTCCGACCAGCCGTTCATCCGAGACATCCGGACGAACGTCGTCGTCCTCATCAACCCCGTCTCCGAGCCGGACGGCAGGGACCGGTTCGTGGAGTGGTTCTACCGGCACCTCAAGGGGAATACCGAATTCGAGAAGCTCCCGCCCGTCTCGCCGCCTTACTGGGGCAAATACGTTTTTCACGACAATAACCGGGATTCGCACCAGGCGGCCCTCGAAACGACTCAGGCGGTCCGCCGCGCCTTTTTCGCGTACCACCCGGTCGTCGTCCACGACCTCCACGAGTCCGGAGCGCTGCTCATCACCTGGAACGGCACGGGCCCCTTCAACCCGAACCTCGAGCCTATCGCCATCAGCGAAATGTTCGATATCGCCTTCGCCGAGGTCCACGCCCTGACGGCCATGGGAATGCCCGGCGTTTGGACCTGGGATTTCGGCGAGGGCTTCGGCCAGCACTATATGCAAGACGTGGGCACCAACCATAACGCCATCGGGCGCGGCTACGAGACCTTCGGCAACGCGACGGCCGAGACCGTCGAGCGAGACCTCTCCAGCTGGCGCAGCTGGTGGGGCGGGCGGTCGGAGACGAGCCGGGAATGGTTCCGGCCCCTGCCGGCTCCCAAGCGCTTCAAATGGTCCCTCCGGGACAACGTGAATTACACGCAAACGGGATGCCTGGCCGCCCTCGAATACACGGCCCTCCGCTCCAAGCAGATGATGCGCGATCTCTACCGCAAATGCCGGGCGTCGTGGCAGAAGGGCTTGACGGAGAAGCCCCGGGCGTTCGTCATCCCGGCCGACCAGGGTGATCGGCGCCGAGTCGCCGAGATGGTCGGCCTTCTTATCGACCAGCGTATCGAGGTCGGCCGCGCGACCCGGGACTTCGAGATCAAAGAGGGCAAGTTCGCGGCGGGCACTTATGTCGTGCGGATGGATCAGCCCTATCGCAATTATGCGCTCGATCTCCTGGCGCCCCAGAAGTACCCGAATGAGGGCACACAGCAGACTTACGACGACATCTCGTGGGCCTTGCCGGTCCATTTCGGGCTGACGGCCTCTCCCGTGGAGGACGAAAAGATCATGGAAGTCGGGCTCGAGCCGCTCAAGAACGAGCCCGCGACCCCCGCTAGGGTGACCGGGAACGGCCCCGTCTTTCTCCTCAGGGATTCCGGCCAGGAGTCTCTGCTCGAAGCGCGCGCGAAGCTGGCCGGGCTTAAAGTCGAGATTGCCGAGAAGCCGTTCAAGGCGGGCGATATCGCATACCCCGCGGGCTCGTGGATTTTGGCCCCGGCCGAAGGCCTGGCCGCGAAGGTTGGGAAGGTCGCGGCCGATCTCGGACTCGATTTCGAGAGCGCTGCGGGCCCGCCCGACGTCGCCCGGCACGATGCACGTCTGCCCCGTCTCGCCCTCTGGCATCCTTGGGCGGACACTCAAATGATCGGCTGGGTCCGTCTTGTCCTCGATCGCCAGGGCGTCCCTTACGTCATCCTTCGCGACGACGACATCCGGGCCGGCGGGTTGAAAGAGAAGTACGACGTCATCGTCCACGGCGACACCGAAGAGGACGTGAAGGGCCAGATCAACGGCTTCGACCGGAAATTCTCCCCGCTGGCCTATACGAAGACTCCCGAATTCCCGAACTTGGGTTTCCCCGTCGCCTCCGAGGACATCACGGGCGGTATCGGCTGGAGGGGCATGGCCGAGCTCCAGGAGTTCGTCGAAAGCGGCGGTACGCTCATCACCCTGGGCAACGGCTCCGCCCTCCCACTTGACGGAGGCATCGTCTTCGGGGTTGAACGGGTCCGCAGGGAAGGGAACGTCTGGACGCCCGGCGCAGAGCTCGTCGCACGATTCGCGCGGCCGACTCATTTCCTAGCCTATGGCTACGGCGAGCAGACATCCCTTTTCCGCGGCAGTTTTCCTGTCTATGCCCTTCGCAAGGTCGATCGCGGGCTGGCCGTGCTCCGGTGGGGGACGCGCCCGCCGGTCGACGAACGCGATGCGGAGGAAGCCGAAGGGAGCCCTTCGTCCGAGAGCGCGGGAAAGCCGGTTCCCATGCTCGTGAGCGGCGGCGTCAAGGGCGAAGACATCCTTGAAGGCCGTCCGGCCATCCTCGATATTCCGGCCGGCAAGGGCCGGGTCCTGGCCTACAACTTCAATCCCATCCACCGGACGCTGAACCGCTCGGACCACAGGCTCCTGTGGAACGCTCTGCTGAACTGGCAGGTTCCTCCCGACCTCAACCGGTGACGCGGTCCTTGCCCAAGCCCCCCGCCAATTATGGGCGGGGGCAGGGGTTGCCTAGAAATACGAGGCAAGCCCTATGCGGGAATCCGTTAAGCGCGGGCTGGCCTCGTCGAGAAAGCGCCGAGCGACGAGGCCTGAAGAGATCCCATCAGCCCATCGCTTCGATCTCTTTGATTTTCAGCGCCAGGCGCTTGGCAAAGATGGGAAAGGCGGTCTTGACCTCGGGCGCAAAAAGGGACATGCGGAACTCCTCGATCATGCCCCGCAATTCCTCGACGGCGGCTTTCTTTTCCGGCGAAGTGTCCCTGTCGAATCGCTTGACGATGCGTTCAAGGGCATAGGGCTCGACCTGCTCCACTTTCTTCCGATCCTTTTCCGGGTCATACTTGGCCCGCTCGGCGCGTATCTTCAGCGCATCGAGGCGGCGGGGCAATTGACGACCACGCCGATCACGGAAAGGATCTTCCTGTACGATCTCGGCGGAATACTTCTTTTCTTGAAGTCGCCACAGCCTCTTCCCGTCGTCTGCTGTTTCCATTTCTCCCCATCGGGCGACAACTCCGGTTGACGCTTTCCCGTCCTGGTTGGGCTTGCCAAACCGCGGCTTTTCCCGTCTTTTCAGGGTCACCCGGCCAGCTCCGTGACGATGGCCCGTTTCTTGAGGCCATTCTTCCGTCATGGCCGGAGTCTATCGCCCTCGGCATCCCGAGCGCACGGTCCTCTACCGGGTGCTCTTTCATTACTTCGACCGCTTCCTCACGGAGTATGAGCATCGCTTCGAGAAGGAGTACGGCTTCTTCCGGCCGATCGTCAAGGAAGTCGTCGAGCGCTATCTTGATTGCGGCAATCCCCGCTGCGGGTTTGCCCGCATCCGCTGTCCGGACTGCCAGGCAGAACGGCTCCTGATGTTCTCTTCGATTGTTACAATCTACGCCTGATTCGTCGACTTACAAACGAAGTCGAAAGAACAAGACGGCATTTTTTCATTCATTTTAAACAAGATAGAAACAATGGGGATGAGGAGCGTTCTGTCAAGTGATTAGAGAAACTATGCAAGGATATTTATGACACTTAAATACAATACTTATGGTAAATGTATGTATTTCATTGTCATTATTGAAATAAAATATGGATTTAAACATCTAATTTATAATAATGTCAAATATATATTGACAATATGTCTGCCCTCCTGTATCCTCACCTCGAGGAGAGGAGGTTATGCTATGAGTGTTGAGAAACCCAAACGCAAAATCCTTAAACAAGCAAGAGCCTGGAATCCTCATCCGGAACATGTTAAGGCCGAGCTCTTTAAGATGCACCCTTTCTTCGATCCTGAGGACAAGGTTCAAGTCAAATACGAAATGATCAGAGCCCGGGAGTTGGAGGGCGAAGGGCTGAGCGAGACCTGTTCAAAATTCGGTTTCTCCCGGGAGAGCTACAGGCATATCCTGGAGCGGTTCAGGCTGGAGGGCCTAGCCGGTCTCTTTGGGCACAAACCGGGGCGCAAAGGGCCGGTGAAAGCCACCGAGGGGGTGCAGGAATTTATCCGTGGAGAACGGAGTCGGGAGGGAAGCCTGTCGGCAGATGAGTTAGCTTCTCGCTGTGGGGAGGAATGCGGAGTTTCGGTCAGTCGCAGGACTGTGTTCCGGATACTTGCCGCCACCAAGGAGAGTAAAAAAAAACAAGAATGAAGGGGTCGATGAGAATCAGGGGAGTGATGTGTTTCTCACTCGGGGTGGAGAGTCTCAACATCTCTACGAGCGCTTGCGGGCGAAGGCTCTTTCAGGCCAGGAGACCCTCTCTTTTGAGGATTGGGGAATGAGTCTTTTTCTGCCCGGGTATTTTAAAAGGCCTCTGCCTTTTTGGACAGTCAGGCGCCTCAGGGCACCGGTTTGTGCCGGTGAGTTTTCGTTGAAAGAGCTCCTTTTAGAGCTTGGGATCATTGGCCCAGCTCCCCAGATAAGCTTTAAGGAGGTGTGTCTGTGATCGTTGCCCTATATGCGAGGGTCAGCAGCGACAGGCAAAAGGAAACAGAGACCATAAGCAGCCAAGTGCAGGAGTTACAGGAGTTTGCAGCCGGAGAGGGTTTAGCGATCGATGAGCGGCATATCTATTGCGATGAGGGAGAGAGCGGCTACTACCTGGACCGGCCGGCACTTGACCGCCTGCGGGATGCGGCCAGGGACGGTTTAATCGACGCTCTGCTGGTTCAGAACCCGGATCGTCTGGCGCGCCGGTATGCTTATCAGGTCCTGCTCCTGGAGGAATTTAAAAGATGGAAGGTGGCGGTGCGTTTCCTGAAACAGCCGCCGCCTGAAAGCCCCGAGCAGAAGCTCCTGGTTCAGATTCAGGGGGTCATATCCGAATATGAGCGAGCCAGGATCATGGAGCGCACCAGGCGGGGAAGGCTTTACTGGGCCCGCCAGGGCCGACCGGTGTGTTCGCATGTTCCTTTCGGCTACAGATACATTCCCCGCAACAGAGATGAGCCTCCTTCACTTGAAGTCGATGAGGAAGCCGCGCCGATTGTGCGTGAGATTTTTCAGTGGTATGTCAGTGAGGGTCTAAATATCCGCCACATTGCTTCCCGCTTGACAGACAGGAAAGTTCCTCCGCCAAAAGGGGATATATCCTATTGGGACCCCTCAACGGTAAGCTTTATTCTCAAGAACGAGGCTTATCTGGGAAGGTGGTATCTCAACCGCTTTAAGAGGGAACCGGGTTCTGCTCAGAAGCGACCGCGCAACATCCGGCGATCAAGAGAGGAGTGGATTCCGATACCCGTTCATCCGCTGCTCAGCCCGGAAGATTTTATGAAAGCTCAACAGATCAGAGAGAGCGGAAGACATGGAGGAGCTAAGCCTCTACGATATCCCGAAACACATCTTTTGAGGCGTTTGGTTGAGTGCGGAGCATGTGGTCGAAAGATGACCGCTCACAACCACAGCTCTGGAGAGTTTCGCTATTACTGGTGTCGGGGGCCGGACACTCGCCGTTTCCTGCCCCTGAACTCGCGCTGCCCTCATGCCACTGTCTCTGCGCCGCCATTGGATGATCTTGTCTGGTCGGATGTCGTCTCTCTGCTCACCGATCCGCAACTCCTGCTTACGGCCTGGAAGGAGCAGAACCGGATGAGCGAAAATCAAGGGCTTAGCAGGGAGGAAATTCGGAGATTGAAGAGACAGATGATCGATGCCGACACCCAACGGCAAAGACTTCTCGATGCCTACCAGGAGGGAGCTATCGAGCTTGAGGAACTCACTGCGCGCCGGCGGGTGATCGATGAAAAAACAGAAAAAATCCAGATGAACCTGGATGGTTTTTCAAGAATCGATAAAGAAGAGTTATCGTTTGCCGATCTCGGAGAGAATATCCATCAGGTTTGCCAATCACTCGCCAATGGGTTAAACTCCATGGGCATGAAAGAGAGAATGGGGCTCGCTCAAAAGCTTATAGAAAAAGTCGTTGTAGAAAAACAAGATGTCAAAATCCACTACAGATTTCCCGTGTCAAGTCATTTTAACAAAAAAAGAGAACGCGCTGATGTTCTCCTGCCGCACCCGCGGATATGCGGAGTGGATGAATATGCTGAGTGCCAAGGCGTCGCTGTGGGTGAACTTACGGCTTTTCAAGGCTTTACGGTCCTGACCGGCGCAATCTACTTCGCATATTCTTCCCAGTGAGATAACCTTCTTGGAGATGTCATTCGTTCAATCTCAAGGAGGTTGCCATGCTGGAGTATTACGTCGATAGCGAGTTCAAGCTACGCCAGTTGCGCGGATGCCCAGTCGGCAAGCACATGGACTGTTTTGCCGATTGGCTCCACGCGGCTGGGTACAAACGGAGGTCCGCGCAGCTCCTGCTGCGCGGTGCAGCACACCTCGGTCATTGGGCATCGATTCGTAAGGTTCGAATAGACCGGCTCGATTTACCGATGCTCGACACCTTTGCTCGTCATATCGCCACCTGCACTTGCCCGCATGCCTTTCACGGTCGGGGCCCTTACAACGCGGAAGGAGCCAAACGTTTCGTCGAGCATTTGCAAAGGAGAGGCATCTTGCCGCGCGCAGAGGTCCGGCCTGAGCCGCTGCCGGCCTTGGTCGAAGCTTTCAGCGATTGGATGCGCCGCCGGCGTGGGGTTGCTGAATCGACACTGACCCAGTATGTGTCCATGGTCAAGGAGTTTCTTGTCGCTCTTGGAGACGATACCGCTGCTTACAACGCCAGCCTGGTGCGGAGGTTCATCTTTACCAGAGCGAGCCGCACCGGCCACAGCGGTGCCAAGTCGGTGGTAAACGCGATTCGGATGTTTCTGCGTTTCCTGGCAGCAAACGCCTCCTGTTCACCCGAGCTCGTCGCGGCCGTTCCCAGGATCGTGAAGTGGAGATTGTCGTCTTTGCCTCGTTACATATCTGCTCAGGACGTCGAGCGGCTGATTCAGGGTTGTGATCCGGCAAGCCCCCGGGGTTCACGGGATCGGGCCGTCATTCTTCTCCTGGCTCGTCTTGCTCTACGCGCGGGCGACGTTCGGGATTTGCGCCTCAAGGACATTGACTGGTCCCAAGGACGCCTGCGGGTCGTCGGCAAGGGGCGCTGCGAAACCTGGCTTCCTCTTCCCCAGGATGCCGGCGATGCCATCCTGCATTATCTGGAGCATTTTCGTCCGGCCATCGATGACGACCATGTTTTCCTGAGGGTCCATGCGCCGTTTGGCCCTCTCCCTTCCAGCGGCCCCATCTCGAAACTGGTCCGTCGCGCCATACGGCGGGCGGGCATCAAGGCACCGTCGATGGGGGCTCATCTGCTCCGCCACTCAGCGGCAACCGCAATGCTGCGACAGGGCTCATCTCTGGACGTCATTGGCGCAGTCCTGCGCCATCGCTCGGTCGAGAGCACGGCCCATTACGCCAAAGTGGACTTGACACTACTCCGTTCTGTCGTCCAGCCCTGGCCCGGCCATGGAGAGTCACCATGCTGAAACTCACCATCGACCGATACCTCGAGATCCGACGCGCGGCCGGATTTGAGCTGAAGGGTGACGAGATTCTGCTGCGCAATTTTGCCCGCTTTGCCACCGACCGCGCAGAGACCTTCGTCCGACGCCGGACGGCCATCGATTGGGCCGGCAAGGCGCCATCGTCTTCCCAGCGGGAACGTCGCCTCGGAGTGGTGCGGCGTTTCGCCGACCATACGCGCGCCGAGGATCCAGCGTATGAAAACGTCCCCCGAAATGTGTTCGCCAACAACAAACACAGTCGGCCTCTTCCTTACATTTTCTCGTCGGAACAACTGCTTCACCTTCTTGAGGCCACCACGCAGCTCAGGCCCAAAGGTTCCTTGCGGCCCCTGACGTACTACACGCTCTTCGGCCTTCTCGCCGCCACGGGTTTGCGCATCTCGGAGGCGATGCACCTGGTCCTGGACGATGTCACAACGGACGGATTGGTCGTCCGCAAGACCAAGTTCCGCAAAAGTCGGCTGCTGCCGCTGCACGAAACGACGCAAGCCGCATTGAAGCGCTACCTCGAACAGCGGCAAGCCGTGGGTGGCGGCGATGAGCACGTTTTCATCTCAACGAAAGGTCGTGCTCTGACCTATGCGATGATCATCGGGACCTTTCATTTTCTGGTGAAGCGCAGCCACTTGCCTTTTAGACCTGGTCAGCAACCGCGGATTCACGACCTTCGTCACCATTATGCGGTGCGCGCCCTTGAGGGCTGCACCGGGGGATATGATGGCGTCACGCGTCACATTCTGGCTCTGTCAACGTACCTGGGCCACGCCCACGTAACGGATACCTATTGGTACCTACAGGCAACACCACGCCTGATGAGCGGCATTGCCGATGCCTGCGAGGCGTTCATTCAAGGAGGAAAACCATGACCGATATCGCTCCGCATATCACTGCCTTTCTGCGCCGGCGTCTCGAGATCGAGCGGGCGGCGAGTCCGCATACCCGGGACACGTACGCGTATGCCTTCCAGCTCCTCTTTGACTTCGCCGGCCGGAAGCTTGGAGTTCCGCCCTCAGCCCTGCATCTCGAAAATATCGATGCGCCGCTCGTGCTCGAGTTCCTTGAGGACCTCGAGACGAGGCGTCGCAACGGCGCCCGAACTCGCAACGCCCGTCTGACCGCGATCAAGTCATTCATGCACTTTGTCGAACACCGCGTGCCTTCCGCACTCGAGCAAATCCAACGAGTTCTCAGCATTCCTGCTAAGAAAACCGACATTCGCCTGGTCAACCATCTCACCGCCGAACAGGGCAAGGCCATCCTGGATGCGCCTGATCCGACAACCCGACTCGGGATCCGCGACCGGACGATGCTTTACCTCGCTGTCACGGCGGGGTTGCGGGTTTCCGAGTTGGTTGGGCTTCGTCTTGACGAGGTTTCCTTTCAGTCGCGCTACGTGAATCTCCATGTGAGGGGCAAGGGCCGCAAGGACCGTATCCTCACGCTCTGGAAAGCCGTGTCAGATTCGGTCCGCGCCTGGCTGGCCGTCCGTGGCGAGGCGCGAGTTCCGGAACTATTTCTCAACGCCCGAGGAATCGAGATGACCCGCGCCGGCTTCGAGTATCTGCTAGGAAAGTATGCCGCGAAAGCCTGCGAAGGCTGTCCATCGCTGCGAGGCAAGCGAGTCTCTCCTCACGTTCTTCGTCACACCTGCGCGCTCAATATCCTCCAGGCGACGGGCGATGTTCGCAAAGTGGCCTTGTGGCTCGGTCACGAGAGCATCCAAACAACAGAGGACTACCTCCGCGTGGACGTCACGCAGAAAATCGGGATCCTCAAATCGGTGACTCCGCCGCAGCTACGACCAGGCAAGTTTCGTCCTCCTGACAAGCTGATCGCTACCCTCGGTGGCTGAAGAATATGCGAAGTAGATTGCGCCGGTCAGGACCGTAAAGCCTTGAAAAGCCGTAAGTTCACCCACAGCGACGCCTTGGCACTCAGCATATTCATCCACTCCGCATATCCCCGGATATGCTGTGCACAGCATATCCGCGGCTTCTGCCCCTCTTGCCATTCGAAGAGGCTTGAGGAGTGGGGTGAGTGGATGCGAGAAGAACTTCTCCTCGACGTCCCGCACCGCCAGGTCGTCTTTGTCATCCCTAAGATGCTTCGGATATTCTTCAAGTACAATCGCCGGCTTCTGGGCTCACTCTGCCAGGCGGCCGTCCAGACCCTCCTTAAATACTTCCTCCGAGGATTCCCTGCAGGGGCTGGGCCGAGATGATCCGCAAGGTTTATGAAATCGACCCGATGCTCTGTCCCCAATGCGGCGGCCAGATGAAGGTCATCGCTTTCCTGACCGATTTCTCCGTGGTGGACAGAATCATCAACCACCTCAAGCTGAGCTTTATTGCAGACAAACCTCCCCCGCCCCAGGTCGCTTATCAGGAGCTTCTGATGGCTGCCGAGACCTCGGCTGAGTATTTTTCATGATCCTTTCTCTAACCAGGAGGAGAGGTTTATCGAATTTTAGATGCTTTTATAATTTCCCCAGACTTTTTAGCCCATCTTCCGCCCTTTTTTGCTCAAGTTGACATCCACGCCCATTATTTTTTATCATTCATGACGATGGGAGGATGAAAAATTGGCGCA
>Ga0315280_10012511_pt1 | contig 10248 bp, 6 predicted proteins | sample YL17G06_40_MG_FD_203697 | JGI IMG/M metagenome (GOLD analysis project Ga0315280, IMG submission 203697) | Sediment microbial communities from Yellowstone Lake, YNP, Wyoming, USA - YL17G06_40 | ecosystem: Environmental > Aquatic > Freshwater > Lake > Sediment | place: USA: Wyoming | collected...
ATGAAACCCTCGGTTCCTATGGCACGCTTGGCCGGGACAATCAATCCGAAATCATCCTCCAATCTCGCCTCCGTATTGCTTTCAAACGCCTAAACCCCGACCTCCCTCCTGAAGCATATACCCTCGCTTTTGAAGAGCTGACCCGTGACCGTTCCCGGCTCAGTATGCCTGCTGCCAATCGGGAGATATATCAACTTCTGCGGAACGGCGTCAAAGTCCATATTCCCGACCCGGAAGGAGGCGGAGAGAAGGTAGAAACTGTCAGGCTGATAGACTGGGACAAACACACCAACAATGATTTTCTTTTGGTTTCACAGTTCTGGCTCGTGGGGGAGATGTATAAAAGGCGGGCCGACCTCGTGGGATTCGTCAACGGCATCCCGCTCCTTTTCGTGGAACTCAAGGCAAGCCACAAACAGATTCAAACAGCCTTCACCGGAAATCTGACAGACTACAAGGACACCATCCCACAACTCTTCTGGTTCAACGCCTTCATCATCCTCTCCAATGGAAGTGAGGCCAAGGTTGGGAGCATCACTTCCGACTGGGGCCACTTCAATGACTGGAAAAAAATCAACAGCGAGGGGGAAGAAGGGGTTATTTCCCTTGAAACCGTTCTCCGGGGGACTTGCGAGCCAATCCGGTTTCTGGATATCTTGGAGAACTTCCTCCTGTTCATGGAAGTCCGGGGAGGGGTAGTCAAGGTTGTCCCCAAGAACCACCAGTATCTTGGGGTGGAAAATGCGATGGCAGCCCTGCGGGAAATCAAGAACCGCAAGGGACGTTTGGGGGTGTTTTGGCATACGCAGGGGAGCGGCAAATCCATCTCCATGATTTTCTTCTCCCAGAAGGTATTGCGGAAGGTGCCGGGCAACTGGACATTCGTCGTCGTTACCGACCGGCAGGAACTGGACGACCAGATCTACAAGACCTTTGCAAATACCGGGGTAATCACGGAAGGGCATTGTCAGGCAGAGAGTTCAAAAGACCTTCGGCGCCTCCTCACCGAGGATCACCGGTTCGTTTTCACCCTGATCCACAAATTTCGCACTGAGGATGGCAGTCCCCATCCTGTCCTATCACAGAGGGATGACATTATCGTCATCACCGACGAGGCCCACCGGAGCCAGTATGACACCCTCGCCCTGAACATGAGAAACGCCCTTCCCAAAGCGTCCTTCCTTGCCTTCACCGGAACGCCACTCATCATAGGAGAGGAAAAGACCCGGGAAGTCTTTGGTGACTATGTTTCCATATACAACTTCAAACAATCCGTGGACGACGGAGCCACGGTGCCGCTCTACTATGAAAACCGTATCCCGGAACTTCAACTGAAAGACGAGAGGGCTTTCAAGGAGGGGATGGATCGGCTGTTGGAAGAGGCGGAGCTTGACGAGGCCCAAGAGAAGAAATTGGAACGGGAATTTTCCCGGGAATATCATCTCATCACCCGGGACGATCGCTTGGAAAAGATCGCTGAGGACATCGTCGAACACTTCACCGAGCGGGGACAACTGGGTAAGGGCATGGTCGTGAGCATTGATAAGGCCGCCGCAGTGAAGATGTATGATAAGGTGCGAAAATACTGGAAGCAGAAAATTGAACGGCTAACAAACCAGATAAACAAGTTGGAGGTGCCGGAACGGCGGGAATTGGAAGACAAAATCGCCTACATGTGGGAAACCGACATGGCTGTTGTGGTGTCCTCATCCCAAAACGAAGTGGCCGAGATGAAAAAGAAGGGGGTGGACATTCTCCCTCACCGCCTACGAATGGTGAAAGAGGATCTGGACACCAAATTTAAAGACCCGGATGATTTGTTCCGGTTGGTGTTCGTCTGCGCCATGTGGATGACCGGTTTCGATGTCCCCTCCTGTTCCGCCATCTATCTTGACAAGCCAATGCGAAACCACACGTTGATGCAGACCATCGCCCGGGCCAATCGGGTCTTTAAGGACAAGGTAAACGGACTCATCGTGGATTACGTGGGGGTTTTCCGTGACCTTCAGAGGGCATTGACCATTTACGGATCGGGTTCGGGCAGCGGGGTGAAACCCGGGGAAGAACCGGTCAAGGAGAAGGCCGAATTGGTGGCCATGCTCAAGACCGCAATAGCCCAGACCGTCCAGTTCCTCAAGGAAGTGGGCATTGAGGTAGAGCCTATTATCGCTTCGACAGGATTTCAGCGGGTGAAGTTGCTGGATGATGTTGTCAATGCGGTTTTGGTTAATGACACAAGCAAAAAGCGGTATATCAACCTGTCCAATACTGTAAACCGTATCTTTAAGGCCATACTCCCCGACCCTGAGGCCAACGAGTTTGTCCCTTTATGTGCCTTGTTCCGGGCCATCCAATGGAAAATAGAGGCCCTTCAGCCTGAGGCGGATGTATCCGAGGTGATGGAAAAAGTGGAGGAGCTTCTGGACGAGAGCATTACGGCCAGGGGGTATGTTATCCGGGAGCCGGTGACACCTTATGGAAAGAAAAAACTTGTTGACCTCAGTCAGATTGATTTTAATGCTCTCAAGAAGCAGTTCGTCAAGGAACGCAAGCGGATGGAGATAGAGAAACTCCGGGGGGCCATCAACTCTGCCCTGGAGAAGCTGGTGAGATTGAACAAGACCCGGGTGGACTTCCTGGAGAAATTCCAGCGGATGATTGAGGAATACAATCAGGGAGCGGTCAATGTGCAGGAATTTTTCGACCGGCTTCTGAAGTTCGTCAAGGAGCTACAGGAAGAAGAGAAGCGGGGGGTTTCTGAGGGGTTGTCTGAGGAGGAACTGGCGGTCTTCGACCTTATCACCAAGCCGGAAATGAAACTCAATAAGAAAGAAGAGAAGCAGGTTAAGAAAGTGGCCCGGGAACTGCTGGAGACGCTGAAACGGGAGAAATTGGTGTTGGATTGGAGGAAGACACAGGCGAGACGGGCGGCGGTCATGGTGGCAGTAATGGACAAACTAAACGAACTTCCCGAAGTGTTCACCCCGGATATTTACACCCAGAAGTGCAGCGCCGTCTACCAGCACGTTTTTGAGAGTTACTACGGAGAGGGCCGAGGCGTATATGCGACGGCGTGAAATTACAATCGGAGAGCTAAGAAAATTAACTTGCCATGACCGATCGGTTCAATTGATTTTTTTATGAGTTGGTTTAATTGAGCGAGATGAGCCTGTGTCTTGGTTCAGCGGGAAATGGAGTAACGCCGATTTTTCTTAGTGGGTATGATGGTCATCGGTTTCGACATTGGGTTATCCACAGCGGGCTACGAGAGCTCCGAGATTTTGCCCTTCGGGGGGGATTCCGGGGACACCATACTCGTTTTTAATTTATGAATTGAATGGCTGGCATTTTGGAAAAGTGGCGCAGTGCTCAAATGCAATGCGGCAAGCGATTGGGTCCGTTTTTCCCCCGTAGGCGAAGGCCTCAAAGCGCTCGACCGGGATAGGGTTTTTGCCCGGTACTGGACCCATCCGGAAAACGTATTCGAGGAAATGAGCCATAAATCAGAAAAATGCGCTGAGCTCCTCGTGCCGGATTGCGTAATGCCAAGCTTTCTTTTAGGCGCTTACGTAGCGAACGAAGTGGCATTGCAGAAGTTTCAGCAATTGAATATTGGATTGCCCATTTGTATCAGGAGTGATATATTTTTCTAAGAGGGAAACATGAAAATCTTAGTCGGCGACATTCTGAAATCCAAAGCCCAAACCCTGATAAACACGGCCAACTGTGTGGGAATCATGGGGAAGGGAATCGCCCTGGAATTCAAGAAGCGCTTCCCGGAGATGTTCAAGGACTATGTGGAGAAATGCGAGCGTAAGGAAGTCAAGCTCGGGGTCCCTTACCTTTATAGAACTCTGTTCCCGCCACAGATCGTGAATTTTCCGACCAAAGACCACTGGAAATCGGTTTCCAGAATCAGCGATATTGAACGTGGATTGCAACACCTTTTGCGGCATTACAAGGAATGGGGCATAACTTCCCTTGCCGTTCCACCGCTCGGCTGCGGAAACGGCCAACTTGAATGGAGAGTAGTTGGGCCATTAATTTACAGATATATCAAACAAATGGACATGGCTGTTGAGATGTATGCCCCCTACGGAACCTCTCCAAAGGAGTTGACCGTGGAATTCTTATCGCAAACAGCCCCCGTCGCAGACCAAAGGGGCCGTGAAGCTATATCTTCCGCCATGAATCCGGCGTGGATTGCCCTTGTAGAGATCCTTCGGCGAATTGAGGAACAACCATATCACTGGCCGGTTGGCAGGACTATTTTCCAGAAGGTTGCCTATGTGGCTACTCAGCAAGGCTTGCCGACGGGATTTGTGTATCAGAAAGGCAGCTTTGGCCCCTTCTGCAAGGAACTGAAGATCGCCGAAACAGGGCTCGTGAACAATAATTTGTTGCAGGAAGAACGATTTGGAAAGATGTTCATGGTTAAAGTTGGACCGAATTTCATGAAGGTACGAAAAGATTTCGATTCAGCATTAGCCAACTGGGCGCCGATCATTGAAAAGACCATGGACCTTTTCATGCGTATGAACACGAATCAAGCCGAGATTGTGGCGACGGTTATGTATGCCGCTGATTCCCTTAGAAAAAAAGAAAAGGGCAGTCCGACCGAAACCCAAGTCCTTGAATCGGTCATGCAATGGAAGCAGAAACGGCGTCCGCCCCTGGACAAATTGGCTGTTGCGCCAATTATCCGGAACCTTGGAATACTCCGTTGGCTTGACGTCAAACCCGATGCTGCCCTTCCCATTTCAGAAAATGAATACGTTCCGACGTGAACGTTCTGTTTCCCGCCTGCGATCTCGAAACATTAGGTGCCATCGCTTACTTAGCTAATGCACACTGATTGTCCATGAGGTGAAGTCGCAAGAGAAAGCCGATATGTGCCAAAGCAGCGAGATAGGGCGGAAGGCATATGAGGCATTGGAGTGGCTTCTCCGCTAGAAAGCACAGCAGTTCTTCGAGCGAAAGAGCTGCTTTGAGCGTTTGAAGTGTAAGCTGGGTCCGGTGCGCGACGTGGCGCGGGACGTGGCCGAGACGCTCGCGGCCGCAACAGGCGTGAAAGGCCTTATGCCCCCGGCAAGCAGATTATCGGGCACCCTCAGGAGAATATCGAGCGGCCTAATGGACACTCTGCTCGATATGACGGTGCTCGATAATTCACGTGGCGAGCACTGGGGGAATACGCCTGGGATGACGGAAAAAACTTCGGTTAAATTGGGCCCTTGCAGGTCGAACGAGATTGGACCCCGTAAAATTCGGTGTGTCGAATACGACCGTGTCCAATAAGTCTGGTCCGAGCACAGAGAAAACGCCGATGAGGAGGATGTGCCATTGAAGCCCCGTTTCACCATCACCAACGCCATCACAGGCGCGCTTACCAAAATCGAGCGAGCCCGCGGTTTTCTCGAAGCGGCGAAGCTCTCCGAGGAATGGATCGCCGAGATGCAGCACCGCGCCCTCGTCCTCGAGGCCCACCACACGACCCATATCGAGGGGACGCGGCTCACGTTGGAACAATCCGAGCGCCTCCTGGCGGGCAAGGAGGTTCCTGAGGCGGACCCAGAAGACGCCCGTGAGCTCCTGAACTACCGTGAGGCCTTCGATCTTGTCGCGGGATACCTTGGCAGCGGCCAGCCGATTACGGAAGCACTTATCCGCGAGATTCACCGGCGGCTGGTTCGAGGCGTGCGCGGAGACGCGGCGGCTCCTGGTGAGTACCGCAAGGTTCAAAACTACGTCGTCAACTCCGCCACTGGTGAGACGGTCTACACGCCGCCCCCCGCGCATGAAGTTCCGCACCTGATGAGGGAGCTCGTGGTCTGGCTGGGTTCAGAGCGGGAGACGAACATGGCCCTTGTGGCGGGCCTCGCCCAGTTTAAGCTTGTCCACATCCATCCGTTTCTCGACGGCAACGGACGGACTGCTCGGTTGCTGTCCACGCTCTGCCTCTACCGGAGCGGCTACGACTTCAAGCGTCTCTTCACCATCAGCGAGTACTACGACCGCGATCGGTCGGCCTACTATCGGGCGATCCAGAGCGTCCGCGAACGCGGAATGGATATGACCGGCTGGCTCGAATACTTCACCGAGGGCCTTGCCACCCAAATGCACGAGGTCCAGGAGCGCGGCGAACGGGTTATCCGGCGAGACGTGATCCTGGCCAAAGCGAGGAAAGCGGGTGTGAAGGATCGACAACTGTCCGTACTGGCCTTCCTTCTGAATCAAGGGAAGGGAACCATTGCCGAATGTGAAAAGGCGCTGGGGGAAAACCGCCGCACTTTGCAGCGCGACCTTAATCTCTTGTTAGACAAAGGGTTTGTGCGAAAAGTGGGGACAGCGCCCACCGACCCCACTAAATACTATGAGCCGTTACTGTGACAAGCTCGGACAGGCTACTGTGACAAGCTCGGACAAGAAGACGGACATGCGGCAGACTCTCGGCAAGCCGACGACAAAGCTCAGGATGACTGTTACCAGAATTGACCGGACCGATGCGAGATATCCCTCTGCTTTGGGAATCGATCTTGGCGACAAGTCGTTGGAATGCATCTTCGCCATTGGCAGCCTGGACATCCTTCGGCAGAAGACGCTCGCCCTCTTCTGTTCCGTCAAGTGCCCCGGCAACCTGATTCTGCAGACCTACGACCTTGCCCGGCAACTACGAGACGCCGGGGTCATCGTTATCAGCGGCTTCCATTCTCCGATGGAGAAGGAATGCCTCTCGTTGCTTTTGCGGGGAAAGCAGCCGGTTATCTGGTGTCCAGCCAAGCGCCTGATCGTCAATCGACTGTCGAAGGGATATGTCAAGCCGATCTTAGACGGTCGGCTCTTGATGCTGTCTCCCTTCGGGGAAAGGATCAAGAGGGCCAGGCAGGATATCGCCCGCTTTCGCAATGAATTTGTAGCAGCATTGGCTGGCCAAGTTTTTGTCGCCTATGCCGCCCCAGGGGGCAAGACCGAGAGCTTCTGTCAGAAAGTGCTTGGATGGGGCAAGCCGCTTCTGACCTTTAACAGCCCCAGCAACGCCTCTCTGATTGCCTCCGGCGCACGACCTTATACCAGCCTTGACGCCTTCACCGGCCCGGAGTAAAAATATTGTAGCCACAGAGGACACAGAGAGCCCAGAGTAAAATAAACTCATGAATAATAAGATTTCCTTAGACTATATAATCACTGCCAACTAAAGAACCTCTTTTTTTGTTGAAAAATATTAGGTCTATGCATTTAGGATTCAATTTGGTATTTTTCTGTGTTCTCTGTGACCTCTGTGGCGAGATAAAATGATTCGCATTGGCCCGGCTGGCTGGTCTTACGAGGATTGGGAAGGGATTGTCTATCCTTCCAAGAAGGGGTCGAAGTTTGATCCTCTGGCATATCTATCCCTTTCCTTCGATACCATCGAGCTGAACAATACTTTTTACCGATCTCCCACGCCCCAGATGGGCAAAAGCTGGACGAAGCGCGTTCAGACCAACCCCCAATTCAAATTCACAGCCAAGCTCTACCGCAACTTCACCCACGAACGCCAGGCTTTGACCCTTGCGGATGAGGAAGCTTTCAAGAAGGGTCTCGAACCCTTGATGGAAAGCCACCGCCTAGGTGCCTTGCTTCTCCAGTTCCCTTACTCTTTCCACAACAGCGAGGATAATCGGTCTTACCTGAAAGAATTGGCTGAGAAGTTTAGAGAATACCCGCTGGTCCTGGAGGTCCGCCACGCCTCCTGGGATCGAAGTTCAATCTACCAATTCTTGCAAGAAATCGGGATTGGGTTCTGCAACGTCGACCAGCCCCAGGTCTCCTATTCCATCGGCCCGACCAGTAAAGTAACCAGCGCCGTCGGCTACCTGCGCCTGCATGGGAGGAATGTCAAGGATTGGTTCCGCGAGGATGCTGGCCGGGATTCCCGGTATGATTATCTGTACAACGAATTTGAACTTTTCGAACTGACCGAAAGAATCCGCCAGATCGCCAGGGAGGCCGAGGAGACCTACGTCATCACCAACAACCACTACCGGGGAAAGGCCGTCTGCAATGCCTTGGAGCTTAAGGCCAAGCTGGGAGAAAAAAACCTCAAGATCCCCGAAGTCTTACTGCAGCATTACCCCCAGCTTCAGGAGATTCGGGAGGAAAAAAGGGAAGGGGGCATCATATGCCGATGATCGAAAAGAAAAATACCTACGAGGAGGTTTATAAAAGCTTCCGCTGGACCGTTCCTGATTATTACAACATCGGCGTGGACGCGTGTGATAAGTGGGCCGAGGAGCGGTACCGGCTGGCTCTCATCTATGAAGATGAAGAAGGGCGGGCCGAGAAGTTTACCTTTTGGGATATGAAAGGCCTTTCAAACCGGTTCGCCAACGCCCTGAAGGCTTATGGAGTTGAGCGGGGAGATCGAGCCGGCATCCTTCTTCCGCAGTGCCCGGAGACCGCCATTTCCCACCTGGCCATCTACAAGATAGGGGCGATTGCCATTCCCCTTTTCACCCTTTTCGGGCCCGATGCCCTGGAATACCGCCTGGGAAATAGTGCAGCGAAGGCGATCATCACGGATGCGGCCAACGTGGAGAAGGTCTTGCAGATCAAAGATAAACTTCCCCATTTAAAAATCATAATTGTCACCAAAGGAAAACCCGAAGAGGGGGTTTTCGACTTCTGGAAATCGGTCGAAAAGGGGTCCCCTTATTTTGAACCGGTAAAGACAAAAGCAGATGATCCAGCTCTGATTATCTACACCTCGGGAACCACCGGTCCTCCAAAAGGCGCCCTGCATGCCCACCGGGTTTTGCTGGGGCATGTGCCCGGGGTAGAATTCTTCCACAACTTCTTCCCCAAAAAAGATGACCTCTACTGGACCCCGGCGGATTGGGCATGGATCGGCGGGTTGATCGACGTCCTCCTTCCAAGCTGGCATCACGGCGTTCCAGTGGTCGCCTACCGGGGCAAAAAATTCGACCCGGAACAGGCCTTTTATTTTATTTCCAAGTACGGTATCCGGAATGCCTTCATGCCTCCCACCGCGCTGAAGATGATGCGGCAGGTCAAAGAGCCCAAGAAGCGCTATGACTACAAGATGCGGACCATCGGCTGTGGGGGGGAGACCTTGGGAGAGGAGCTCCTCGACTGGGGAAAAGAAGTGATGGATTTAACCATTAACGAATTCTACGGCCAGACCGAGGTGAACCTGGTGGTTGGGAACTGTTGCGAGATTATGGAGATTCGGCGCGGCTCCATGGGGAAACCTATTCCGGGACACCGGGTGGAAGTGGTAGATGAGGAAGGGAATGCCGTGCCTCCCGGAACCGTCGGAGAAGTGGCTATCCTGCGCCCGGACCCCGTAATGTTTTTGGGATACTGGCAAAACGAGCAGGCCACCAGGGATAAATTTGTCGGTGACTGGTCCCTGACCGGGGATCTGGCCAAGAAGGACGAAGACGGGTACTTCTGGTTCGTCGGGAGGAAGGATGACCTCATCACCAGTTCAGGCTACAGAATCGGGCCGGCGGAGATCGAGGATTGCCTGCTCAAACATCCGGCTGTGACCATGGCTGCGGTCATCGGCAGTCCAGATAAAGTCCGGGGGGAGATCGTCAAGGCCTTCCTTGTGTTGAAGCCGGAGTTCGCCCCGAGTTCATCCCTGCAAGAGGACATCAAAAATTTTGTCAAAAAAAGACTGGCCGCCCATGAATATCCCCGGGAGATCGAATTTGTGAAAGAGCTCCCCATGACCACGACGGGAAAAATCATGCGGAAGGAACTCAGAAAAATGGAGATAGAAAAGAAGGGGATAAAGTAACCTTTTGATGAGCGAAGCGCCCATCCGCTACCCAGGGGCACGCATTTTCCACCCCACCAGCCTCAACGACAAAAAATGGTAATTGGTTGAAAGTTATCGATGGTCAGGGGAATTCCCTTCTTGACAATTATTGAAGGTTTGTGATTTATTCATCTTGGCCGCTCTCGCCGAAAGAAGGGATACCTTTTTTTAAAGGAAAGGGGGGATTCGTGGGAAAGGCAAAGTAGTAAAGAGAGAAAAATTTAAAAAAGGAGGGAATCTTTCATGAAAAAGCTTCTTGGAATCCTGATCGCCGTCGCCGTGATAATAAGTTTCGGTTATAGTTTTTCTTTTGCCCAGACTGCAGCCAAGCCTCTCCAGTGGAAGTTGGTCTCTACCTGGACTCCAGCCATTAACCTCATTGATGCCGACAAAAACTTTGCCAAACTTATTGGGGAGTTGAG
>Ga0315280_10012512_pt1 | contig 10247 bp, 12 predicted proteins | sample YL17G06_40_MG_FD_203697 | JGI IMG/M metagenome (GOLD analysis project Ga0315280, IMG submission 203697) | Sediment microbial communities from Yellowstone Lake, YNP, Wyoming, USA - YL17G06_40 | ecosystem: Environmental > Aquatic > Freshwater > Lake > Sediment | place: USA: Wyoming | collected...
ATTACGTTATCAGCCATTACTTTATTCCTAAACGGGTTCGTACCTCGCCAGGAGTTACAAGGCGAGTCCTGTAAATTATTCGCCAATACGCAGGCATTTTAGTAATGAAGCGGGCGTTTGTCAAACATTAATTTGCCGGGTTGTGGCTTTCGGCGGGATGTAGTTCTTGCTGGAGGGGAGGATTTGCTATAGAGCCTTTTGGCAGCAATTGGGCTACCGGGATGGGCCCACCTTCGGCGCGGCTTTCGATGGGCTGCTTTTGGACGTCTTGTGCGGGCAATTGGGAGATTGGTATAGGCGGTTGTTTGTGCTGGTTGGCCTGGAGGGTCTTTTGGATTTCGGCCTCAGCGATGGCCAGGATGGCGTTTCGGACGGCCTGTTCGGGGGGCTGGTCGGTCAGTGGGCGCAGGTAAATGGAAGGTGAGGGTGCCGGCTGTTCGGCCCAGACCAATTTTTCGCGAATCAGTTCCAGAATCGCCAGGAACAGGCCAATCATAACGATACGGCCGGCGTTGGGCTCGAAGATATGCTCGAAAGTCATAGGGCCTTCTGTCTGCAGGCGGTGGAGGATTTCTATCTGATATAAATCGATGGGCGTATCATCCTTAATTTGTGCTATGTCGATGCCTGCGCCGGTAGCCTTACATATAGAGTCAAAGGCCTCCAAAAGGTCCCAGATACTGACCTGTTCGAGGTCAATCTCCGGTTCGGTATCCGGGCTTAATCGCTCGATAATGGCGGCAGGACGGGCGAAACGTTCCATTTGTCTGTCAGCAGCGGCGTCGAGCAGATTAGCGGCATCCTTGAACTTTTTGTATTCGAGAAGCTGGCGGATAAGCTCTGCACGGGGGTCTGCGAGGTCATCAGAGCCGAGCTGCTGGGGTTCGGCTCTTGGCAGGAGCATGGCGGACTTTATGTGCATCAAGGTTGCGGCCATTACTAAAAAGTCGCCAGCCAGGTCGATGTCAAGACTTTTTAGCATTTCGATGTAGCGCAGGTACTGATCTGTTATCTGGGCGATGGGAATATCGTAGATATCTACCTCTTCCTTGCGAACCAGATACAACAGCAAATCCAGAGGGCCTGCGAATATGTCGAGATTTACTCGATAATCTGCCATTTATTCCTCCTCCACCTCACCGGATTCTAAAATCTCCTGTGCCTGCTGCTTCTGACTTTCGTAAACCTGTAGTTCCACAAGCTGCAAAGGCAAAGCTGGGTAAAGATTTGCAAAGTTCTCGCCGAGCACAATCGCTTCAATTCCAAAATCGGCAAGGAGTTGTTTTGCTAAGTTAGCCTGGCAGGAGTCACTGAACTTTGCGATTGTAACAAGTTTATCAGCCATAGTTAAAGCTCCAAACCGACGGCCTTTCGGACCTCAACAAGCGTCTTAGAAGCTATTGTCTTCGCCCGCTGAGCACCTTTTGCGAGGACATCTTTGACATAATCGATATTATTTTCGAGTTCGGACCTTTTTTGCCGGAACGGTTCGAAGTAATCTATCAACAGTTCCGCAAGCCATTTTTTTGCTTCACTATAGCCCATGCCGCCACTTCGGTATCTATTTTCCCACTCGGATAGCTCCTGGGGGGAAGCAACCAATTTTAGAAGTGCGAAGACGTTGCATTTGTTGGGGTCTTTAGGTTCCGCAACCGGCGTAGAATCAGTAACGATACGCATAACTTTCTTTCTGATGCTATCCTGCGGCTCGAACATCTCGATGGTATTCCCGTAGCTTTTGCTCATTTTCTGACCATCGGTGCCCGGGACGACGGCTACGGATTCGATGATGTATTCCTGGGGGATGGTAAAGATTTCGCCATAGGTACTGTTGAACCGGATGGCGATGTCACGTGTGACCTCGATGTGCTGCTTCTGGTCGGCACCTACCGGGACCAAGTCGGATTTGTAGATGAGGATGTCTGCGGCCTGGAGGACGGGATAGGCGAACAGGCCATGATTAGGACTGAGGCCTTGAGCGACTTTATCCTTGAAGCTGACGCAGCGGTGCAACAGGCCCATTGGGGTTATGCAGGAGAGGAGCCAGGTAAGTTCCGTAACTTCAGGAACGTCAGATTGGCGCCAGAAGATGGTTTTTTGGGTGTCGAGGCCCAGGGCGAGATAATCCATTGTTACATCGAGGGTGTACTTAGGGACATCGGCTGGTGAGGGGTTGCTGGTGAGGGCGTGATAGTCGGCGATGAAATAAAAGCAATCGTGCTCGGCCTGAAGCTGGAGGTGCTGGCGCATCGCGCCGAAGAAGTTGCCTATGTGAAGCCGGCCAGATGGTTGTATGCCTGAAAGAACTCTCAAGTTAAGCTCCGTAATAAAACTAAAATCTTAATCTGCCACATCCGCCTTTGGCGGAGCGGATAAAAACGTAAAACTATAAGGTTAGAATAGCAATACAGGGGCAAAATGTCAAGAATTTAGAGTTGAGAATTGAGAGTTATGAGGCGAAAGGTGGAGGATATAGAAGCTGCCTGATGCATCTGGTTTGTACGGTGTGAGCCTAAGGGGGGTCGGTGTCAGGCAAAAAGACGTCCCCTGTCGCTACAAAGATGGCGAGTCACCTGGCTGTCAATCCTCAAGAAGCTACTTTGTAATTCAGGCTCTGCCGAGGGACTTAAGATACCTTTTGGATTTGCAAAGACCCATTCTGGATGCTTTTTTCTTGACGGCATCTGTTGGCCGGCCAAGCCTGGCAGCTATCTTTGCAGTAGGAGTATTGGGAAAAAGTTTCTTGAGCAGATTCAGGTCTTTTTTTGACCATAAGCCCTTAAGGAGTTTCTTTTTCTTTGCCATTGTATGACTCCTTTCATTTATATGAAGGCGTTACTCGCAGTCCACGTTGAGGATTTTAACAGGTACATAAAGATAGTCAAGCATATTTTGTCTTTATTGAGAGCAGCCGGGCAGGGATTAATTGCAGCTCATTTTTTCTTCTTTGAAGGAAATGGCACAAGCATTGAGACCGTGTTGTGATACCGCTGGTAGGAATCGCCAAAATCCACCAGCAGGCGTTTTTCTTCGACCAGCTTAAGATAAATCGCTATTGCCGCCAAGAATCCGGTCACTATTGCCAGGCAAATCGGGGAATTGCGGAAAAGGGCGAGGGCAAGGTAACCTGAAAGTGCTCCAAACACCATCGGATGACGGGTATAGCGATATGGGCCGCTTGTTACGAGGTGTTGCGTTCGAGGGCTAATTGTTATGCCAAAGCCATCAGCGGGGCCGCCTTTGCCAACAAATAGCAGGTAAAGATTAGACCAGACGGCAAACACAATCCCTATGATGCCGATGAGCAATGAAATACCTACACGCAACTTATCTATGGAGATGAGATTTATGGGTAAATACCGGTCAAGTTTTATTGAGGCCAGATATAATCCGGAGGGAATACCTACCACAAATATACTAAAGCCAACACAATATCCGGCGATGTGCCTTAATATGGTCTGTAACTTCATAATAGGTCTGATACTTCACGAAGTATTTTCCATTCGTTTGTCAGGAGCACATCTGGTCCCCAAGCGAAGGAGCGCGACGTTTGGATCTCCCGCGATGTCGTAACGGTCAAGTTAACCGGCTGAGATGAATACGATAGCTGAAAGAGAAATCCAAATACCACGGCCCAACGACAGTTCTGTTTAGCACCGGCTCAATCCTACAACTGTGTTCGCATCCGGAAAAAGTTTCTGGAGTCAAAGCCGGGATTTTCAAGGGAAATATGTCAAAAATCCCTTATTAGCTAATGCCACAGGAGTGCCTGCGTTTGCTCTGCGTAAGCGGACCTTACTCGACAATCCACATCGCCAGCGACTCCTGGTCTTTCACAAATATGCGGTTGCCGGCGATGATGGGATGCGCATAGATCGGCGTGTCGGCCACCTTGTATCGCGCAAGCTCTCCGTATTCCTTGCCATCAGGTTTGAAGACTATCAATTCAGACTTCTCAGGCAGGGCCAGCAGACAAGAGCCGGCGTCGAGAACGGCACCAAAATTGCTGAGCTTGTTAGTGTCGGTCCAGGCCGCCTGTCCGGTCTGGGCGTTCAGGCAGAAAAAGTTGCCGCGGTCGGAGAGGCCGAAGAGCAGGCCATCCTTAAACACCGGCGTGTTGAATCCAGTACCGAGGTCTGCGTTGCTCCAAAGCTCCTTGACGGCAAAGCCATCACCCTGCTTTTCGATTTTCACGGCTTTGGTGCCCTGACCCTGCCCCGTGTAGATTACCGTTTGCCCATCGACGATTGGCGTAGCAGCATTCTGAGCCATTCTCTGGGCCGGGGACGAGACTTGCCACAAGAGCTTTCCATCTGCTGCGGCGATGCCCACGACGTTTTTTTCTGTCTGCACAACGATTTGTTTGGTGCCTTCCACCGTCATAAGGACGGGCGAGGCATAGGCGGGGCCGTCACCGGTCCATTTCCATTTCTGGTTGCCTGTGGCCAGGTCGAACGCAATGACCGCCCCATTATCCTTTCCGCCGAGGTGCGCGATGCACATCCCGTCCGTAATGATAGGCGACATAGCTGCGAAGAACTGCGGCACGATTTTGGGGAACTCATCCTTACGCCAGACAACCTTGCCGGTGGCAGCATCCAAGCAGGAGAGAATCCCGCCAACACCCAGCGTGACGACCTTTCCATCCGCCACCGAGGGTGAGCTTCTGGGTCCCGGGTGCCGGGGGGCGGGCGCTCCGGTCACGGCCTGGGCTTCGTACTTGTCCCGCCATACTTCCTTGCCGTCAATTGCGTTCAGACACAGGGTGACTTCCTCAGTTCCTTGTCGTGTGAAGACATAGAGCTTGTCGCCTACGAGGGCGGGCGTGGCATCGCCCAAGCCCACTGTCACTTTCCACTTCTGCGTCAGCACGCTGGGCCATTTCTGGGGTGCCGTGAACCCGCTTACCTTCCCATCCCGATGGGGTCCTCGCCACTGCGGCCAATCCTGCGCGAAGGTGAATCCTGCACTTATCAGAATTACACAGACTGCACTTGCTGCAATCAATCGAATTTTGTTATTCGTGTTCATGATAGCTCCTATTCCATTCTATCTGGGAAGCCCGCATCGAGCTGCCCCTATGGCAACCGATACAGGTGCGGGCTTGTCTGTTACACTCTAATCTGCTCCGGGTGATGAGTCAATATCATTTTTGACTTTAAATACCACCTCAAGATATTACCATCTTAGAGCCAACATTTTTTATTGTTGAGGACGAAATCAGAAAAACCCAAAGGTTTTCTGCCGGTGATGCGTTCTACATCATCTGTTTGTAATGCAGTATAACCTGCCCGAATTAGACTTGAGGTATTTCTCGAACGCAACGGCTTTCTCCTGGCATCGAAAAGCAATAGCAGTCTCGGTTTGCCGCGGTCATACACGGCTGAGAGGTCCGGCTTCGCAGCAAACACTGCTCCGCCGTGACACGCTTCGTCCGCCGACCGTAGCAGCGGACGAAGACTGGAGGCGGGGGGATTCGAACCCCACGCAGGCCATTTTTATAAATCCTTACGTAGCCGTTACTTGCATTTTAACTCATTTTCTTATAGGAGCTTAAGCTATTCCCACCTTTACTCAGATTTAATCACGTTTAATCAGAATTTATCACCTGAAATACTCCCGTACTACTCCCGCGAAAATCGGTCAAATTTTCTCTTAGATGGTCCGCCTTGCGTTCGTCAGCAGTTGCCAATCCAAATAGGTCTGGTGTGCTCTCAGAAAGCGGAGTGACCCAAAAGCTCAGATATGCAGGCCGCTTTGCAGAGTGCTATCCTCGCGGTTTAGACTTCTATTCGGCCGTGCTTTGAGCCAAAAGTCGCTCTTGACAGAAATCGCATAGTGAACTTTAATGATTTCGTCATCTTTGCCGATAACTACCTCTGGCAGGCAAACGGAGCAAAAAATCGGTGTGCTTTCGTTAATAGACGATTGTGAAGGCCGGCAGGACCGTCGGGGTGGTATTCTTGAATCTTATGGTAATGAAATGTAGGTGACAAAAGAGTAACAATGGACTTTACTTTTAATCTCTGTGAAATATTTGACATGGCTGAAACAATTGAGCGAAAAGGTTCTGAGTTTTATCGCAAGGCTACAGAAACCTTCAGAGACTCTGACACGCATGGGGTATTACTGCAACTGGCCGATAAGGTTGCAAATCATGCAATTGTCTTTGCGGCTATCCGAAAGTCTTTTTCGGAGCGGGAGTGCCTACCTACGGTTTTTGACCCCGATGATGAACAGGCGTTGTATCTGCAGGCAATGGCGGACCACCGCATCTGTGGCATAAAAAACAAGAACCTCTGCAGGGAACTCACCAGCAAGGAAAGCAAAGAGGAAATTCTGCAATTGGCCATTGACCGTGAGAAGGAAGGGCTGGCTTTCTATCTTGGGCTGAAAGACGCCGTGCCGAAACAGTCGGACAAAGACAAGGTCGAGGTCATTATAAAGGCAAAAATGTGGCATATCGGTCCGCTGAATCGCGAACTGGGGACTTTAAATCAATAGCGTTGTTGCGCCAACCGGTACTCTGCTTCCTCTTTTTGCATGCTTGACAATTCGGCAGGTCACGGGACTGACTGTATCGGAGGGAAAACATCAATCAACGTTTGCACGAGCTGATGAACTGCCTGACATACCTGCGGTGACATAGAGTCACCCAGCCGAGTGTACGCCGGTTGAATCCCAACGAAATACACATCTACTTTGATGTTTCTACTGACCATCCCAGTAAATAAGCGTGGCGAGAGCGTGTGCGTCGAAATAACAGTTGAGTTTAACTGCTCGGGTTTGAATATTCTTACCGTTCCGGCTGGAGCTTGGAAGTCGATAGCATCAATAATAAGTAGCTTTCTCGGCGCCTTCTTTATAATCCGTTGGATATAGTTTTCAGGAACGGTGCCGGCATCTATTGTCTCGGCCCGGACGCCAACTTGTTGGAGCTTTTCGCAAACGAGCGGTCCTGCTCCATCGTCGCCTTTCAATACGTTCCCAATCCCGATAATGAGGGCTCTGTAGCCGCGAAGTTTACTTATCTGCTCGAATAATCTCTGGTCGGTGCCCATAGCATTTTACCCCGTTAGAAATTCCACAGTTAACCCTAAACCCCCCAAAAGATGATTTCTAATGGGCTTACAGCCGAATGTTCAGCTCACATTTGCACTTAGGGCACAGGATTTGCATGAAATCACTTGGCCGCGTTTCTTTACCAGACTGCTGTTGAATATCCTGCGGCTCTGTAGCCTGCCCCCGAATGTCGCTATTGGGGACCAGCTTCCCGCTTTTAGCAAGCAATAGTGACGGATTGGTATAGGCCAATGGCCCAAGCTTTTCATAAAGCCAGACCAGATGTTTTTTAGTCCCAAGTAATGCCCCGCACTTTTCGCACATCTGAAGTTCATATTCGTGGGTTTCGGTCATGCTCCCTCTGTCCATACCGGCTAAGTCCCACCGATTTGAGAGCTTTATCCCCGTTTCTGTAGTGCAATTTTCCGCGCAATTGCCACAAAAGATGCAGGTATCATATCGGAGGGTAATTTTCCTAACCGGCGGATTGGCTGCAATGTCGTCAGTCTGGCTAAGTGCCTCGGTTGGGCAGACGTTCACGCACGCACCGCAGCCGATACAGGTATCCAGGTCAAATTCCGGCTTTCCTCTATAACTTTTCGGCACTATGCAAGGCTCGGCAGGAAACCGCGTGGTAAACCGCCGCGAAAAAACCGCTGTAACAGCTTCTTTTAATTCTCTTAACTTTGGCAAACGCACTTTTGAACTCCTAATACTCTTCAATCTGCGGTTGAGCACGGATTATAAGCTACGAACTTTTTTTGTCGGCTTGCACTTGCTCTGCGTATTTATCAACAACGCTTTGGTCCCACAACTTAACCCCGGAAGAATAAGCACCTTTGGCAATCGCATGCGCAGCCGTAGGTGAAGTTATCAGTATGAAGACGGCACAGGTTATCGCTTTTGCGCTTATCGGCCCCAAGCCGCTTATCAGGGCAACTCCCAAAAGAAGCAAAATCGTGCCGAGAGTTACGCATTTTGTTGAGGCCTGCAGACGGTTATAGACATCGGGAAAGCGAACCAGCCCGATGCAGCCGAATATATCAAACAAAATTCCGATTGCTATCAGTATGTATCCTGCAATATCACTCATCGAAACTTTTGCCCTCCAGAAACTTAGCCAGCGCTATAGTTCCTATAAAGCTAAGTAGCGCCCACGCAAGAGCTATGTTGAGATAAAAATCCTTTCCGGTAACCATCCCTAATATGCCGCAGAAACCTACTATCACAATTCCCAATATATCAATAGCCACGGTTCGGTCTGGAGCGCTCGGGCCGAGACCTATTCGATAGAGGCACATAAAACAGCACACGCATAAGCCGATGTAGAATAGTGTTATCATAGCAACCTCTTTTATTCAAAAATCCTCTTGATAAACCACTCGAACGTTTCAGAGATAATTTTCGTTGCCTGCTCAACGTCATCGGATTGGACATTAATCCAGTGAACGTACAGAAAACCGTCGTCGGTTACATCCACCGTCATAGTTCCCGGCGTCAGAGTGATAGAATTAGCCAGGGCTGTGATTGCAGAATCCGTTTTTAGATTAGTCTTTATTTTCACAATTCCCGGCCTTATTGGCATCTTCGGGTGCAAGGCACGATAGACCACATCGAAATTAGCTTTTACCATAAAAAAGAAAAATACCGGCACATAAATCAGACCCCAGAATAGGCGTATGGGTGAAATAAATACGCGATGCTCTTTAGGCAGCATTTCGTGGAACAGGACAGCCACGATGACGGACGCTATCAGGCCTGCGACCGTCATTTGAAGGTCGATTCGGCCATTGACGAAAGGCCAGGACATTATCACCCAGACGATAAACGCTAAAACGAAATATATAAGTCGCCTCATAATCTTTTACCCTGTATTACTTACATCTTTAATATGCCGGCTATTTCCCAATGTTTGGGTCCGGCGGTCAGCACACTGACAGCAGGATTAAGTATACTATCTCTTAGAGACGGCACTATCACCAATAATCCCATAAGCACGCAAAGAAGAGCCAAAACTACCATTGCAACCAGCATAGTGCCTTTATTTTCTTTTATCTGCTGAAGGTTTTCCGGCAACTCACCAAGAAAAGCGTATCTTTGAACCTTCAGATACATAATCAACGTGCACAAACTTACAAAAACAATGATTGCTGCAATCCAGTAAAGACCTGCCTGGACTGCTGCGATTACCAGAATCAGTTTGCTCCAGAATCCGCTAAAAGGCGGGATGCCGACAATGGAGGCTGATGCTACCGTGCAGGCTGTTCGCGTTACAGGCAATCTCTGGGCAAGGCCGCCCATTTCTTTTAGCTGCCTTGTGCCCGTTGACATTTCTACCGAACCGCTGGTCAGGAACAACAAAGATTTATATACGGCGTGATTGACAAGATGAAACAGGCCACCCAGGAGAGCCAGAGAGGCCCAAGCCGGATTTGCTTTTTTAGCAAGTAAGGTCGCGCCAAGACCGATGCCGAGAACAACATAACCTATCTGACTGATGCTTGAATAAGCAAGCAGCCGTTTGAAATCCCACTGACCTATTGCTAAAAATGCGCCGGCAATCATACTCAAAAGGCCAAGCGTAACTAAAAGCCAGCCGACTGAAACCGACACACCAAAGATGTTAAAGAGGATGCGGGTGAGGGCGTAAACCCCGAGAGTCTTTATGATAATTCCGGAAAGCATAGCAGAAATTGGAGCGGGAGCTGATGGGTGTGCATCGGGCAGCCAGGCGTGGAATGGCACTAAAGCTGCCTTCAGACCAAACCCGACAATAAATAAGGCGAGCGCAAATGTAAGGCCGGCATTCAGGCCTGAGGTTTGAATGGCTTTTGAGATGCAGGCCATATTAAGGTAGGCGGTGTTGCCATAGACAAGAGCAATTCCAAAAAGTATAAGCGAAGAACCAACGGTACCTAAGACCATATATTTGAAAGATGCCTCCAGCTCTTCGTGCTCACAGCCAAATCCTACCAGAGCATAAGATGATAGTGAAGCAATTTCCAGGAAAACAAACAGGTTAAAGAGGTCGCCGGCAAGCACCAGGCCATTCATAGCAGCAACCATAAGCATAAACAAACTGAGGTATTTTGACTTGGCTGTGTATTGCTCCATATATCTTGCGCTAAATAGCATTGCAGCAGCGCTAACAAGATTGATCGCTAAAAGCATAAGAGAGCTTAACC
>Ga0315280_10012514_pt1 | contig 10246 bp, 5 predicted proteins | sample YL17G06_40_MG_FD_203697 | JGI IMG/M metagenome (GOLD analysis project Ga0315280, IMG submission 203697) | Sediment microbial communities from Yellowstone Lake, YNP, Wyoming, USA - YL17G06_40 | ecosystem: Environmental > Aquatic > Freshwater > Lake > Sediment | place: USA: Wyoming | collected...
ACCTGGGAACATGGATTTGATCTGTGGACCGGAGGTTACAGGAATAGCTGCACATGAATCCTGCGGGCATCCGATGGAAGCAGACCGAATCTTAGGGCGAGAGATGAGTCAAGCTGGAAGGTCTTTCATATACAAGGGCGGTCCATACTGGCTTGGGACGAGGATTGGCGGTGACACGGTTACCATCGTGGACGATCCTTCTTTGGAGCACAGCTACGGTTACTATGCTTATGACGACGAAGGTCTTAAGGCAAGACGAAGATTCCTTTACAAGAATGGCATCATAAACGAGTTTCTGCACAACCGGGAATCTGCGGCAAAGCTTGGGACGAAGAGCAACGCGTCGTCAAGGTCCACCAACTATGACAGAGAAGCAATCGTTAGGATGGCGAACACCTTTGTCCTGCCTGGGAACATGACTGAGGAAGAACTTGTTGAAGATGTTAAGAGTGGCGTCTACATGAAATCTTTCACTGAGTGGAATATAGACGATAAGCGTTTCAACCAACGCTATGTGGGCAGAGAAGCTTACATGATAGAGAATGGGGAACTGACGCATCCAGTTGCGAGACCAGTGATTGAAACTACGACACTGAAGTTCTGGTCTGCTGTAGACGCAGTTTCGAAAAAGGCTGAGTTTGAGGCGGCAACATGTGGAAAGGGTGACCCGGCGCAGGGAGTTCCAGTGTACACTGGCGGTCCGTGCATTAGGCTGAGAGGGGTGTATGTGAAATGAGTGATGTACTGAATAAGACTGAAGAAATAGTTAAGAAAGCGAAGAGCCTAGGCGCTGACGAAGTTCTGGCCAAGACAACCTTCGGCAGATATCGGCAAGCACGTTTCAGCAGCAATCAGACGGACATAACCGTCGCCTGGAACGACTACGTGACAGACATCACCTTGGCATGGAAAAAGCGTCTGGTGGCCACGCAAATACACGATTTCCAAGACGTCGATGCAGGACTCAAGAGTCTTCTACAGTTGGCGAAGGTTTCGCAGGAGAACCCCCTGTTCGGCGGGTTTGCAAAAGGCGAATTCAAATACGCAACAAGTAAGGCGGACAAGAAGCTTGAGGAGCTTGAGAATCCAGCTGACCATGTCTCTGCGGCTGTCGAAGCTGCAAGAAAAGAGGCTGGAGCCGAGATTGACAGCGGCGGCATACTTTTCACCAAGTTCGAGGATGTCTATTTGGTGTCTTCTGAAGGTCCTGTCGGCGTTGACAAGAGGTCTGCGGTTGAGCTTTCGATAAGGGCCTTTACTCAGAGGGAAGCTTCAGGCCACGGCGTTGAATGCAGTTCGGCTCTGAAGGATTTCAAGCCTGAAAGGGCGGGCGCAAAGGCTGGAGAGATTGCCAAGCTGGCTAAGAATCCGAAGGCAGGGAACGAGGGTGTTTACGATGTTATCTTTGATCCTTTGATTTTCGGTTCTTCACTGGCCGTTTGGGGTTCCATGGTCGGCGCTTTCAACGTGCTGATTCAAATGTCAGTTTTCGTGAACAAGATCGGTCAAAAAGTGGCTCCTGAAATCGTTACGATGCGAGACAATCCTGGCGCATACTCCTTGTCAAGCAGAGTTTTTGACGATGAAGGTGTGCCTGCTAGAGAGAATGTCTTCATTGATCGTGGCGTGCTCAAAGGCTATCTTCATAACACGTCGACTGCCAAAATGTTCAAAACTGAAACAACCGGCAACGCTGGACTGGTCGCCCCGAATGCTTGGAACACCGAGCTGGATGCCGGTGACATGAGCAAGGATGAACTTTTCGAAGACGTGAAGAAAGGTCTTTACTTGACTAACACTTGGTACACTCGTTTCCAAAACTATGCCAAAGGTGATTTCTCAACCATACCTCGAGACGGCATATTCCTGATCGAGAAAGGCAAGATTAGGCAGTCGCTGAAAGATCTGCGCTTAAGTGACAACGCCTTGAGCATGCTCGGAAACATTACTGGAATTTCCAGGGAAAGGCAGCATGTGCATTGGTGGGGAGAAGCAGAGCCACCGTCCCTTGCACCGTACGTGCTAATCAAAAAAGTTCACATGACCAAATCCAAATAGCGTCGCTTTTTTTCCTTTCATAGAACACAAGTTTTATGTCGAGTCTCTTTAAGATGCTACTGCGTGAGGAATAGACTGCGGTCGTAGTCTAGCTTGGCTAGGACATCAGCCTCCCACGCTGACGACCCGGGTTCAAATCCCGGCGACCGCATCAAGGGGAAAAGCTTGGATTTGATTTGGGTTCTCTTAAATCTTGTCGATGTGTTTAACAGGGCATTCTGAAAGTTCCTGTAGAAATTCCAATCGGATCTAAGCCCATTCTTGTGAACATTAGATCAAAACATGAAGGCTTAACTATGTCTAAAAAAAAGGGAGTTATGGTTCGTGTTCGTTGAAGTGTTTGCCTAGTAGTACGGCGTCTTTTGCGTTGACGTAGTCGTCGTCGTTTACGTCCGCGTTTCTGTTGTAGCTTTGTTGGCCTCGGTTGGAATTGAAGGCTGTGCCTAGTAGTACGGCGTCTTTTGCGTTGACGTAGGTGTCTGCGTTTATGTCGCCCGGTATGACTACCCTCACTACTCCGTCAGTGAATAGGTTGTTTGCTGTGTCAAATTCGTTTGGAACCGGAGTGGCATAGGCGCTGATAGTGTAGTCGCCGTAGGCAGCGCTTGTAGTGTCCCACGTGAACAGGAGCATCCTTGTCTCTCCACTCAGCAGGTTGCTGACTGTCTGTGTGCCGACGACTATTGAGGTTGTTGCATTTGTGGCGTTCACAGTCAAGGTGAAGGATTCGGTGAAGTCTCCTTCGTTTTTGACCGTCACATTTATCCGCATGGTGAGAGTTTGGCCAACTGTTGGCATCGGCGTGCAACCATCCTTGCTCGTAGTAACATCTGTTACGTTTATGTCGTGAATGCCGAGTGGTGACGTTATTACGGCTGATTCTATGACTGTGAAGTATGGGGGCGTCAGTTTCCAGCTTACGTAGTCGATTAGTGTCCAGTTGCCTCCAGGGCACGGTGGGAATGGGGGATTGGGGGCTATCAAAGATATCCGTTCGACGTTGTAGATGTCGTGGGACACGTAGGCGGCGTCGTTGTGTGTGACGTACGGTGGTTGTGGTGGGAGGTGCGCGTGTGGAATGGGTACACGTCCCTCTGGTATGAGCTGGTCTTCGAAAGCATTGTTGCACGGGTCGCTTATGGCTATCTTCTTTTCTTGCGAGTTGACGCCTGCCACGGTTACGTAGTGTCCGTCTTCTCGGAACCAGTACGGCTGGGCCGGCGGTTGTGGCGTGATGAGTATCCAGTAGCCGAGCAGGAGGACAACGTCTTGGCTTTTCTCCACTTCCTGTTCAATGTAGCTGAATTCAGGCTTGTCAACTGTGTGTTCGTAGAATAGGCCTGTCTTGTTCAAGTTTGCAGTTACAAGATTCATGTCAGCCATGTTGACTTGGTTGTTAGCTGGCTGCCTGATTGGCCATCCAACAGTAACTGGCGCGATGTCTGCAGCCATGTTCCAGTTTCCTGAGAGCGGCGTGCTTCCCATGGCAGCATTGACTATGGCCACGTCTGTCTGGTTTACTATTCCGTCGCCGTTCACATCTCCCATCGGGTTGACGCCAGTCCATGAAAGGTATTGTGCTAATCCGGCTTCCATGTCTTTAACGTTGGTGCCTTTGTGCACTAGCATCGTTCTCTGTCCATCTGTGTCCATCAGATAGGCTAGGTGTTGGATGAACGGTTGGACATTGCTAGGGTCGTGGTCATCTATGCCTGGAAGGTAGCTTGATACGAGTGGGAACCCGTCGCTCGGCGTCGGCGGAGACATTGGTGGTTGGGCTGGTTCGAATTTGGAGTCTAGCCACCATAACGAGTTGGCCGCGGCTGTCGGCCCGCAATAACTCCATTTTCCAGTGCTGTCGTTCCAATTGTCTTGTCTTTGGTCGAAGTCTGGCATGCCGCTTGGCGCGTAGTCGCAGAACCCATCCTTCCAATAGAATGATGGGGGAGCAAGAATAGTCACGGTGCCGTCGGGTAATGTGTTGTCTGCAGTGTCTGTTTCACCTGGGACTATGGAGGCGTCGGCGGTAATCGTGTACGTGTCCGGCGGGACACTTGTGGTGACCCAGCAGAACATCAAGGTTTGTATTGCTCCGGGTGCAAGGTCCGTGACTGTTTTTGGTGAGGTTGTGACAGGATTTGTACCATAGTAGACGGAAACGGTAAAGGTTTCCAAGAAGTCTCCTTGGTTTTGGATATCTACAGTTATTGGGTCTGGCCATCCTTGGAACACTGAACCGAACAATGGTGTAACGCTGATGACGGCAACGTCATGCACTGGCGGCGCAGGTTCCTGTACGACCATGTCTACAGCCAGTTCCTCAACGTGCCATATTGCAAGTTGCTGGCTTGTGAAATCAAATAGTGTGATAAAGTCGCAGTAGCTCAGCACTCCGTTGCAGTTGTCAACCCAGTCCATGATTTCGTACATTGGGCAATAAACTGGGTAAACTTCATGCCACATGCTGCCGATTGGATTTGTCTTGGGTTCCCACATGTGCGGGTAGCCGCCTGCGAATTCGAGGTACATCCTTTGTGATGGGTCGCCTTGGAGGGTTATGTTGAGGGTGAGCGTCACTTGGGTCACGCTGGAGGGTCCTACTTGTCCAGGGTCTAAAGTCACTTTGTCATCAGGGCTCAGAAGCCCAAGTCCATCACCATCCGTCCACTGTGTGATCTGATATCGATTGCCAAAGACCGGGTGAAGCTCGTTCCAGTACGTACCCGTGGGATCCGTGGGTTTTTCATTAAGGATGAGGTCAGTCGCCGCTTCTTCTATATGCCACCAAACGTTGTCATCAAACTGAACCCAATCGCAGAAACTGAGGCCCTCAGGCTGTCCAGTATCCATATAGCCCTTAATGTGGAAGAGTGGTCCATAGACTGGGTACACTTCATGCCACAAAGAGCAAATGGGATAGTAGCGAAGAGTTTCGTTGTCGTAAGTCCCCTTGTATTCGATGTACATCTCGGGCGATAGTGGATCTTCCGGGTGCAGTTTGACCCGCAGCGTGTAAGTCACTCTGTCAACGTAGAACCAATGCACTTCCCCACCAGTGACATTAGTCATGTCTATTTGGTCTCCACCATTGAGATGCTGAGTGTAATTGACATCTTCCCAACTTGTCAACACGAACTCCGGACAATACTGCGGGTATAACTCGTGAAACGGAGTCCCCAACGGGTTATAGGGATCTATGAAGCCCGTCAAACTGTGCATGTGAATTGGCACCAAGGAGTTTTCTGAATGAAGAGTCCTTTGTACCGCTTCCGCTTGAGCATTCGGCGTCAATTGCAGTACGGGTAAAGTCAGCATTAAACTTGAAAGCAAAAGTATCAAAGCTATAGTTCTGTTTACTTTTCGCATCTTTCCTTCTCCTTTCTCTCTCTCTTAAGGGTTTAACGTTGCGAACAGATTCAGAAGAATCTGGAGCATTCTCCAAATCGCGCGCGCTCTGAAAATGCTCGCAACACACTACTTTAAGCCACATCTTATAATAAAAAGCTTCTGAAACTCTTTTCTATACGACAAAACCGCATCGAAACAGCCTCACCAAATATGTCAACCTTGCAAGGACTGCACCAATAAACTCCCCGAAGGACTAACAATGCAGCCTTCGCAGATGGTTACAAAGAATGTGAAAATGATAGCAGAACACTTCAGAAGGCAGCAATTACCTTTCAATTTCGAAAACACGCTAAAACCTGCCAAGTGCTCAGTATGGGAGGCACAGACCAAAAGAGAGAGGAATCATGAAAAATAGCTAGAACGATCAAGCGTTGTCCAAAATGTAAAGAACGGGCCAGATTTGGTGGAGTTTGTCGAAGTTTATTCTGTCCAAAATGCAATAGCATCTTTGTTCTCAGTGTCAGCTCCTTCACGATCCCTTTGGGAAGAGGATCAGGCGGTGGGAAGCACTGGGACGGAATTATTGACGACTTGGAGAAGATTATGGAAAAGGATCGATGGGAGTGAGATTCCATTTCTTCGATCAAAAAACATGGACCTGCAGAGTCTGACACACTGATGGACATTGAAGAATTCATGCGAGATGAGTGTTTCCATTTTCTCTTTGATTCCAAAGCCGTTGACCTAGCGCGCAACAACACTACCCTCCATGGTTTGTTTGTGGCGGGCGGGGTGGGATTTGAACCCACGACCACCAACTTAGGAGGCTGGTGCTCTGTCCAGACGAACCGTCTTATGCCCGACACCACCCTCTAACAAGACGGAATCAGTTATCCGTACTGAGCTACCCGCCCAAAGCCTCACTTAACCAGAGTTACTTTGACTTCCTGCAGATTTTAACTTAATGATTCCCCTCTGCAAAAAACTTAAACTAACACGCAACATCAACTGTACTGGCAGTTGCGGGGGTACCCGAGCCAGGTCTAAATAGGCGGCCAGAAAGCCTAAGACAAGGGGGAGGACTTAAGATCCTCTGGCGAAGGCCTACGTGGGTTCGAATCCCACCCCCCGCACTCCAATATCCGTTCTGTCTCGAGTTTATTTCAGCCAAATAAGACAATTTTGAGATGCAGTGGTTAAGGGCCGGAATTTGAAAACACGTCTATCGGCAAAAGTGCTCAACTTCTGCAGCGCGGGACAACTTCAAACTCTCGTTCAAACCACACACCAACAACGGACAAAACATATTTGAATCCAAATAGAGGGCCTAGACACCATTGCACGCGCACGCACAAACATCCGGCAGCCCAAGAAAGATTCAAACCCTCACCAACAACGCTCAGAACGCATCTTCCACAGGCAAACCCGAGTGAGGACCACAGACCCCGCACTCTAACCTCGAGCGTGATTTGATGCCACGTAAAATCGACGCTAATGACCGCACCAAAGGCTTAGGCGAGCATTATCTTTCCAACATGAAAGTCTTCCTTTCTATGACCCGCGGTGGGATTCTGTCCATCAGCATTCTCTCCTCAGGCCTTTCAGTCAACCCAATGGGACGAAGTTTCTCAGCCAGCTTTAAAGCTGTCTCCAGTTTCGCATTTCTCTCCGCGTATATCTCCAAGAGAACCCCGCCTTTCTTGACATTCTCTCCAAGCTTTGCCTTGAGCACAACTCCCGCTCCTTTTTCTTTCGGCGCTCCAGCCTCTCTTGCGATTTTGGCCGTGTCTTCGTTGTTAATCCAAAGAACTCTGCCGCCCCTGTCAGTCGTTAGTTCTGCCGTCTTGTCGCCGATTTCTATGTCTTGAGGTTTCACTTTTGGGTTTCCGCCCTGTGCTTCGATAATCTTCCTGAGCTTCCTCTCTGCCTTTCCTGACTCTAGCAGTCTTTCGGCCTTTTGCCTTCCATTTTCCACATCAACCATCTCAAAAAGTATGCCCGCCACGTCTATGGCTTTTTCTTTAAGGTCAGCCGGGCCGTTTCCCATGATGGTTGAAAGCGCTTCTCTTGCTTCCAGCGCCGGGCCTATCGCGCATCCAAGAGGCTGCTCTCCGAAAGTGACTGCACACTGAACCTTTATCCCTAGACGTTTTCCCAAATCTATGAAGTCGTATGCAAGCGTGTGCGCTTCTCCGATCGTCTTGATCTTAGCGCCTCTCCCAGTGGGAATGTCCACAACCACGTGGGTTGCACCTATTGCCTTCTTCTTACTCATAATTGACGGGAGAAGCATGGGATCTATTGCCAGCGGATATTCGACTTGGATGAAAATGTCGTCTGCAGGCGCCAACTCTAAAGCTCCGCCCCAAACCATGCAACCGTTTGTCTTCTTCAGCACTTCCTTTATCTCTTCAATGGTCAAGTTTACAGGACACAGAGCTTCTACACGGTCAGCCGTTCCGGCGGGTGACGTGACTGCTCGGGAAGAGGTTTTGGGTATCGTGAACCCTGCAGCGGCGATTATTGGCACAATCAGAATTGTTGTTTTGTCACCAGGTATTCCGCCTATGCTGTGCTTGTCAAGAATCGGCCCTTTGTCCAAGCTGAGAGTACTGCCGGTTTTCACCATCGCTCTTGACAAGGCTTCGATTTCGTCCATGCTCAAACCGTGAATGTAAAGAGCAGTTATGAAAGACGCAAGTTCAACGTCACTCAGGTGGCGGGTCACCACATCCTTGACTATCGCGTCTATTTCCTTTTCTCTCAGTCTTTCGCCTCGGATTTTTGCCTGAACGTACCTGATTGCCTCCGGAATCTCAGCGGATTGCACCTCCACACTTTCGCCGGCCTTCACTCCCAGTTTTCTTGAAATCTCTTCGTAAAGTCCGACGCAATTGCGAGGAAAGCTGCTCGCCACATTCGCGATGGCGATCACCTGCTGCCTTCCATAGGCTATCCTGACTCTGTCAGACGAGTGCACGCCCAAGAAGCTTGCTGTTTCGTCATCCAATATTGCTATGCTCCTTCCGCCAGCCTGAATTTCCAAAATTCTAGCCTTGAGCTTCATCTGAATCCACACCTCAATTATTCAGCAGCTCAATAGTTAAAGGTTTTAAGGAGCCAAAGTTAAACAACAAAACGAGAAGGATCGAGTCAAGTTGAGATACATGGATTTTGTTAACTTGGACTACACACCTAAAGAAACAGATGTCATTTGCACGTTCCGCATTGAGCCCGCCGGAATCAGCATGAAGGAGGCCGCGGGCGGAGTTGCAGCTGAAAGTTCAGTTGGAACGTGGACCGAGCTCACGACGGTCAAGCCTTACATTGACAAGCTCGCTGCTCGCGTCTTCAACATCGAAGGGAACATCGCGAAGATAGCTTATCCGCAGGAGCTTTTTGAACCAGGAAACATGTCCAACATTCTGAGCAGCATCGCTGGAAACGTGTTTGGATTGCGAGCTCTCGAGAACCTGAGACTCATCGACATTGACTTTCCGTCAAAGCTTGTCAAGAGCTTCAAAGGTCCGAAGTTCGGCATTGAAGGAATCCGCAGACTGCTGAAAGTCTATGACCGCCCTCTTGTAGGGACAATAATCAAACCTAAACTAGGATTGAAAACGGCTGACCATGCAAAGGTTGCCTACGAAGGTTGGATCGGCGGGTGCGACATCGTTAAGGATGATGAGAACTTGAGCAGCCAGAGTTTCAACCCTTTTGAAGAACGTGTCGCGAAGACTCTTGAGGCCAGAGATAGGGCTGAAAAGGAAACTGGCGAAAAAAAAGTCTACATGGTCAACATCACTGCTGAAACTGAACAGATGTTGAAACGAGCAGAACTCGTGCTTGACCACGGCGGAGAATACGTCATGGTTGACATCTTGACATGCGGTTTCGCTGCGTTGCAGACCCTGCGCAATCAAGACTTCAAGCTCGTGATTCACGCTCACAGGGCAGGCCACGCGGCATTTACAAAGAATCCGAAGCATGGGATTTCAATGAAAGTAATCGCGAAAGTGGCTAGGATGATCGGCGTCGACCAGCTTCACGTTGGGACTGTTGTTGGAAAGATGTTTGAAACAAAGGATGAAGTGAGAGAGAACTGTGAAGCGTTGAAGACCGAGATGAGCGGGTTGAAACCAGTGTTGCCTGTCGCTTCAGGCGGCCTTCATCCGGGGCTGGTTCCGTCATTGATGGAGCTATTTGGAAAGGACTTCGTTATCCAAGCTGGAGGCGGCATCCACGGTCACAGCGGCGGAACAGTTGCGGGCGCTAAAGCGATGCGGCAGGCCGTCGATGCGACTCTGCGAGGCGTCCCCCTGAAGGAATATGGCAAAACACACAAGGAACTTGAAACTGCACTGCGAATTTGGGGACAGCAGTCTTAAGGTCAGGCTTACTCGAAGATCCACGGGTACTTTCTGCGCACCACTTCGGTTACGGAGTGCGGCGAGACTATTCCGTCTTCGCATATTATGCCGTGAATGAAATCTCTTCGGGTCACGTCGAAAGCGGGGTTTCGTATGATCAAATCCATGGGCGGATCTTTCCAAATCTCGTTCGGACTTCTTTCCTCTATCTTCTCATAGTCGCCATACATGGTTGCGGGGTCAAACTTCAACAGCTCCGAAACAACGTAGAATGGCGTTCGGGCTTCATGCGCTGCGAGCGCGATTGTGCTTGTTCCTATCTTGTTTATCACGTTGCCCTCTGAAGTTATCGCGTCCGCTCCTACAATTGCAAGGTCAACGTGATTCATGAAGAACCGTGCAGCAGAATCCACGATGAAAGTCGTCTTCACGCCTAAGTCCAGCATTTCCTTGGCTGTGGTTCGGCCTTG
>Ga0315280_10012515_pt1 | contig 10245 bp, 5 predicted proteins | sample YL17G06_40_MG_FD_203697 | JGI IMG/M metagenome (GOLD analysis project Ga0315280, IMG submission 203697) | Sediment microbial communities from Yellowstone Lake, YNP, Wyoming, USA - YL17G06_40 | ecosystem: Environmental > Aquatic > Freshwater > Lake > Sediment | place: USA: Wyoming | collected...
AAGGTGGCCGACATGAATGGCGACGGTCTGGCAGACATCGTCCTGACCCGCTCGGAGGGCCACCATCGGCTATCGTGGTTCGAGAACCCCGGCGGCGCCGGGGCAGGGCTGTGGGCAGAGCACGTGGTGGACGACGATGTGGACTACGCCCACAGTCTGGTGATCCGGGATCTCGACGGTGATGGGCGGCCGGAGATCGTCACTGCAGAGATGCATCAGTCGTCGCGCAAGCGCGTCCTGGTCTACCTCAGCCGCGGAGTCGGGATCTGGGGGGGCCACATACTGGCCGAGACCGGCTCGCACAACATCTGCGTGGGAGACGTTTCGGGAACAGGGCGCCCGGCAATCATTGGGGCCAACTGGAGCGGTGACTTCCAGCCGGTGGAGATGTGGGAGGTGCCGTAGCACGTTCTGCACTGGCGCGTTCCGGGCGGCCCAGATCGCCTGGCCGCATCCTCCAGCACCAGCACCCGGTCTTGGCCGTCGCCGCTGCCCAATCCGGCAGATGACTACTGCCGATCCACCAGCAGCGCGACCCCGAAGTCGCCGTCCCAGGTCGCGGGAGGGGCAGGGATCGCAGTGACGTCAGCCCCCATGACTGTGCCGTCGCCCAGACCGTTTCCGTTCCGCACGTCCAGCCAGCGGTAACCGTACTTGCCCTGCGGCAGACGCAGCCGCACCTCCTTGGTCGAGGGCGGGCCCCAGCAGTAGATCACGTACTGGGCCCCCGGCTTGCACAGCACCCGCCAGTCCTTTGCGCCAGGGCCCTGAGTCACCAGGGCGCTCTGGTCCTGACCGTGCTCATCCACCGGCGACATCTCCCAGAACCGTACCGCGTCAGCGACGCCCCGCAGGGCGCGGGTAGCGGTAGCCAGCGTCTGCCACCCGTCGTCGCTGCCGATCTGTTCCGGGGCATCGAGGTAGCACCCGTAGTACACGCCGCAGAGGAAGTGCGCCCAGGCCTCCCGGACTACCGTTGCCACACCGACCTCGCGGTAGGACCAAGACTCATTGCACTGCAGCACCTTGCCCTTTGCCTGGGCAAGGCGCCAGATGTCAAACACCTCCCGGGGGGTGCGACGGTAGCTGTGCAGTCCCAGCACATCCACCGAAGGGCGGTCCCAGTAGTAGGGCCACGCCTCTGCTGCTGGGTAGTCCGCGATGTGCACAGTGACGATCTGCCCTGCGCCGTGCACGTGGTCTGCGAACTCCTGGTTCCACGAAACCACCTGCTGCCATAGACCTGCCTTGCCCGGCCACTCGTTGAACACCTCGAAGTACACGTTGCCGAGGCCGCCGAGCTCCGAGATGGCCTTGTCGGCGATGCGAAGCTGGTAGTACCGCAGGTCATGGCCGGAACTCGTTCTCTCCGCGTACGAAGGAAGCCCGGCAACGCCAGTACAAAAGAACTCCGGGATCAGGCTTCCGTCCGGGTTGCCGGTGAACGCTCCGTTCCAGTTCCTGCCCTTGTTCCAGAACATGCTGGCCGAGTACTTGCCGCTCCACACGTCTGGATCGGCGTAGTTAGCGAAGAGGGTGTACTCGACGATGATGTCCCGTGCCTTGGCTTGCGCCACGAAGTCCCTGACGCGGACCCAATAGGCATCGTCCCAGGTGTCCAGGTCGAAGCGCCCATCGCGGAACGCTACGGGTTGCAGTGCGTTTCGGGGGTCCATGAAGTAGCAGCTGCCCCAAATGCGGACCTTGTCCATCCCCGCCGCTTTGATGAGGTCCAGCTTGCGGGCGTAGTCCACGTCCGTCTGGCAGGCAAGCTGCTGTTGGTCCACACCCAGCAGGTACACAGGTCTGCCAGCGTGCTGCAGCCACCGGCCTTCTCGCCGGAGGCCGCTCCCTCCGTCGCCCTGCGCACCGGCGTTTGTGGTGAGGAGGGGCACGAGAGCGACGGCAAGTAGAGGCGCCAAGCTCTCCATGCGCACATCACTCCTTCTGTCCCAGGGGGCCTCGCCGTCGCTTCGGTGGACCCGGGCTTTGCACACCGGTGCAGCGGCTGCCACACCGCGGGCTGCGGCTCACCGGTCCATTCACCGCCGCGTTCCGGGTGGCGGGAAGTCCTTGCCCGCGTCGTCCAGCACCAGCACCCAGTCCCGGCCATCGCCGCTGGCGGGCGGCGTGAACTCCCGCTCGCCACGGCGCTCGTACTGCCCCGCCAGCTCGGCGGCACCGGTGCGCGGGTCATACCACCACGCCCGCACTCGGTCGCCCGCGAGCTTGCCGAGGGCCACCGTTACGGGCCTCGCACGGGGTATGTAGACCATGGCATAGCTGCCGTCAGCGGCGCGAGTGGCGACGACGTGGTCTAGGCCCTTGCCCGGGTCGCCCACCACCAGCGACGGGTCCGGAATCCGGTCCAGGAACGGACGGGACTCCATGAGGTCCCGCAAGTACACCACCTGGGTGGCGCCCTCCGCGTCGAGGGCTGTGCGCCAGCTACCCCGCTGCCCCGGTCCCTCCGGGAGCTGCACCACATGCCCCGGAGCAGGCGGCTCGTAGAATCCATACACGTCATTGTGTCCATAGGTATGTCCAAAGGCGCCCGCAAACACCGCCCAGTAGGCCTTAGCCCGTGCCGCGTGTCCGTCAGCTCTGGGGGCGTTGACGTCGCGCTTGATCCAGATCCCGTCCGGCGTGTCCTCGTAGATCGGCTCGCCATCCAGCACCGGTTTGACCGGAGTGAGCGCGTAGTCGTGCGCGATCAGCGTGTGGTTCTCAAGCGTGCCGTACGCTTCGCAGTCGATCATGTGGCCCGACTGGAGCATGTTGAAGTCCAGCCAGGGCGCGTCGTGGAAGCCCAGCGAGGACGTCCGCGCAACCCCCGGGTGGACGGTCATGAGTTGTGCCCCCCCGTGCACGCTACGCAGGCCCTCGCCCACCGCTGCCAGCACCCTCTTCTGGTCGGCGCTGATGGGGAGGCGGAAGCCGTTGATGGAGTCGTACTCCCCGCTGACGATCCAGAGGATGTGGCTCAGTCCAGCGTGCCGCCCGGCGATCCACTCCCCAAAGCGCTTCGCTCCTGCCGCGTCGGTGCCGAAGGCCTTGCCATACTCCTCCCCCCACATCGGCACCAGGGCCGCGTACAGGCCGTGGTCCCGCGCCGACGCCACGATGCCGTCCATGCTGCGCCAAAACGCCTCATTCGGCCTGGCGGGGTCGTCCTCCAGGAAGGGCCGGTTTCCGGCGTAGTCTGCTTCCCGGTAGCCCGGATGGATCTGGATGACATTGAACCCCTGCTGCGCCCGCCGGGCCAGGTAGAACTCGACGTCCTCCGGCTTGAGGCGGCGGATCCACCAGGCGGTATCGCCCAGCCAGAAGAATGGAGTGCCATTTTCCTGCACCAGGAAGCGCTTGTTCTCGCTCACACGGAGCCGGGGCAGACCGTTGACGACGAAACGGGCCTGTGCAGCCACTTTGCGCTCCTCCTCGTCCAGCTGGGCATAGAGCCGCCGCTTCCGCAGGTCAAAGGACCGGCGCGGCTCCTTGTCCTTGTCAGGCGCTGTGTCCTGGCTTCCGTTGTGCAGGCACCAGCCCGCCGCGCCACCTTCCACGGCTGCCCGCAGGTCGGTCAGGAAGTCGGCGGCCACCGGCTCCCACTCACCAAAGCCCCGCCGGAAGGGCTCCTGGTAGTGCAGGGGAGCCATCCGTCCCACGGCCTTCATCACACCAAGCGTCTCGCGGGTCCTGTCGGCGGTCTCCGCCGGGGAGCCCGCATGACGCGGCCGGTGAGGGCACAGGAAATCCAGGCCCACCGTCAGCAGCGCGTCCCGCACATCCCCCTCGCTCAGGTCGTGCCCTGTAAAGGAGGCGGTCACGAGCCGCTCCGGGTCGAGCTTACGCGCCAGCTCCCGCAGGGCCTTCAACTCCTCCAGGCTCACGAAGCCAGCACCGCGTTCATCGCGCTCATTGGCGAGGTCCAGGTACCAGTTGCGGTGTTCTCGCAGTGCGTTGGCAAGTGTCTCCACGGCCCTGCGGTGTGCCGCAAGGTCCCCCACGCTGCCGGCGCCATCGCCGCGGCAGACAGTCACATCGACGACCAGACCGCGGCGGTCGCATTCGGCGACCAGCCACTTGAGCCTGCCCAAGAACGGCTCCCGTGGCTGCCCCTGAGCGTCCACCGCCGACACGTCCCCTGCCAGTGTGAACACGGGCAACGTCGCGAAGACGCGCATCCAGTTGAACCCGAAGCGCTGCATGTCGTCGAGGTCGGCGCGGACGAAGTCCTCACTGGCCCCCAGAGCCCCGTAGTAGCTGATCCCCAACAGGAACGTTGGCTGGTCGTTCAGCGTGAACCGGGTCTCTCGCACCCCCAGCACGGTGGACGCCGCCGCCGGGCTGGAGGCCAGCGTCACCGTCAGGGCCGCACACAGAACGCAGTCGCAACACTTCCCCATGGTAGTTCCTCCTCAGCATGGCGAAACGAGACGGTGGGCCCGGCATGGCGACGCCTGCTCGACCAGCCTCCCGCACGTCTTCGCCGGCTCACCTACGGTCCGGTGATCTCCTTGAGCTTCGTGAAGAACGCCCGCTTGCGGTCTGTGTTGATGCCCCAGTTCGTGGGCACGCTCTGGTAGCCGTCACAGTAGTTGTTGTCGCCGGGGTCGAAGTACCCCCACGAGCAGTACTCGCCGATCGCTGCGGTCATGTTGCACAGGGGCTTGTCGAAGTCGAAGTGGTCGTCCTCGTTCACCAGGATCGGCATGGGGCGGTAGCCGGGGACCTGTCGTGTCTTGCGCACCATCTCAGCAATCTGCTGCGGGTCGCTGACGCCGTTGCCGTGGATGAGCAGGAAGTCCGCGGCGCGGACGACGTTCTCCTGCGGGATCGTGCCGCCGCCGTAGCTGGCGCTGACCAGGAGGCGGCGCCCGTGCCGCGTGTGGGTCTTCACCCGCTCGATCAGCTCACGCACCCGCGGCGGCTGCAGGATGGCGTGGTCGTAGCGCACGTTGCACTCGTTGTTGACCTCGATGAGGACGTTGCGGTAGTCGTGATCGAGGATCCACTCAATGGCGTTGTCCAGAGCGCGCACGACCACGGCTTCGTCGTGCAGGCGCTGGTCCTGGCCGAAGTAGAAGATGCCGAGGATCGCGACCATGCCCAGTTCGTCGGCGCGGTCGAGGATGCGCTCCAGATGGCCCATGTACCCGGGGCGCAGACTCCCGTCCTCGGTGAGGGCGGAGTTGTGCCAGGGCTGCTCGCCGGAGTAGCCTTCGGGGCTGCCGCCTTGGAGGTTGATGGTGAACGCCAACAGGCCGTACTTGCGCCACTCGGGCATGGCGGCCAGGAACTCGCGAGTGTTGCGCTCGGCGTCCCACTTGCCGGTGTCGGGGTACGCCCAGCGCCCCACCGTTTCGGGGTTTAGGTCGTCGAAGATGCCCTGGACCATGCGGGCGTTCAGGAGCAGCCCCTCGATCTTGTGCCCCTGCCACGTGCGGCCCTCGTATGTGGGCCGGCCGTTGATGCGGAAGGCGTCGCCCTCAATGCTGACCTCGGTCTTGCGCTGGAGGGCCTCGCCGAGCTTGCCCAGGAAGGCGCTCCAGATCTCGTCCACGTTGGGGGGACTGCTCGTGGAGCCGTCCGGGCGCGGGCCGTTGGTGCGGGCGATGACGATGTTCCAGTCGGGGATGACGATGCAGACGTTGTTGTGCAGGCCGTTGACGTAATACGCTCCGCGGGGCGCCTCCGGCCACAGGAGCCGACCGTCCGGCTTCATCCCGTTCACCCACCAGTTGTAGCCGTAGACGCCCGCGCCGCGCGAGCGCAGCAGCACGTCATTGGGGATGGTCGCCGGGACCTGAACGGCCGTCGCCTGATCCACCCAGTCGGCGCTCACGAGCTGCTTGCCATTCCAGTTGCCGCGGTTCAGGAAGAGAAGACCGAAACGGGCCAGCTCCCGGGATGAGGTATGGATGCCCCCGGTCCAGCTGCCCGCATCCCAGCGCCAGCCGGTCATGCCGATGGGCTCGGCAATTCGGGCCCTGAAGAACTGATCGAGGGGCAGTCCGGCGATCTTCGCGAGGGTGTTACCGAACTGCATCATCGCCTCGTCCCAGTACCGGAAGCGCGTGCCCGGGGCGAAGAGCGGAGCGGTGGGAGGGTCGGGAATCCACGAGTCGCCCTTGCCGTTGGCGTCGGTCTCGTACTGCACCGGGGCCGCGTCATAGCCCGAGGTCATGGTGGCGAAGTGGCGCAGAGTCACGTCGGGGTACTGCGCCGCCAGGGCCGGGGTGTACTCCGCGGCGCGGGTGTCGAGGGTGCACTTGCCATCCTCGATCAAGAGGCCCAGACAGGTGCTGGTGAAGGACTTGGTGGCGGAGAAGATCTGGTACTCCCTGTCACACTGCGCCCCCGCCCAGACGACGCGCCCATTGCGCACCATAAAGAGGGTATCCGCTCCGCCCCAGTCGCGGAGGGCGTCGGCGAGGTACTCCGCGGCGGTCTTCAGGCGGTCGGAGTCGACGCCCTGGGACTCGGGCGTCGGGACCTGCCAGTCGGCGCCGGGGAATGCAGGGCCAGGGGGACTGGGCAGCGGCATTGGGGTGTCCTCCACAGTGAAGGTGATGGTCAGCGGAGTTCCCGCGTCCCCGCCTGCCCCCGCGGCGGAGAAGGGCGTCGCTGTGAGCGTGTGCTTGCCGGGCGTGGGCGTCCAGGTCTCGTACCGTGTCCCGTCATCTCCGCCCGCTGCATAGGGCGGCGTGTTCTCAGTACGGTAGGCGACCTCACCGTCATAGGAGAACCGCACGCTGCCAACCGAGTCGGGCTTCGTGTTGGCGCGGATGTTGAGCCGGCGGGTCGGGAGCTTCGCGAGGTCGAGAGTCGCGCCGTCAGGGATTGGATCGAGGCCGGGCACGGGCTCGCCGGTTCCGGCGTCAATCAGCGTGAGGCTGACGACGGCCTGATCTGCGCCCGGCTGCGCCACGCCCGGTGACCCCGAGAGGATCAGGGCGGTCAGCATGACGGGGCACATTGTTCCCTCCTGATGTGCAGAACAGCGTCGCCGTCGAAGGGCGCCTGCAGCGTGCGCCTCGCTCCGCCCGTCGTCGGCTCGCCCGGTGTGAGGGCGCCTTCCACCGGGTGCATCCACTCCACTGCGAGCTCTCCCGTCGCTGCCGAGAGGTACACCGCGCGGCCGCTACCGTCCGTGAAGTGGCGGGGATTCTCGGGGCATACCCGCAACGGCCCCTGCGCGGTCCCCACCTCTCCGCTGGACAGCCCGGCCACTGCCGCGGCCATGGCAGACACTCCCAAGAGCACAAGTGAACCGCCAGCAGATGACCGTCTCACCAACCACCCTCCCAGTACGACATGCGCGTGTTCACTTTGGGGTCGCGTCAATGGAAACGCGTGGTCCACGGTGCCGCTCTTCGGCGCGCGTGACCTCAACAGCAGTTCCACGTCTGACGTCGTCGAGACCTCCCATTTCCTGTCGCCGCCGCGGTGTGCGAAGGCGGCGCTCCCGGACGCTGGCCGCGTGTGAGTCCAGACAGTCCAAGAAGGCCTTGGCTGCGCCGTATGTCTCAGAGGCTTCGCCGGTGTCACACCCACCGGGGGCGTCGGCCGCGTTCGCGCACTGGAGAGGCTCACCCGGCCTCAGCCCGATGATCGTCTCCGCGCCATCAACCCCGGCCGCGCCCAGAAGCCGCTGTTCGCCGCCACGATCTGCCGCTGTGGGTTGAGCACCAGGACGAAGTCTGGCACCGCCTCGATGAGGGACACAGCTACGCGGTTAGCAACGAATGCCTCGCGTGCGGACCTGATGGCCCTGGGCCTAGCGCAGCGAGGCCCCGCTGCCGTACTCCGGGTAGCTGTCGCTCGCACATACGCCATTCGGCTTGTTGTCGTTGACTTCCGGGGCTCGCAGTGTGATCGCCAGGCACTGGTGGGAGTTCGGATTCCCGAATTGCTGGCTCCCCGAGTACCCTCAAGACCGGAGCTTTTCGCTCGCCAGTCAACATCGGCTTCTACGTCGCAGGACCGGCTGGCATGAACGGACGGCTCTGCCACCGGGCGCTTCGGCACGCCCTCCTGCTCGACGAACCCCCGCCCCAAGCTCCCCGGCTCGTTCCCCAGCCAGTGCCCCGTCCCGACCGCGCTGCCTTCCCACAGGCAATGCTCGACACGGGGCAGGTCCGGAACAGAGCCGAACTGGCCCGTCTGCTGGGCTGCTCAAAGCGTGAGTGACGGGGGTGTTGGGCCCTGGCGTCGCCAGGTCTCGGTAGGCGGGACCCCAGAATTCGGGCACGGACGGGCCTTCTCGGTGGGGCAGGGGTTGGCGGGAAACCAGCCGTGGACGCATCGCAGCAGGCGCCACGCCAGGTATTGCACTTCCCCACGATCAGCAACCGAGGGGCTGTTTGGGGAAGCCCTCCCAGGCGAAGCGGTCGCAGCGCAGGATGCCGCTGTCCAGCCCGCGCTGCTTCAGGGTCTCCACTGCGCTCTCCGTCAGCTCCAACAGCGCGGCGCGAGAGAGGGAGTCCGTCTCGACGTAAGCTTCGAAGTTCGGGCCGCGCGTGACCCGGAGGCCGAAGGCTTGGGGGGCCCGCCACGCGGCGGTGCCCGGCCAAGGGCGGTGGAGGCTGAGGCAGGCGTCGTCTGCCCCACATTGGGCTGCGAAGTCGACTGTGCGCCGGATGCTGGCCTCGGTCTCGCCCGGAAGCCCCACCATGAGGAACACCCGGACCTTGAGGCCGGCGGAGACCAGGGCACGGACGCCGGCCTGATGCTGGGCAACGGTGAAGCCTCGCCCCGATCGCTTTAGCACTTCGTCATCGCCGCTTTCTGCGCCGAACAGGGCTGTGACGCACCCCGCCGCCCTGATGCGGGCCGCGAGTCCCGCGTCCACCAGATCGCCCGCGGTCCAGCAGTCCCACACCACGTCCAGCCGCCGCCGGACGGTCTCGTCGCATAGGGCGAGCGAGTGCGCGCGGTTCAGCCCGAACAGGTTGTCGTACACGTTGAAGCCTCGCACCCCGAAGTCGCACACCACCCGCTCCATTTCGTCGACGACGCGCGACGGCGTCCGCAGCCGGACACGTCTTCCCTGCGGGTTGCAGCAGAACGCGCAGCGCATGGGGCATCCGCGGTATGTCAGGAGTCCCTGGCTCCTCAGACCCAGCACGGGGTGCGGGTTGTAGTGTTCCAGTCCGAGGAGGTGGTGGGCCGGGAGGGGTAGCGAGTCCACGTCCGCAACGGGCCGACGCCGGGCGGTCTGGACCACCCGGCCCTCAGCCCTGTACGCGATACCATGGATGGCCGCCATCCAGCGCGTGTCCGGCCGACTCTGGCCCCGCCCTACGCCCTCGGCGATCTCGACCAGCGTCTGCTCGCCCTCCCCGATCACACACACGTCAAAGTCCGAGTGCCGCAGGAGGTGCGCCGATGCGGCCGTGGGATGGTGGCCACCGGCCACAAGCAGCACGTCGGGGAGTCGCTGCCGAAGACACTTCGCGAGGTGCACCCTCTCGGCGTAGGCGGGAGTGTGGATGGTCACGCCGACCAGCGAGGGGCCCCGCGCCGCGACGGTCTCCGCCAGTAGCTCGTCAGGGTCCCGCGAGTGAGCGTCGTCCGGAGGAGGGGAATAGGTGTCAAAGATGCCGACCTCGTGGCCGGCCTGCTCCAGGGCCGCGGCCAGATAGGGCAGCCCAAGGCCTTGCACCGAGCGCGGGGGCGGGCATGGACCAGCGATCAGAGCGATCATGCGGCTTCCTGACCGGGATCCCCCGTACCAGACTGGGTACCCGGGTTGTCGGCTGGACAGTCAGCCATTGGCAGCAACAGCTTGCAGTCCAGGATGGTTAGTGCTCCTCGACGGACTCTCGCAGCAGTCGCTCCAGCTGCCCCTCCCTTCCGCACCCGCGCACAGAGGTCCCTGGCCCCCTACTCCGCCTTCCTCAGCGCGATCGCATCAAACCACAACGCGTAGTGCGTGTCGTATACTTCGCGACGCCCCGTCAGCCGCAGGCGGAACGTGTGCTGGCCGGCGTCCAGTTCGACCTCGCCCAGCGTGCTCACACCCTCCGGTGCAGCCTGGACGTTGCTCTCCACGGGTAGCGCGTCGGTCGCCGCGCGCTCGTCGCGGGCTTGCGGCCTGCCTGAGACAGAGAGGCAACGTACCGCCGGGCGACCGCAGTGGTGATGTTGCTGACGGTTGCGGGTACGTGCTGCTCCCTGAGGAACTGCAGGAACTGCGTAAGGTCCGATCGATACGCCGTGATGGTGAGCGGGCTACAGCCC
>Ga0315280_10012516_pt1 | contig 10244 bp, 6 predicted proteins | sample YL17G06_40_MG_FD_203697 | JGI IMG/M metagenome (GOLD analysis project Ga0315280, IMG submission 203697) | Sediment microbial communities from Yellowstone Lake, YNP, Wyoming, USA - YL17G06_40 | ecosystem: Environmental > Aquatic > Freshwater > Lake > Sediment | place: USA: Wyoming | collected...
ATACCTACAAACAATTTATTATTAATGTTCATTGTATTTGTGATAGATTAATTTAAGGTTATTATTATTTTATCGACCATTAACTTAATTCTACCGCAGATACTCTTAAAGGTTTTATAGCATTATGTATAACCAAAAAGGTTCTGCGACAATTGTTCTACTAGTAGTTTTAGTCGTTGTGCTGGCAGGAGGTTTGGTGTATTTTGCTTTCCTCAAGAAACCGGGCGAGGTAACGGTGGCCCCAACACCAACAAAAGAGGTAACGGTGGCCCCAACACCAACAAAAACGGCTACGCCTACCATTAAGCTAACTGCTACGTCATCTCCAACATCGACTCCAGAAAAGCAGACCACCTACGATTTACTTAAAAATATAGTTAGCTGGAAAGTAGAAGATCCGGTCACAAATGTGCAAATTCAGCGTTGTACCGATGGCACCAAACACAATCCCGCCTATAAAGTTTTGGGATTGAGTTTCGGGCCTGGAGACCCTGACACAACACCATCTATTCAGTCGGTAGTATCAAGAGTCAAAAATGTTCTAAACCAAAACGGCTGGAAGAAATGCACTCCTGGTACTGGCGAAGGAGATTACTACAGCAATATAGGGCCATGGTTCAGGGAAACTTATATCAAAAGCGGCAAATTGCTCCAACTAGATTGGAATCTTTCTATGGGGGTCGGTTATAACATGAGCGTTCAATTTGAGTATTAATTGGCGGCAATTGTTTTGAGTTAGTTGAATCCATCTCCGCCTACAATCTTTGAGCAGTACCGTTGCGGGTATAGAAGATGAAATTTTTAGCTAACACTGTCAAATTCTAAAAGCCTTTGGTTTATTGGGTAAATACCGTGTGTGATTGAAACGCCAGCCCCTGCGGCGAGCCGCAGGGGCTGGCGTTTTTGTCCGATTGTGGTATTATTGGGTTATTAATTGACAATTAAATTGTGACGGAGAGGAACGACCGGCGCTACGCGCCGGAAACCCGAAATACTAAACCAGAGCACATAAAACTTATGTGCTCGGCCGAGCACTCAAATTGAGTGCTTTGGTCCGAAATTCTAAACAAATTCTAAATTCCAATGTCCAAATTTCTAAAATTGTTTGAGACTTGGTGCTTGGGATTTGTTTAGAAATTAGAAATTAGGAATTAGGAATTTCTAAGTTACTCTCCTCTTCTATTTAATTGTTTCAGAAAAATGGCAATAAAGACATACTCTGCAGAGTTCGCGGGAAAACCGCTTTTCGTTGAAATTGGCCGCCTGGCAGGCCAGGCAAACGGTTCCTGCCGCGTGCAATACGGCGAGACAACCGTGCTGGCCACCGCCACAATGGCCAAAGAGCCGAAAGGAGGCGCCAGCTACTTTCCCCTTTCGGTTGACTACGAGGAAAAATATTACGCCGCCGGGAAAATAAAGGGTTCTAAATGGATAAAGCGCGAGACCAGGCCTTCGGACGAGGCCATTTTGACCTCGCGTCTCATTGACCGTTCTTTAAGGCCGCGCTTTAACCAGAATATCCGCAATGACATTCAGATAGTAGCTATGGTGCTTTCTTTTGACGGCATCAATGACCCGGATATTCCGGCGCTTTTCGGCGCATCGTTGGCTTTGATGATTTCCGATATTCCTTTTGACGGTCCGATAGCCGCCGCCAGAATCGGCCGCATCAACGGTAAATTGATAATTAATCCCACATACGAGGAGAGACAGCAAAGCGACTTTGATATAGTCGTCGCCGGCACGGAAAACAAAATCAATATGATTGAGGCCGGCGCTAAGGTCGTGCCCGAAGAAGACATTGTCAAGGCCTCCGCACACGCGTTGGATAAGCTTCAGGAATTGATAAAACTGCAGAAAAAAATAGCCAAAGAATTGGCACAAGATAAAAAAGAAATCGGGGGGTTGGTCCGCGACGAGACACTCGCGAAAATTGTGAGGGATTTTGTCTCCCCCAAGCTTGAGAAAGTGCTTTATACTCCTCACAAACATGAATATGTTGAGGGTTTGGACAGAATAGAAAAAGAGCTGGATGAATTATTAAAAGCGGAGTTCGCGGCGCATCCGGAAATTGACAAAAAACTAGCTGAAGCCAAACTTGTTTTTGAAGAAGAAATAGACCGGATAGTCCACAAAAACATTCTTGAATCGGAAAAGCGTCCCGATGGCCGCAAAATTGACCAGTTGCGGGAGATTAGCGCCGAAGTTGGCCTTTTACCTCACTCGCACGGGACGGGCTTGTTCAATCGGGGCACCACCCAAGCGCTGACCAGTTTAACTCTGGCCGCCCCGGGCATGGAACAATGGGTTGAAACGATGGAGATAGAACTTACTAAAAAACGATTTATGCACCACTACGTTTTCCCGCCGTTTTGCGTCGGTGAAACCGGACGAATGGGAAGCGGTGGCAGGCGGGAAATAGGACACGGCGCGTTGGCAGAACGTGCTTTGGAACCGCTTATCCCGAGTAAAGATGACTTCCCCTACACAATACGCCTAGTGTCCGAGATTCTTTCTTCAAACGGCTCATCGTCAATGGCTTCCGTCTGCGGCTCGTCGCTTGCTTTGATGGACGGTGGGGTTCCGGTGAAAGCACCGGCTGCCGGAATCGCGATGGGCTTGATGTTTGAGCCTCCTTCGCCCCGCCAAGGCAGGGCTTCGGAAGGCCAAGCGCGATACAAGATTCTGACCGACATCCAAGGCCCTGAAGACCACCACGGCGATATGGACTTAAAGGTCGCGGGCACAAAAGACGGAGTAACCGCGATGCAGATGGACGTGAAAATTGAAGGCATAAATGAAAAGATTCTAAAAGAGGTTCTTGCCCAAGCAAAAAAGGCGCGCCTTGAAATTTTGGAAATCATGGCTAAGGCCATCCCCGCTCCCCGAAAAGAACTGTCGCCATACGCCCCGAGAGTGCAAATCATCAAGATAAACCCGGAGAAAATCGGAGCGCTCATAGGTCCCCAAGGGAAAAATATCAACGAAATAATAGAGCAGACGGGCGCAACGATAGATATTGAGGATGACGGTTCGGTGTTCATAACTTCGGATAAGCCCGAGAGTATGGAAAAAGCGATTGCGCTGATAAGAAACTCCACCTACGAAGCCAAACCGGGAGATGAATTTGACGGCAAGGTCTCCAGATTGCTTGATTTTGGCGCCATGGTTGAGTATATGCCAGGTCGTGAAGGGCTGGTCCACGTCTCCGAAATATCCAAGGAACACATCCGCTGTCCGTCCGACGTTCTAAAAATCGGCCAAGTTGTCCACGTTCGTGTGAAAAACATTGATGACTATGGTAGAATTAATTTGACAATGAAAAATTAGGTGTTAGGTGCCAGGTGTTAGGTTTTAGGTTATTAAATTTATCTAAACCCTAAACCCTAAACCCTAAACCCTGCTCCACATGGCTGACCCAACTAAGCCGTCGGATCTTCCAAGCTCATCGAGCCCAATAAGCCCGCAAATTAAGATACCGCCGGCGGGCCTACAATCAATTCCGTCGTCAGGAGGACCAGCCTCGCCGCCCACTTCGCCGAATCGAGGCGAGAGTCTAGGCGGGCCTATCCCTCCCAATCTGCCCATAAAAGAAGGAATAAGCCCGGCGCCTGCCTCGCCGGCAGGCGGGCCCACTCCCCCTCTCAGACCGCCGATGCAGGGGCCTCAACCCAATCCGGATGTAAAGCTAAGGCCGCCCTCACCGTTCCCCGCTCCACCTCCAGTCCAGGCTCCACCAAAGGCAGAAACACCGGGAGCGCCTGTTTTCAAGTCCTCAATCAGGACAATGCAGGAAGACATTGCCGCCGTTAAAAAGGGGCAAGCGCCTATCGGTTTTCAGGTAGAAAAACAATCGGAAAAGGACATAACGCCTCCGCCAATAGGCGCCCCCGGTCCTAAAATCACAATGCCGCCAAAGCCGGCTCAAGAAGTCAGACTCGGAGAACTTGAGAAATCGAGGTCGCTTCCCAGCACCAAACTTCCGTCCTTTCCTCCGATGCCTACGGTCCCACCAGCTGGTCCTACGGCAAAACCGGCAGGACTTAGCGTGCCAACAGGCGGCGGGACCAACAAAAAGAGGCTAATTTTAATGGTGGGGGGCCTGATCATTGTCGCATTCTTGATTTGGTTTTTTGCTCTGCGCGTGCCGGCGGAGCCGGAAGCAACGCCTAGCCCGACACCGACTTACACCGCCACCCCAACACCGACACCTGTTTCAATTGAAAATAGCTTTTCTATCGTTGATTCGGCTAGTGTTGCGCTTGGCGCAAATTTCACAACCAGATTTGACAGCTCCATAAACAAGGAGTTGCTCATATCATCAAGAGAACCGGCACTCTACAAAATTTTAAACCCCGCCACCGGCAACAAGTATACTCTTAGCGAATTTCTGGGCGGCCTTCTCATTCAGACGCCCACCGAACTGGTCGCGGCGGCAAAAGATAACTTTTATCTGTCGGTTTTATACAAGTCGGACAATGTTGACGGCTATGGCCTGTTTATAGAATTAAGCGATCCCCTCGCGGCTTTTACAGCTATGGGCAATTGGGAAGGAACGATGGCGCAAGGCCTGAAGGATCTCTTCCTTCTTAACCCGGCAAAGGCGGCCTCAACCACTTTCCTGGACAATACCTACAACGGCGTAGCAATAAAGTATAGGAATTTCCCCGACCCCAATAAAACCACGGACTATGCCGTCGTTACGGCAAGTAATGGCCTGACTTATCTTGTTATTACAAACTCAAGAGAACACATGTACTCTATCATTGACAAGATAAAGTGAAGCTCCGCGCGGTAAGCCGCGCGGTATCAGCGGAATTCTTCTCCATCCTCCGTAGCAGTAGTACTGCTACTGCGGAGGACGGGCGAAGCTTCACGGCCCTCCTACGCTAAAGCTTCGGAGGGTTCTCCTCTATTTTGTTACCTCGCAGTAAGCTGCGAGGTATTAGGCGGAGGAGAATAGATGTTTTCTGAATAGATGATGTCAAAAATGGTGTCGCACGACACCATTTTTGTTATTATGGACACCATCCCGACATCATTGCCGACATCATTGGCTCCATACCCGACATCATTGCCGACACCATTCCCTACGCCCCGACATCATTGTCCGACACTATTGTCACCATAGCTGACATCATTCAATTTCCCCGCCTACTTCCCCTTCTTTCAATGCTGGAAAGCGGAGCCGATGATGCCTTCTGGGGCCGCTGCGACGGCCGCCAGCATGGTTTTGTCAATGACCGAACGGAGTGAGCGTCTTGACAAATGGCGGCCATAGCAACGGATGAGAAAATCTCGCTGGGATTTTTGAAGTCCCCAGAAGGCATCATTGGCGGAGCGAGTTATCCACAGTTCCCTCTTGCCATCATCCGCAGAAGACTTAAAATAATGTTAGTACCTTGTTGTGCTGGTCATAATTTATCCATCGTAGGAGTGGCTGGCAATTTTTTCTGGCCCCTTCGGGCTACAAAGGGCATTAAGCCCTAAAGCAACTTTGTTTTGGGCTTCATCAATGCCCTTTTTGCGTCTTTTACCCCAACACTTATAGAGCAAAAGTTCCGTAGAGCATCTGAGCCATTATTTGTAACTGACGAGTATCCACTTTTTGTCGCTTATTATTTTGTAGCACGGAACTAAATTGATGCAATTGCTCTATAAGTGTGGGGGTTTACCGATCCTACAAGAAAGGTATTGCAATTTTTCATGTGCCCGTGATATAATCCCTGTTCAATTCAAAACATGACCCGGTAATACAACCCGGTACTAAAACTTCGTTTAGTACCGGACTCCGCTCCCTACGGTCGCTTCGCTTTCTACAAATTAATGAAAGCAAAGCCCGGTAGTGAGCTTGCTCTACTACCGGGTTGATATACCGGGATGACCCCAGATGAAGTGAAAAAATTAAGGAGCGTGCTGGCAAAGGAAATAAAGGTCCTTGAAGTTGAGCTTGGCCATATTGCAACCAAGAATCCTTCCGTTGAAAACGATTATCAGGCCCATTTCCATAAGTCCGAGCCGGGTGATACTTCAGATGAGCAGGCACATAATATAACTGATTACGAGGAAGAAAGGGCGGTTGAACAGAATCTTGAATTGCGTCTGCGCGAAGCAAAAGACACCTTGAAAAAAATTGACGAAGGCACTTACGGAGTATGCGAAAAGTGCCAGTCACCTATTGACCAAAAACGTCTTAAAGTCGTCCCGGTGGCAAAATTCTGTTTTGATTGCGCTAAAAAAACAACCTTAACCTAAATAAATGTCCGAGCGCAGGCAAGCATAGCGAGCCGAGCACGGAAACAGTTATTTACCCGCCTAAGTTTTTCTGCCGAGAACAAGATTGTCTTATCTCTCAACTATAAGTTGGGGATATACATAAAAGTTAGCGGTTTTTCGACAGAAAAATTTAGGCGGGTGCTGAAATTGTTACCCACTCGCTGCGCTATTCTAGCTAGCTCGCGGACAATTTCGCATGCCTTCCGTCCGCGTTTTTTCCGGTGCCATAATAGGCATTGACGCTTTTCCTATTGAAGTTGAGGTTGACTCCACCCCGGGCCTTCATTTTTTCAGTATAGTCGGCCTGCCTGATAAAACAGTTGAAGAATCTAAAGACCGCATCGCTTCCGCTATTAGAAATAGCGGTTTTATTGCGCCCAGTCAGAAAAACAGGAAAATCATCGTGAATCTGGCTCCTGCCGACATTAAAAAAGAGGGGCCGGCTTATGATCTGCCTATAGCCCTCGGCTACTTGCTGGCCACAGCCCAGCTAAAATTTGACGGCAAAGACAGGGTTTTTCTGGGAGAACTTTCTTTGAACGGTTCCTTGAGAAAAATCAGCGGCGTTTTGCCGATTACCCTCATGGCAAAAAGAAGGGGGTTTAAAGAGATTATCATTCCTCAAGATAATGTGGGCGAAGCTTCTATTGTCAAAGATATAAGAATCATCGGGGTAAAAACACTTGGCGAATTAGCTGGCTATCTGCAGGGTAAAATACAAATTGAAGCGGCTAAGACAATCGACTACAACCAATTCGTTAAAGAAAGCCAAGAGAAAAACGAGGATGATGACTTTGATATTTCCCACATAAAAGGCCAAGAAAACGCTAAGCGCGCCCTAGTGATTGCCGCCAGTGGCGGTCATAACTTATTGCTTTACGGCCCGCCCGGTTCGGGCAAAACGCTTCTCGCCAAAGCGCTAGCCGGCATCCTGCCTCGCATGAGCCAAGAAGAAGCCCTGGAAGTTACTAAAATCTACAGTATCTGCGGCTTGATTAACAATCAGCCGATTATTTCAAAAAGGCCGTTCCGCAACCCTCATCACACAACCTCGGCCGTCGCGGTAACGGGCGGGGGCACATGGCCAAAGCCGGGTGAAATATCACTCGCCCATCGCGGAGTGCTATTTATGGACGAATTGCCGGAATTCCCGCGCAATGTAATTGAGGCCCTGCGACAGCCGCTGGAAAGCGGGGAAATTGTTGTATCTCGAGCTTCCGGCTCGGTCAAATTCCCCTCTCGCTTTATGCTGGTTGGCGCCATGAATCCCTGCCCTTGCGGGAATTATGGCGATGAGGCAAAAGCGTGTATTTGCACGGCCCAGTCAATTTATAAATACCAGAGAAAGATCTCGGGCCCGGTACTAGACAGGATTGATATCCAGATAAATGTTCCACGTGAAACATATGAGAAAATGAGCGGTGAGGCAGAAGGGCCAAAAAGCGAAGAAATCAGGCAAATAGTTGCGGGGGCAAGGCAAACCCAGCAAAAAAGATTTGCCGGCACCGACTTGCAGGTTAATGCCGAAATGGGGCCAAGAGAGGTAAAAAAATACTGCCAGGTTGATGAGGCAGCCGAGAATTTGATAAAAAACGCGGTTACTTCGCACAATCTTTCGGTCCGCGGTTATCATAAAATCCTAAAAATAGCCCGTACCATCGCCGATCTGGACAATAAGGAAATAATCCAAGCAAATCACATCGCGGAAGCCATTGCCTACAGAATTAAGCCGGAAAATGACCCGTTGGCCTCGGCTATATAGGAATGTTTCACCCCGCTCTTGGAAAGCATCGGGCTCTGCCGATAATGATGAAAAAATGCTTTCCAAGGGCGGGGTTTCACGTGAAACAAATAAAGCAAAATCCCACTATTGGTGGGATTTTGCTTTATGAAAACGAAAATTTAGTATTTCGCTAGTGGATTCTTGGCCCCATGGACTTCAAAGTGGAGATGACAGCCGGTGGAACGGCCGGTCGAGCCCATAACTGCAATCTGCTGGCCTTTGGTTACATATTCGCCTGCAGTGACCAAAATATTGCTTAAATGGGCATAAAGCGTCTCTGTGCCATTGGAATGAAGTATTTTTATAAACTTGCCGAATCCCCCATTCCAGCCGGAGGCTTTTGCCGATGTCACAGAACCATCTGCCGCAGCATATATCGGGGTGCCGCAAGAATTAGCCACGTCCACGCCGTTTCTGCCGTGAATCCTACCCCAGTTATATCCTGTTGTGGGAAGCATGAAAAAACCGCCTAAACTCGGGAGGTAAGCGAATTGCTTGGCGGCGCTTACCGGCGCCGGTGCTGTTTGGGTTTGCAATTTGCCACCGGGGATTATCAATTCTTGACCTTCCTGAAGATCGCCTTCCTGCGGTAAGAAATTGAAGCTAATGATTTTATCCGCTTCAACCCCGTACTTTTTGGCTAACGCGGAAACGGTATCGCCCTTCTTGACCTTATGGACCACACCGGTAACCGGCGGTATTTTTAATTCCATATCCGGCCTTATGCTGTCCGCGTCTTTCAGGTTATTGGCCCAAATGAGCGTATTTACACTGACACCATAGTCAGAAGCAATAAAAGAGAGGGTATCGCCCTCTTGTACGGTATAAGTTGATATTTGTGCTCCCCGGTCTGTCAGTTCATTAACGATGTCGGCTAAAATTGTTCCACGTGAAACAATTGAGTTATCTTGGATGGTGCTTAAAGTTGACTGTTTTGGGACCACGCTAGCGCCGGGGTGGGCAACAATACTGTTAATGTCGGCGAGTTCGTTACTGGAAGGATTAAGCATTACCGAGGCGGCAGTTTCTTCAATGTATTGAGTAAGGATGTTGCTAAAAATGCTCTTCTGCCCCTCGGATGAACCTTTGAAGATAATTAAGAGCAGCGAAAGCGCCATAACACCGAAAAAACCGACTTTGTCGTTTTTAAAGAAATCTCTGGAAAAAAAGGTTTTGAGCCAAGTCTTAATAGGCCTATATTTGGTAGATAAAACTAGCCTGTAAAAACAAACATCCTCTTGCGAGAACGTAAGTTAAAGATAAGGGTTAGAAGGGCAAAAGTCAAGGAGCCGCAGTGGATAACCGCTCCGGCAATACCTTGCCCTCGCTTAGGTCCTCGGCTTCACTCGCCAGCTCATTTGAATCAGAATTTGTTATCTAAAATTTCGGCGCAAGCAAGGTATCACCCCTCGCCCCATTTGAAATGTCCCTCGCTGCGCTCGGGACGGGCTCGACCCCAAATTTTAGACAAATTCTGATTCTCTGTTAACTGGCTCGCTTGCCTGCGGTGGTCGTTCGGGTAAGGTATTGCCCTCCACTCGCCCCTCCAAAATACAAAAGCCGAGTTTCCTCGGCATCAAATTGCTAGTTACTGGAGGTTTTGGAAATAAGCCTTAATCCCGGCTTCTGGTATAACTTTGTCCAAAAGATCAAGCAAAGACGGAAGAGAGTCGTATATCAGACGTACATACTGATTAGGGATTTCGCTTTGAAGCCAATGCCATCCATCGGGAGCAGTAAGTTCGAACAGAATGTCTTGCTCAAGAAAAAATCTTTTCTTACCAGCCTTAACTTGAATTGAAACCGCTTCAGTCAATGGGAGGTTTACGATTATATGCCCATAGGGCCACCTGCGCCTTTTGCATAGATTTTCTCTTATAACGGCTTCGAGTGTTTGAAACACCCATTCAATACTAGATCTCATTCGGCTTGATTTTTCAAGACCCTATCTGGCCCTTTCAATGTCTATTTCGCAGTTCGGACAATCCATATCGCTTCCTCCTCTTTGTTACAGAACTAGAGAAAAAATAGCACGGATGATGCTATTCTGTCAAATTCTAGGGTCATGTAAAGTATCTGGAACGGGCTAGGTTAATTCTGATAAGGTTTTAAGCGGATTTTTAATATCTTTCCTTGTGTTAAAATGCCAGGTCAGTTCTTGCACATAATCCTTGGCGTATTTTCT
>Ga0315280_10012518_pt1 | contig 10243 bp, 17 predicted proteins | sample YL17G06_40_MG_FD_203697 | JGI IMG/M metagenome (GOLD analysis project Ga0315280, IMG submission 203697) | Sediment microbial communities from Yellowstone Lake, YNP, Wyoming, USA - YL17G06_40 | ecosystem: Environmental > Aquatic > Freshwater > Lake > Sediment | place: USA: Wyoming | collected...
GCTCTGCCATCGAACAGTTGAGAACAGCTTCAAGGGTCTCGGCCTCTCGCCGGTCGACCTCGAAGCTGAATCTGCCCCAGGCAAAGTCGTTGATCCTGATGTTACTACTCAACCACCGAAGGGCAGCTCTCTTCCTGAGCTCGTGATCAGTTCGGAGCTTCGCAACACCCTCAAATCTGTTGGGATCGTCTGATTTGGTAAATATGTCTATGAAATTATATTTAGGATATAGAAACGCCATCATTTTGTATTTGCCCTCCAAAACTGTCACTCTACGTCCACCCACCTTAGCTCTCGGTGCTTGGTAAGCTTCCCCTCTACCCATTGAAGTTCCAGTGCATCCACCTTATCTTCTCCCTCATAGTCAACAGAAACAGTGCAGCCAAGCTTCTCTGAGATCTCCTGGGCACTGAACTCCTCGAAGAGCATCCCGGTGTCATCGTAGATACGTCTCCCATTCGTTTCAAAGTTGAGGTATTCTACTTCTTCCTTAGTGTAAGATTCGCAATCTTTGATTTGCTCGATGATCCCGGGAAAGGAAAGCCCGAGGGCGACCATGATAGCATCCCTGTCACACCCCTCCTTTGAGATCGTGACACTTAGCCACTGATCGTAGCCCAACTGGATCCTCCAAAAGGCGTGAGCTGCTCCGCAATCACATACGGTGCCAGGGTGGCCTCGAACGCGTCTAGGTCGTCCAGCTTGGCCTCGAACTCCTCGTAGATCTTCGCGGTCATGTTCCGGTTCAAGTTGGCCAATCGTCTAATGATTACTAGGAGCCGGTCACTGATGTAGCAGTGAACACATAGTGCTCCACTCCAGCGAATCTCACACTTCCCGTGACGCCTAATGAGCTCAACAACCAGAGATGCCTTATACTGAGAGTGTATCTCCTGACGGTGAAACCCGTGGCCGTACACAGAGTTTCTATCATCCATGGATAGAATCAGAGCTTTGTGGTTTTTGTAAGTGTGATCGTAAACGCTGATGCCTATCATATTCCTCCAAAAGGTCAGTCGGGGCTCGTCTTGATGAAACGCCACCCCTGTATGTCGACCTCCCTGTGCGAGGAGACCAGCACCGCGACGCCCGACTTGGCCGCGACGGATGACAGGAGCTGCCTGGTCTCGGGCTCCTCGAGGTCGTAGATGTCGAAGTCGCTGAGAACCACGACGTTGTCCCTGTACTGCATCCTCCCGAGGGTGGTCCTGAGGGCGGGCGCTATCACCGTCCCGCCGCCACCCTTGACCCCCGTAAGTACCCGATTCAGTACCTCGTTCCTGTTCTTGGCCTCGATTACTCCATAGCTCTCCGCGTCCCACAGCACCACCGAGACCGGCCTGTCCCCGGCCTGCACGTAGACCTCGCTGAGCTCCTGGGCGAGCTCGGCCTCGCCGATGCTCCCGCTGGTGTCGATGAGGTTCCAGGTACGCTGTAGCGCGTACCTCTGGATCCCGGGGAAGTCCTGGTGCTTCCTCGAGGGCCGCTTGTACGAGGACACCACGACTCGCCCGTGGCCGTTCCTCAGCGCGTGCCTGAGGACCGAGGTCCAGTCCACCTTCGCCCTGAGGAGCTTGTCGACCATGCGCTTGAGGCTCGCGGGGACCCGCCCCACGCTCTTCTGGACGTCGAAGCCCCTGGCCACGGCGTCCTTCCACCTCTCGTCGGTCGACTCGCCCTCGCGCTCCCTGCCGTCGCCGTAGATCTGCGGGTCCCCCTCCTGGAGGACCTCGCCCTCGCCGTCGCCGGCGCCGAGGTCCTCGGAGAAGGAGACACTGGAGATGGCCTCTTCGGGGAGGAGCCTGTATATCTCCTCCTTGCTCATCTTCTCGAGCTCTTCTACTTTGAGGCCTAGATCTCTCAGGGTAATGGCGAACCCCTCTATGTCATTTGGCATCTTCATCAGATCCTTCTGCATCTCGTTGTTGACGGCGTCGCAGACGATGTTCCATGCCCTCTGATCCCGCTTTCCCAGGCGTCTGAGGTCCCTGAAGGCATCGTGCATCGCCTCGTGGCCAAGGGCAAACGCCTTTCCGCCCCAGCTCAGCTTCTCCCAGAACTCCGGGTTGATGACTATCACCCCGTGCTCCGTCAGCCCCGCCGTGGGCACGCTTGTGCTTATGACTACCCTCGCCCTGCTCAGAACGCTGTTGACGAAGGGCGCGGCCGCGACGAGGGCGGACTTGAGCTTGTCGTAATCGGCCCTGATCTTGTCGATGTTCATGCTATCCTCCAAAAGGCGGGGTAGGCTCGGGGGTCTTGGGCGTGGGTAAGGGTGACTTACCCGATAGGAAGTCGATTATGACCTGATCATTTGAGTCGCCTTTGTTGGTGTATATGACCTCCTTGCACTCGGGGCACTCGAAGTCTATCTTATCACAGGTGCCGTCGACAACCTCGCTTAGGCTCCAATCTAGGACGCCCGAGTCCTCGAGGGTTACTGTCTGTCGGTTCTCCTCTAGGCTGTATGCTTCAAGGTAGTCTATTTCCGCCCCACACTTGGGACAGTGGGGGCCGGTGTCCTCAGACTGTTGTGTCATTCAATTCCTCCAAAAGGGTGTCAGCGTGACGGTGCGATCTGGTCGAAGATGCCCTCCGTTATCTCGGTCAGGTCCTCCTTGTACTTGGGGTCGTAGGCGAAGAGCCTCTTCAGGAAGTCGAGGAGCCTGCGCTTACCCAGGGATATGCACGTCATCACGGTGAACTCGTGCCTCTCCCCGCTCATGGCGTCCAGCAGAGGGAAGGCTCCCTCGACCTTGTCAGGGTTCTGACCTATCCAGCTGGCCAGCATGATGGGGACCGCGTACTTGGCGTCGAACTGGAGTCCCCCGAACTTCTCCGGGCTCCTCAGCAGGTCCTCGAGGTCGACGTCTATGTCGAGGAAGGCGCGGAACTTCCTCCCGACCTCCTCCCCGACCAGGCCGCACACGTCCTCGAGGGCGCCGAATCCGCCCTTGATGTCAAGTGAGGCCCAGGTCCATGATCTGGGTGTGGGAAAGTTCTCGAGGCCCTCCGGCGTCTTGGGGACCATGAGTAGGTAGCCTTCGTCGGAGAAGCGTTTTAGGAATCCGTAGGTCTTCCTCTCCCACTCGTCCCCATACCGCTCCTGCATCCACTCGGCCCACTCGTCGATCGTGGGCGAGGTTATCTTGATGATCTTGAAGCGGTTCAGGAGCGGGTTGTGGATAAGGCGTACTATGCTTGCGTCCTCTGGCCTGTTCCCTGCGGCTATGACGAGGGTCTCCTTGCTGAAGGCCGTCAGTCCGGCGACCTTGTCCAGGACGAGCTGCGGCGTGATGGCCCAGACGTCCTCGCGCTGGATCCACGTGAGCTCGTCGAGGAAGAGGATCCCCGGCGCGGCGGAGTGCAGCACGGCCCACAACAGCGGGTCGTAGTACGTGATGCCCTCCCTGCTCCTGGGGATGCCGCTCAGGTCGCTGGGCTCGATCGTCGAGAGCCGAAAGTCCGTGAAGATGAAGTACTTGTCGGCCTCGGCGAGGACCTCCTCGAGGCCCCTCCCGCCGTTTATGACGAAGGCCTTCTTCTCGGTCGACCAGCGGACGACTACCTTGGTGAACTCCTTGCCGAGTCGCTTGGCGATCTTCTTCGCCGCCTCGTCGACGTTGAGGCTCTTGCCGACTCCGGGTGCGCCAAGGAAGAGGAGCCCGTAGCCTCTCTCCGATCTTCCCTCGCTGAAGTAGTGTCTGATGATGTAGTTGGACATTTGCCCAATCTTCAAAGCTATTCCTCCAAAAGTCACGTCAGGCATTTTGAGACTTTGTACGCGCTGGCCAGCGTGTCCATCTCCGTAGTGAGGGGATCGTTGTGCCTCTTGGTCACGTTGACCAGTTCGCCGGCCATCTTGTAGATCTTGACCAGGTAGTCTATGAGGTCCTCGACCACGGGGATATTCGCCTCAGAACGCACGTCGATGAGGTCGGGCCAGTAGCCTGACTCGTTGTCCTTCACCTTGTTATAGACGACTCGCCTTGAGTCCGATGTCTTCAGGAAGAGCTTCACCACCCTCTTGTCGTCCATCTCAAGGAGGTGATTGGAGTAGGTGTTGTAGGTGTGCCTGTGCACGGTGATCGGCGGGTCGACCTCGAGTGATACGGTGAGCTCGTCATAGGGCTTCAGGTCCTTGGTGATCTGAACAAGCCTCCCGAAGTCCTCCTGTATCGAGGCCCTGACGTGAGGGGTGACCAGGTGGCCGTGTGAGCGCATGAGGTCCACAAAATGTCTCCTCGACCACTCGCTGTCTGGCCTGAAGTTCGAGCCGTAGGTCTCGTAGTTTGACTTTTGCCTTATGAACTCACCAACGCCTATCTGGTTATACACTTTGCCGGTACTGTCCTTGAGGTCCCCAACTACCATGTACTCGCTTCTGAGGGGCCTCAAAGCCTCAAAGGACTTGAATACGAGCCTCTCGAGGTCTGTCTCAAGACTGGCGGTATTGATCTCTTCCGCTGCTTGCAGTACGTGGTCGTACCTGTCCTTCAGGGCGAGAATCGTCTGAACTATTACGCCCATGCGTATCCTCCAAAACAAGGAGTTATGTCAATCCTTTTTTCGTTGGATAATATCTTGGCGCTCAGGGGTTGTCGCCGTAGTCGTCCGTGATCTTCTCGGAAAGAAGGGAATTAATAGTAGAAGCCCACTCTCCATCTGTTTCCGGTATATCGAGGCCGTTTTCGGAAAACGCAGTCCTCAATCTCTCAATCAGTTTTTCCTCTATTTCTATATTCGTCTATCTCACCTCCATTACACGCCTTGATAACCTCGGCATACATCTCGAGCTGTTCTCTTTTCATGTTCTTAACCTCCAAAACGGGGAGATTCAGCTCCCTGCGGCAGCCCTTGCAGAGCCCGTTCCTCAGGACGAGCCTGGGGACGGGCTTGTTGCAGCGTCGGCACTTTGAATGGTCAATGATGGATCCCATGGCTCTTATCTCCTGAGCACTGCTCCTTAGTGGCTTTGAGTAGGTGATCCACCATGACCTCGAAGGTCATGTACGGTTTGGGGTCGCTTATTATATGGCTGAAGCTTATGCTCTCGAAGCCGACGAGCTCTCCGCCAGTGAACTTCTTGATGACCCACCACTCGTCGCCTCCGTTGACCTGCTGCACGAAGCAGAGGTTCTCGTAGACGGCGCCGCAGCGGATCGCCCAGTAACCCCACTTGAAGAACCTCCGGAGCTCGTCAAGGGTCTCGTAGCGCATGAAGCTGTAGCTGTAGTCGTACTCCATGAAGGGGTCCTCCCGGAAAACCACTCCCCAGTGCTTTACCCAAGCGTTCTCCTGGCACTTCCGGATAAGCTCCTGCTTGTTGAAGACTCCTAGGTCCTCAACTCCCTTGGGATAGTCTGATTCCATCTTTCCTCCAAAAGGGCTTCAACTCAATATGTCGTCTCGGTTCCTAAGCACGAGTTCGACGGCCTCATCGACCTTGAAGCCGCCTAGCATGGCAACGAAGGCCGCGTGGGTGGCAGCCTTGACGAGTTTCTTATCTGGAAGATCCCTCATCTCTCCTTTCTCCAGGGTGATTGCTTCCATTGAGAAACTCTCGAGCTCAGGAACGAACTCCTCTATGCCGTCGTTATTGAAGACTGTGTACGCCATGTCGAGTATCTCTTTCCTCGTCTCATCATCCACCAACAGATTTTTCCTCCAAAAGGGGAGCTACCCATGGACTATCCTATCGAAGTCCCTGGTGAATGTCTCCACGCTATCCATCCTCGCCTCGTTGTTAGACCCGCCGGTGTAGTCCTCGAAGCTCTTAGCGGTACGCAGAAGCATGTTCCCCTTATCCCAGCGGACGTCACCCGTGTTGAAGTACCATATCTGCCCGCCAGGCGTCTCGAAGAACCCTGAGACCTCGAAGTGCATCCTGCTGAACCTTACCTTTGTTACGCCTCGCCCCTTGAGGAAGCCCGTGAAGTCGCTGCGGAATACCCGGTAGAAGTGAGAGAACTGCGGTGTCAGGCCACTGCTGCTCTCGAACGTCTGCTTCAGCAGCTCTATGAACCTCAGCTTCCTCTCCGCGTGCTCGCGCACGTAGTCGTTGAGGTAGGCGTCAATGGTGTCCCAGGAGATGCCTATCGAGGCGTCCTGCTTATGGTCCATCCTGTCAAGGATCTCTCCGGCTTTCTCCTTGGTGAGCACGATCCCCCGCTCCTTGGCCATCCCGAGGACGTCTACCTCGGTCCAGATGGCCATGGCTACGATGTCGGTGGGCTCACCGAGGCTCCTGAGGTGTTCGACTGCACCTTCAATCGTCGGCATACTATCCTCCAAAAAGGTGCCTATGTGTGCACGCTCCAGCTTGGGCTCTCCTCGCCGTGCTTGATGAGGCCACCGTTGTAGGCGACCTGCCCGTCCTTCACCATCGTCCAGTAGAAGGAGTCAGGGCAGGAGTCCGGATGGATGTTCAGGCCGTCCCTGTAGTCCCTCATCGCCCACATGATAAGGCTCAGGACGTCGTCCGCGAACTTCCTGAACACATCCGGTCCCGCGTCCTGGGCCTTGCGCCAGGTCTTTAGGAAGTGGTCGGGGTCGGAGATCCTCAGAGTGAACTCAGGCCTCGGCTCCACCGGAACGTCCGGCCCGTTGAAGAGCTCTGCTAGGCCCTCGTAGTTGGGTGTCTTTGTGCCGCTCTCGCCGGTGTCGAGGTTGAAGGTCATCACGGAGCCCCCGCCCCTGGCCGCGCCGTGGGAGAGTGCTAGGTTCAGCTGGGCTCCCGACGTCGGGGGCGTGCCCGTCTTCCTCTCGATCAGCTTAACTATCTCGGTGACATCCATCGCGCGGACGTCTTCGGCTGTGTAGGTCATTTTCCTCCAAAAATTGACGGGGGACGCAGTCACATGAGCCCGAACCTGCTCAGCTCCTCGTAGCGGTCGATGAAGTCAAGGCCCTTCTCGGTCGTCCTGTATCCTTTCCGGCTCTCCTCGAGGAGCCCAAGGCTCAGCAGCTTGGACAGGTAGCCCTTAACTATCTTGAAGTTGAGATTAGCGCCGTAGACGATGCGCGTCTTGATGGCGCCGTTCCTGGTCAACTGGAGGATATCTCGGCAGATATCCATGCTCTCTCGTTTCATGCTCTCACTGTTCCTCCAATCAGAAAAAGGCTCAGAGCATGGTGAAGGGGTACGGGACGCCACCATCAGGGAAAACAACCTTGTACGGAATAGGTGAGAACTCAGACCTCACGTAGAAGTCATCACCCTTCCTGTAGGCGACGAGATCCTTATCCCTGAACCGGAGAGTGTCCGAAGACACCACAACGATGGTGCCCTTCTCGACGCGGAAGGTCATATCCTCCGTGTGTATCACGGTATTCTTACGCAGAACACCCAGCTTCTCTACGCTCATGCTTATCCTCCAAAAGGGTCGACCGTCTCAGTGATTATGTCGGATATCCACTCGTTGACGGTCTTTATGGGGCACTCGGCATCTCCTATCTCAGCGATAATCGAGTCGATCTCCTCTGAGGTTGGATCCCTTCCTTTGGTGGCGACGAAGTCGTCCCAGATGTCTTTGGTGTTGAAGGAGAGCCAGACCTTGTTCTCAACGTAGTCTCCGCATCCGTTAACCGAGGCGTCGGCTATGTTATTGAGATCCAGGAGAGCCTACCGGGCGCCCTGAGCATCTAGTGAACCTGCCTATTCGCTGGGCGCATTCTTCCCCGGTGAATACTTGTAATGAGGAGATAACCTCCTCCGGTTCCAAATCCTCACTCCGTACAGGAGGATTATCGACGCTAGGCCAACCACCAATAGAATGTCATTCCCGCTGAAGTAGGCGTACAACTCTACGGTAATCAGCATACAGGTCAGCAACAAGGATAAGGGGTCGATTCCGACGATTATATCGGCACTCATCAATTATCTAAAAGTAAAACCTGGCTTATAAGTGTAAGGCGTTCTGGTGTATTTGCCCCCTCATCTGCTGTGTTGCACAACTCGGCTGTTTTTGATGCTCTTTTCCTGGACAGGGAGTCCTTCTCGTCCGTACAATCCTCGTGCCAGATGCACGAGGGACATATGTGAACCATAGTCCTCCAAAAGGAGACAGAGGTTGATTGAGTAGTCAACCTCAATCGTCTGGATCTTCTTCCCGTTCTCCTCTACCCACTTCTTCACTGTGATCCAGTCCTCATCGCTTGTGGGATAGACGAACGTCACCTCTTGGTCGAACTTCTCACCGTCGACCTCCCAGAGGTCTATCGTTCCCTTCCCATTCTCGTCTTGGTCGATTATGGCGACCTTGATTGGGCCTGGCTTCAACAGATCCTCCTTCTCGGCGAGGGCTAGGACAGGATCGTTCACAATGGCTAGGGCATCGTTCACGCTCATGCGTATCCTCCAAAAAAGGGGGGTTCTCCGAAGCAGCCCGCCTCTTCGCAGTCCTTCAGAAGCTGCTTATACTCTTCGTCCGTGGGCTCCCTGACCTTGTGTCCTTCGTGCCCCGCGTCGTCTAGGTTGTAGTCATACTTCCAGAAGTCGAAGAAGCCCTTGCAGTCCTCACAGTACCTATAGTCTGACTTAGACGGAATCCAGTCAGGAACTATCGGAAAGACCGTTGTATTTCCTGTAAGCTCGTCATCTATTTTCCCCTTGAGATCTCTTAGACCAAGGAACTCGGCCAGAGCGTCCTCAAGTTCCTCAGCTCCCTCAGGAAGGATCTCATCATCTATTACAACGATTAGCTTCATGCGTATCCTCCAAAAAGAGGGGTGAGGTTAAACGAATATGCAATTTCCGCAGTCTGCGCATTGTAATTCTGTGGGTTTTTCTCCCCTCTCCAAGGTAGTTTTAACTATTTTCCAGTTGGTGCCTCCGCATTCTCGGCACTCATAAAACTGTTTTTTCTCGCTCATGCTTCCTTACCTCCAATCTTTACGCCACCCGCCCCTGATGGGGCTACCCCAGCTGCTCGTGCCTCGCACGCGCCTCGCGCTGGGAGGGAGTCCCGTCTTCAACAGGGCTAGAACCGTTAAACCCGACTTCTAAGACGGCTTCGCCCCTCCGACGGAACCCTGAGGCAGTCCCCATGGACGCTATACGCACCTGCGTAAAACGAGCATGCCCATTACTGGAGGTTTCTGGGTCGAACCCTGCTGCGGGTTCTAAGGGACTCGCCCGTAGAGTTGCCTCTACTCGGGGCGGGGACGCGAGCGGACGCAGGGACGGCTATCAGAGCCTCACGACTCTTGCGACTGGAGCATCAAGGTTTCCCTTGACGACCTAGGTTATCCCCAAGGTGCGGTCTCATCGTGGGTCGCATCTCTGCGACCTGCGAATCTTTGCCGCCCTTACTGCCCGCTCAGCGGGTTGACCCCTCCTGAGGTTTATCGTCTCAAGGACTCCCTTCCCGCTTCTCCGAGTCGGTGCGCTAAAGCGGGACAGCACATTGAACCTCGGCAAAAAAGGGGTTACTTCGGCGGCTTCACCAACGCCTTAAGGACTGAAGGGCTTATCTCAGTGATCGGCTCCAGCTTCTTCCCCGTCACCGCCTCTATCTGACCGGGTATCACTATCCGATCTAGGTAGCTGACGGCTTTGACGAAGGGAGCCAACCTGTCGTAGAGGGGCTGTGCCTTGGTCTTCAGGACGGACTTCGCCTGAGCGAGCTCGCCCTGAAGGGTGACGACTTCGCCTCGGACATCCGAGCCCTCGGCTAGGTAAGCGGACAGCCTCCCAGCTATCTGCTTCCCTATCTGCGTCACCTTGGCTCTCTCCGTGCTGGTGCTCTTCATCAGCAGGGAAGAGAGTGCCCTCCGCTGTGCCCAGTAGCCCCACCGCTCGACGATGGTGTCCACCAGCACGTCCTTGGGGGAGACGACTGTCTGCGTCTCCAATTCCTGTGGCTCTACCTGAGCCTGTTCTTGTTCTGACATACGTTCTCTTCTCCCTTTTGGTGGGAGCCCTGAGAATTCGACCCTAGCTCCCCGCCTCAGCTCCCTCTGCAAAAATAGGTGGCTTCCCGTTGAAGGCGTCCCAGAACTGGGGGAAATCCCACAGCTTGCCGAGGTAGTAATACTCCTCTCTGCTGATGCGGGATACCGTATACCTCCACTTCTGGTGACGGGATTCTGAGTGCTTCCTGAGCTTGCCCTTTACTTCGGACTCAATCTGTCCTAGGCACGCCCAGTTGCAGTTGACACATCTTCCAAGATAGGGCATGGTCTCAACTCTATTTAATGCGGAAGTGAGTGCGGTTTAGAGGGGTCTGATGTATCGTTTCAG
>Ga0315280_10012519_pt1 | contig 10243 bp, 8 predicted proteins | sample YL17G06_40_MG_FD_203697 | JGI IMG/M metagenome (GOLD analysis project Ga0315280, IMG submission 203697) | Sediment microbial communities from Yellowstone Lake, YNP, Wyoming, USA - YL17G06_40 | ecosystem: Environmental > Aquatic > Freshwater > Lake > Sediment | place: USA: Wyoming | collected...
CCGTGGTCAGTTGTGAGTCGGTGATCAGCCCCTCACGCAGGAGAAGATCCCCCAAACTGCCCCACGAACGATCTTCTGCCATCGCCCGACCTTTCCCTGGCCCTAATCCGCGCTGGCCCGAGCGTCCCTTCTCGATGGATTCAACGGCCGATTCACTTGCCTTTCGAGAGAATGGAGGGATCAGCGCGGCGGTGTCAAGCCCTATTGCAGGATCCCTTGCGTTGTGCGTGTCTCGCATTGGTTTCGAAACCTTCCGTGTCCTCCTGCACGCCGTAGCCAGCCGGCCGAGTTTCGCAACCTGACGGCCCGCGCCACAATGCTAATTATGACTCTGCCCGGCCCGAAAAAGTTCGCTCCAGAGCAGTTTATCGTTGTATCCGCAAAAGCTCCGCCTATAGTTCGGATAATGCGCCATGGATAGTGGCGGCTGTAAGGCAGCGTTCGTCTTCTGCCGGGGAGGGGGAAAGCTCGTAGGAGGCTGACAGTGAATGTTCTATACTACAACGGTCGTCGCCATTCCTGCGAAGGAGGACCAGGGAGTGAGAAACAGGTTTCGCCCAAATCGGCTCCATCACTCTGGAAGGGGGGCAAGAGACACCGCCGCGCGGCCTAAAGCCATCGCCGTGGTGATGGCGAGTGTGGCCATCGCACTGGCCGTCTGGTGCGCACCCGCTTTTGCCGAAAAACCACCAGCCAAACCACCTTCGGATGACCGGGCACGGTCGTCGGCTCCCGACAGGCCCCTCAGCCGCGAGCAGATGCGCGAGTTGCTCAAAGAAGCCGCCGGCGCCGAAGGCATCCATTCGAACAACGGCGGGGAACTCGATCTGGCGGCCCTCAAGGCTCGCTATCAAAACGCTATCGTGAAGATCGAATTCACCGCCGTGGTCAACGTGGTCGAAACCAAGTTCAACCCCACCAAGAGCGAGACCTACTATGCCGGACAGGAGCCGCCGCACGGCTCGGGCTTTTTCATCAGCCAGCGCGACATCCTGACCAATGCCCATGTCGTCGAGGACGCCCGCCGCGGCAGCATTCGCATCAAGTCGCCCGCTACGGGCAACGTCGAGTTCAAGGCCGACGTCGTGGGCGTGGCCTGGTCGGAATCCATAGACCTGGCCGTGCTGCGGTTGCCCGAAGACGAGGCTGAACGGTTCAAGAGGCGAGCCAACCTCAAGGAAATTCCCGCGTTGACTTTTGGCGACTCCGAGAAAGTCAAGCAGGCCGATGCGCTGGCCATTTTCGGCTACCCGCAATCCAGCGACGAGTTGAAGATCATTCAGTGCAAGGTGACCGGCCGCCAGTATCTCAAGACCGATTTTGACGAGTTTGTCTGCGGCCATCAGTTCATCGAGGTCGGCCCGGGCGGCGTGGTCCAACCGGGCAACAGCGGCGGTCCGGCGCTGAACGCCGCCGGCGAGGTGGTCGGCATCCCGGCGCGCGGCTCGGGCTGGGGCTCCGAACAGGGCTGGCTGATTCCGTCGCGGATCGTGCAGCACTTCGTGAAACAGGTTTACGACAGCGAAGAGGGCCGCAAGGAGATCAAGGTTCCGCAGTTGGGCATTTCGCTGACCGAGAATTTCAGCGGCACGGCGGTCTGGGCCGGCGCGCCCGAGGAAATGGTCATTTTCGAGGTGGGCGTGGTCGTCCGCGAGGTGATCCCCAATTCGCTGGGAGCCGAATGGGGTTTTCAGTCCAACGACATCATTCTGGGTTTTGCCAACAAGCAGAAAGGGTTCAGTTCTGCGCTGGATTTCAAAGGCTATCGCGTCACCACCGGCAAGATGGCCCACTGGCCCCCCAGCGAAAGCGTGGCAAAAGCGGATTCAAAAAACGAGGCCCAGGATGATCCCGCCGATGAGCCGCTCAAGCTTCATCTGCACGAGCTGGTGATGATGTGCCAGCCCGGCGACGACGTGACCTTCTGGTATGTGCGGCCTGGGAAGGCGGGCATCCAGAAGCTCGAGCGCAAGATGGTGGTCAAACCGCCGGTCAACCTGCCCCACCTGGGCGTGTTTGAGAAACCGCCATTCGAGCTGTGGGGCGATTTCGTGGCCCAGGATTTCGACGACTTCAACGTTCGGCTCTACGAGGTGCCGCCGCAGGAAATCCTCAAGAGCGGCGTGCTCGTGACCTTTACCGAACCCAACAGCCTGGCCAGCCGCCGGGGGATGAACCTGGGCTGGCGCGAGCCGTGGGGGTTCACGATCGGCGGCGAACGCGGCCAGGTGACCACCCGCTGGGTCATCATCGAGTCGGTCAACGGCAAAGCGGTCAAGACGCTGGCGGAGTTTCGTGCCGCGTTGCGCGAAGCCGAGAAGGTGTTCTCCGACAAGCAGAAAGAACCCGGCTACGATCCCAAGCGCAAAGCCCTGACCCGCGAGCGCTATGTTCAGATCGGCTTTCGCACCAACCGAAGCGACGGCACGGTGCTCCACCTGACCCCGGCCTTCCCCATTGACGAGGCGCTGGAGAGCCGCCCCAAGGAAAAGAAGTGAGAGGCGGGCGGCGAGATGGAACGCCGGCGGCCCGGCGGGGCTTCAGCCATTGTCCCACGGCGGCCCACGGCTCAAGCCCACCCCCCTGGGAAGCCCGGCTCAAGCCGGCTGGGGCCAAACCTCTCGGTCCCCCTTCACCCCGGCTCAAAGCCGGGTGCAAAGTGGAGCCCGCTGAAGACGGGCTAAATGTCCCCGCCTTCGGTTCGGTGAAGCCAGCACGGCTCGGCTTCGCAAGCCTTGAGGAATCAACACCCCCTCTGCGCAAAACTATTAAACACTTGTGGCTGACAGCCTGCGCCACTCTTATCCTGCAAGTCGCTCGCCGCACTCCACCAGCTCCATAAAACTGTTGAAGCCCGGCGCGGGGGGAAGTAAAAGTTTGACTTGTTGTTGGTTTGGGGGGCTGAGAGGGGGACACCATGGGTCCTGAGACCAGCCAAAAACCACGCTCTGCGGGCCGACCCAAATGGCCGCGTCTGGCGGAGATTGCGCTCTATGCGGTGGCCGTCTTTTGCCTCGCGGTTCTGCTGACCCGCGACGTGGGCATGGTGATCAGCTTCTTCTACAGCCCCTGGGCGATCCTGCTGCTGGTCTTCGCCTTCGTGGAGTTTCTGATCATCAAGGGCGGCGACCGCTCGCGTCTCTATTTGATCGAGCTCGAAAAGATGCGCGAGCGCGAGCAGCAATACGTGGCGCGACAACGGCGGGCGCTCGAAGAAGTCCAGCGGGCTCTGGGCCGCCCTCAGCCATCGTCGTCCGCGAGCGAGGGCGGCGCGGTCTCACCCGCCTCCTCCTCGGCTGACCACGAGGAATGCTTGAAGCGGGTCGAACAGATTTTGCGTCCGGACCTGAAGGAGTGAGTGGTTCGTGAATCGGTTCTCTCTCGTTCTCTGTCTCATCAGCTTGATCGCGGGCGTGAGTCGCGCGGGTCTCGCCGGCCCGGCGGTTTCGGCCCCTTCGCCCACCCTGGCCGTGAGGGAACCGACGACCGTCTGCGCCAGCCATATCCTGGTCCGCTACTGGGGCTCGCTCGGGGCCAGCGACCTGAGGACCAGCCCGGTTGCGCGGGCCATCGCCGAGAAAATCCTGGCTCGTGTGCGCGAGCCGGGCGCCGATTTCGAAGCGATCGGCCACGAGTCGGAGAAGGCCTATCCCGACATCTTGTACGAGCGCACCGGTCCTGTTGGTCATGGCAAAATGGAGAAACCTTTCGAAGAGACGGTCTTTGCGCTCCAACCCGGCCAGATTGCCGACCACCTGATCGTCACAATCCATGGGTTCCACATCATCCGGCGCAATCCCACGATTCATTGCCGCGAAATCCTCATCGCCTACCAGGGCGCGAGCCGCGCGCTGGTCACCCGCACCGAAGTCGAGGCGCGGAAGTTGGCCGAAACCGTTCGCGCCGAAGCGCTCAAACCGGGCGCCGATTTTGCCGCGCTGGCCCGGCGCTACTCCGACGCTCCCGATGCGGCGAACGGCGGCGACGTGGGGGTGTTCGACAGGCGGATGATGATCCAGTCGTTCGAGGACGCGGCCTTCGCTCTGAAGGTGGGCGAGCTTTCGCCCGTCGTCGAAACCCGTTTTGGCTTCCACATCATTCAGCGGATCGAATGACCATGGATTACGAAACCGTGCTTCGGATCAACGAGCTGGCCGAGATTCTCAAGCTCCAGCGCCACGCGGCTGACCGGCTCAAGCGGTTCCGCAGCGCCTATCCCTATCTGATTGCCCCCAACCTGCTGGACATGATCGAAAGCAATCTGAAAGAGAACATTGCCGCGCTGACCAAGGAGATGGGGCAACTGCAATCGGGCAGGCAAATCCGGGCTGCCGCCGACCCTGCGCGCTATACCTGCCGGCAATGCCACGGGAAATTCACGGTTGTGTTGCCCGCCGGGTTGTGCGATGAGTGTCGGTCGAAAGCGCCCTAGCCGCGCCCCCGCGAAAGAGAGAGCCGGAACCGAATGGCGATCCCCAGACACCTCCGTCGGACGATTCTGCTGACGATAGACGCCGTGGCCGTGTTTTGCGCCTTCGGGATGGCCTGTGCCCTGGGCGTGGGCTTCGAGGACATTGACGCGCCCCTGCGGTGGATCTATCTGCAACAGTTCTTCCGACTGGTCATTTTTCTGATCCCCCTGCGCGTTGTGCTGCTCGCGACTTTCGGACTCTACCGCGGCATTGTCCGCTATGCCGGCCTCCACGAAATCCTGATGATCGCGGTGGCGGTGGTCATCGGCTCCATCCCGCTGGCCGGTTTGAGCCTCTGGATCCGGTTCGTCACGCCTTCGCTTGGTTTTCTGCCTGATTGGCCCGGCACCATGATAGACGTGCCGATCCCCTGGCGGGTCATCATTCTCGAGGGCATCCTGAGTTTCATGTTCGTCAGCGGCCTGCGAACCTCCCGGCGGCTGCTGGTGGCCGCCGGACTGCTGGGATCGCGAACCGGCCGGCCGTTGTTGATCATCGGCGTCGGGCCGAGCGCCGAAGGCGTCTGCCGCGAACTGGTCTACAATCCCGACAGCGACTATCGCCCCGTGGCGTTGATTGATCCCAACCGCACCTACGTCGGCGGCCGGCTCCATGGGGTGCCGATCGTGGGGGGGATCGAATCGCTTCAGCAGGCGATCACCCGCTACGGCGTCGAGGAAATCGTGATCGCCGTGCAGGAATATACGCCCGCGTTGCTTCGCCGCATTGTCGCCGAATGTGAGAAGACGCGCGTGGGGTTCAAGCAGTTGCCCAGCCTGTCCGATCTGATGGCGGGGAAAGTCACCGTCTCCGAGCTGCGTCCGGTCGAAATCGAGGACTTGCTCGGTCGCCCCCAAGTTGAGCTTTCGCTGACCGAGGAACAGAACTATCTGCGCGGCGAATGTGTTCTCGTGACCGGCGCGGGAGGCTCGATCGGCTCGGAGCTGTGCCGCCAAATTCGGCGCTACGGTCCCAAGCGCCTCCTTTTGCTGGGCCGGGGCGAAAACAGCATCTACGAAATCGCCTCGGAACTCGGCTATCGGTTCGACTCCCACGAGATCGAACTGATCATCGCCGACATCCGCGACGAACGGCGCATGGAGCGCCTCTTCGAGGAGTTTCGCCCCACCGTGATTTATCACACCGCGGCGCACAAACACGTCCCGCTGATGGAACTTCATCCCGCGGAGGCCGTGACCAACAACATCCTGGGGACCGAGGTCGTAGCCCGCCTGGCCGATCGGTTCGAAAGCAAGGTTTTCATCCTGATCTCCACCGACAAGGCGGTTCGCCCGACCAATGTCATGGGGGCGACCAAGCGGGTGGCCGAGCTGGTCGTCCTCGACATTGCCCGCCACTCGAAGACCCATTATCTCACCGTGCGATTCGGCAACGTCCTCGGCAGCCGCGGCTCGGTCGTGCCGCTCTTCAAAAAGCAGATCGCCGCCGGAGGCCCGGTGACGGTGACCCATCCCGAAGCCACGCGTTATTGCATGACCATCCCCGAGGCCGTCAGCCTGGTCATTCAAACTGGTGCGTTGCGCGATCGCGGCTCGCTCTTCCTGCTCGACATGGGCCAGCCGGTCAAGGTCCTCGACCTCGCGCGCAACCTCATCACCCTGTCGGGGCTGGAGCCCGACGTGGACATTCCCATTCAGATCATCGGCCTGCGCCCGGGCGAAAAACTTTACGAGGAGTTGCTCACCAGCGGCGAAGACGTCCAGCGAACCGAGGTCGGCAAGGTCTTCGTCAGCCAGCCCGACACGGTGGCGCCCGAGTTCCTGCGCGCGCGGCTGGAGCTGCTTCGTCGGGCCGCCGCCGAATCCGACAGCGCCGCCATCCTCGCGGCCCTCAATCAACTGGTTCCCGATTTTCATCCCGTCCGCGAGCAGATTCTCAGGAGGAAAGAGGCGTCGCACACTTCGTCCACGCGCGAAGGGGGCGCAGCGTGAAAGCCGTCAAAGCCATGGTGGCGATTCTCGCGATCGGCGCGGCGGCGTGGTTCGTCTATCATACGATGATGGCGCGCGGGACCGCCGGCCTGAACAACCAGGCGAGCGCTTTGCTCGATCAAAACAAGTTCGCCGAAGCGCGCGATCTGCTGGAACAGGCCCGCCTCCGCGATCCGGGCAATCCGATCATCTGGAAGAACCTCGCCATCGCTTACGAGGGGCTGAAGAACTCTGCCAAAGCCATCGAGGCGTATGAACGCAGCATCGCTCTCAATGCCAGCCAGACCGACTTGCGCGACCACGTTGCCATCCTCAAGAAAAACAAATGATGAATGATGAATGATGAATGAAAAACAGGAACACGACATGCGAGGAACCACCAATTCCTGACAGTCGCGCCACCAGCCTAAGCAGACGCTTGATTCAGAGAAGGACTTGGTTCTGGCCGGATGAAACAAAATGGGGCCAAGATGTTGGCTGGTCCTCGTTTGTCGGGAGAATATAACGTTCTGCCTGTATGGTGCGGCTTTCCGGCGTTCCTGATGCGAGGGATTGGTTCTTTGCGGTTTTGAGAGTTTCCGAGAAGTGATGGGTGGTCGCAGGACATCCATGCGCGGCAGAAAGGTTTTCATTCATCCTTCATAATTGATCCTTAGCTTTCGGAGGGTGCGATCATGGCTAGCCTGTTCGGCAAAGACTGGACGCGGGGCGAGCTGCTCCACCACGTGGGCAACGTGGATCAGCTGGGTGGCGTTCGCCGCGTCGTTCTGGACGACGGCAATTCCAAGGGCGTGACGGCGTTGGAGTTTTCGACCGGGACGGGGTTTGCCTTTACGGTCCTCGCCGATCGGGGGATGGACATCAGCGCGGCCTCTTTTTGCGGGCGGTCGCTCTGTTGGCGCTCACCCGCGGGCGACGTCGCGCCGGCGTTCTATGACCCATGCGGCCTGGAGTGGCTGCGCGTTTTTCCCGGCGGCCTCGTGGCCACGTGCGGTCTGACCTATGCCGGCGCGCCCACGACCGACCAGAACGAGGAGCTGGGACTCCACGGTCGCTATACGTCGCTCCCCGCGCGCGAACTTCAGTTTGACGGGCGCTGGGACGGCAATCGCTACGTCCTCTCGGCCGGCGGCGTGATGCGCGAAGGCCACCTCTTCGGCCCCAACATTGTTCTGCGCCGCACCATCACGGCCTTTCTGGGCGAATCGCGCCTGATCATCGAAGACGAGATCGAAAACGAAGGCTGGACGCGCCAACCGCTGATGTTGCTGTACCATTGCAACTTCGGCTTTCCGCTGATTGACGCCCCGACGCGTCTCTATGCGCCTGTCACACTGTCCTGCGCGCGATTCACCCACGAGCCCGCGCCCCGAAACGTTTGGTCGCGGTTCGACAAGCCGACGCCGCGGATCGGCGAACTGGTTCTCTATCATTGCATGAAAGCCGACCGGCGCGGCGACGTGACGATGGTTGTGGCCAACGAGGAGTTCGACGGCGGGCGCGGCTTTGGGGCTTACCTGCGCTATCGCCTGCGTGAATTGCCGAAGTTCGTCCAGTGGAAAATGCCCGGCGAGGGCGCTTACGTGCTGGGACTGGAGCCGTCGAATTGCTGGGTGGACGGTCGCGATGCCGAGCGAAAGAACAAGACGCTGCAGTTTTTGCGGCCGGGCGAAAAGCGCGTCGCCCGGCTGGAGATCGGCGTCCTCGACGGCACCCGCGCCATCGCCGCCATGCGCAGGAGTATCGCTCGCGTGCGGTGAGCTCGATGGTGGGAATCTTTTCCGTAGCCTAGCCCCTCGTGGGCGTTCGCTCGATCGGGCGGAGATTGTGGCCCGTTCCAGCGAACGCCCACGAGGGGCTAAACGACGAGAATGATGGGGTTGTACGAGGTTTCGATGGAGGAAGCACGGGCCAGGATTGACTCGAATGCCATACCGATGCCCCAACGTTTTGCCGCCAGCCGCTACTATCTCGTCGCTCTTGGCCTGATCGTGTACTCTTTCCTCCTGTTCGCGGCGTTGCACAGCAGGCCGATTGACGACGCCTACATTTCTTTCCGTTATGTGGACAATTGGCTTCACGGCAAGGGCTTGGTTTTCAATCCGGGCGAGCGCGTCGAAGGATATTCCAACTTCCTCTGGGTGCTTCTTCTCTCCCTCATCCGAGTTTCTCCACCCTTGGTCAGTGTGTTGCTGGATGTCGTCTTCGCGGTCGTCAGCGTCGCCCTGCTCTTCGTGGCGGCAAACCTGGCCACATCCCAGCGCAGGAGTTGGTGGGCCCTGGCAGCGCCGCTCCTTCTTTCGGTCAACGGCCTGTTCATCTTCTGGATCGGCAAGGGGATGGAGGTCGTCTTCTATACGGGTCTCCAAATCGCGCTGGCGGTGTTTGTGCTGAGTTCGCGCCAAAGCGAAAAGGCGCGACTGCGTGATGGGCTCTGGGCGGGCCTGATCGCTGCGGCGATCGCGCTGACGCGGCCGGAAGGCGCCGTTGCACCGGCCGTGGTACTGGCCGCCCTGGCCGTTGCCGATCGAGGCCGGCGCACGATTCCTTTTCTGGCCCTCGTCATTCTTGCCGCGGCCGTCGGCGGCCAATTCATTTTTCGCCTCACCTATTACGGACCGCTCTGGCCGAACACGTATTATGCCAAGCGCCTGCCGCTGAGCATCGCGCTCGATGGCGGTTTCAACTATTTGCGCAAATTCATCGTCGGCATGTCCGAGCGCGAGGCGTGGTTCTATCCCACGGGCTGGGCGAGCCACCTGCCGATTTGGCTGGTCTGCGCCACCGCCTGGGTGTTTGCCGCGAGACAATGGCGGCGACTCTGGCCCGTCGCGCTCCAGATGCTGACGCTGGCGGCGGTGGCCGTTTATGTCGGCGGCGACTGGATGCCGGCGTTCCGGTTCTTCGTTCCCACGCTCCCGCTGGGCTGCCTGCTCGCGGCGGTTGGGTTGAGCGAAATGGCCGGCGACGCGACGGCCCCGCGCTGGCGACGTTTTCTGGCACCCGGCCTGATGGTCATTCTCTTTGCGGTCGAGGCTCTCGGTTTGGCGACCGTCGCTCGCAGCCACGAATTCCTGCGCTGGCACGATCACCTCCGCAATTATGGTGCGATGGCCTCCTGGCTGAAAGAGAACGCTCCCGCCGGCTCGCTCGTCGCGCTTTCGGACATCGGCATCATCTCCTACGACAATCCCGAGCTGCGCTTCATTGACGTGCTCGGCCTGACCGATCCGCACATCGCCTCGCTCGAAGGCGTCCATTATCTCAAGACCGACGTGGACTACGTCCTCCGCCGCCGGCCCGACTATGTTCTCGCCATGCTCTACGCCTGGCCGGATGAAAAAAAGTTGAGCGCGAAGACCCGGTTCGATGCCGCTTTCCTCTCCCACGCCGCCGAGAAGAAGGACTACGAGAAAGTGACGCGGGTCAGCGCCTGGCGCGAAGGCCTCCGGGCCGAACGATACGTCCTGTTCGAGGTCTACAAGCGAGCGTCGCCCGACCTAAAACCGAACTGACACGAACGGATTGGTTCTTCTCGCCTCCCACGCCGCGCGCATCACTCGAATTCGGATGGTACGCCTCCCACCTCTCACTTCTTGCCTCTCGCCTCTCACCTCTCACTTCGCGCCTCCCGCCTCCCACCTCAGGCGCATCTCGCCTCCGTTACGGACGACATGGGTGGCAGATTTGGAGTGCGGCGGCTCGACGCCGCCTTCTTTTGCCCCGGCTTGACGGGGCCGAGTCCACACTCTTGCCCGATGGACGTGCGGTCTTCCGACGCGTCAAGCCGCGCCGGAGGAAAGCGGCGTCGAGCCGCCG
>Ga0315280_10012520_pt1 | contig 10243 bp, 12 predicted proteins | sample YL17G06_40_MG_FD_203697 | JGI IMG/M metagenome (GOLD analysis project Ga0315280, IMG submission 203697) | Sediment microbial communities from Yellowstone Lake, YNP, Wyoming, USA - YL17G06_40 | ecosystem: Environmental > Aquatic > Freshwater > Lake > Sediment | place: USA: Wyoming | collected...
CCAGCCGATAAAATCGGCGGAAAACTCATCCGATTTCTGTGCCGCCTGCCTGTTTTTTTTCTCGTTCTTTGGCCTTTATCCTTCTAAGTTGGCTCTGAAGCCTATGGACAGCCAAGTCGATACACTGATAAGCATCCGCGCCTCTTTCCCCAACCACGAAGACCTTACCGTGCTCGGCCCTGGCGATTATTTCCACCTCGATACTGCCTTTTCGACTGCCATCGATAATTACCTCGACCTGGCTGACGTTGTCATAGTACCGGGGTAGCTTGGCAGTCTTCTGTTCCGCGTGTTCTTTGATAGCATCTGTAATGCGAACATGTTTGCCAGTGACTGTAAAAAGCACCACGATTCTCCTTAACTATTTTGCCATGAACCTGTCCTTACTTTATTCTATTGCCGGCAGAGAGTTCCGGCAAAGTGGGCCACCGCTGACTGTCTGGAGCCACTACCCCTGCACTGATGATAAATCGAAAAGCCTCTTCTACGGTCATATCCAAAGTTATGGTCTGCTCCTTGGGAACCATTATTACATAACCTGTAACCGGAGTCGGCGCAGTAGGTATCATAACAATAAGGAATTCTTTTTCAACGTTCTCGGCTACTTTTATGTGCCGCGACCCTGTAACAAAACCTATGGACCACATCCCATTTCGTGGATACTCAGCCGCAACAACCCTTGAAAACAGCTTTTGCTGCTCTTGTGGTGTGAGCACGAAATCCGTCACCTGTTTTACATAAGGATAAATCCGCTTAAGCACCGGCACAGTCATGATGAAACTCTCGCTCAGCCGCCAGACAGCCTTTCCTACTACACTGGCCAGGAGTGCGCCCACCAGACAAACCACTACCAGCCCTACGAGAAACCCTATTATGGACCCCGCCGTTCCCTCCACCAGGATCTCGGCGAGCCTCTTTTCGGGAATTCCTCCTTCGCCCTGGACGCACACTATCAGCCATACCAAGCCGCGATTTATGTAAATACTGACGTTTTCCTGGATGAACTTGTACGCCCAGCCGAGAATCCAAATCGTCAGAATGGTCGGTAATAATACGGCCAGTCCACGCAAAAAGTAGCTTTTCAAGCGTTTGGTAACGCCCATATTCTCGACAACAACCCTTCGCCCTTGACAAGTTGACGACTCTGCTTACGTTAGGTTAATCCGCGGATCGCTTACAGTCAACAAAAAAGTCCTTGGGCAAATGTGCACCCGTAAAATGTATGACTGCACCCGGCAAAGAAGCGAGCACCCAAATAAAACGCTGACATAGTGCCAATGCCAGTGCCTGCTCCACACCGACACCGGCAAAGCGAGTGAACAGCTCTCTAATCCCCCCTTCCAGAAGACCGATGCCCGCTATACTGATAGGCAATGTGCCAACAACCCAGGCTATCGGAAAAAACACAAAGTAGTACCTCGCGCCAGCGGAAATTTTCAAGTTCAATCCGAGCAGCCAAAAAGCAGTAATTACCAAGGTTTGCAAAAAGATCGTCAGCGACAAAGCCGCCAAAATCGTCAAGGGCATGTGGCAGTAAACAATCATCGCATCTTTCGATCCCTTGAGCAACTCGCTGCCACGCACGTACACGTAGCGCCAAGTCTTTGCCAACATTACCCTGCCGGACCTGGTCAGCAGCAGCAAACACAGAAAGACGATTGTGCACGCAAGCAGCCACACCCCGCCACGGGCAAGAAATTCGAGACCTGTCCTGAGCAAGGTCGAAGGATTCGAGATTCGGGATTCGAGATTCCGCGCCGCCGGCCCCGGCTGCTGACCTCGCAAAAAAACTAAGTAGCAAAAGACCGCGATAAGTGTCATTGCCGAAAACCCCAAAGCCCTATCAACAAAGACGCTCAGCACCGCCTGCAGCTTCCGGTCGGTGTGCTTGGCAACGTACCAGGCCCGAAGCAGGTCGCCGCCAATAGAACTGGGCATAATATTATTGTAGAAAAGTCCCAAGAAATACAGTTTGACCGCCATCCAAAGCCCTATGAAAACCGATTGGCCACGCAGCAAGAGCCACCAGCGAAGCCCTATTAGTGCGTGCCCGGCGATATATATTGCCAGGCTCAGGCCAAAATACCATGGATTCAATCCGGCAAAAACCCGCCCCAATTGGCCCCAATCCTGGCCTCGAAAGACCCAGACTACGGCAACCACAGCTACCACAGTCCGAAAGGCCAGCCAGATATGCCCTGCCTTCTTGGACTTTGGGGCGTTCGGCAACATCTGCTCCCTTGAAAAAAACTTGTTGTGGCAGATAGTAACGGGTAAAACTGCTTCCGGCAAGACAATACCGTTCGAAAAGTTAGGAGACCCAACAGGTGGCCGCAAAACAGAGTATCGAAGAAGGTTTGGAATTTGCTCCAAGATTTGACGACAAAGGTCTGATGCCGGCTGTAGCCCAGGACGCACAGACTGGCCAGATCCTGATGGTTGCGTATATGAATCGAGCGGCACTCGATTTGACGATTCAAACCGGCTATGCTACGTACTTCAGCAGGTCGCGACAGCAGCTCTGGAAAAAAGGCCAGGAAAGTGGCCACTTCCAAAAGGTCGAGCAAATACTGGTCGACTGCGACCAGGACTGCCTCGTGCTCAAAGTGCAGGTCGACGCCGGGCAATGCCACGTAGGCTACCAGTCTTGCTTCTACCGGGCACTGAAGAAGGGCGGCAGCAAAGACCTGCAACTTGTCGCAGAAAAGGTCTACGATCCAAAACAAGCTTACAAAAAGCAGAACCGAACACCGTAGTCTCAGCATCGCATCTGAGTTGTAGGGTATGCTTAGCATACCATTTTGCTAAGGCGATCTGGCAAAGTCGGCAAAAACCCCTCTGGCGTATTGGCTGCTTTGATGCAAGGCTGCGACTGGCCCTACGGTTTTGGACGAGCCGGCTTCGACAGCCTGCTCCAGAACAATATGCGGTCGAACGCCGATATCCAGGAGATATTTTGCCAGAGCCGGATAATCAATATCACCGTCGCCGAACGTCTCGGTCCAGATGTTGTCTTTGGATTGGCGAAGGTGCAGTTCGGTGATTCGTGAGCCGTATAGCTCCAATACATCAAACAATGCGACAGCCGAGTTGCCCGCGCCGCGATAAATCCAATGGGCATCCAGGCACAATGTCACGCAAGCCGGGTCGGTGCCCACCATCATGTGATGAAACTCGCGTGCGGCGTTTCGCAGCTCAATGTCGTGGTTGTGATAGGACAAGGTAAGACCTATCGCTCTTAACTTTCTGCCAAGCGCTTCCAGGGCCTCTGCCTGAATTTTTAGCTGGGCATCGTTTTTGTTCTCCGGCCCACCCCAGCGGATGGGACTTGGATTGGTGACGATGATTTGCGTGCCCAGAACTGCCTTGGCCTTTTCAGCGATAGCGAACACCTCTTCGATGCTTTTGCCGGCTTGGTCCCGCTCGTGGAGCGTACTATTGACGTACAGCGAGCGCATTTGCAGGCTGTGTTTTCTAAGTAGCGGCGCGAGCTTGTCGATATATTGCGGGGCGTTGATAATCGGCTCAAAGCCGTCTACCCCGCTGGCCGCCACCTCCGCGAGGCCCGCGTCCAGGTCCTTATTGAAGTCGCGTCCGTCACGCTGATAGAACACGGTCCAGGGATACACGTTGCAGGCTAAGTGCAGCTTGGCGGGCTTTTTTCTTTCAGCCGGCCTGCTTGATTGAGCGCCCATCAAAACACTTCCGCCCCCAACAGCCAAATCTTTCATAAACTTTCGGCGAGAAATATTCTTTTCGGACATAATCAGGAACTCCTTACAAAAACTTACTTATGAGTTCTGCAAAATTGCAGGTTAGGCATATATTATTTAAGGAAATCCGTTTTTGATTTTCTTAAATAATCGATCAACTATTTGTCAGAGAACAGCTTGCTGTCTGCCAAGGAAAAAACAAAAACCGTTTTTTCCTGTCAAAGTATGCCTAACCTGCAATTTTGCAGAAGCCTTAAACTTACTTACCAGGACTGGTTCTCTGGAAGAATTCGAGCCAGCCTAACGTCAGAGCGTCCGCGATTTCGCTGGAGGCTCTGCACTCCTGGGGCGTTTTGCCCCAATAGAATCCTATCCAGCCGGTGGCGTATTTTTTCGACTCTTCAATGAACCGCCCCAACTCATCCATCGAACAGGTCAGCGGAAAAATCTCCTCGATAACGACGGGCTTTCCGACGGAGAATCCTGCCAAGGTCGCCATCGCTTCCGGCAGTTTCGATTGTGCAGGATAGATGTGCGCACTGATAAAGTCCAGGTCCCGCACGATTTTCGCCGGCACAAAGCCGGACGTGAGTCCTTTGCCCTCCAAACTCCAGGGAACTAAACCGACGGTAATTAAGTGCTGGCGGTCGTGCTTACGAATTGCCGCCGATAATTTCTTGATCCACTGCACCGCGATTGCGGGGCGATCTCGTGAGCCTTGCTCAATCGCTACAAACTGAACAAAGTGCTTGCCGGCAAAGGCAGGGCCAAGCCAATCGGTTCGCTTATCGCCGGCTACGACCGGCTCATTCATAAGATCATAGCAGAAGACGGTAGGACTTTTGGCGCATTTTTCTGCAACAGCCTCCCAGAATTGAGCCTGAACGTTCCATCGCTCCTGCTCAGGCAATTTATCGTACCACGGCGGGACATCCTTCTTGTGGTAGCAGCCCAGTCCCGTGACGTCAAGATAAAGCTCCAGCCGTTCAGCTAAGCCGAGCAGACTCACGAGTCTATCCAGCGAGGCTTGATTGGGTTCGCTCGGCTCTTTCATGAATTTGCCAACTTGAAGATGGATGCGGACCACGTTTGCTCCGAGCTGTTTCATCTCGCGGAAATCTTGCTCGATAGTGTCCCATTCTCGCTCCCAGTAATCTTCCAGCAGCCGGCCATCTCGGTCGTGGTCGTAATTGAAGCCCCACGGCACAAATGTCCGGCCAGACTCCTTCAATACGAACGCCCGATTATCTTGCGAGACACTAACCCATTCCAATCCTTTGCTTTGAGATAGCAATGGAGCTAATAGTAAGAATGGAAATAGAATCATATTATTTCCTGAATAATCCTGCACCGAGCTCGCTTCCAAATGTGCCTGGAACAATGTGCAGGTAGCAGCTCGCTGTTCTATCCTTCACCAGGGCAACTTCTCCATTTTTGGCAACGTTGCTTTCTTGGTAGGTTACTTCGGGCCCGGTCTGGCCGGTCGGGCCGCTCTCGATGCCGTAGCCGGAATAGAATTTATTGCCCGCTACGATACAATCCTCCACTCGATACCTCTGCCTGTCACCTGGTTTTCGCATCCAGAAATACTCGCTGCCACTGACAATATTGTGGTGAAATTCGAAATCTTCTGCAGTCTGGCAAGTCCAGACGCCTGAGATACGAGCCCCATCCACAATGCAATATGTCATCGCACATCTTTTGCCCGGAACACCTTGCAGCCCCTCCCAGAAAACGACGCAGGCATTGCAGTTGTAGAAAATGCTGTGATCCACCACGAGCCTATCGCCGCCGGCTATGACCGGACAGTAGATGTCCAAGCCGTCTCTATCGCCCGAGAACATGCACTGAGTGACAATCAGGTCGTTTAGGTTCTCGCCTACGCGGTCGATACAGCAGTGCCAGTTACGCTGCAAGGGATTACCAAGAAATTTTAGCCCTTGTATTGTGATGTGGCTGAGCTTTATTTTTAGCCCGTACGTCTCTGTTTGCTGATCGATATTCTCCGGTTTTCGCGGGTCCTCGGTAGACAAAATTACCGGCATCAGGGCTGGTTTCCATGCCGGCTCATCAGGCAGGACGGCCGCCCGAATGACCAGCCTGTCTTTCTCAGTATATGGCCGCTTAGTCTCGAACGCTACGCATTTGTTAAAGTTATATATCCCAGGGGCTATCACGATTGTGGTTGGGCCTGGTTGTACGCTGCTATTAACTATTGCTGCGGTCTGGCCTATCGTTTGCAGCGGTTTTTCTTCTGTGCCGGGATTCTTGTCACTACCGTTTCTGTTATCTACATACAATGTCTGGGCAATCGCATTTGAAGCCGACACAATAAAAACCAAGCCTACGAAGGAAAACCGACATGCAATTCTTTCAGTTTTCATACTATTTTTTGTATTCCCGACAAATTAAAGTGCGTTTCTTATCATATCCAATCGTACTTTGGCATGCGCCTCTGTGGCAAAGAACTTCTTGAGCTTTTCGCACGCATAGTCACTGCAATACGCACAATTCTCAATCGGCTTGCCTCTTGCACATTTTCTTATTTCGCACTTGCGACAGCCTGAAAAAAGTCTTCCGGCTTCCATCAGACATCCATCGCAATCGGTGACGTCTTCCCCCCGCATTTTCTCTTTGTATAGTTCGTTTATTTTCTGTGCAATCTCAACCCTCATTTGGCGTTTGTTCTTTGTGTCCTGCTCTCCGGTTGCCAAATAAATAGGACACTTGTGACATGTCAAACCACAATAAGCGAGCATCTCATTCATTTTCGTCTGTTGATCTTCAGACCGTAGGGTATGCTCGGCATACCATTTCTTCTTCGCCCACTTAAAGCGAACGTCTTATCCCATCCAACCGTTTCTTTGTCTCGGGACCCATCTGGAATATCTTTTCGAGTTCTTCGCACGCGTACTGGTCACAGTGTGCGCAATTCTCGACGGCCTTTGCTTTTCCACACTTTCTTACCTGGCATACCCGGCAGTGCATGAAAAGCGGCTCGGCGTCCGACAGACAACCACTGCAATTAATATCCTCCGGCTTAAGGTCCACCTTATATGCCTTGCGCCAGAGTTCGGCCACCTCCGCTCGCTTGGCGTCGTCATTATTCTTAGTTGCAATGAATGCAGGGCATTCATTGCACAACAAACCGCAAAAACTTACCATTTCATCCATTTTGTACCTCCTTTCTATGATAAATCTATCTCAAAATAAGAGTTTTGCAAAAGTTCATCAAAAGGCAGACTCAAGTGGAGTCTTATTGTCTTATCCAGCGATGCAGCAAGCCAACGCTTGACGGGTGCCACTTCTCCTAAAGATGCCAGGATGTGACGGTCTATATTCTTGATTGTCTTTTTGCCCTTCCAGAAGGCTCTAAGTGTATTCGAAATAATCTTCGGCCTGTCGCAAAGGGGGCTTAGCTTGATATTTCGCGCGCAGCACGCAAAGGGCTTATCAGGGTGGAGGTCTCCGCCGATTGCCTTGAGGATAATGACAAGCCCTTCGACGAAGTCCCAGTGACATGGCATCAGCAGGTCTATCGCCATAGCCAGAGATACTTTTGATTTTCGGCTATCTACTGTATCATGTATGATAGTTTTTCTCGTTTGCTGGAGGAAGGCCGAGTCGTCTTTGTAATATTCTCCCGCCGGATTTGCGCCTGGCTGGCCATCATCTGCCAGTCTCAGTGCCATCGTATGATAAGGCCGGTTCGGATCCAAAGCCTGGCTGACCTTATCGATTATTCTCTCCACCTGCCATATCTTCAGGGGCGTTGGCTTTCCGATGAAGCCGACCAGCTCATCGGCTGGGAAGCCGGCCACATCCAGATTCATGCCTTTAATAGCTGGATTTTTGCACCAGCGCGAAAGTGTCCGGCGGGAATTCTGCAATTCCTTTTTGCGTTTTGGCGGCCGCGCCTTAGACTCCCTTGGGCAGCGCCCGGCACCGATGGCTTTGATAATACGCTCGGCTTCTTTATCCGCCTCGTGATAGCATGCCTCGAAGCGTGTGATAAGCTGCCTTATGGCGACCGTCTGGTTGTCCAACGGGCTAATAGAATCCTCCAAGGCGTCGATGGCCCGAAGCTCCCTGTCATCAAGAACCTTCTTATCGCCAAGTGCACAACAATTCTGCCACCAGGGTCTCAGACTCTTGCTCATCTGCGGCGATGCCCTTTTTTACCCAACGGCTTGTGCTACTCACTGCTCCAGCAGTTTTCGATACACCGCCTCGATTGTATCAATCATAGTCTCCGGTGCGAATTTCTCTTTTACAAATTTTCTGCCTGCCTGGCCAAGCTTTTTTCGCAAATTCTTGTCTTCCGTCAATTCTGCGCAGGCCTGCGTTAATTGCTCGACATTCTTTGGTTCAATGAGTCGTCCCGTATTTTCATTTACCACTTCACGTGCGCCGTCCACATCGAACGAAATAGCCGGCTTGCCGCAGAGCATCGCCTGCGGCAGAGTCCTTGCAAGGCCTTCCCTCAGCGAGCAGTGCACCAGGATATCCGATGATTGTATGGCAAGTGGAATTTCGCCTGGCGGCAAAAGGCCCGTGAACTTGATTTTGCCAGCAAGTCCCAATTGTTGAACCTGCGCCTTGTAGCAATCGGATAGATTGCCGTCGCCTACGAACAGCCACACGGCTTTTTCAAACTGCGGCGCGAGCCGGCAGGCAGATTCAATAATATAATCGTGTCCCTTGAGCATAAAGAGTCGGGCGATGGTGATAAGCACAACGGCATCTTCCCGGATTCCATATTTTCGCCGGAACTCGTTTATACGCTCTCTGGGGACAGGATTCAGAAATTGCTCTTCTTCGATGGCCGAATAGGCCGTGATATAAGGTTTATCTACGCCGATGCCGGCAGCTTTTTGTTGCCTGGTCATCGCATCAGCGACGCTGATAAAAGAATCCGTTCGCCTGGCAGCGGATTTTTCAAGGGCGATGTAAAATTTGTTCAGCCACCTGCTTTGATATGGATGAAACGCCAGACCATGTATTGTATGGACTATTGCCGGCCGGTTTTCTGCCCATTCTCCCCTCAGACGGTGGCCGGCAAATCGTCCGAGTATGCCTGCCTTAGCGGAGTGTGTGTGGACGATGTCGGGCTGAATCCGCCGCAGGTGCTTTTTGATTTGGTGGTAGCTGATCAAGTCCTTGACCGGATCAATTGCCCGCCTGAGCTTATTGATAACTATGACTTTGTATTTTTGATTCTTGGTCTGATTAAAAAGCTCACCTTCGGGGCCTATGGCTGGCCCGGTAATCAGCGTGACATCGTGCCCGCGTTCCGCCAGAAGCCTGCAGGTGATGAGCGTATTTTCCTGCGCCCCGCCGAGAATCAATCTGGTTATAATGTGGACAATTCGCATGAGAAGAATACAGAATACAGGAGACAGAATACAGAATCCACAAATCTCGAATTCTGTTTTGCTGTTTCAGAGTTCCGTCAGCGTTCTGGACCTTATAGCTTCCGAATACCCGGCTAATAGTCTGCCGACCTCATCAAGCTGAGCTGACAGCCCTTCAGTATTGGCATAGCCCAGATCTTTTGTGAGGATTAGGTAATAACCGCATTCTTCCAGTGACCCCTGGGCGATATTCATAAATCGAACCTTATCTGCGCTGCTCCTTTTCTTGAACCCTTCAGCGATATTAGCCGGGATCGAAGTCGCGGCACGTCTAAGTTGGGAGGCCAAGCCGTATATTTCGGTCTTGGGAAACCCTGCGCTTAGCCGGTAGATAGATAAAACAAAGGCGTGCGCCTTTTTCCAGACCGTCAAATCAGTGAATCTCTTAGCCGGTTCTTTGGCCATATGCTTTTCCTTCATAGGTAAACAAACATTCATTCAAAGAACACGATGTCGAATTGCAAAATATCACAAGGCAAATCCATAAGGAAGCCTTTGTTCTTTTCGCAACTGAGCAATGTTGATTAGGTGATTTGTATCAAGGTAGATTCTCGGAGGTCTTTGAATGATTTTTTATTCTCCCTTTACCGACATGCTACTTGAGTCTTCTGTCTCCTGTCTCCTTCTTTAGTATTCAATTCGCATCAAGCAAAGTCCCGCAGCGGGGGCGAGCGGCCCGGCTGCAGTTCGATCCCGTACCTGGAGAATTTCAAGCACTTTTTCCGGCTTCCATCGGCCCCTTGCGACTTCAACCAGTGTGCCTACGATATTTCGCACCATATTATACAAGAAGCTGTCACCTTCCACATCAACATAGGTCCAATAGTTTTCGCCGGTGACATCACAACGAAAGATCGTTCGCACCGTGTTCTCCCGCTTGTCCGCCCCAGATGCGAAGGATTTGAAGTCCTTAGTGCCAAGCAGCATCTTCGCAGCAGCGTCCATAGCAGCAATGTCGAGATTCTCAGGGATGTGCCAGCAGTGGCTTATCTGCAATACCGGCGGCACCCGGCCGTTGAAGATTGTGTATCGGTACAGTTTGCGTTTGACAGCCCCAATTACATCGAATCCTATTGGAACCTCAACTACTTCACAGACCGTTATATCGACAGGAAG
>Ga0315280_10012522_pt1 | contig 10242 bp, 9 predicted proteins | sample YL17G06_40_MG_FD_203697 | JGI IMG/M metagenome (GOLD analysis project Ga0315280, IMG submission 203697) | Sediment microbial communities from Yellowstone Lake, YNP, Wyoming, USA - YL17G06_40 | ecosystem: Environmental > Aquatic > Freshwater > Lake > Sediment | place: USA: Wyoming | collected...
GAGGCTCGCGTGGGTGATTGCGCAGCCACCCGGAACAAGAATCATGCCGCTGTTGACGGCGAAGATATGAATCCGGTGAGACCGGTGCTACCTGGGTTGGCGCAGCGCTTTCAGATATGAAGTCGAGAGCATTTTCTAATCCAAGGATGAGCCTGAAATAGCTCGACGGGGCGTCGTCGTGGTTTGGGGAACCTGCCTCCGTTTGTTGTTGAGATGTTGAAGAAATCCGTCATCAGCCGGTCCTCTTTTCTTTTTGGAAACTTTTTTTCTGTGGATAGCTGTGGACGACGGTGGATAGAGCGAGTAAGTCTGCTGAGCCCCACAGCCTTTAAGCGCCCGCGCGCCCGCAGGGCGCGCGGAACCGTCCCGCGCCGCTAGGCGCGGGGCGGCAGAGGCCACTCTCGCCGCAGAAAGCGGTTCTTCCGCCCCTGCCCGCAGGGCAGGGGCGGTTGCGGGCGAGCATAGCTCGCCCGCCCGCTTTCCAGCAAGCAGCTTCCTAAATAGCCTGGCCTTGGCCTCCTGCATCATCTGAGCACACTCATTGTCCGTCTTGCGCCTCGCCACCTTGTCCAATATCTCCAACGTCACGCCCTCGCGAAGATACAAGGCGGCGTCCTTGAGCGACTTGAGCCGTTCATACGGCGTCTGGTAGGTCTCATACTTCTTGCTCCGCTTGCCTTTCTCATCCACCGTCACCGTCGCAAAACCGCAGGGCCGGTGGAAATTCAGATACACGTTGAAATGCTCGCGATAAAACTCGTTGATCAACGGCGCGTGCCGCTGCTCTATGTGCCAGTACCCCATGTGCTTCCTGAGCACGCTCCCGTTTTTGCCTTCCACGAGGGCGTTGTCGTTCGTCCGCCCGGACCGTGACTTGGTCTGCTCGATGAGAAGCTTGTTTAGAAGCTTGGCCACCACCCCGTTGATAAACTCGCCTCCGTTGTCGGAATGAAACCCCAAAATCACGAATGGGAACATCCCCAGCGCTTCCGCTAGGACCGGCTTCAGATACTGCTCGGAAATGTTCTCCACGCAAACCACAATCTCCCACTGGAGAACCGAATCCACCAGGTTGATGTGATAAACCCCCTTCACCCCATTCAAATCCCCTTGATGCACGGTGTCGACCCGGATATAGCCGGGCTTGCCCAGCGCATCCGGCCTGCGCCTGATCCCGATACTCACCTGAACGGATTTCGTCCTCGCGAAGGTCTGAGCTCTCAGCTTGTAGGTGCGGCTGGCACGCAAGTTGTATATGTGAGACGGGGAAATGTCCTTTAACCGCTCGAATCTCTTGTCCCCATAGACGCCATACTGCCTCTCGAAAATCCTGCTCGTCGCCGGGCCGGAAAGGCGCCCGTGCGCGTTGTCGGTCAGGGCCAGCAACTCTTTGTCGAAAATCGTGTATGTCACCTTGAAACAGTTGCGCCTTCCGATCCCGGCCTTAATCGAGCCGTATTTGAGCTTCTTGGACACAAGGCGCGTCAGCTGGGCACGGGAGAGGCCGGTCATGTGCAGGACGTAGGCTTTGACCACGCCTTTCTCCTTCTTGCCCAAGTAAAAATAATCGAACCGGTTTAGGACCGCTTCCATCCAGGTGTATTGCTCATCCCGCGAGAGCCCCTTGAGCTCCAGGCCCCGTGAAGATTTGAGAATCCGCCGAATCTGGTCCAGCGTCTTTATTTGCGAGTCGTCCATGCTGATCGTCATGGCTCCAGCTTAACACGGCTCGCCGCCAATGTTTCAGTAAGCCCATTTCAGGCTCATCTGCGTTGGAAACACGATATTTTTCAGGCTCATCTTGCGTTGGACAAGACTGTCGTTGGATTCCTCCTCTGGAAAAATGGTATTATAAGGCGAGAATCGAAGCGATCAGCTGGTTTTGATGGCGTACTCCAAAAGAGAAGCACCAAACTGCGATTGGTGCCCGTTCCGGAAGAACTGCCTCTACGAGCTCCTCGGCACCAAGGAATCCAAGAAGGCTTGGCGCGAGATGCGCGTGGCCAATCCTTTCCAGGCCGGGGAGATAGTCTTCCACGAGGGCACCAAGCCCCTGGGCGTCTACGTGGTCTGCACCGGCAAGGTCAAGGTCTACAAGTCCAGCCGCACCGGCCAGCAGCTCATCACGCGCATGGAGCACCCCGGGGACCTGCTCGGCCACATCACCCTGCTGGCCCGCGACGGGGCCTACATGGCCAACGCCGAGGCCATGGAGCCCTCCATCGTCTCCTTGGTGGACGAGCAGTCCTTCACGCACTTCCTCATGAAGTACCCCAACGCCTCCCTGGCCCTGCTGCGGGCCCTGGCCCACGACGTGCGCATGGCGGACAACAAGGCGCGCGACGTCGCCTTCAAGCCCGCGCGCGGCAGGCTCGCGGACGTCCTGCTGCGCATGAAGAAGCCGGGGAAGACGCACGCGGTCGTGGCCGGGGTCAAGCGCCGGGACCTGGCCGAGATGGCGGGGCTCTCGATAGAGACCACGGTGCGGCTCCTCAAGGATTTCGCTGAGCGCGGCCTGCTCCAGAAAAAGGGAAAGGACCTCGTGCTCATCAACGAGGACCAGCTGCGCAGCCTGGCCTGACTCGCCGGCCGGGGAAATCGCCGGCGCATAAGACGCCTTCCCTCACCCGGGATCGCGCCTGCTCTTCTTGCAGCGGGGCAGGAACAAAGGCACGCGGTCCCTGTATTTTTCGTACTCCCGGCCGAACCGCTCGCGCAGCTCCCTCTCCTCCCACTTGGCGATGAGCAGGAAATGCGCGAGGAAGAGAATCGTCAGGAAGAGGAGCGGGGTCAGGCGCGTCACGAAGAACCACCCCAGAAAGAGGAGGGTGGCGGAAAGGTAGAGAGGATTCCTCGTATGGGCGTAGACGCCCTCGGTGACGAGCTTGCTCTCGGACTGGGGCAGGAACAACTCCTTGCCGAAGGCCCTTTTTAAGCCCAGCGCTTGGAACGCCCGGATCATCAGCCCCGCGCCCAGGACCAGCAAAGGCAGGCCCAGCCCGAATTCGAGAAGCCAAGGCATGGGCACCTGCCAGGGCAGTCCGAACCCCCTGGTCAGGACCAGGGAAAGGGAGATGTAGATCGCCGAGAACAAGACGATGAACATCCAAAACGGCGGCATGGCCCGCATCCCGGCCGCCCTGCCCAACGGCAAGCCCGCTAAGCCGCGGCCTTCGCGGCCCGCGCCTTCGGCCCGGCCGGCAGGTTGTCCTTGACGACCTTGGCCAGCCTCTTGATGCCCTCGGCGATCTGCTCCTCCGTGGGGTAGGAGAAGTTGAGGCGCATGGTGTTCTGCCCGCCGCCGTCGCAGTGGAAGGCCGAGCCGACTACGTAGGCCACGTTCTCCTTGATGGCCTCGGAAAAGAGCTCGTCCGCGTTCATGGGCTCGGGCAGGCGCAGCCAGAGGAACAGGCCGCCTTGCGGCTTGGTCCAGGAGATACCCTTCTCGCAAGGCATGTGGCGCTCCAGGGCCTGGAGCATGGCGTCCCGCTTGCTCTGGTAAAGGGCCGTGACGCGGCCGACGTGCTCCCGGATGAGCCCGGCCTTGAGGAACTCCGCGGCCAGGAGCTGGTTCAAGGACGAGGTGCACAGGTCCAGGGACTGCTTGAGTATGGCCATCTTCTGGATGATGTCCTCGTGGGCCAGGATGAAGCCCAGGCGCAGGCCCGGGGCCAGGGTCTTGGAGAAGGTGAAGAGGGATATCACGTTGCGGGTGGCGTCGATCTTGTAGAGCATCTCCGGCGCCGAGCCCTCGAAGCGGATCTGCCGGTAGGGGGAATCCTCCACCAGGAGCACGTCGTACTGCTCGGAGAGCTTCACCATCGCCCGGCGGCGCTCCTGGGTCAGGGTCACGCCGCTGGGATTCTGGAAGTCGGGCACTATGTAGACGAACTTGTAGTGCTCTTCCTCGCTGCGCAGCTTCTTGAGCTTGTCCTCCAGGTCCGCGATGATGACGCCGTCGTCGTCCGTCTTGATCCCGAGGAGCTTGGCGCCGTAGGAGTTAAAGACCTGCAGCCCCCCGATGTAGCTGGGCAGCTCCACCAGGATCGGGTCCGAAGGGTCGATGAAGGTCCGGCCCACCAGGTCCAGCGCCTGCTGCGAGGCCGTGGTGACCAATATGTTGTTCGGGGCGGCGTTGATCCCCTCCTCCTCGCGCAGAAGCTTGACGATCTGGGCCTTGAGCTCGGGCATGCCCTCGGTCGGCCCGTATTGCAGGGCGGCCTTGGCGTTCTCCTTGATGACGCGCCGGGCGATCTCGGCCATCGCCTCGGAGGGGAAGGTCTGGGGGGCGGGCAGCCCGCCGGCGAAGGAAATGACCTCGGGCTTGTTGGTGAGCTTGAGCAGCTCCCGGATGACGGAAGCCTTGGTGCGGCGGTTGACCGTGGCCAGGTTCTTGACGAGATCGATCATCGCTTGTCTCCTTGATGGAAATTGGGGCTTAGCCACGATATTATACATCCGTTTGACGGTTTGCAAGCAGGATTGCCTTCGGCTAAAGTTGACCGCGGTCAATGACCGGCCTCAATGAGCCGAATCAAATCCGGCCTTTGACGGGCCTCATAGGGGGGATTGCGCGGCGCGGGGTACAATGTCTGCGTTGCAGCAAGGAGAACCAAGATGATCGAACTGATCCTGATGTTAAGCCTGAGCCCGATGAACCCCATTTCCCATGAGACGGCCCAGTTCAAGCCCTGCGTGTGGCCCAACACCTGCTCGTCTCGCGCCGTTGAAGTCGCCCAGTTCAAGCCCTGCGTGTGGCCCAACACCTGCTCGTCTCGCGCCGTTGAAGTCGCCCAGTTCAAGCCCTGCGTGTGGCCCAACAAGTGCGCGGAGAAGGCCGTCGAGGTCGCCCAGTTCAAACCCTGCGTGTGGCCCAACAAGTGCGCGGAAAAGACCGTGGCGTCCGGCCCCTTCCAGCCCTGCGTTTGGCCGCATAAGTGCGCTTGAGCCGATAACCTGACCATAACCAGAAGGCCCCGGATAACCCCGGGGCCTTTTCCTTTTCTACGAACGCCAAGCGGAGTAAAAAACGGCTAAAATATACCCGCTGTGAACTTATTCTCCCCAGCCCCCGCAACCAAGGCGTAGACCGATGACCTGGACCGTCGTCCTGCTCGTCGCCCTGGCTCTGATATTCGACTTCATCAACGGCTTCCACGACTCGGCCAACTCCATCGCGACCGTGGTCTCGACGCGCGTGCTCTCGCCCCGGGCCGCGGTCATGTGGGCGGCGTTCTTCAACTTCATCGCCTTCCTCGTCTTCCCGCTGCACATCGCCAACACGATAGGGAAAGGCATCATCGACCCGTCCATCGTGGACCATCGCATCATCGCGGCGACCCTGCTGGCGGCCTGCCTCTGGGACCTCCTGACCTGGTACTGGGGCCTGCCCACGAGCTCCTCCCACGCACTCATCGGCGGGTTCATCGGCTCGGCCCTGGTCAAGGTGGGGGCCGCGGCCCTCATCTGGAGCGGCATCATCCGGACCGTGGTCTTCATGGTCCTGGCGCCGGTACTGGGCCTGGTCCTGGGCCTGGGCCTGGGCACCGCGGTGGCCTGGATTTTCCGCCGGGCCACCCCGCATAGGGTCCACTCCCTGTTCCGCAGGGCGCAGTACTTCTCCGCATCCCTATACAGCCTGGGCCACGGCGGCAACGACGCCCAGAAGACCATGGGCATCATAGCCCTCCTGCTTTATTCTTCCGGCCTCCTGGGCCCGACATTCCATGTCCCCGCCTGGGTGGTCCTTTCCTGCTATTTCGCCATGGGCCTGGGGACCCTCTGCGGCGGCTGGAGGATCGTCAAGACCATGGGCCAGAAGGTGTCCAAGCTGCGGCCGGTGGACGGGTTCTGCGCCGAGACCGGCGGGGCCTTGACCCTCTACCTGGCCTCGGCCCTGGGCGCGCCGGTGAGCACCACGCACACCATCACCGGAGCCATCATGGGCGTGGGCTCCTTGAAGCGGCTCAGCGCGGTGCGCTGGGGGGTGGGCGGCGACATCGCCGCGGCCTGGGTCCTGACCATCCCGGCCTGCGCCCTTGTCGCGAGCGTGTCCTATTGGCTGATGACGTTGTGGGGCGGGTAGCGAAAAGCCCGCCGCCGGCGGCACTTGGCGGCCCTGCCTTGGAAAAGGCATGATAGAAACCATGAACCGAACCGCATTTGCCGCCGCGCTGGCCGCGCTTTTTGCCGCAGCGCCGTGCCGCGCGCAGGAGAATGCGGTTGCGGCGCAAGCCGCGCGCGACAACGCCGGCAGCGCTCTCCTGCATGAGGCCGGCTGCGCAATAGCCGCGATCGACGTGCAAGCGACCAAGCCCGGCGAGAGCGCCATAGTCAACGGGCAAGAAGTCGGTATCCGCTCCGTGGTGAACGGAGCGAAAGTAATCCAGATAACCGCGCGCACTGTGGTGTTTGAGTGCGAGCGGCCGCGCCGGAAATTCGCAGTGTATGGCCCGCCCTCCGACTTGTACCATGAGGAGGACGACAGCCGCAAGCCGGTTCCCGCGAAGGTGGAAAAGCAGCTGGCGGCCGCGAAAGTGGTTGAGGAATGCGACTTGACCAGTCACGAACGGATATGGCCTTCCCACGCGGACGCGTCCGTATGCCACAATCCGGGCGGCGGAGTCTTTCCCGCCACCGGAGAAAATTCGGCCGACTGGTTCTATTATGCCGGGTGCGGCGGCTGGAAGGAATTTGTCGTCACGCCCGGCAAGCAGATAAAAATTCAGGCGCGCAGCGACAACTGCCTGGGATGCGCTCTCTGGAACATAGACTACAACATCGAGGATAACTGCGACCCGGATTGCCGCCCCGTTGCGCATATAACCGGCCCCCACCCGCCTGGGCCGGGACACTCCGTCTGCTACACCCCCATCGGCGGCAAGATAAGGATAAGAGCCAACGGCGGCTTTTACGTGCAGCTGTTTAAAGAGAAGGCGGGGGTCGACTGGGTGACGATTCCGGGCGGGAGCTTCATGATGGGCGCGGACGACGTCGGTTCATATGCGCAGCCCCGGCACCAAGTGAAGGTCAAGACGTTCCAGATGGCCAAGACGCTGGTGACGAACAAGCAGTACCAGGGTTGCGTGGAGTCAGGCGCCTGTACGCCGCCCGGCGATTATTGCGGCGACCGGCTCCCAGGCGACGACGCGCCTGTGGTGTGCGTGAACTGGGAGCAGGCGCAGGCGTTCGCCAAATGGGCCGGCGGCAGGCTGCCCACCGAGGCGGAGTGGGAATACGCGGCGCTCAGCGGGGGCAAGAATCAGAAGTATCCTTGGGGCGACGATGAGCCGAACTGCGAGCTGGCGGTCCTTGATTCCGGCTGCGGCAGAAGCTCAACCTGGCCGGTTTGCGCAAAGCCCAAGGGCAACACTCAGCAGGGGCTTTGCGACATGGCCGGCGATGTGTGGGAGTGGCTTCAGGATTGGTATCACGGTTCGTACCAGGGCGCGCCGAGAGACGGCCGCGCCTGGGAGTCGCCGAGAGGCTCGTTCCGGGTTGTCCGCGGCGGTTCCTGGTACTTCGACCACGCCAGCCGCCTCCGGGTCGCCAACCGCAACTACGCAGACCCGGCCAACAGCTACGGCAGCGACGGCGTCATCTTAGGGTTCCGCCTGGCGCGGTCAATCCGTTGACCCTGGGATGCTGGGCTGACAGCCTAACGCCGCAAGGGCACCACAGAGGGCGCCGGCCACCCCGACAGAACCGACGCCCCCCTGCTATGGGGACGCCGGAGTCTTAGAAGAAGGGCCCGGCTGTCCCGGCTTTACCTGATGTTTCTTTCTCCAGTTTCCGGGGTATTCGAACGGGGGTGTCGGGACGCTCCTTGCGGCTTCCAGTATTTGTTTCGCCAGATCGGGAAAGGCGGTCTCATCGCCGTATCTGGTCACTGTTTCATAAGCCAGACCCGCTTTGATCAAGAGGATGGATAAGAGCTTCCCGTCCACGAAAACATGGGCGAGAGTCCTGTCGTATACATCCTTCCAGCTAGGTATGTATTCCACCCTCTTGGCTTGCAATATCAGCTTTTTTGTTAATGCGGCAGCTTCCCTTCCGTACGGCTGATCATAAAAAATGCCGTCTTTCACATGAATGATTTCGGGGGTATCCATTCCGAGAATTCTCAGCTCTATTCCCTTATAGCTGATAGTATCCCCATCATCAAATTGAATCGCCGACTTATCCATTTGTATGCGCCCGAACCCTTGCGGAGGGGCATCATGAATATCATAAATACAGGATGGGCTGAAAAGGATGATTTCAAGCCTTTCTCGATATTCCTTCACATAGCCCCTCATTCTTATTGTCTTGTTAAGGTAAAGCTTGTCAGGGGTGTCGGGAAACTGGGAGAGATCCGACTCAAAGATGACTCCGGTTATACACGTTTCGCAGTCCTTGCGAAAATTGAGAAACCATACTTTTTGGCCTTGTGCGACTTGCACGACCGTGCCCTCGACTGTAATCAGCTTGCCGACGTGCTCCTTCGCAACGTCCTTCCAACTGAGAATCTGATTCCCGGCCTCCTGCTGGCCGGCAGTATTCTTGTCCGAATTTATTGGAGCCGGAACCGTGACCGCCGCGCCAGCCGGAACGTCGGGAGCGTTGTGGGAGGATTTTTTAAAATTCGTCACGACCCCCTTTATGTCCTTCCCGTTCAAGTCCGAATTGTCCGACAGAGCGTCGCGCAAGGCCTGCTGCTCCGCGGGCGATACGGGCAAACCGGCTTGACGGGCCTGAAGCTTGTAATAAGCCAGCGTGCCGGCAAAGACTGCGACGGCAATCACCATGTGGCTGACAATTTTTTTCATCGGGGTCAAGCTCCATAACCGGCTTGGTGTCGGGTGTTTCTAAGTATAACACCTTATTTTTTGTTGTCAAGGCTCAGATCATCTCGCCTCATATCTGCGGTTGACCTGCTTATAGACTGCCGCGAGGGCTCCTGCCCACGCCTGAAAGAGGAACTCGGGCAGGTTTTGCGCGGCGTCAGGTCGCGAACAAGCGGTCGCCGGCGTCGCCCAGGCCGGGCACGATGAAGCCGGACCGGTTGAGGATGGGGTCCACTCCGGCCAGGTAGATGGGTACGTCCGGGTGCTCTCTTTGCACCCGCGCCACCCCGGCTTTCGCGGCGATGAGGCTCAGCAGCACGATCCGCCTGGCCTGGTCCGTCTTGAGGATGTGCAGGGCCTCGACCGCCGAGCCGCCGGTCGCGAGCATCGGGTCGCAGAGGACCACGAAGCACTCGGAGATGCTCTTGGGCAGGCGCACGTAGTAGCGCACCGGGTTCAAGGTCTCCTCGTTGCGATAGAGGCCGATGTGCCCTATGTGGGCCTGGGGCAGGAGGTGCTGCAGGCCCGGGAGCATCCCCAAACCGGCCCGCAGCACCGCCACGAAGGCCACGGGCTGGGTGGTGACCAGGGCCGGCGCGGATTTCAGCGGCGTGCGCACCGTGGTCCTGCGGGTCTTCACGCCGCGCAGGACCTCGTAGCCCAGCAGGGAGGAAACCTCGGCCATGGCGCGGCGGAATTCCTCCGGCTGGGTCTTGCGGTCGCGCAGGGTGCCGAGCTTTTCCTGGACCAGGGGGTGCTCGCAGACGACGAGTTTTGCAGCCATTTATCGCCTCCCTGCGGCTTCGCGACGCGCAGCGCCGCGATGATTACTCGCCCCCTCGACGGCGCGAGCGTCCCCCGCGGGGGGCCGCTCGGGTTCGGCGCCTGCGGCGCCGAACCTCACTTGACCACCTGCCGGATGACCGGGATGGGCCTGGGCTTGCGGGCCGAGATCTCCAGCGCGGCCAGGAAGGTCGCCGCGGCCTCCTCCATCCTGGCCGGGTCGCCGCCGTGGATGCGGGCCACGCGCTCGCCGTGGCGGACCCGATCGCCCGCCTTCTTGTCCAGGACGAAGCCGGCCCCGTAGTCGAGCGTATCAGCCATGCGGGCGCGGCCCGCGCCCAGGATGACCGCGGCCTCGCCCACCTTGCGCGCGTCGAGCCGGGCCACGTAGCCAGCCCGGGGCGCCACGATCTCGCGCACCAGGGCGGCCTTGGGCAGGATATCTGGGTCGTCGGCCACGCGCGGGTCCGCGCCCTGGGCGGCGACCATCTTCTTGAAGGATTCGAGCGCCGCGCCGGAGCGAATCAGGCCGGCGAGCTTGTCCCAGCCTTCCTGGGGGTCCTTGGCCTGGCCGCCCAGATGGACCATCCAGCCGCCCAAAGTGAGCAGGCATTCGACATAGTCCGCGGCGGCG
>Ga0315280_10012523_pt1 | contig 10242 bp, 4 predicted proteins | sample YL17G06_40_MG_FD_203697 | JGI IMG/M metagenome (GOLD analysis project Ga0315280, IMG submission 203697) | Sediment microbial communities from Yellowstone Lake, YNP, Wyoming, USA - YL17G06_40 | ecosystem: Environmental > Aquatic > Freshwater > Lake > Sediment | place: USA: Wyoming | collected...
TGTCGCCAGGAGTCGGAGTGTCCGGTGGCGGGGGGTCCGGCTGGGGATCGGGCGTCGGATCGGGCGTCGGATCGGGCGTCGGATCGGGCGTCGGATCGGGCGTCGGATCGGGCGCCGGGTCGGGCGCCGGGTCGGGCGCCGGGGCCGCCTGGGTCGCAACGTTCAGGACATACCGCCCGACCGTGTGTTCCACGCTGGCGGCCGAAAGGTAGTAAGTCTGGCCCGCCACCACGTGGAAGGTGATCCGGGCCGTGCCGTCGGAGGCGTCGTCGGCCGCCAACTGCACGCTGGCGACGTCCATCGCGCGGACCGCCCCGATGAGGTCGCCGGCGCCGTACTTGGCCATCGAGACCGTCACGTCGCCGGTGACCGTGGCGTTGCACTTGAACACGTCCACGTCCGTGCCGTAGTTGACGGCGCCAACCGCGGTCGATGCGCCCGATGCCGTCATCGCCATTGCCGCGGCGTGGGCGGCGTCGTTGCCGAAGTCGTCCGTCGGCTGGCTGGTGAACGCAAGCGCAAAGCCGCCCTCGGTGCCTTTCGTGCCGCTGACGCGGACGTAGAGCTTCTGGCCCTCGGTGACGGCCAGTCTGGCGCGGCTGTCCTTGGTGCCGGATGAGGCGTTGTCGTTGTAGGTCAGGCGGCGCTGGCCCTCGGTGTAGACCTCGACGTACGAGTCGATCGAGCTGCCCTGAGAGGCCGACATGTCGAACTGCATGTGCCCGCCGGCAGGGACGGTGAAGACGTACGTCTTGCACTGCCCGGCCGCAAGCGTGCCGGAGACTGTCTGCTGGCCGGCGGCGGCGACGGTCACTTCCGTCGCGTCGATGAAGTCCTGCCAGACCGTCGGCAGGATCTTCAGGCTGTACATGCCCCGGCTGTCGCTGGCGCCAGAGATGCTGAGGAAATACATCTGGCCGGCGGTGGCGGTGAAGTTCAGGTTCAGCGATCCGCCGGCGCCCGCCTGGGCCGTGCCCATAACGTTGCCCTCGGCGTCGCGGACCGTCAGCACGGCCGCCAGGACGCTGCCGCGGCCGTACGCGGCCACGGTGGTCTGCACCAGCCCGCTGAACTTGGCGGTGTAGGCGAAGCAGTCGACGTCGTTGCCGTACTGGATGTTGCCGTATTTCGTGGCCGAGCCGTTGGCGGCGACGTACGTCGCCGCGGCGCGGGCGGCGTCGTTGCCGACGTCGTCAATCGGCTGGCTCTCGAACGTCAGTATGTAGTCGCCCTCTGTGCCGTGAGCGGCCGAGGCGCGAACATACAGCACTTGGCCCTCACGAGCGTAAAGCCTCAGTTGGCTGTCGGCGGCGCCCAGGGCGGAGTTGTCGTTGTACGCCACCCGCTGCTGTTTCTCGTTGTAAACCTCCAGATACGAGTCGATGGCGCTGCCGTCGGCGGCGCTCATGTTGATCTGCATGTACCCTGTGGCCGGGACGGTGATCTTGTAGGTTTCCTTGCCGTTGACGCCCAGCGTGCCGCTGGCGCCCAGCGGGCCGGGGACAGCCTGGCCGTCGGCGCCGCCGTTCAATGTGCCGTCGACAGTCTTCTTGCCGGCGCCATCGACGTTCACCACCGTCGCGTCCAGGAACTCCTGCCAGACCGTCGGCAGGACGTTCAGGCTGTATATGCCCTGGCTGCCATCGGCGCCGGAAACGCCAAGGAAATACGTCTGGCCTTGGACGGCGGTGAAGTTCAGGTTCAGCGATCCGCCGGCGCCCGCCTGGGCCGTGCCCATAATGTTGCCCTCGGCGTCGCGGACCGTCAGCACGGCCGCCAGGAAGCTGCCGCGGCCGTACGCGGCGACGGCGGTCTGTACCAGCCCGCTGAACTTGGCGGTGTAGGCGAAGCAGTCGGCGTCGTTGCCGTACTGGATGTTGCCGTATTTCGTGGCCGAGCCGTTGGGGTAGGCGTACAGGGCCGCGGCGCGGGCGGCGTCGTTGCCGGCGTCGTCAGTCGGTTGGCTCTCGAACGTCAGCGTGTAGTCGCCATCGGTGCCGCGAGCGGCCCAGGCGCGAACGTAGTAAGTCTGGCCCGCCGTGACGTAGATCCGCACGCGGCTGTCGGTCGAGGAGGTGCTGACGTTGTCGCTGTACGCCACCCGCGCCTGCGAACTGCTGTAGACCTCGAGGTACGAGTCGAGCATGCTTCCGTCGGCGGCCCGCATGTTGATCTCGAAATACCCGCTGGCCGGGACGGTGAACTTGTACGTCGCCCGCCCGTCGGCCGACAGGGCGCTGCTGACGGTTTCGCTCGCGGCGCCGGGGACGGTCACTTCCGTCGCGTCGATGAAGTCCTGCCAGACCGTCGGCAGGACGTTCAGACTGTATATGCCCTGGCTGCCATCGGCGCCGGAAACGCCAAGGAAATACGTCTGGCCTTGGACGGCGGTAAAGTTCAGGTTCAGCAATCCGCCGGCGCCCGCCTGGGCCGTGCCCATAACGTTGCCCTCGGCGTCGCGGACCGTCAGCACGGCCGCCAGGACGCTGCCGCGGCCGTACGCGGCGACGGCGGTCTGCACCAGCCCGCTGAACTTGGCGGTGTAGGCGAAGCAGTCGGCGTCGTTGCCGTACTGGATGTTGCCGTACTTTGTGGCCGAGCCGTTGGGGTAGACGTACAGTGCCGCGGCGCGCCCGGCGTCGTTGCCGGCGTCGTCGACCGGGTTGCTGGTCAGGCTCAGCGAGTACTGGCCGGTTGAAGACCCTGCCCCGCTGACCTCGACATATACCTTCTGTCCGGCCGAGACGTAGCGAGTGATAAGGCTGTCCAGGCTGCCGGGCTGGTTGTCATTCGAGGCCAGAAGCTGATGGTAGACGTTGTAAAGCTTCAAATAGGGGTTGAGTTGCCCGTCGGCGGACTCCAGGGCCACCCTGATCGCGCCTGTGGCGTTGGTGGTGAAGCTGTACATCATCGAGGTGTCGGGCGTCGCCACTTGCCCATCCGCCGAGACGGTCATACCGGGCGTGAAGTCCAGCAGTTCGGCCGAGGCGAACAGGCTGTCCAGTGTAGGCGTCCCGCTCAGCAGCAGGCGTGGCTCGAAGGGTTCAAATGTCGGCATCTGGTGATTCATGACAACTGCCTTTCCTCCGCGCCGCCGCCGCCGCGCAACAAACGAAGAAACATAAGACTCTTTTGGGAAAATATTTAAGACGAGGCCATCCCGTGGGAAGGCTAGATGCGTCTCTGGGACGCCCAGGCGAGTATGGGGTGGACTTCCGCTTCGCTCCCGCAGAGTCCGGTTGCTGCCAGAGGGAACGTAGGATTCAGGCCCCCATCAGGCAATAGAATCCGACAGGCGAGACAAACAATACATGGAGGTAGCTGAGGCTTGACTCTATCGATATCATGCTTTGGCAAAAGTTTTTATGTCGCCAAACGGCGAGGCGGGACAGAATATGGACTGCCCCCATTTTCCCTGTTTTGGCAGGAGAAGTGCTCTGTTTCGAGCGAGGCGGCGCACTGGCGGCTGGAAGAATCACCCTTTCCGGCGAGCGGGAGGGGTATACTACGGAAGCCCAGGAACTCGGCGTCTGAGGCCTGAATCCCGAGGCATGCTCACTTCAGCGAGCACGGTGGACCGAAGGTTCACGTTGGACTGAGATGAAAAGGAAGACCGCGACAACTACGGGCAGGCTCATACTGGGGGTAACTGGAGCGACAGGCGTTCACGCGGCTGAGCTGCTGATGGAGCGTTCGCCGTGGCCTATCACGCTGGTGGTCAGCACGTGGGGAAAGGATATCTGCGCTCGCGAGCGCGTGTCCGCGGAGGCCCTGGCCGCGCGCGCGGCAGAGGTGCTGGACGATGACGATCTGGCGGCCGGGATATCCTCCGGCTCGGTCCCCACGGCGGGGATGGTCGTCATGCCATGCTCGACGGACACGCTGGCGAAGATCGCCGCGGGGCTCGCCGACACGCTGATAACCCGCGCGGCCCACTGCCACCTGAAGGAATGCCGCAAGCTCGTGCTGTGCGTTCGCGAGTCGCCGTGGGCGTTGATCGACATCCGCAACGCCGCCCGCGCCGCCGAGGCCGGGGCGGTGGTCATGCCGCTGAGCCCGCCGTTTTACATGTTCGCCGACCGCGAGGGCGCCGAGGTGACCATGACGGACCTGCTGGGCGCGTACGTCGACCGCGTCCTGGCGGTGCTGGGCAAGCCGCCGGCCAAGACGTGGGAGCCGTAGAGTGAGCTTCCCCGACCTCAGATCGTTCCTCGCTCACCTCGAGGCCAAGGGCGACCTGGCGAGAATCTCTGCCGAGGTCGATTGCGACCAGGACGTGACCATCATCCAGCACCGCGTCTTGGCCGCGGGCGGCCCGGCTTTGCTCTTCGAGCGGGTCAAGGGCTCGCCGTACCGGCTCGTGAGCAACCTTTTCGGCACGCCGGCTCGTGTTTCGGCCGCGTTCGGCCGGGCCCCCGGAGAGATCGGCCAGGGCCTCGTTGACCTGGCCCGGCGTCTCATGCCGCCGACTCCCGCGGCCCTGTGGGCGTCGCGGGGGCAGATCATGCGCGCCCTTCGCGCCCGGCTGCGGAACGTCCGCACGGGGCCGGTCATGGAGACGTGCTTCGAGCCGCCGGGCCTGGATCGTCTGCCGTGCCTTACGTGCTGGCCGCTGGACGGCGGGCCGTTCTTCACGCTGCCTCTGGTGCACACGCGCGACCCGCAGACCGGCGTGGGCAACCTGGGCATCTACCGCCTCCAGCGCTACGACGCGGCCAGCACCGGCATGCACTGGCAGATCGAGAAGGGCGGCGGCGCCCACTTCAGCAAGTCATGCGAGATGAACCGCCCGCTGAGCGTAAGCGTCATGCTTGGCGGGCCGCCGGCACTTACTCTGGCGGCCATCGCGCCGCTGCCGGAAGGCGTGGACGAGCGCCTGCTGGCGGCGCTGATTCTGGGCAGGCCGCTGGACGTCGTGCCGCGCCGCGCGACCGGCCATCGCATCGCCGCCTCGGCCGAGTTCGTGCTCGAAGGCTCCGTCAGCCCCGGCGACGTCCGCAAGGAAGGGCCCTTCGGCGACCATCTCGGCCACTACTCCCACAGCGCCGAGTTCCCGGTCTTCCGCGTCGATCGCGTGCTCGCCCGGCGCGACGCGATACTGCCCGCCACGGTCGTCGGCAAGCCGCCGCAGGAGGACTACTTCATCGGCGAGGCGCTCCAGGAACTCATGCTGCCGCTGCTGCGTCTGACGCAGCCGGGCCTTGCCGACCTTTGGGCGTACCCCGAGACCGGTTTTCATCCGCTGGCGGTGGCGGCCGTGAGGCAGCGGTACGCACGCGAGGCGCTCAAGCACGCTATGGCCGTGCTCGGCGCGGGCCAACTCTCGCTGACCAAGGTGCTGATCGTCGTCGATCACGACGTCAACGTGCGCAACTTCGCCACGGTGAGCCAGGCCATGTGGAACCATCTGGCCGCCGCCGACGGCGTGCACCTGCTCGCCCCGACGGCGCAGGACACGCTGGACTTCACCGGTCCGGCGATGAACGAGGGCAGCAGGCTGATCCTGCTGGCCGCCGGCAACGGGCGCGAGGCACTCCGCGGCGCGCCGCCGGCAAATCCGCCGCCGCCGAGCGAGATACACCTCCACGTGACTGCCCTGGCGAGGCTGGGCCCGGCGGTGCTCGTGGCACAGGTCGTCGCCGACGCCGACCGCCAGGGCGTCTCCCGCGCGCTTGCCGCCCACCCGGTCACGAGGGAATATCTCTTCCACGTGCTTGTCTCGCCCGACGTGCCGCTGGACGACCCGCGGCTGATCCTGTGGGGCTGGTTCACGCGATTCGATCCCCTGGCCGACATTCACCCGGCCGGGAGGCGGCTCGAAGGCAACCGCCTGATCCTGCAATTCCCCATCGCCATCGACGCGACGTGGAAGACGGGCTACCGCCGGCCCGTCGCCTTCGACGCCGACCACCAGCGGCGCGTCGAGATCAACTGGGACCGGTACGGCATTGAACTGCCCGGGGAATAATGCGGCGCCGCGACGTGGCCGCCGCGCTTCGTTTCACAATCCACGCCGCCCATGCTACACTATGGCTTGGGAAGGAAATGCAGGCACACATGCGCCTTGGGCTTACGCGAAATCACGAAAGGACGATGCTTACGAACCCGGGGATTGCACCCAGGGATTGCACCCGGGGATTGCCATCCCTGGGCTTCAGGCGTTTCTTTTCCTACTGCCTGCTACCTGTTTCCTACTACCTTCTTCTATAGAGGATTCACGGCACGATGGACAGGTACGTCTTTGCCGCGGTGAAGTACGCCAATGCCGCGCCGCTGGCACATTTCTTGCCGGGCGTGGATGACCGGGCGGTCGTGACCTACGGCCGGCCCTCGTCGCTGTTGGCGGAATTGGAATCCGGGCGGGCCGACGTGGCCCTCGTCCCGGTCGCGGCGTTTCTGGGCGCACCCGGCCTGCGGATGATTGACGGCATCGGCATCTGCGCCGACGGGCGGGTCGAGAGCGTGCTGATCAAATGCCGCCGCCCGCTGGCGGAGGTTCGGCTGGTGGAGCCGGACGCCGCGTCGCGAACCTCCAACGCGCTTGCGGCCATCCTTCTGGCCGAGCACGTGCACCTGCCCGCCGAGGTCCGCCAGGCCCGGCCGGGCGAGCAGGCCGACGCGGCCGTGTGCATCGGCGACCGTGCCCTGCGGGATCCCCCGGCCCCGGCGGGCGACTACGACATGGCGGCGATGTGGAAGGAAATGACGCACCTGCCGTTCGTCTTCGCCGTGTGGGCGCACCGGGCCGACTTCCCGGACTCCGAGGTCCTCTCCGGCATCGCCCGCGCCGCGCGGGCCGCGGGCCTGCGGCGCCTGGAGGAACTCGCCGCCATCCAGGCCGAAAAGCTCTCGCTGCCCATCGAGCGGCTCCGCGAGTACTTTTGCCGGTCCGTCCACTACGAGGTCGGCCCGCGCGAAATCCAGGCCATGGAACTCTTCGGCGAAAGACTCCTTCAGCGCGGCCTGATCGCCCCGGCAGCGGCCCGGCCGCGATCCGACGGGTCCAAACGAGGGCCGGCGAAGTGAACGACCCTCGCGGCACAACCGACGACCAGGCGGCGGCCCGCCAGGGGCGGATATCGGCCGACGAGGCGCTGCGGCTGCTGACCTGCGCCGACACGGCCGAGCTCATCGGCCGGGCCGACGAAATCCGTCGGCGCCTTCACGGCCGGCGGACGCACTTCGTCCACAGCCTGAACATCAACCCCACCAACGTCTGCGAGAACCGCTGCGACCTCTGCGCCTTCTGGCGGGAGCCGGACGCCCCGGACGCTTACGTGATGACCCTTGACCAGGCCCGCAGCCGCATGGAAGAGGCCATCGGCTGGGAACTGACGGACCTGCACGTCGTCGGCGGGCTGGCGGGCGGGCTGGACCTGGCGTTCCACGAGTCGCTCATGCGGATGGCGAAGGAAATCCTGCCCGGCGTGCTCATTCAGGGCATGACGGCCGTGGAGATCCACTACCTCGCCGGCCGGGCCGGACTGAGCGCAGCCGAGGTGCTTGTGCGCCTCAAGGCCGCGGGAATGGGCACCCTGTCCGGCGGCGGGGCGGAGATCTTCTCGCCGAGCGTCCGCGGCCGGATCTGCCCCAACAAGATACCCGCCGAGCAGTGGCTGGCCGTGCACGAGCAGGCCCACGCCGTTGGCCTGCCGACAAACGCGACGATGCTCTACGGGCACGTCGAGGCCCCGGCCGACATCGTCGATCACCTCTCTCGCCTCCGGGAACTCCAGGACCGCACGGGCGGTTTCCAGGCGTTCATACCGCTGCCGTTCTGCGCAAGCGGCAGCCGGCTGGACGTCCGTCGCGGACCGGGCGGCTATACCGTCGCCCGCGTCGTGGCGCTGTCGCGAATCTTCCTGGACAACTTCCCGCACGTCCGCGTGCTGGCGAACTACACGGACCGCAAGCTGCTGGGCGTGCTCACGCACGCCGGGGTCGACGACATAGGCGGCACGAGCCTCTCCGAGCGGATCGCCCAAGCGGCCGGGGCGCCCCCGACGCACGCCTTCACGTCCACAGAGGAAATGACGGGCTTCCTGGAAGACCTCGGCCTTCAGCCCGTGCTGACAAACAGCGCGTACGGCCGTGGCATGGGCGTCTCGCCCGCGGACAAGGAGGGGGGACATGGCCGGGACGCCCATGCCACTCATGGGCAAGTCCTTGGGACCCCTGGCGGGGATGCCCATGCCACGAGCCTGGTGTCTGCGGGTATGTCCCCCTTGGCCACCGAGGCGCTGGAGTTGGCCGAGGCCGGCAAGAGAATCTCGGCCAGGCACGCCGCGGCGCTGCACAACGAGGCCCCGCTGGCCTCGCTAGCCGGCGCCGCCCACCGCGCCCGGCTGCGGGCCGTGCCTGGACGCAACGTCACGTTCGTGCTGGACCGCAACATCAACATCACCAACGTGTGCGAGGCCGGGTGCAGGTTCTGCGCATTCCACGTTGAGCCGGGGTCGGACAAGGGCTACGTCCTTTCGATAGAGCAGATCGTCGAGAAGGTCGTCGAGGCGGCCTCGCTGGGGGCCACGCAGGTTCTGCTTCAGGGCGGGCTCAACCCGGACCTGGACCTCGGCTTCTACGAGCGGATGCTTTCGAGCGTCAAGGCCAGCGCGGAGGTCTGCGTGCACTCGCTTTCGCCGGCGGAGGTGCTGTACTTGTCGCGGCGCAGCGGGCTTGGCCTGGCCCAGACGCTCCAGTGCCTGCGGGATGCCGGCCTGGATTCGCTGCCCGGCGGCGGGGCGGAGATACTCGTCGATGCCGTCCGCGCAAGGGTCAGCCCGCGGAAGATCTCCGCCGACGACTGGTTCGCGGTCATGGCCGCCGCGCAGGAACTGGGGATGCGGACCACCGCGACGATGGTTTACGGCCTGGGCGAGACCACCGCCCAACTCATCGAGCACATGGTCCGCGTCCGCGACCTCCAGGACCGCACGGGCGGCTTCACCGCGTTCATACCGTGGAGCCTTCAGGCCAACCGCACCGCCCTGTCATATCGTCCGCGGACCGGCGTGGACTACCTCCGCGTCGTCGCGACGGCCCGGCTGGTGCTGGACAATATCCCGCACATCCAGGCCGGGTGGGTGACCGAGGGCCCGGACGTAGCACAACTCGCGCTTGTCTGCGGGGCCGACGACTTCGGCGGCATACTGATGGAAGAGAGCGTGGTCCGCGCCACGGGCGTGTCGTACACGATGACGGCCGAGGATGTCGTGTCGCTCATCCGCGAAACCCGCATGACGCCCGTCCAGCGCACGACGCAGTACGAGGCGGTACGGGTCTGCTAACGGCAGTTAAACTTGCAGAGATGCAGGGGATTCAGGGGATAAGAAAAGCATTTATAGCAATGATGAACGCAGATGAACGCAGATGGACATTTGTTGGGTTTCTTCTATCTGCGTTCATCTGCGTTCATCATTGCTATGCTTTCTTGGCTTCTTCTTTACCCTTGCATCCCCTGCATCCCTGCCAAAAGAATTACCGGGCAACTCCAGCTACTGACTACCGGCCACAACCTCGTCGTTATCCCTGGTCGCTCAGCGTGAAGCGGAAGGTGCAGGCCATGACGGAATCGACGGCCCGGCCGGCGGATGCGGCGGGTCGGAAGGCGGCGTTCTTGACGGCCTCGACGGCGGCCTGGTCCAGCAGTTGGTAGCCGCTGGACCGCACGACCCTCACCCATCCGCACCTGCCGCTGGCAAGCACCTGCCACTGGAGGATGACACTGCCCTCCTCGCCTCGCCGCCGGGAGATCGGCGGGTAGACGAGGCTCAGGGCCCCGGCGGCCTGGGTCCCGCCCGAGACGCCCTGGGTTCCCGATCCGCCGTTGGACGCACGTGAGTTGACGGCGGCATTACCATAGCCGCGGGCCTGCCCGTTCGCCGAGGCCCCGTGCGGCGCGGCGGGTCCGGCGGGTCCGGCGGGCGGGCCGGAATGGGCGACCTGCTCGGCCTGGTTCTGCCGGGCCGCGGTCCCGCCGGCCTGCCGGGCGGCGCACTGACGGCTCGCCTCCCGCACGGTCTGAGCCAGGTCCCGCATCCGCTCGGCGAGGTTCGTGGCGGAGCGGTCAATCTGCTCGCGCGTGGCCTCGATCACCGGCTCGATGAACGGCTCGGACTGCTTAGGCTCGGGCGGCGGTTCGGCCACAGGCGGCTGAGGTTCAAGCGGCGGTTCGGCCACGGGCGGCTGAGGCTCGGGCGGCGGTTCGGCCACAGGCGCCTGGGGCTCGGGTGGTTTGGGCGG
>Ga0315280_10012524_pt1 | contig 10240 bp, 15 predicted proteins | sample YL17G06_40_MG_FD_203697 | JGI IMG/M metagenome (GOLD analysis project Ga0315280, IMG submission 203697) | Sediment microbial communities from Yellowstone Lake, YNP, Wyoming, USA - YL17G06_40 | ecosystem: Environmental > Aquatic > Freshwater > Lake > Sediment | place: USA: Wyoming | collected...
ACAAAAAAATGCCCCTGTTCTGGGGGCATTTTTTTTGTTGCTATTTTAGTTCCACTTTTGCGCCCGCTGCCTCAAACTTCTTTTTAATCTCCTCTGCCTCTTCTTTCTTGGCGTTCTCTTTAATCATCTGAGGACCGGATGCAGCAGCATCAACCAGGTCCTTGGACTCTTTCAAACCTTTTCCCGTAACATCTCTTACCACTTTAATCGCTTCAATCTTCTTGTCGCCCGCAGCAGTAAGCACCACGTTGAATGAGGTCTTTTCCTCTATTGGGGCTGCTCCAACAGCCGGAGTCCCAGCTGCAACCATTGTAACAGGAGTCCCTATAAGGGCACCTGCTGAAACGCCGAACTTCTTTTCCAGGATTTTAACCAATTCTGCCAAGTCCAAAATAGACATTTTTTCGATTTCTCCCACTAAGTCCTTAAACTTAGCTGGCACTTCGATTTTTTCTTCTTTGGTTTTTTCTTCAGTCATAGAATTAAAAATTAATAATTAAAAATTAAAAATTTATGTTTTAAGTTTACTTAAAACATATACTAGACCTTTAATGTTTCCTTGTAAAACATTTACAAAACCAGAAACCGGCGCCTGTATACTTCTGATTAAATTTGCCAACAATTCCTGCCGTGACGGAATCTTAGCGAACGCCAGCACTTTTTCTTGTTTAACAAAAGCATTTTCAAAAATCCCGCCTAAAATTTTTATATCTTCGTTTTCTCTGCTAAATTGCTCAACGATTTTTGCCGGAGCAATCTCGTCTTCAAAACCGAAAACTACTGCTAACTGACCTGGCGTGTTTTTATCAATTTCTTCCCAAAACGAAACTTTTTTTTCGGCCATGGCAATCTTTAATAGTGTTTTTTTCGCCACCTTTAACAAACAGTTGGCTGCTTTCAGTTTTTTTCTCAAACCAAAAATATCCTTTGACTTCACTTTGGAATAGTCAATAAAAACCATTGATTTATACTTTGAGAACTTTTCTTTTAAATCGTTTATTGCTTTTTGTTTTTGCTCTTTGGTTAAAGCCATAATCGCTCCGCTAAATTTAAAATGTAAATATCAAAATGCAAAATCAAACCAGTCGCTTCGCTCCTTGTAATTTCGGCAAAGTCGAAATTAAGGACAAATTAAAATTTAAAATTAGCAAATGTTAAAATGTTTTTGATTTCTTTTATTTTTACATTTTACATTGTCATTTTTTACATTTTACATTGTCATTTTGATTTTTGATATTTGATTTTTAATTTTAACAAAAATGCCTGCTCCCGCAGACAAAATAGAAAATCGCTAAATAACAGATACTTGCGAACCTCGATAGGTCTTATGCCCAATGGGCAGCCTATTGTCTACGGTATTTTGAGTTTAGCAAATCGCTGTTTTTGTGTCAAGCCCCATAAAAGAAAAAAAGCCCTTTGATTGAAGTCGCAGGGCCGGAATTGGGGTTTCTGGAAAGGGGGGGGCAGAGCTCGAGGAAGAGGTGTAAGGGGGAACTTTGTTCTTTCGAGGACAATGTCCTCGAGGTTGCCGTGCGCCCTTAAGGGAGCTTTTTTCAAGGACCAAACCTCCACGGTCAGTTTTAATCCTTATAGCCCTTCCCCTTTCCAGAAACTTGAATGTACTTTAAATGTACAAATAAACAATTGGTGAGAGGGAGCGTTTCTAGCAACCCTCCTTTCGACAATGGAACCCCGAAGTACTCACCATCATCTACGCAAGATGGACCAAGATGACGAGTTCTCGCCTCCTTTATGAATCCACCTGCGCCCCACCAACTGTCCAAGAAACTGATAATTAGTTCTATAGGTTATAACTTTTCGATATCTTGATCTAATTTACTAATTATCAATTTCTTGGACAGTTGAATGTATTTAATTTTTAAGTACAAATTCCTTCTCTTTTTTACACCTTTATCATATCATATCGCTAAATTCCTGTCAAGAGTTTCAACGAGTTTTTTGCCGAATTGTTCGGCGGCAGTCGGGCCATCAGCAGTAACAATCCTTCCATCAACTACAACAGAATCTTTTTGGTAAACGACGCTATTTTGCTCTAAAATTTTGATGGCCGACTTATCTAAAGGCGATGACCAGACAGTCGCTTTTTTACCGGAAAGAACGCCGGCTTTGGCTAAAATAGTTGGCGAAATACAAATTGCTGCCAAAATCTTTCCTTGCGAAACCGCTTCTCTAGCAATTTGATAAGAAATTTCATTATCAAGATATTTTGGAGCGCCTGAACCACCGATGAAAACAATGGCGTCAAAATCAGAAACATTTAAATCTGTGAGTTTAATATCTACCTCTGCCTCCCCACCCTGAGAACCAACTGCTGTTCCCTTTTCTGTGCTTACTGTTTTTATTTCCGCCCCTGACTTTTCCAAAACTTCTTTTGGAATAAAATATTCTTCATCGCGAAAATCCCGAAAAGCAACTATCATTGCTATTTTTTTACCTTCTAAATTTTTTGGCATAGATATTTCTTTTGAGGTTTCAGCTTCTTTTTTGGTGAAATTTTCCCAAACCAAAACCCCGCCTATTATTATAACAATTATAACAAGTATTATAATTGGAAGCAAAAACTTTTTCATTTTAAATATTTTGATTGGGCTGCGCTGTGTTCTTTAAATGTCTTACTGAAAATAGTTTTCCCGTCCGGCGTTGACAAATAATACAAATAGTTCGTCTCGGTGGGATAAATGGCGGCTAAAATACTATCCAGTCCTGGATTGGAAATTGGTCCCAAAGGTAGGCCATAGTATTTATAAGTATTGTAAGGAGAATCTATCTCAATGTCTTCTAAAAGAGCACCCCTATCGTTTTTACCTGTAATATAATTTATTGTTGCGCATGATTGGAGGGGCTTGCTGCTTTTTATTCTTTTCCAGAATATTCCTGAAACGATTTTTTTATCTTCTAGGGTCTTAACCTCTTTTTCAAGCAAAGAAGCCATTGTTATTATTTCAAAGATTGTTTTCTTTTGGGCAATGATTTCTTTCTTCAAATCAGGGGTCAATTTTTTATCAAAGTTAGCCAATATTCTTTTAATAATCTTTTCAATATCGTCTTGGGCAGAGATTTCGTAAGTATCAGGAAAAAGATATCCCTCTAATCCAACATTTTTTGGTTTATCGGCTAAAAATTCAAATTGCTGACTATAATCTTTTGGGAAAGGTAAATCAGTATTTTTTGAATAATCTATTAAAGGAAATCCGGCTATTTCAAAAAATTCTTCTGTCATAAACATCCCCTTGTTCTCAAAATACCAGCCAATATCTCTTAAATTCCATCCTTCAATAATGGTTATTTTTTCTTTGAGCACATCACCTAAAACAAATTTATTTACAATCTCTGGAATATTCATTCTGGGCGATAATTCATATTTTCCTGCTTGTAATTTTGTGGTCTTTCCTTGAGTCAAAACATACATTTGGAAAAAATAGCGATTCTTAATTATGCCTTCTTTCTCTAAATTAGCTGAAATTTCTTCATCGCCTTCGCCTTTTTGAACTGCAAAAATAATGGTTTTGTTAGAACTTGGTTCTCTGGGCAAAATCCCCCAGTAAAAAAATCCTAACAGAAAAATTATTACTGTGATAATTGCTGCTAAAATTTTCCTCATTATTTTTTGATTAACGGAACAAACACAAAACCAGGATATTCTGTTTCTTTAAATTCGCTCTCTGATTTTTTCTCAAAAAGCCAGATAGAATTGCCAATTGGCGTTACGATTTTTCCGTTGATTTTTAATTGCTTTTTCCAGGCCTCGGGAATTTTTTTTGCTGATGCTGAAGCCAAAATCTTATCAAATCCTTCGGCAAGCTCAGGACGAGTGGCAAAAGAAGGATAACCCACAGAACCATCCGCGCAAACAAATTCAGCAATTCCCTTTTCTATAAAATTATATTTAGCCACATTTTTCTCGCCAAACTCTTTCAATTCCGGCACTATTTCAATTGCGATAACCTTGCCGGGGTACTCAGCTTTGCTGGGTCCACCAACAATTTGAGCCAGAAGAGCGCTTGTCCAGCCAGAACCAGAGCCAATATCTAATATTTTTTCACCGGGTTTGGGCTGCAAAAGTTCCAACATAAAAGCAACCACTAAAGGTTGCGAAATTGTCTGACCAAGACCAATTGGCAAGGCTTCATTAAGTTCAGCTAAGTTTTTCATTCCTTCTGGCAGGAAATCCTCTCGTTTTATCTTTCGGAAGGCGTCTTTTATTAAGTCGGTTTTGAGCCAGCCTTCTTGTATTAAATTATCGATTAGGTTCATTATAGAAGTTTTCCTTGTTTTAATGTCCTGGCAATTTCCAGAGCTCTCTGCCGGCCCTCGCTTGTAAGAGTAAAAATGGTCTTGGGATCCCCTTTAATGAGTTTTTCCGCCCTCAAAGTCCTCAATGGCCTGTCTAATTTCCGGCAATCCGGCCAATGCGGATATCTGGAAAGACCAAAAACATCGGTAAATATGGTAAAGCATTCCTTGACCAACCTTTCAAAATCGCACTTCTCATTATTTGAGACAATCAAATGAATGCTAAACAAAATTAGGTCGTTAATTGGCGTCTTTTTCGGCAATATTAACTTTTTCTTATTTGGTTTTTTTGCCATAAAACCCCTCTATGCTTATTTTACCATTTATTGCGGGGACGCAAGGATTCGAACCTTGATCAGCCGTTTTGGAGACGGCCATTCTGCCATTGAACTACATCCCCACGAGCAAAATCATTTCTTCCTTTCTTTATGCGGCGCATGTTTTCTGCAGATTTTACAGAACTTTTTCAATGCTCATTTTTTCAATTATCCCTAATTACATATTACGTCTTGCATAAAAGGCATAATAAGAGAAATAACGGTCTAGATCTCTAAGCGAACTTTTATATTCTTTTCCGCCCGTGATGGCATCGCAAAATAATTCTTTCACTCGGCCAATTTCCCGAAGACGGCCTTTCCAGCGATGGTCGGTAAAAGTTAAATCAAAAAGTTCTAATGCTCGCTCAACCGCGCCCCAAAAAATATTCTTATCTTTCCCTTGCCACTTATGGGACCGATTGACTTCGCTGCCGATATTTGCCAATTGCTCTGCCAAAGAAAGTTCAAACCATCTGCCTGCGGCAAGTTCTTTATGTAAAAATTTTTTCATAATGAAACTAATTTTTCTATAATTTTTCTGATTTTTTCTTGAGTTTCGGGATTATCAACTCCTCGCGAACGATTACCAAACGAAGGTTTTAGATTAATTACCGAATCAAACTCTATCCAATCATCACCTGTCTTTTCAGGGTAAATATTAATACCCCAGACATATTCCCGTTTTGATCCTTCACGTTCTATTAGCAAAACTTCTTCATCGGCATGAAGTTCGCCGCCCACAGCCATTATCTTCTGCCCAACGTCAACAACCGCCTTTACCAAATCGCCAAATTGCTCTTTTGCCATGTCAATAAGTTCTTTTTTATTTATCGAATCTTTTACAATTTTTATCTCCATATTACTATTTTTTCCCTTCTTTATGTAAGGTATGCTTCCGACACCACTTGCAGAATTTTTTCAATTCTAATTTTTTCTCGGCCGCTGCTTTTGATTTTTTTGTAAAGTAATTAACGTTTTTGCAGACAGTACATTGTAATTTTGTAAATGGTTTCTTTTTTGCCATAATTTTTTTATTTAATCTAAGTTCCGGAGCCGATGCGCAGATTTGCACTGCGGACCTTGTCTTTACCAAAGACATGCTCTTCTAGCTGAGCTACATCGGCAAAAAGTGGGCAGGGAGGGACTTGCACCCCCGAAGGTCAGAGACCGCTTGATTTACAGTCAAGTGCCTTTGCTGCTCAGCCACCTGCCCACGATTTATATAAAATTTATCACAAATTTATATATTTTTCCACTATTCGCCTATTGTTTTAACGTGTTTTTTTCTCCAGTCTTCAATTTTTTTATGGTTGCCGGAAAGCAAAACCTTTGGCACCCGCCAAACTTTAGGCCTTGCCCTCCCAAATTTTTCAGGAAAAAATTTAGGCGGGCGAGTATATTGAGGGTATTCAAGAAATCCCTTTTCTTTTGTGATTCTCTGTTTTAAAAATTCTTTTTTACCGATAACCCCTGGAATTAATCTTGCTATTGTTTCCATTACCACCATTGCCGGTAATTCGCCGCCCATTAAATCAAAATCCCCTATTGATAATTTTAGGTCAGCGATATTTTTTGCCACCCTTTCATCTACTCCTTCATATCGACCACAGATAAAAATTATTCTATTCAACTTAGAAAGTTTGTATGCTAATTGTTGATTAAATTTTCTGCCGCGAGGAGTAAACAATATTATTTTTGAATTTTTATCTGTAATTTTTAATTTTGAATTTTTAATTTTTAATTTAGTCAAGCTGGAGACCGCTCTAAATATTGGCTCTAGCTTGACGACCATTCCCAACCCTCCACCAAAAGGCCTGTCATCAACTGTTTTGTGTTTATCTTTTGCCCAATTCCTTAGGTCGTGGATTCTAATAGAAAACAACCTTTTTTTAAGGGCTTTTTTAATTAATGACTCTTTTAAAAAAGAATCAAATATATTGGGAAATATGGTAATAATATCAAATTTGAGCATATTTAAAAACGAAAACCGCGCTACTTTATGATAGCACGGCTCTCGTTAATCTGTAAATTCTAAGAAAGAATTACAGTTTTATATCTTCAATGTCTTCTGAGGTTTCTTTCTTTTCCTCAGTTCTTCCCTGAGCGCGGCCACCTTCTGGCTCTTCAATCTTTAAGTTGACGCGGGCGTGATTTTTCAAGCCGACGATTCTTACCAGGCTCCTGATGGCCTTAGCAGTTGAACCTTCACGGCCAATAATCTGACCCATATCTTCGGGGTGTACTTTCAAAGAAAGCAAGACACCCATTTCATCAACCTTTCTGTCAACTTTTACATCCTTTGGGTGGTCAACTAATTCTTTGACAATAAACTCAAGGAACTCCTTGTCATTTTCTTTTGCCATATTTCATTATGTCTGATTTTCCGTAGCCCGACCTTTTTCACCCCCCACTAATTTTACCACCGAATTAATTGCGCAGTGCGTGTGCCGAATAGGCACACCCCTTGTTGGGCGAAGCGCTGCGCCCCAGTTCAGGGTGTGGCTATTCGCCACTCGCGCTTCGCTCCGTATTCGATTGTAAAATTAGTGGGGGGCAAGTTCTCTCAAACAACATAGCAGAGAATCTAAACCCAGTTAAATAATTTCGCTCGCAGCGAAATTGTCCTGTTCGCGGGACATTTAACCAGGGTAAAGCTACTATTTTACATTTTACTCAATTTTAAAAATAAGTCAAGAATTTACGCCTCTTTTTTGGGTTCTTCGATTTTTGGTGGCTCTGGGGCTGGTTTTTCTCCTTCTTTGGGTTTTCTTTTTTTATTTACCGCTATTTTCTTTCCTTCTATAATTTTTTCGCTAATTAATAAATTATAAACTGTTGCCGAAGGTTGAGCGCCTTTTGAGAGCCAATATTGAACCCTTTCTTTTTTTATGGTTCTTTTTTTGGTCAAAGGATTAACAGAACCCAAAATTTCAACAAACCTGCCGCCTCTGGGCGGTTTTCTTTTATCTGTAACCACGATTCTAAAAAATGGCTGATTCTTTTTACCTGTTCTTAAAAATCTTATAACTAGCATAATCGCGAAAATTTTTAATTTTGTAATTTTTAAACCTTTAAACGAGGGCAACTGTCGACAGGAGCACCTCGGAGCCAAGCATACAACGAAACTACGAATTACCTTTAAAGATTGCGCTTGGCGAGAGATGGGGTACCCTTTGGGTACGGCGGAGAAGAAATATTATTACCTCTCCAGCCGACTGCGTGCTCCTGGAGGCGGTTGCCCGAGCGTTAATGCCGAACGAATTACCAGTTTTTTGCCTCCAACGCCCTTTTCGCTGCCTCATTTTCTCCTTCCTGTTTTGAAGAGCCCTCGCCCTCTGCCACCAACTCTTCTCCTAAAAACACACCCACTATAAAACTCTTTGCGTGGTCCGGTCCCCATTCTTTTAAAACCTTGTAAGCCGGAGTAATCCCCATTCTCTCCTGGGCCTCTTCCTGAAAGCGGGATTTAGCGTCTTTGAAAAGACCGCTTTCAATAATATCCGGTAATTTTATGGTTAAATAATCCTTAATAAATTTATCACAGGCATCATAACCCAAATCAAGGTAAATCGCGCCGACAAGTGCTTCAAAGGTATTGGCCAGAATAAACTGTCTGGCTTTTCCTAATTCTTTTGTCTCGCCGCGCGATAACAGTAAAAAATCATTAAGCCCAATTTCTTCAGCTACTTTTGCCAGCATTCTGGCATTAACCAGAGCTGCCCGCCAGTTGGTTAATTCTCCTTCTGGTTTTTGAGGATATTGCTGGTAAAGCTCTTCTGTAACAACCAATTCTAACACTGCATCACCCAAAAACTCCAGTCGTTCGTTATGCCCTAAATGAAACTCTGGATTTTCATTCAGATATGACCGGTGGACAAACGCTTGAATTAATAAATCTTTGTTTTTAAAGCTTATACCTAATTTTTTCTCAAGAATGGAAAAATCCTTCATTTTTTTCTATAATTATGAGTGAGGAAGCCCCGCACCAATTTTACGATTGCTAACCTTGCGAAGCGCGAGTGGCGAATAGCCACGCCCCGAACATGGGCGCAGCGCTTCGCCCAACAAGGTATGCACCTATTCGGTGCACGCACTGCGCAATGAAAGCGGTGGTAAAATTGGTGCTGGGGCGACCGAACGAGTAATTACATAGTCTTAAAAAGACTCTATTTGTTTGTACACTGTTCCTAAAACTCCGTTTACGAATTTTCCTGATGTTTCGCCGCTAAACGATTTTGCCAGTTCAATCGCCTCGTTTATTGCCACCTTTGGCGGAACCTCTTCTTTATTGCTGTACAACAATTCATAAAGCCCTATTCTTAAAACATTTCTATCAACAATCGGTATTTGGGGAATCGGCCATTCCGGCGCTGCTTTTTCAATAACCTTATCAAGTTCCGGCATGTGCTTTACAATACCATCAACCAAACTCCAGACAAAGCCCAACTCTTCAAGGCCCGGGCCAAAATCCTGGAGATTCCTTTCAACAATTGGTTTTAACGCGGCCTGTTTTTGGCCGTAAAAATCCCATTCGTATAAACTTTGAAGAACGATTGAACGCGAAAGATGACGGCTCGCCATAAGATTATAAAGAGGTCCGACCTCCTAAAAAAAACTTCGTAAGATTTCGGGGAGGTCGGACCTCTCCCGGCCTTGTTCAAATTATTTCTTTGATAGTTCTTCCATTGTTAAAGGTTTTTCTTTTCCTGCTGTCTCTTTCTCCGCTGATTTTATTTCTTTTTCTTTTTTCTTCCTTTCTTTTTTTGTCAGTTTTTTCAAAACATCAATCTTTTCTTGGCCTTTATAATACCCGCAACTCAAACAAATAGTGTGGGGTCTTACTGGTTTTTTGCATCGAGGGCAGGAAACCAAAACAGCCGGCGATAGGAAAATATGCATCCGACGTTTATTCCTGTGTCCTTTGGTCGTGTGGCGTTTTGGTACTGCCATCCCCGTAGAAGAATTTTGACGAATTAAATTAAAATATCTCCGCCAAAATATCTTTGATTATTTTTTAATAAATTTCTTTGTTATATTTTCCGACCCCGTAAATTTAATTCATTAATAAATAGTCAAAATTCTCTACGGGGTGATCCTGTAGTGAATTTCAAAAAGATTTTTCAACAAGTTTTGTTTTCAAAAATTCTCTAAGTCTTAATTTCAGAAATCTTTCTCCTTGTGTGGTTTTAAGATAACCTTCTCTTCTTTTCGCATCCTCTTCGTTTCGGCATGCCTCTACATAAACATAAATAAATGGCGTTCTGTATTTTGTTGAAAAATTATCTTTGGCATTATGTCTTTTCAGCCTTTGCTCTAAATCTCTGGTATAACCTATATAAAAACCCTTATCTTTTTTGCTTAATAGAACATAGACATAATGCCAATTTGAAATTCTACTACGGGGCATATTTCAAAAATAAAAATCTTTTTTAAGTTTAGCAAATGAAGTTAAACAAGTCAACGGCTCTCTTTTAAGAGCCGCTGAATAGACCGAAAATATCTAACACCCAACACCTAACACCTAAAATGGCGAAATCTCTTTCCACTCGGGTTTAGTTGCTTGTATCCCAACCGGTACATTATGAGTAACCTGGCAACAGCCAACATCG
>Ga0315280_10012525_pt1 | contig 10238 bp, 7 predicted proteins | sample YL17G06_40_MG_FD_203697 | JGI IMG/M metagenome (GOLD analysis project Ga0315280, IMG submission 203697) | Sediment microbial communities from Yellowstone Lake, YNP, Wyoming, USA - YL17G06_40 | ecosystem: Environmental > Aquatic > Freshwater > Lake > Sediment | place: USA: Wyoming | collected...
GAGGGTCGGTGAAGCAGATGTGAGTCACGTGGTCGAAGTGGGCGTGCGACAAAAAAATTGCGTCAATTTCTGGTTCCGAGTATGGAATATCGGTGAAGACCAGCTTCTCCTTGGCATAGAGTCCTCGAATCTTTGGCAGCAAACCAAATTCGAAGTGGTCTCCCAAACCGTTTATTGCACGCGGAGAAAGCCACCCCGTAAAGTATTCTGCACCAAAATTGAAGGACTGGCCAAAATCAAACAGCACTTTCGTCTTTCTATCCTGCACAAGGATCTTGTTGCCGCCGATCTCATTGACCCCGCCATAAAAAGTGAGTTTAGTCAAGTCAACCTCTCGCCATCGATCGATCGATCGTCTTCGCCCTTCTCAGCATCAAGTATTATTGTTCTAGCACCTTCTTCCTTAGCTATATCGACGTAAGATTTCCAGTCGTCATTTTCTGGATCCCAAATGACTTGGCTGGCGCCAGTTTCATTGAGAAGCAGACTTCCGCGGAACAGCCGCATGCCACAGGATTTTATGTACGCACTCGCTGCAGCGGAAATCTCGTCCAAATCGGTTGCATATGTCATTTCAAACACCCACACAGGAGGCCCCGTTCACTTTGGTTATCTTGTAGACTTGGTCGGCGAAGCTCTCCAGCTCCTTCTCATGCGAGACAATAACAATCTGTGGACAGTCTAGCTCTTTCAGAATATCCCGCACCTTGAAAAGTTGCTCTTTGCTAAAGCCGTCAGTAGGCTCGTCGAGAATAAGCAGGCTCGATTTCATGCTGGTCGAGACTTTGCGAACGAGCATGTTAAGGGCAAGTCTGTAAGCTAAAGCAACGCTGGTCTTTTCACCGCCGCTCAGATACTGCACGTCTTGTTCATAACCGTCTTGTTCAATTATCGGTGTGAAATCCTCGTCAATGCGCGCGTCCTTTGTTGGATCTTCCACCAATAAAGAGAACCAATGTTGGAACAGCTCATTGAATTCTTCATGTATGGTGATCAGCACATGTCTCTCTATGTTCTCGATGGTCGGAACGAAGAAGTCCGACAGCCAGATCACATATTCACGTAGGAATTTAGATTTCCTTATGCTTTCTTCTTTGGCCTTGACATCATTTTTCAGTTCCTCCGCCCTCTTTTTTCCTTCTTCAATCTTTGTTTTTGCGGCTGAAACTTGAATGCTTGCGTTTCTAAAGGCCGCCTCTGCCTGGGAAACTTCCGTGTCCAGCTGCCTGAGCTGTTCTGATAACTGAGTCAGTCTTTCCAATCCTTTCTTTGTTTCTTCCAACCGCTCGTTGAGCTTCTTAATCTCTTCTTCCAGAGTTTTCGCTTTGCGAGTGTTCTCTTCGTTCAACTGGTTTTGCTCGAGAATCTGCACGTCATATTCGGTTATCCTCTTCTGCGCATCATTGTACTCTCTCAATCTGTCAAGTAATCTCTGGTTGTCGTCCAGCTGCGCGTCGCATCGCGTTAAGTCTTGTGCGATTATGTCTTTCTCTTCGCGCTTGCTTTCTATCTTGCTCTTGAATTCGGCAGCATCAGCCTCGCGGTCGCAAGTAGGGCATACTCCCTTCTCTTCTATGTGTGCGTAATCTTGGATTTTTGCGTCGGCGGTGCTTTGGCTTTTGATTAGGTCTCGCTGCTGTGTGCGCAGATCAGTCAGTTCTTGGTTCAGTTGCTCTATCGTTTTTTCTGTGGGCTTTTCCACCTTCAATAGCTCATCACGCTTCAACTTGAGATCTGACGCTTTTTTCAAGGCTCTCTGTGCTATCCCTTCGAAATTCGTTTTGTCGCCGTTCTTGTCCTGGATTTGTCTTTGTATTTCAGGTAGTTCTCCTTTGACCTGACTAAGGTTGTCCCGCTCGCCTTTCAGGCTTTCCTGCCTTGTTTTTAGCTCTTTGAGCTTTTCATCCGCGTTCTTTTCTTGCGTGGTTAGAGTCTTCAATTCCTGTTCATTGCCTGAGAGTTCCTGCAGCTTCATCTCTAGTGTTTGTTTAGTCTCATCTAAATCGGACGCTGAAGCTTCAAATATGTCAGCTTGTCTCTCTATGCTGCTGGATGTGCTTTCTGCATTGTCTCTCGCGATCTTGTAGTCTTCAATTCTGAATGCTTTTCTCAGGGTTTGCAGTCTGGCATCATGATTCATCACAAGAATGGCTTTCATCTCTTCCTGTGGTGTGAATACAGCGTATCGGTATATGTTGCTCTGGGCCTTTGGGTCGGCCGGTTCATTGAAGTTTAGGATTTCCAGAACCTTTTCTTTTAGCTCAGTCGGGGATAGATGGAGTAGGCCTTCTCCGCTCTTGATGAAACCTTCAGTCTGTTGCACTGATTTGCCTTTCTTGACTAGGGCGCGCTGTATCTCGTATTCTTGGCCATCTGTCTCGAAGCAGAGGTTGACTGTTCCCTTCGATTCGCCTGCTCTGAGTAGAGCGCCAGATTTTTCCGAGCCCAGGCCGAAGAGCGCAAACTCTATAGCCATCAGAAGAGTGGACTTTCCAGAGCCAATGTCTCCCTCAAAGAGAGTTGTGCCTGGAAGAAAATGCACTTCATGCTGCTTGTAACTCCGGATGTTTTCCAGTTTTAGTGATTTAAGAATCATTTCATTGCCCCCGTTAGCTTCAGGGTCTTGACTGCGTCTTCCGAGACTCTCATGTTGTAATCTTTCTTTGTTTCACCCGTCTTTGCTTCTTGCCTCACGATTTTCAGCAGTTCATGCGCGAGTTTTGTTCCGTGCTCGCCTTTCAGGTCGGCATTGGAAAGCTTCACGGTGCCAATGTTTTCTTTGAACAGTCTATCTTCTATTCCGCCGATGTCTTCACCCGCCACTTTCATGTTAGCGTATTCCTTTGACACAAGTCCGAACCTATTGATGTCAATGTGTATCGCTCCTTTTTCTGAAAGCATCTTCTTCAGTTCTGCGAACTTCAGGTCTGATGTTTTCCCACCAGCGAGTTCGCCGAATACCTTGACGAGCGCAAACTTGCCTTTCACATCCAGTTCCTTCAGGGATTTCCGCAGTTCGTGTTGTGCTTGAACGGAGTTTTTGTTTGTCACATCGTACTCGTGATAAACACACTCACAGACTTTGACAGGAACAAATTCCACTTTTTCGACTTTCTTGTTGAATTGGACTATGTAGAAGCCGCGTTGTGTGCCTTTGGCTGACGCTTCAAAATCGCGTGGAGAACCAGCAAAGAGTGTTCCAGGAAAGACTATTGGGCCATAATGTGGCAAAGTGTGCTCGGATTTCTCGTGGATGTGTCCTCCTGCGTAGTATTGAAACTCTCTGGGCAAGCAGGAAATTGGAATGCTTTCCATTTGAGCCAGATGCTTTGGTTTGAACTCATCCAGACCTGAATGGAAGACGAATATCTTGAAGCCCGGTTCCTCTTCCAGAGTCTCTCTGTCCAGAATCTCATAGTACCTACTTTCAAGTCCTGCCTTTCTTGCAGATATGCCGACAAGCTTCGCACCCGTTTTTGAGTCTGTAAAAAACTCGAGTTCTAGCTTGCCATCTACAATCTCGCCCTTGACCACCTTTTTGATGAGGCCAGTACTGTCCAGAATGTCGATGATGGATTTCCCGTTCGGGTTATAGTCATGGCTACCATATATCACATAGATTGGGATGCCTGCCTCTCGTACCGCGTGCATTTTTTTGACGGCGTCGTCAACTGCCGCCAGATCTGGAATGCCGCTTTGGAAAAGGTCTCCTGATATGATGATGAAGTCGACTTTTTCTTGAATACATCTATCCATCACAATGCCGAAGGCTTCTGCCTCCAGTTGCGCTAGCACTGGTTCGCGATGAGCACCGATGTGCGTGTCAGCTACATGGGCAAATTTCATTCTTCTCACCCAGTGAATACGACCTTCTTGTCTGAGGGTTTTGCCATCTTCGCGTAGTCATCAAAGAGTGGAATCTGCACCGGAACGGCGAATTTGGTGAATATGCTGCTTACAATCGCTTCGCCTTTGTCCAAGCTTGCGATTGTTCGGTCATCACTGCTCAAGTCTTGTGCAGCACTTTCGATTATCGCGTGCCTCTCTGTGGCCATTTCGTTGCCCAGAATGATCTTGGTGTTGATGTTAGTGAGGACATCTCTTGGAATCACGCTTGTAAGCTGTGTGATTGCAACAAGTCCAACCTTGAATTTTCTGCCTTCCCTAGCTACCTTACTATATATGTTGTTGCCAGATTTTGCGAGCCTTTCAGCACTGAGAACACGCGGCGCTTCTTCAATGATGATGCCAACCGTTCTTTTTTCATCCAGTCTGCCTTCGGCTTTAGCATCTTGGTGCCGGCTGAATATCTCGTTGGCAACGGCACTTCCTATCAGAAGTTCAGCCTCATCACTGATTTTAGACGTGTCCACGATTACGATTTTGCCCTCTTCCAAGTCATTGATTATCGTGGAAATCGTGGCTTCGCCTGCGGAGTCACTGAAAACTCTGTTCTTGCAAACTATCTGCCCGTCTTCTAGATAGACCGCAAGGTTTACCCGTATTATTCTCTGCAATACCGCCAAAGTCGTAGACTTTACGCCGTCGATTTCTGTACCTCGGATAATGTTTTCTACCCATTCATTTCTGAATTGTCGGTGGTAGAGTTTGATCGCTTGCAGTTGCGTATCCGAAAAGTCGACTAGACCTTCAAAGTGTTCCGGCTTTATAGCACGCAAGTTTATTACGAGCGTTGATGCCCCTGGAGGCGGATTTACCGTGTAATACCGCATAGTGTCCTTTGCGTTTGGATGGTCTTTGAGACCTTTGGAATTTCTGCCATAGTATTCGTCGTGGGGATCAAGTACAAGCATCCCGAATTTCTTGTGGTCGGCGATGCTCCAAAGCATTACCTTGACCAAGTTGGACTTTCCCCTCCCAGTTGTTGCTGGCACTAGAACATGGTGTGTAAGCATCTCTTCGCCATCCAAGAAGACATCGAAATCAAGGATCTTGGAGCCGCTTCTTATCTTTCCTAGGTACACCGGGTTTGGTGGTTTGATCAGAAAGCTTAGGTCTTTCTCCCTGATGAATCTGACATTTGAGAAGAAGCTTGGCAGGACTTTCGGAATCTTGGCACCGCCTTTCGACACGAAAGCAACCGCCTTGACCATCGCCATAACGTAGTTCCTCAGATGAGGTTCAAGGAAATCTAGGCTAGGTCCGTAGCCTTCGAGTTTGAGGCCTGCCGCCAGTTCTCGAACCGTTTGTGGTATTTGACTACCATAGGACAAGTCGTAGACCTGAAGTATAAGGTACTTCCCGTCGGGCTCGTCAACGACTAGTAGGTCTCCAAGCTCTATCGCTTTTCCGGATTTTTCTCGCAGGAGTATGTTGGCGACCTTTCCCCCGATTATCTGTCCAGCTATTTCTAATTCTTCCATTTTTTTCACCCAATTAACATGTTCAGAACATCGTGAGCGTCTTTTGCCCGGATGTGCCTTGACAGTTTTTCCCATTTTCCTACGTTGGAGAGTTGGGAAAACATCAAGGCCTTGTAGTATTCAACTTCCTGTAATGAAACTCGGGCAAATCTATCGGCGTCTATCAAGCCATAGGGATACCCTGGGAAAGTCAAATCACTTGAATTTTTCACGAAATGGGTGAAGATTCCATTTATCTGTTCTTCACTCAGCTCTCCAAACTGTTCACGCTGGATCTCATATCTGAATATTCTTTTTGCATCTCGATTGAGTTTCACTGCTAAAACCATGGCATTGTGATCTAGTCTGTAGATTTCTGCTATTGGAAAATACCATTCCTCATCCATGCCATCGTCTTCGGCGAGCTTGCTCAGGGCACCCATTAATGATAGTCCAGTATCTGTGAATAAGGCACTAGTCTTGGAGAGTCCCGTCACGATTACGCCTTTCTTTTTCGCGCTATTGACCAAGTTTGTCAGATAATTGTGTTCGTTTTTGAACGTTGTCTGTAACGTCCTGTCGACAACGAGTATATCACCCTTCTCTAGCTCATGTTTGACAATTTCGGTCGCGAATTGCCATTCTGCGAAAACTCTGGCTATGGATGCCACGCGTTCTATGTCTGCTCGCTGCGTCCCAATGGTCACTGTTCGGTCAAGAGAATCGAATGAAAGGTCACTTTCAGCAGGTATCATAGTTTGATGTTCTTCGTGCACAGGGAATACGGATGTATCATAGAATACCTGATTGCTTGTGACTCTTGAGTAGGTTGAAGAGAAGAATTCTATCCGTCGTGGCATGGATTTTTCAAGGATGCGCTCGCTGCAATCCCACATTCCAAAATATAGGCGGTTCAATTGAACAGAGAAGTCAGGTGCACCCACTATTTCCTGGTTTCCACCGTCCACGAAAGCAACTTTGCACGCAAGTTTGGTTTGCTGAATCTTGTGGAAACCACTCTTGTCAAGTGGATAGGTCTTTACGTTTGGGTCCCTGAAGAACGGGTTGCCAAGTTCTTCCTCATGTATTTTGGTGTCCAGATGCTCGATTAGTCTGCGGGCTGCTTCAACACTCATAAAACGACAACCTCCTTTGGTATGTTAACTTGAGCAGATAGGAACTCTCCTGTTTTCTGCGTTATGCGTTGCGGGAGCGCAAATTTCGATTTCTGGTAGAACGATACCCAGTCGAGGAACGTTAGATGGTAGTATTCCTGTGCTATCGCCCTAATATTTGGTGTTGGCAGTTTCGAATTGACGTCAAAGTGGTAGACGAGTTCCAACTGGAGAGGTTTGACTGTCATCGTTTCTTCGTTATCTATCTTGTGCGTTTGGGAGCTCACAAGCAGGCATCTGTCTTCTCCGCTTTTTCGATAGTAAGTGCCTCTCCGCGGATTCTTCCAACTTCCTTCGGATTTGGAGAATATGCGTCGATTGGGAGATTTGTTTACGCTGACGATGTCTATTGCTAGGTTCTGCGGCAGGTCCTTGCGTTTCGCAAATAGCTCGCGGATTGGTTCCCTTCCCTCTTCGGGCACGCCATTGTTGAAAACCTTGAACATCATATCTCTTTCGTTCCATTCTACGCGGCCGTCCTTGTAAAGCACAATTCTGTGGAGATTAAAACTCAGGTTTGGTTCTATCTTTGCGAATTGTGTCGCATAGGCTTTGCACATCGTTGCAATGCGTTCAATCAGAGTGTAGAAAGAGAGCTCGGTGAGCCTCTCTCCGCCTGAGGGGATCGAATCGAACGATATGAATCGTCCATACCCGTCAGTGACAGCCGTGAAGACGCTGACCTGAGACTTCAGCTTTTTCCGGCGAGAAACATCAAAACAAGCATATGCAGTGACGGCTGGGCTTTCAGGATACACATACGTATCTGCTGGAACTCTAGACAACCATAATGCCGCATGCTTTCCATAGAGTTTCAAGTACAGTTGTGGAACGATGTTCTCAATGATGTATCTTTTGTCTGCGATTATCTTGTCAATAGTGTTTGACTCGATGCATTGAATCTGCATCGGTTTGACATCTTCGTTGATTGCGGAAGGATTGAAGAATGCACGTTTCGCCTCGAAGTAGATGGAGTTCTCCCAAGCCACGTTGGGCAGGACAACGAACGCAATTATGTGTTTGGTGTCCGAGCTTTTGGAAAGTATGTCTTGGATAATCAGATTGAATGCTTCTTGATAGTCATTGTACTTGTTTCCTTTGACAAACCATGTCGGCAGTAATTGGTTGATGCTGCCCATGTTCAGATTCTGGTATGCTCTCTCAATCGCCCTCAGCGCAGAACCTATCTTCTGAGCCAACTCCTCTGGGCAGATGACCACGTAGCTTCCGCTCTGCTTGCCAGTGTAGGGCTCAGCTCCTTTCTCAAACGAGCTTTTAACGTTCAATATGCTGATCGGATAAACGTTTGCATCGCGTCTCAACAAGACTTGAAATGCATGCCCGGACTCGAATTCTCCCTTGTCATATCCAAGGTCGATTGTCTTTGCAGGTTCAGGCGAAAAAGTGAATGTGGTTTCAAGGAAGCCCACTTTAGATAACCTTTCAGCCAGAAATTTCTGCACAAGTCCGACACGTTCGCTTGGCTTGTATTTCCTTCCAGCGAGCTCCTTCTTTCCTCGTTGATATTCCTTGAAAACGCAAGCTTCCGGATAAGCGTAAGTTGTTAATTGATCCCCAAATTTCACTTTGAATATACGATGTGTTGGCTTGACGGGTATCCCACGATAGCGCCAGTGTTCTTCTAGATTGTAATCCTTGAACTGCGAGACATTTCCATTGTAGGCGCCGATCACGAAAGCTGACTTCCAGTCCATTAGAACCCTAACTTGGACTGGTTCCCCCTCAGTGGCGGACGCCGCTTCTTGGTAGCTAAGTGGTACCATCACCCTGGTTTCTGGGTCAATCCAGAGTGCTGGCACGCTGTCAATCAATTCAGGCGAGATTCTGAAGGCTGATTTGTGTACAGACGCCTGCGCAAGTTGATCTGTCGCGATGTAAGTTCCCAACCCGTGATGCAGGAACCCAATTCTTCGCATCGTTTCTCTGAACCAAGTCTGCCATGCGTTTGCAAAAACTGAGGGAAATTCCGAAGAGGAAATAACCGCTTCACTTACAGCCTTCACTGTTGCTCCTTCAAGTCTGGGAATGTCTTGCATTATTTCAGCCGCATCAATGGCATTTGTTGAAAGCACTATTACGTCGCCTTGGAACTTCTGTCGCAGATTGATGGGGACATGGGTAGTGACGTAGCCTTTCCTTGTCAGCACGTTCACTAGTCCGTTGATTGTTTTCCATCGCTTTCCGGCGTCTTTGTCAACTTCGCCACTGACTGACAAAGTCACCATGTTTGTTTTTTCAGGAATTCTGCGGTCGGCGACCCAGAGATTAAGGTGGTCTTCAGACATCTTGACTACGTCAGCCTCCTTTGGAACAATGCTTGCGAAAGATATGGCGCGATTATCTGCTCCACAATGTAGCGTAGGATAATTGTCTGTTGGGCCCGTGTGAACCCTCTCTGATATATCGTGATTATACCGCGCTTGTCGAAACCCACTCTTGCTTCGCTTTGAATTTCGCCAAGTCTCACTTTTATCTTGGCGAGCGGTTCGCTGCCGTAGTCCTCATGTATTCTCGAGTCTGTTACGCCTCGGCCGACGTAAGTTATCCTGTCGACGGTTTCAAGACCAGGACGGGTGGGGGTATGGTCTATTTGGAAGACATCTGGGCTGCTGCCAAGTATCTTTCTCAATGTTGGTTCGTTAAATTCAATCTGTTCCAGCTCGAACTCCTTCACAAAATTGTCTTGAACGAACTTCCTCACCTTAGATTCCACATCTTCCGGTACAGCTCCAATTGCCAAAAACCTCTCGTTTAGAAAAATAACAGGCACGTCTCCCAGCGCCTTGTCCTCCTTCTTTCCATTCAGTGTGTTGTATTCAAGAACGTACTCAAAACCAAATGACATGTAGACGCTGCCTCCTACCTGCTCTGTGTTCGCAGGCAGGACTCCTTCTTTGACAGGAGAGGCGTTGCTGAATATTGAGAGAGATTTCGCCTTGTCGGCTATCTGTTGCGGAGACAATTCCAGTTTCGGCGTTCTGAAAACCACAAAACTAGGCAAGGAAATCACTCTCCATCATGCACAAGCGAAACTCGACAAAAGGTACCAACGACTCCGGGATCTGATAGTAGACGAACTTGCCGAACTTGGTATAATCTAGGAAACCTTGTTCGCACAGTTGACTAAGATAGTATGAGACGGTTGCCTTGTCTCTGTTCAGAGTCTGGGCGAATTGAGTAGGCCTCACCCCACGTTTATCCTGGCTGAGGATGATTTGTCTCAGGATTGCAAGCTGAACATCATTTAACGCTTTCATTCGTTCTCCTATTCCACCGATGCCGCGAGCTTTGACAACATTCGAGACAATCTTCACGTCAATGTTTTCCAAGCCCTCATCGAAAACCCTTCTTAGAACGTCAAATAGCAGCATGATAGAAATGCCTGGTACGCCTACGCTGTGTGCATGTATCTCTCCAAACACGTCGTTGGAAATTTCTGCCTTACCTTCAGATAAGAATGCAACAACTTGCCTCAGTAGTTTTACAGTCTCCGCCAAAGAAAATGGCTTAAGCACGACAATCTTGTTCGACGGCACTGTTGACTCAATCTCGTCATCAACGTAATCCCAAAACACAGGCTCCCACGTTGTTAGGATTAAGGCATCTTTCACCTTCGCCGAGATCTGCTGCAATGAGTATTTGATATTCTTGTCCAAGTGACAGTCATCGATTAGCAGAA
>Ga0315280_10012526_pt1 | contig 10238 bp, 14 predicted proteins | sample YL17G06_40_MG_FD_203697 | JGI IMG/M metagenome (GOLD analysis project Ga0315280, IMG submission 203697) | Sediment microbial communities from Yellowstone Lake, YNP, Wyoming, USA - YL17G06_40 | ecosystem: Environmental > Aquatic > Freshwater > Lake > Sediment | place: USA: Wyoming | collected...
TGAAGCAAAAAAAGAACTATTTAGCAGAACTATATCTTTACAATATATTACTACCAATACAGTATGGGAAGCTAAAATACTAGAACAAGAATTATTAGGAATTTTAACCCCACAGTTTAATAGGTCTCATAAGAGAACAAAGATGAAAAGTTTTTCCTCTTAGTAGTACTCTGCTAACCTATCTCCTAAGTAAATTAAAGATAATAGACAGTATTATGCTTAACAAAAGACAAGTAACAATAGGGAAGAATATTACTACGTTTTCTCTTCGTATGAATATGTCGCCTGGTAACTTCCCAAGGTAGGGAATACGCTCAAAGAATACTAGAAAAACTCCAATTATTATAAAGAAAACGCCAAATAGAATTAAAGTTTTCCCTAAAATTTGCATATAGTCCTCACCTACGCTTAAACTGAAACAGTGAACCTTTTTACCTTCTTTTCGTATCTCTCATACTCACTAAACACACAGCCACAATACTTCTGCTTATAAATTCCAAGTTCATCAGCTACCTTCTGGGAATCTCTCCAACCTACTCTGAAATCTTCGTAATAGAAATTAATACCTGTCTCTTTAGCTATTTTATCACCTATTTCTTTAATTTTCTCATGCTTCTGATACGGACTAGATAAGAGGGTAGCAGTAAAATAATCATAACCTAATTCTTTACTCAACTTAGCTGTTTCTGTTAGCCTCAATATGTAGCAAACCTCACACCTATCATTTTTAGAATTTGCCACTGCTTCAAAATATACCCTAGGATTATATTCTCCTATAATTAGTTTCAAGCCGTTAGACTTTATATAGTTTTTCAGGGCTTCTCCCCTTGCTAAGTATTCAGTAGTAGGATGAATATTAGGATTAAAATAATAACCTGTAATCTCAAAATCTCTTGCAAGTTTGGTTATAGGATATATAGCACACCTAGCACAACATATATGTAAAAATAACCTCATCTTCTCCTCCTCTCTATGACCTTGATTCCATTCTCAGTAATAATTCTTCCTCTAGGAGTCCTTTCTATATATCCCATCTTTATCAGATAAGGTTCGTAGATTTCCTCAATAGTTTCTATAGATTCTCCTAAAGCTGTAGAGAGAGTCTCAATACCTACAGGTCCACCTCCAAATTTATAAAGTAGAGTATTAAGTATAACCATATCTTCTCTATCAAGTCCATACTCATCTATCTCAAAAAGAGATAATGCATCTAAAGTAATAATATAAGATAATACACCATTACCTTTAACTTCAGCATAATCCCTTATTCTTTTTATTAATCTATTGGCAATTCTTGGTGTCCCTCTAGACCTCAAAGCAATTTCATTGAGGGCTGGTTTCTCATATCTTATACCTAGTATCTTTGCAGACCTCTCTAGTATCTCTAATAATTCGTTAGGATTATAATAGTCTAATTTTTCTACTATCCCAAATCTATCTCTTAATGGAGGTGAAAGCAATCCAAATCTAGTAGTAGCTCCGATTAATGTAAATTGAGGAAGTCTGAGCCTTATAGCTCTAGCTCCTGCCCCCTTCCCTATAACTATATCTATCTCCTTGTCTTCCATAGCAGAATAAAGTATCTCTTCTATAGCCTTACCTAATCTATGGATTTCATCGATAAAAAGTATACTTCCTTCTTCTAAGGCCGTTAGTACAGCAACTAAGTCTCCTGCTTTTTCAATGGCAGGCCCAGATGTAACTTGAATTGGTACTCTCATTTCGCTTGCCACAATATAAGCCAGAGTAGTCTTCCCTAGACCTGAGGAACCGTAGAATAATAGATGATCTAATGGCTCTCCTCGCTTTAGTGAAGCTTTAAAGAAGATATCTAATTGGGCCTTTACCCTTTCCTGTCCTACAAATTCTTGTAACGTTTTAGGTCTTAGAGACGCTTCTACGACCTTTTCTTCTGGTAAAACCACAGGAGAAAAAATTTCTTTATCCATCTCTACCTGATAACTTTTTTAGAGAAATTTTAATTAAGTCCTCTAAACTGCCATCCATATCTAAATCTTCTATTACTCCTTTTATTTCTGCTCTACTATAACCTAATTTTTTCAAAGCTTCCGATAGAAGCTTTACATTCTCCTTATTTGATTCCTCTTCAATAGCCATTTTATCTCTTAATTCTAAGACTATCTTTTTTGCTTTCTTCTTCCCTATGCCTGAAACTGCACCCAATATTTCTATATCTTCTGTTTTTATCCCTCTTATTATTTGCTCATATCCTAATTCGCTGATTAGAGATAAGCCACCTTTAGGTCCAATGCCTGAGACAGAGATAAGTTTTTCAAATAAGTCTCTCTCACTTTCTAGAAGAAAGCCATAAATTATTAGCAGATTATTATTTAATATTAAATAAGTAAAGACTCTATAAGATTTTCCAACATCGATTTTTACTGCCGAAGAATGAGGAATATAAACTTGAAACCCTATACCATTTACATCTATTACTAAAGAGTCTTTTTGGACTTGTGAAACTATTCCTTCAAGATAGGCAAACATTTTTCACCTAGAAGTTTAAGCCCCGCACATAAAGATAAAGCCAAAGCATCAGTAGTGTCTAATTCTAAATCTTCAGAAATATTGAGAAGTCTCTTTACAATAAAAGCAATCTGATACTTATCTGCTTTCCCATAACCTATAAGGAAACTTTTTACTTCAGTAGGTGTAAACTCCATAAGGTCTAACCTATAAATTCCAGCTAGGAGTAATATTACTCCTCTTACCTCTCCTAACGTAAAAGCACTTTTTACATTTTTGTGATAGAATATCCTTTCTAAAGAAAGAACACTTGGCTTAAAAGCTTCTATCCTTTCAGAAATCTCCCTAAAAATAACTCCTAATGCCTGAGTTTTAGAGGTTAAATTAGATAAATCGATACCCCCATAACTTAAAGTTAAAGGAAAGAAAGCATTTCCCTCTAATCTTATTATCCCATACCCAGTTACCCGAGAGCCTGGATCTATTCCAATAATAACATTTTGATTAGGCATTCACAAGAATTTCATCAGGAATATCAAAGTTAGCATAAACTCTTTGTACATCTTCTAGGTCTTCTAACTGGTCAAGAAGTCTTAATAGTTGTCTTGCTTCATTACTTTCTACTCTTACTGTATTACTTGGTAGGTAGGTAACCTCAGTCCTAATAATTTTAATTCCTGCTTTAGCAAACGCTTCTTTGGTCTTTTCAAAGTTTTCTACAGCAGTAATTACTTCATATCCTTCGTCTATAGTCTTTATGTCTTCTGCTTCAAATTCTAATGCTATATCATATACTTTTTCCTCTTTTTCTTCTAAACTTAAAAGTATATACCCTTTACGTGAAAAGACCCAAGAGACACAGCCTGATTCTCCTAAGTTCCCTCCATTACGTTGAAATACATGCCTTAGGTCAGCAGTAGTTCTGTTTCGATTGTCAGTAGTAGCCTCGACCATTATAGCTACTCCTCCAGGACCATAGCCTTCATAAGTCATCTCTTCATAAGATGCTCCCACCAGCTCTCCTGTCCCTCTCTGAATAGCTCTTTTGATATTTTCTGTAGGCATATTAACTTCTCTTGCCTTCTCTAAAGCTAATCTTAATTTGGAATTGACATTAGGATCAGGCTCACCTTCTCTTACAGCTATTATAATCTGACGGGTAACCTTTCCAAACATTTTACCTCTTACAGAGTCCATTTTTTGTTTAGTTTCTCTAATGTTATGCCATTTGGAATGACCTGACACAGCTAATCACCTCAATTCTCTAAAGAATTTAAAGATACAAAAAAGGGCCCGGCAATGGCCTACTCTCCCATAGGGTCTCCCCTATAGTACCATCGGCGCTGGAGGGCTTAACTATTACTTCCCTTTCGGGACCGTGTTCGGGATGGGAACGGGTGTCTCCCCTCCGCTCTTATATCACCGAGTCCATTTCTTTCCAAACTACACCTTCAAAACTGCATAGCGGATAATATCAAGCCCTCGGTCTATTAGTACTGGTCGGCTTAGAATGTTACCACTCTTACACCTCCAGCCTATCTACCAGGTATTCTCCCTGGGACCTTACCCGGTTTTTCCGGTGGGATACCTAATCTTGAGGTGGGCTTAGCGCTTAGATGCTTTCAGCGCTTATCCTCACCAGACATAGCTACCCAGCTTCTGCTCCTGGCGGAACAACTGGTACACCAGAGGTCTGTCCATTCCGGTCCTCTCGTACTAGGAATAGCCCCTCTCAAGTATCCTGCGCCCACGACGGATAGGGACCGAACTGTCTCACGACGTTCTGAACCCAGCTCACGTACCGCTTTAATGGGCGAACAGCCCAACCCTTGGGACCTTCTTCAGCCCCAGGATGCGATGAGCCGACATCGAGGTGCCAAACCTCCCCGTCTATGTGGACTATCGGGGGAGATCAGCCTGTTATCCCCGGGGTAACTTTTATCCGTTAATTAACGGCCCTTCCATTCGGTACCGTTAGGTCACTAGACCCGTCTTTCGACTCTGCTCGAGATGTCTCTCTCACAGTCAGGCTCCCTTTTGCTCTTGCACTCAACGCACGATTCCCAACCGTGCTGAGGAAACCTTTGGACGCCTCCGTTACATTTTAGGAGGCGACCGCCCCAGTCAAACTGCCTACCAGGCACTGTCCCTGCCCTCTTTAAGATACAGGTTAGAACTTCAGTGATACAAGGGTGGTATCCCAAGGTCGGCTCCACAGGACCTGGCGATCCTGTTTCCTAACCTCCCACCTATCCTGTACATGCATCACCAAAATCCAATGCCAAGTTGCAGTAAAGCTCCACGGGGTCTTTCCGTCCAGTCATGGGTAATCCGCATCTTCGCGGATATTGCAATTTCGCCGAGCCCCTCGCCGAGACAGCGCCCAAGTCGTTACGCCTTTCGTGCGGGTCGGAACTTGCCCGACAAGGAATTTCGCTACCTTAGGACCGTTATAGTTACGGCCGCCGTTCACTGGGGCTTCGGTTTGGTGCTTCGCTTTCGCTAACACCTCCCCTTAACCTTCCAGCACTGGGCAGGCGTCAGCCCCTATACCTCGGATTCCTCCTTAGCAGAGACCTGTGTTTTTGCTAAACAGTCGCTCAGGCCCTTTCACTGCAACCCCTTCAGGCTCCAGAAGTTAATCCCTTCACCTTAATGGGGCACCCCTTCTTCCGAAGTTACGGGGTTATTTTGCCGAGTTCCTTAGCGAGGGTTCTCTCGCGCGCCTTAGGATCTTCTCCTCACCTACCTGTGTCAGTTTGCGGTACGGTCACCAATACCCTCCTTAGAGGTTTTTCTCGTCAGTGTGGATTCAGTAGCTTCGGACTTACGTCCTCCCCATCACCTCTCGGGCTCTACACCAGGCGGATTTCCCTACCTGGTACCCTACTGGCTTGGACGTGCTCTACCGTTCGCACGCTCTACCTATCCTCCTGCGTCACCCCTTCGGTCTTTATCGGGTATTACTGGGTCCGGAATATTAACCGGATATCCATCGCCTACGGATTTCTCCATCAGCTTAGGTCCGCCTAACCCTGGGCAGACGAACTTTACCCAGGAAACCTTAGGTTTGCGGCGAGAAAGATTCTCACTCTCTTTTTCGCTACTTATGCCGGCATTCTCACTTCTGCCTCGTCCAGCGCTCCTTACCGGTACGCCTTCAACCTACTGCAGAACGCTCCCCTACCGATCGACTCTTAATAAGTCAATCCCACAGCTTCGGTACTAGGCTTAGTCCCATTACATTTTCGGCGCAAAGCCCCTCGACCAGTGTGCTATTACGCACTCTTTGAATGATGGCTGCTTCTAAGCCAACATCCTGGCTGTCTAAGAAACTTCACTTCCTTTGCCACTTAGCCTAATTTTGGGACCTTAGCTGGTGGTCTGGGCTGTTCCCCTTTCGACTATGGAGCTTATCCCCCACAGTCTCACTCCTAACTTTACAATTACGATATTCGGAGTTTGCATGGGTTTGGTAGCCTAACAAGGCCCCTAGTCCATACAGTGCTCTACCCTCGTAATTTACTGGTTAGGGCTCGCCCTAAAACAATTTCGGGGAGAACCAGCTATCTCCAGGTTCGATTGGAATTTCTCCGCTACCCACAGTTCATCCGATGGTTTTTCAACACCAATCGGTTCGGACCTCCACGTACTTTTACATACGCTTCACCCTGACCATGGGTAGATCACCTGGTTTCGGGTCTACTACCAGCAACTATTCGCCCTATTCAGACTCGCTTTCGCTTTGGCTCCAGGGTACCATCCCCTTAACCTCGCTACTGGTAGTAACTCGCCGGCTCATTCTTCAACAGGCACGCAGTCAGGCTTTCAAGGCCGAAACCTTGCATAGCCCTCCCACTGCTTGTGGACATACAGTTTCAGGTTCTATTTCACTCCCCTCCCGGGGTTCTATTTCACCTTTCCCTCACGGTACTATTTCGCTATCGGTAGCCAGAGAGTATTTAGCCTTAGGAGATGGTCCTCCCAGATTCTTACAGGATTTCTCGTGTCCCGTAGTACTCGGGTTGGATACCCAGAGAGATATATCCCTTTCAGTTACAGGACTTTCACCTTCTATAGTCAGCCTTTCCATGCTGTTCACCTAGAGATATATTTTGTAACTCTCCGGAGGATCTACAGCTCCTCCCAGTATCTACCCTCTACCCCCAATAGACAACGCCTATAGGCTTCTCCATCTATTGGGTTTAGGCTCTTCCCCGTTCGCTCGCCACTACTAGGAGAATCGAATTTTCTTTCTCTTCCTCAGGATACTTAGATGTTTCAGTTTTCCTGGTTGTCTTCCTTAAAAGATGATATGGTATTACCCATATCAGGTTTCCCCATTCGGGTATCCCCGGATTTAAGCCTGCTCGCAGCTTCCCGAGGCTTTTCGCAGCCTGCCACGCCCTTCATCGTCTTCTGGCTCCAAGACATCCACTGTATGCCCTTTCTAACTTGATATTACCCACTATGCAGTTTTCAAGGTGCAGTCTTTCTGGTGGAGATGAGCGGATTCGAACCGCTGACCCCCTGCGTGCAAAGCAGGTGCTCTCCCAGCTGAGCTACATCCCCATGGAAGAGTAAGAGGAAGAATCCTTAATATTCTCCTTAGAAAGGAGGTGATCCAGCCGCACCTTCCGGTACGGCTACCTTGTTACGACTTAGCCCCCCTTACCGAGCACACCTTCGTCACCTCCCTCCCTTTCGGGTTGGGTCAGCGACTTCGGGTGCACTAGACTCGGGTGGCTTGACGGGCGGTGTGTACAAGGCCCGGGAACGTATTCACCGTGGTATGGCTGACCCACGGTTACTAGCGATTCCGACTTCATGCAGGCGGGTTGCAGCCTACAATCCGAACTGAGGATGGCTCTAGGGGTTTTGCTCCCCCTCGCAGGTTCGCTTCCCTTTGTACCACCCATTGTAGCACGTGTGTCGCCCAGGACATAAGGGCCATGCGGACTTGACGTCATCCCCCCCTTCCTCCAGGTTGTCCCTGGCAGTTTCCCTAGAGTCCCCAGCTTTACCTGTTGGTAACTAGGAATGAGGGTTGCGCTCGTTGCGGGACTTAACCCAACATCTCACGACACGAGCTGACGACAGCCATGCAGCACCTGTGTTGGCTCCCTAACAGTCAACCCATTAGAGTCGTTACCCTTTCAGGCTCCTACCACCAACATGTCAAGCCCTGGTAAGGTTCTTCGCGTTGCATCGAATTAAACCACATGCTCCACCGCTTGTGCGGGCCCCCGTCAATTCCTTTGAGTTTTAGCCTTGCGGCCGTACTCCCCAGGCGGGATACTTAATGCGTTAGCTTCGGCACAGAGGCTGTGAACCCCTACACCTAGTATCCATCGTTTACGGCTAGGACTACCAGGGTATCTAATCCCGTTTGCTCCCCTAGCTTTCGCGCCTCAGCGTTAGGAGTAGACCAGGAGACCGTCTTCACCACTGGCGTTCTTCCCGATATCTACGCATTTCACCGCTACACCGGGAATTCCATCTCCCTCTTCTACCCTCTAGTCAGGTAATCTCGAAAAACTTCCTACAGTTGAGCCGTAGGATTTCACCCCCGATACACCTGACCGCCTACACGCCCTTTACGCCCAGTAATTCCGGATAACACTCGCCCCCTACGTTTTACCGCGGCTGCTGGCACGTAGTTAGCCGGGGCTTCCTCTGAAGGTACCGTCTGTTTCTTCCCCTCTTGACAGAGGTTTACAACCCGAAGGCCTTCTTCCCTCACGCAGTGTCGCTCCGTCAGGCTTTCGCCCATTGCGGAAAATCCCCAACTGCTGCCTCCCGTAGGAGTCTGGGCCGTGTCTCAGTCCCAGTGTGGCTGACCACCCTCTCAGGCCAGCTACCCGTCATAGCCTTGGTAGGCCATTACCCTACCAACTAGCTGATGGGACGCAAGCCCATCCCTTAGCGGTCGCCTTTCGACTTCCCTTTAGTTATATCCCCTTCTGAGAACATAACTACATCAGGTATTAGCATCCCTTTCGGAATGTTATCCCCGTCTAAGGGGTAGGTTACTTACGTGTTACTCACCCGTTCGCCACTATCCTGAGATTAGAGACTACAAGCTAATCTCTTAGCCTCTAGCCTCTAATCTCAGAACCGTTCGACTTGCATGTTTTAGGCACACTGCCAGTGTTCATCCTGAGCCAGGATCAAACCCTCCAACCAAAATATAATCAAAGAGTTAAATCCTAACTCTAATATCTTTATATCTCTTTAGAATTTCCAAGGACTCTTTCCTCTTACTCTATCCTTCTTTCAATGTGCAGTTTTTATCTGCATTCTAAGTATACAATATCTGTCAAGCAAAAGTCAATACCTTTTAGACTCTTCAACTTTTTGCGTGGTAAGGAAACTGCCTTGATTAACAAATAATAGGACAGGCAAGGATGCTTATCCTACCCTTTTCCTTTGTCATTGCGAGGGGCTTTAGCCCCGAAGCAATCTCTATTCGTAGTGACAGAAAAGACGAGATTGCTTCGCTATCGCTCGCAATGACTTTTTCCCTTTATTTTAAATTCCACGCAAAAGTTTATAGAGCCTACCTTTTACAGCTGATCTGTAATCAAAATTTTACCCCCTGGAAGCTTGTAGTATAATTCTATAAAAAACTTCCAGGAGGTGACAAATGCTTAAATTAATAGTTGATATTTTACAACAATATTCTTTAAATAAAAAGGCTGCCCAGAATATTACATTAATAGCTTATGCTATCCTAAAAGCACAAAGTCTATTTATGCGTCAAATAGCCCTCTTTCTGCCTATAGATGGGTTAAAACAGTCTAAGTTAATAGAGTATGGAGATTCTTTCACAAGTTAAATATTTCGCCTATAAGATGTTATAAATCCTTTGCGAAGTTCGTCTTACAGAGGATTAAAACAAACTACGTAATTATAGATTTTACTCCCCTTAATGGATATGACGTAAAGATATTTTTGCTTCCATTCCTTTTAAAGGTAGATCTATAGCATTCTATGGAAGAATTCTTAAACAAGAAGATATAGACCCTATGAAATACAAATCTAGGAATGAGTTTATATTCAAATGCATAGAAGAGCTCTTAGAGATTTTACCATTTAAGCCTGTTATTATTGCAGATAGAGAGTTTGGCTTCTATGAATTTATAAAGTTTCTAAGAGAAAGAAATGTATGCTTTGTTATAAGGTTAAGAGGAGATATAGTGATAAGGCTTACTAATGGGAAGGAAATAAGGCTTGGGAAGCTACAGAAAGGTAAATATTTAGGATATTTAAGAGAAGACTTATTTATAAAGGTAGCCATAAGACAAGGTAAGAAAGATAGAGTAATCTTAGCATATGATTCTGAGTTTATAAATAGGACCACATTACATACAGCATTAGTTTATATAAAGAGGATGCAATGTGAGGAATATCATAGAGAGATAAAGGATAGACTAAACCTGTTAGATTTAAATGCGACTTATTACAAAGAGCCATACAACGAAGAACTAATGTTAAGATACCTAATAGTATTGATATTTTCAGTGATAATAGGGTTATTTTTAGGGAAGGTACTAGTAAAAATGTGAGGTATATTTAAAATATATGGTTTCTGACGAGAAGGAATTAGGTTATTTTGGTTTAGCAGTAGCTTTATTAAATCTTGAGAAGGAATTTGTGCCCATTGTATTAGAATGTTTCAAGCGTTCTCTGTTAAGGGGGTGGGCAAAATGATTACAGATCAGGCCCACATACACTGAAGAAGTTCAGAT
>Ga0315280_10012527_pt1 | contig 10237 bp, 9 predicted proteins | sample YL17G06_40_MG_FD_203697 | JGI IMG/M metagenome (GOLD analysis project Ga0315280, IMG submission 203697) | Sediment microbial communities from Yellowstone Lake, YNP, Wyoming, USA - YL17G06_40 | ecosystem: Environmental > Aquatic > Freshwater > Lake > Sediment | place: USA: Wyoming | collected...
ATTGCGCAAATCCGGCTGTTGCTGTCGTGAGGTTCATCTTCAACTTCCTTGCAGATCTCATCGTCGTCGGCGCAGGCGTCTATATGATGTTGAACGGGAAGAAGCGCTAGAAGAGTATCTGGGGGATCCGATACTGACAGCGATTTGCATAGGCATTGGAGGTAAGTTTACCTGCAGACAAACCTCCAATGGCGCTCGAACAACAGGGGGGCAAAGGCGCCCGCAGACTTGTATAACATATGCTAGACATCCTTTTCGCGAGAGGCTTGGCTTTGGCTTCAGACGCTGTCTTCTGCTGTAATGAGGATTGTGTTCAGAGAAAACGTTGAAGTCGCGAAAGAAAAATCATTTGCACGGTGGGACATTAAGAAATCAATCTATGAGCTGTGTTACGGCGAGAGAACTGTTGATGAGATTGGAGGAAGGCTAGGAAAAAGCCGGGAGCATGTTAGGGTCTACTTGGTTACTCTAGAAGAAGAAGGAATTGTTGTGAGAAAAGGCAATACCTACGAAGCAGTTGTCTGACCTATGTTTCGTGTCTAGCAACAAGAATGTGGCGGGCCCGCCGGGATTTGAACCGAAGTGGGTTCAAAACCTACCCTCTAGATGAACTGGGAGTTGAATTCGTACCAATAAAATGGTGCGGGGAAGGGGATTCGAACCCCTGAAGGCTTGCGCGTTTTGAGGCTCTACGCCACAGGATGCCTTCTCTAGCCCAAGGCATGGTTGGATCTTAAGTGTGGCCCCGCCCCGTTGGCGGTCCTGCCCCTTTGACCTGACTCCCGCCTGGAATCACGGCCCAGACCAGGTCTCGGGAATCCCCGCACCACGCCAAACAGTCTGTTGAGGAGTCTTTAAGTTTCTTGGAGTAGAGTTCACAACCAGTTTCTGACATCCACTTTCTAAGTGTGGATTACAAAAACTAGCCAAGCCTCAATGCTTTTAGTTTGGCAGAACAGCCTTCCCTGTTGGGCCCGTAGCTCAGGTTGGATAGAGCGGCAGACTCCCCGTTTAAGCGGGTTTCGACGCCGAACCCCCTAAGGGACACCGGACAAAGCTGTAGAACCCGACAAGCAGAGTCTGGTGCAGAAGTCCGGGGTTCAAATCCCCGCGGGCCCGCCAAACCAAATTAGCTGTGGGTTATATGTACCGGTAAATTGGGGTCAGAATCCCCTGCCCCATCTCTGTGCAAGTTTAGCTGATCAAAGCCAAATCTTAGGAGCGCATTAACCGATCCACTCCTCTCGATTGTTGGGATCTGATACATGGATCCCGTCGATTAGTATGTCATCTTCCTTGAGAACGATTCACTGGATAGTCTCGGCGCGAAGCGAGCTTTATCCTAGTTTTTCTAGGCGACTGCAGCAATCGAGAATCAAAGTTTAGGTCTACAGTACATAATCCAAGTCCTCGAGACTAATGGTTTCGCTCAATCCCAGTCCCCCTTTCTCCACACAACGTGCTCCGTGCGCAATACTACTGTTTCCTAAGTATCACAATCTGGCCCTCCAATTAGCAGCGCGTAATATCAAAAACTGCAAGAATTCCTCAGCGAAAGCGACTATCCGGATGACAAGCAAAGGGTCGCTCTTAACTCTAAATCGTTATTAGTGGCTATGGGTCTTGACTTACGTGACTCAAAGAGACTAATGTTAGTCTTAGAGTCGGTTTGTAAGAGTTTGGAACTCAAGCTGGCATCTTGGAATTCAGAATGGATGTACTCATTCTTCAAAATTCAAAATTGCTCTTGATGGATGAGCCCTCACTAGGCCTAGGGCCATAATCGTTGAAGAAGTCTATAGAGCTTGTCGAGCAGAATGCCAAAAAGCCTTGGAGATTGCGGATTGGTGCTATGTCCTTGAAACTGGCAGGGTGCTGTTCCACTCGGACGCCAAAACCGCCGTGACCCAACCACTGATCGGAAAGGCCTACTTGGGCATAGAGTAACATGCGTTCTCGCAAAGATACCCCTGTTCATACGCATGGTTGAGAAGTACTGCAGTACCCCTGCTTCCGGGTCTGCACTATTTACTGCTCCTTCATCTACATATTCCTCTTCATCGATCAGCTTCCTGCTCGACTAGTAACCGAAGGCAGGCACCGCACTCCATTATGTTAACAGGAACTCACGATGAAAACATAATATGGGCGGCGAAGAAATCCTACGACAGTGAAGGGCCTTGGTTCTTCAGAAGCTGGCTCGACCCCTTGAGACACTTGTTGAGGAAGGCTACTTTGACCCCGTGACGAAGATTGTGAGGGCGATCACGGGCTCAAAGCGCCATTGCGCAAACTGGCAGATTGAAGGCATATTGAGAATGTTGTTCAATGTTCTTGATGGCGATGTTGCCAAGGACCCGAAGAACCTTATTGTCTACGGCGGAACGGGAAAAGCCGCACGAAATTGGGAATGCTTCGAAACAACAGTAGATGCATTGCTCGCTCTACAACCCGACGAGACCCTGGTTATGCAGAGCGGAAAACCAGTCGCTGTGTTCAAGACCCATGAATTGGCTCCAAGAATGGTGATGTGCAATTCGATGCTTGTCGGGAAATGGGCGAACTGGGAACATTTCCGGGAACTTGAGAAGAAAGGACTGATCATGTACGGTCAATACACCGCAGGCTCATGGAACTTCATTGGTATTCAAGGAATTCTTCAGGGAACGTATGAAACATTCGTGGCCGTTGCAGACAGACATTTCGGTGGGAGCCTCAAAGGCAGATTTGCAGTCACGGCAGGCATGGGCGCGATGGGTGGCGCACAGCCGCTTGCAATCAAAATGAACGATGGCGTCGGCCTCACAGTCGAGGTTGATGAGGCAGTGATTAGAAAGAGGATTGAGGGCGGGTGGCTTGACACATGCACCGATAGTATAGATAGCGCAATCAATATGGTCAGCGAAGCCAAAGGGGAGAGAAAACCCGCAAGCATAGGCCTCTTGGGAAACGCAGCTGACGTACTACCGGAACTGTTGAGACGAAATATTGTGCCTGATGTGGTAACGGACCAGACTCCGGCCCATGATCCTTTGAGCTACATTCCATCTGGACTGAGCGTAAAAGAAGCCGAGGAACTGAGGGGCAGAAATCCCGAGAAATATGTGAGTATGGCGCTCGAATCCATGAGAAAGCATGTTGAAGCAATCGTTGGCTTCGTCGAGAAAGGGGCGATAGCCTTCGAGTATGGCAATAACATAAGGAAGAACGCATTTGACGCAGGTTTCGAAAAGGCCTTCGCCTACCCCGGATTCATTCAAGCCTACCTTCGACCTCTCCTTGCGGAAGGAAGAGGTCCCTTCAGGTGGACAAGCTTACGCGGAGACCCGCAAGACATAGCCAAGTTAGATGACACCCTTGTTCGAGAGTTTGGGCATAACAGACGGCTTGTCGGCTGGATTACGAAAGCCAAGAAATATGTCAGGTTTCAAGGCCTACCCGCTAGGGTGTGCTGGCTCGGGTACGGGGAAAGGGCCAGGTTTGGTAAAGTTGTAAACGATATGGTTGCTGCGGGCGATGTTGGGCCGATATGGTTTGGCAGGGATCATCTCGACACAGGAAGTGTAGCTTCGCCATACAGAGAGACGGAAGGCATGAAGGACGGAAGCGACGCGATTGGGGATTGGCCGATTCTGAACGCTCTCTTAAACACCTCAGCGGGCGCCACATGGGTAGCGGTGCACCAAGGAGGCGGGCAAGGGATGGGATACAGCATATCTGCTGGATTTGGAATGGTCTTAGATGGCACCAGAGAGGCGGAAGAGAAGGCAGTCCGACTTTTCACACTCGACCCGGGCATAGGAGTTATTCGACATGCTGACGCAGGCTATGAAACATCGACAAAGATAGTTAGAGAAAAAGGAATCAAAGCGCCCATGATAAGCTAACACGCGCTTGAGAATTTCCTAACCAACAGCGAAACAGCACCCAAGAAACCTCAGAAGATGGAAAGCAGCGAATATCCTCAAAATACCCAAAACAACCAAAAACAGAATCGGTAAGGTTGGCGGGCCCGCGGGGTTCAGGTTCCGTTTCGGCTCGGCATTGTGTTGTGAAGAGGGAAGGGGGACGGCAAGAGCATCGTCCAGATTAGGCCAAGCTGATCAGCGCAGGTGCTCGCGTCTGTTATTTCCTGCTTGCTAGGGCGACGAGCGATCTCGCGGTATTTTTCCGGTTCGTGCAGGACGAGATGTTCAGGCCTTTATTGGCTCATTAACTGGAGCACGTGGGCAATTCTCTGCTAAGTCTTCGCCACGGTGACTATTCCTCTGTCTGCGTCTACCTTAACGTAATCTCCAGTGCTAATATTTTCAAATGGGTCCCTTTCTAATCTATCAACAAGAGGTATCTTTGTCAGCACCGCGCTACCCACGAGCACGGGTTCCACATCGGTTACTATCATGGCGCTGGGTGCGTTCTTATTCAGCAGCAACTTGACAAGGCCGTCCATTTGAACGGCGGAACTCGCCTTTCCTGATGGAAAGATAAGTACCTTCCCTGCAACCGACTTTCCTTCTAGGTGATGCCCCTTCTCCCTCACGGTACCGGTTTTCGGTTCTACTAGGTAGAAGCAAATGGGATCCTTGGAAACCAAAGCTTCCCCTTCTCCGTAGCCCTTTGCCAGCTTGTGACATTTTACAGTCATTTCTAAGAATTGATTCACTCTCCTTTCTCGACGCTGGCAGCGACACACTCTTCCACGGTCCCCACCTTGACCGGACCGAATCTTCGGTAGTACGCGCATTTGGGTGAGTCAGTCATTCCTGTCTTTTCTCTCAGGTTATTCCAGCAGAACATGTCTATGCACGTGTCCGTTATGACGTGGGCTCCTGATTCCTCTATCACGCTAACATGACCGGCTCTCTCGGCAAGAAGCTTGGTCGTGGCGGATGTGTTGACCCAGAAAGAAACACCGTCGCGGAGTTTCTTTCCTCTCAGTAGCTTTGCGACTTCAGCCATTTGGTCTAAGTTGTAATGAGGGCAGCCAAGTATGACTGCGTCTATGGCGCCGGTCGCGGTCTGGAGTTCCTCGTGGGTTTGTCGGAGTTCGTGATCTGTCACAGTGATTTTGTCTTTAGGAGCGTTCCCTGCAAAAGCTTCCTGCTCGGTCTTGGCTTCGACAGTGACACCTAGGATGTGGAACATTGGGATTGCGCCTGTCACATTCAACATTGCGCACAAGTTGATGTATTGATCAATTGTGGGACGCTTCGGAATGCCGACGAAAACAGGGATGTCGTAACCGACTTTCTTTCCGACGTACTGCCCCAAAAGGGAGTAACTATAGCCGTCTTTTAGGTTGGCTTCAACTTTGACCAGGACAGTCCCTTTTCGGTTTTCTTTCAGGTGCAATCCGTATTCAGGCGTCTCGCCTATCACGCCTGCTGCCAAAGCCGTCTGTATCGATTCGCGATTCGTTAACGCCCCTATGACTGAATTCACGTAGGGTGTGGCACTAGATTCAGAGAAGGCAACGTGCTCTCCGAATTGTGGAATGTTCTCTGCGAGATATGGTATGCAGGACCAGCTCATCACCGCGCCAATTTGCCTGTAGTAGTCTTTCGTCTTCCAAGCTACCGATGCTTCCTCATGCTCATCAGCGATGTTGATGACCTTCTGAAAATACTCGAAGTCTGCGATTGGATTCGTTGTGGTGGGTATTTTGCAGAAGGCGCCTCCTCTGGCGAGCATTTCGACAAAGTATAGGTCGCCCTCTTGTCCGCTCGAGGCCGCATGCGCGCGGGTTACAGGTATCATCTTTTCGGCATCAAATGCCTCCCCGATCGCAACAAGCAATTCCATCGCGTTCTGTGTCCCTTCCCCGTACTCCCCTTTCAGCATCAGTTCTTCTTCGCGAGTTAGGTGCAGGAAATTTCTCTCCTCAACGCGCTGCTTCTAAGCCAGGAATTCTATATTTGTTTTCAAGCATTTTGAAACCTGCGAAACAAACAGTGGCCATGGCTGCGTAGATCAATCCAGCAGTCAGGAAGATTTCGAGGGGCCTGAATTGAAGGGAATTGAAACTCCTTGCCACGGCGAACATCTCTTCGACGCCGATGTACGAAGCTAGTGAGGAGTATAACACTAGATAAATGATTTCGTTTGAGATGCCCGGGAGAGCCGCCCTTATGCCTTGGGGAAGGATAATGTGGACAATTTCCTGCAGCTTGCTCATTCCCAATGCCTCGGCCGCCAGTGACTGCCCTAGATGTATTGACTGTATGGCTCCCCTGATGTATTCCGACTGGTATGCGCCGGTGACAAGTACGAATCCCAAGACCGCTGACCAAAACGGGGAGAAGAAAATTCCTAGTTCAGGAAGGGCAAAGAAAATGATGAAGAGCGTGACTATCGCAGGAAAACCGCGAAAAATTCCTACGATGGTTGTCGCAAGAAGAGAAGTGGGTTTGTTCCCGTAGACTCGAGCCACGGCGAAAATTATCGCCAAAGCAACGCCGATGGGCACTGATACTACGATTAGTTCAACTGTTATGACAGATCCAGCGAGTATCTTGGGCAGAAATTCATCCCAGAAGGCTATTGCCCATCCCTCCTATAGAGTTCGCTGATTCGTTTGAAGAATTGTTTCACCATTTCGTGCTTGGGGTTCTCAATGATTTCATTAGGTGGACCTTGTTCCAGGATGGTTCCATCTCCCATGAACATTATCTCGTCGGCCACTGACCGGGCGAAGCCTATCTCATGGGTTACCACGAGGCTGGTTAGTTTTTCCTGCGCCAGTTTCTTCATGACATCTAAGACTTCTCCGATTAGATGAGGGTCTAGAGCTGAGGTGGGTTCATCGTAGAACATGATTACTGGATTCATGGCTAGGGCTCTGGCTATTGCAACCCTCTGCTTTTGTCCTCCCGAGAGTTCGGCTGGATATTTATGGGCGTCTTCCTCTAGGTTGACCCTTTTCAGCTCTTTCAGGGCAAGGTCTCTAGCGTCTTCCTTTTTCATCTTCTTGACGATTTCCAAAGCTATGCTGACATTCCTCAAGGCGGTTAGATGGTTGAAGAGGTTGAATTCCTGAAAGACGAAACCGATCTTCTGTCTGACTTTGTTTACGTCTCTTATCTGATCGGTTATTTCCTGTCCCTCGAGCCAGACGCGCCCCTTATCTGGATTGGTTAGGAGGTTCAAACATCTGAGAAGAGTGCTCTTTCCTGACCCGCTAGGCCCACATATGACTTTGATTTGCCCTCTGTCGATTTCGAATGAAACCCCATTCAATACTTTAACGCCTGCGTAGCTCTTGTGCAGGTCCTCAACTTTCAGCACTACCTCTCCGTCGGCCATTTCAAAGCCTCCCAACAAGCCCTGGTATCTTTGTTCTTTCGTAGACCACGTTGACGATTTTAGACCCGGCGTATGTCATGACTATGAAGAGCCCGCCGGCGAAAAAGTAGGGTATCAGGGGTTCGTGGGTAGCCATGACGACATACCTCGTTCTAGTCAATATCTCCAGAACGCCCAGGGCGAAAGTAATCGCCGAATCTTTGATCATGATCGCGTATTCGTTCGACCAGCCTGGCATTGAGATTCTGAGAGCTTGGGGTAGGACTATGTGAAGGATAGCTCTTAGTCGGTTCATGCCTAGGGCACGGGCCGCCAGCAGTTGAGCATCTCCAAGGGACAAGATGGCGCCACGAAAGATTTGGGACTGATAGGCGCCGCTTCGGAGGCCTAGAACTACGATGCTGCAGGCCAAGGGGTCGAGCTTGAAGCCAGTAGCTGGAAAAACCCCCCAGTAAAAGAGAAAGAGAAGCACTAGCAGCGGCAGGCTTCTGAAGAACCACACGTATGCATGGATGAATCCTTTGATTTCTTCGCTGCCGTAAACTTGTCCTATCGCCATAAGGATGCCTATGACGAATCCTATTGCTAGGCCTCCGGCGACCAAACCAAGAGTCCAAGTAACACCTGAAAGAATGTACGGGAGAAATTCCGCTAGCGCCGCCATTGTGTCACGTGCCTTAACGTTGTTCGCGGCAGTTTCTCCCGTTTAGGCGGGAGTGAGGAAACTCGGTTCGCTGTCGGCCTAGATGCTCCACTTGTCCTTTAGATCCTGCCAATCAGTGGACGCCATTATCTCCTCTAATGCGTGGTTGATTGCGTTTCTCAGGCCGTAGTCCCCGGGCCTTGTTGGGTATGCATAATTGACGTCTCCGCCGATCGTGGATACGACTCTGAACTTCGCTGCCACATCTGGCTGTTTCTTGAAGTAGGGCCCGGTGAAAGCGCTATCGCTTATGACACCGACCGCTCTGCCGTCCAGTACCGCCTTGAAAGCGAGTTCGTAGGAGTCAAGCCCAAGTTTCTTGAAATTGTATCCTTTCTGGAGGAGTTTTCCGGCCCACTCGTCTGATGTGGCACCCAGCTGGACTGCTATGTATCCTCCGGAGTTTAGGACTGCGTCCTTTGTTCGAGTTTCTGTTGCTGGTACAAGAAGTTGGTGAATGTAACTGTAGTATGGGAGACCGAACCACACTTTTTCGGCTCTCGCGGCAGTATGCGTCATTCCCGAAGCGACAAAGTCAAGGTCGCCCGCTTGCACTGCTGTAATTATTGCGGCCCATTCCCAAGGTTTGTGCTCAACTTGCCAGCTGTATTTCTTGGCGATCCAATCGACGACATCGACATCGAAACCCACTGCTTTGCCGGTAGGATCGATTTCAGTGAATGGAGGATACGCCGCGTCCATCCCGTGTATTACTTTCGTCCCCGCTGGTGGTGTATCAGCGAATTTTGCTTTAGGTGGAGGAGGAGAAATAAGCGGTGCCGCCATCGAGCCTGCTGCAGCGCCGACAACGAGGCCACCAACACCAATCCCGACAGTTTTCAGGAATCCTCTGCGAGGCTTTTTCTCAGACAATCGCCTTGCCTCATCTATCGATTATCGCTTGCCAGCGTATTTAGTGTTGCCCTCATTACTTACTACTTACCTACTAAGTGCCGAACCACATGATCAGTATCAAGGTACCGTAAACTCAAGGGAATTCGTTTCTTGGGTCGAGACTGGTGGATTATGCTGTTTCGCAGACATTTTGTGGATGTCCTTCCAAGAACTTCATAACGTTATCAATGCAGATATCAGTGCATCTCTTCACGGCCTCGACTGTATGGAATCCCACATGAGGAGACAACACCGTGTTATCAAGTTCAAACAACGGATTGTCTTGAGCTACGGGTTCTTCTTCGAAAACATCTAGCCCGGCGTAAGATAGCTTTTGCGATCTGAGAGCATCAACTAGTGCCTTCTCGTCTATTACTTTGCCTTGAGATGTATTGATCACAACAGCGCCCTTCTTCATTATCTCGATTTCCTTTTTCCCGATTAGCCGTTCTGTTTCCGATGTTAGAGTAACATGCACGCTTACGATGTCACTTTCTCTCAGCAATGTCTGGAGGTCGACGTACTCCATCCCAATTTCTTGAGCTCTCTTCATGTTAGGCGCTTTATCAAAACCCAAAATTCGCATTTTGAAAGCCTTGGCTATCTCACCAACTCGACAGCCTATAGCGCCTGTGCCAACTAGACCGAGGGTTTTTTCAGCCAATTCTGTGCCTGTGAATGGTCTCCAATCGAACTCACCTTCTCTAACGTGCTTGTCGGCTGGCAGCAATCTCCTGACCGATGCGAGCAACAAGCCGAAAACATGTTCAGCTACAGCCTCAGTAGCATAGCCAGGAACGTGTGTAACTATGATTCCCCTTTGTCTTGCCGCTTCAAGGTCTGCATAGTGACACGTCGTGGCCCAGATGGAGATCATTTTAAGATTTGGAGCAGAATCGATGATGTCTTTGGTCAAATTACTCCAGCCAACCATTACAATTTCGGCTCCCTGAATTCTTCGTTTCAATTCCTGATCGGACTTGGGTGGATCGCGAAAAATCTGGGCCTCTCCAATTGCTCGAAGTCGCTCGATATGTTGTTCCTCTAGATACATGTGGTCTACGACAACTATTTTCATCTTACGTGCACCCGGGAGGAATCGGTTCCTTGGTCAGGTCCTCGATTAGCGGAATTCTCGGCAAGACGAAAACACTCTACCGTCATCGGTGGAAGTTAAACCTTTGGAGTGCGTGTCTAGTGATGTGCCTACACACACGAAAAGCTGCCAGTCCGTAAGTTTCAGGAATTGCATCACGGATCGAATACATGTCTCAGACTTGAGTGTGCCTTCTATTCAGTTACGTTTTCCTCGGGGCCGCAGAAATACAGCAATTGCTG
>Ga0315280_10012528_pt1 | contig 10237 bp, 7 predicted proteins | sample YL17G06_40_MG_FD_203697 | JGI IMG/M metagenome (GOLD analysis project Ga0315280, IMG submission 203697) | Sediment microbial communities from Yellowstone Lake, YNP, Wyoming, USA - YL17G06_40 | ecosystem: Environmental > Aquatic > Freshwater > Lake > Sediment | place: USA: Wyoming | collected...
GAGTCCCTGGGTTCAGCTCCCCGTGAGGAAGGGGCACGGATGCTCATCAGGGCAGACGGCACCACAGCCGGGACAATCGGAGGCGGGGCAATTGAGAAGGTGATCGCAGATCGCGCCATGACCCTCATGAACGCACCTTCCCCGCAATTCGTCCGTTATGAACTCAAGGATATCGGGATGTCCTGCGGTGGCTCTATGGGCATCTTCCTCGAGCCGTTGCATCCTGCGGCCCGTTTGATCATCTTCGGCGCCGGCCATATCGGTACGGCACTGGCGCAGCTTGGCAGGATGCTTGATTTTTCCGTCGTGGTTGTGGACAACCGTCAGGAGTTTGCAAACAGGGAACGGCTGCCCTGGGCTGATACGGTGATCGCAGAGGACTACCAGAGTGCCCTGAAGAAAATCCTGCCCCTTGATAATGCTTACGTGATCATTCTCACCCACAAGCATGTTCATGACTTTGAGGTTTTAGAGCAGTGTGTTCAGAATCCCTTTCACTATCTCGGTATGATTGGCAGTAAAACCAAGGTGGCAAAGGCATTCCAGCAGTTGCGGGAGAAGGGCATCGGTGAGGCAATTATCGAGCGGATTCATGCCCCGATCGGCATCGACATCGGTGCCAATACGCCTGCAGAAATCGCTCTCTCCATCGCAGCAGAACTGGTAGCGGTGCGAAGCGGAACACCAATACCCGGGATGCAGCTATCGGCTGGAAAAGAATAGCTGAGGTAAGGGAGTTGATTACCGGCATTATCCTAGCGTCAGGTTTTTCAGAGAGGATAGCGAGGGATAAACTGCTGCTCGAAGTTGGGGGCCTTCCTGTTATCGAGCGGATTCTCAGAGCGACAAAATCTTCCCTCCTTGACGATGTTATCCTTGTCTACCAGAATGCCAGGGTGAGAGCTATCGGAGAAAAGTACCAGGTAAAAGCCGCCTATAATGACAGCGCACATGAAGGGCAGAGTGCAGCAGTGAAACTTGGAGTCCGTGAATCCCGTCCCGATACCGATGCCTTTATGTTCCTGGTAGGCGATCAGCCTTTCCTTGACTCCGTAACCATCAATACCCTGATAGATCAAAGTACAAAAAACCCGCAGCAGATAATCGTTCCCGTCTATAATGGCAAGAGAGGAAATCCTGTGATCTTTCCGTCTCTATTCAGAAATGATCTCCTTGCCATTGAAGGAGATACGGGGGGTAGAGTGGTGATGGAGAAGATGAAAGACAGGCTAAAACTTGTTGTCTTTGAGGACGGCACTGCCGGAATAGATTTTGATACAGAGGAAGAGTACGAATGGGTCAAATCTAAATAAAAAGATGTCTAAATAAAAAAGGAGTTTTAATTAGATTAAGCTAATAAACTCATCTACACTAAGACCAGCCTGTCTTATAATTGTGCGGAGAGTTCCCCGATCCAATTCATTATGGTCAGGGACAACAACTTGAGTGAAAGGTTCGTCCCGTCGGAGGATAATGTGACTCCCTTCCTGTCTTTTGAAATAAAAGCCAACCTTCTTCAATGTTTTAATACAATTACAACCAGAAATCCTGGGTAATTTACTCATATTGCTACAAGGAGAGCTTCGAAGTGTTCCTCTGGAACAGGAAGATGGTCTTCCTGCAATGCTGCAATATAGCCTTGGATTGCTTCTTTGATATTAGTAACAGCTTCTTCCTTTGTCTTCCCCTGACTAACACAGCCGGGCAGGCTGGGACACTCAGCTACCCAGTATCCATCTTCACCAGGATAAATAATTACTTGTCTCATTTTCTCACCCCCACTCATTGGATCGTATTTAAATAATAAAAGAAAACTTACAGGGCGTCAATGAATCCTTTCAAAAGGTTAATAACGAAGAAGGTAATTAAACTGAACGATGCGGACTAACTCTTGGAGAGCATGGCCATACATGGCTTCTACTCGCCGGTTAGGTCGGTAAGGGAGATTCTTTATAAAACATTGAAATAGGGGTAGCTATTTTTTTATTGATTGTCAAAACCAGGCCAGGCACCTTTCACTGCGTTACCTCTATAAGAACAGTGAATGGTGAATAGTAAAAAAATGGTCTGACGACTATTCACTGTCTTAAAAGCTTATCTTCACCGAGGGATAAGACTTCAGCTTATCTCTTACCAGGTTCTTGATTTCCTCAAGCCTCTTCTGTGTCTTTGCCTCAAAGCGGAGCACGAGGAGGGGCTGAGTATTGGAGGCACGGATCAGTGCCCATCCATCATCAAAGATAATCCTGACCCCATCAATATCAATCGTCTCGTAACCCCGGGAGAAAAATTCTTTTACATCCTCAACAATCTTAAATTTATCCGCCTCAGAGCATTCGGTCCTGATCTCAGGCGTCGAGGGATAGGTCGGGACATCGGAGAGGAGGTGGGAAACTCCTGCCTCTTTATCATGGGAGATGATTTCGAGGAGTCTGCATGAGGCAAATATCCCGTCGTCGTAGCCGAAGTAGTTATCAGCAAAGTACATGTGTCCGCTCATTTCTCCACCTACCGGCGCACTGATCTCGCGCATCTTTGACTGGATGTGGGGGTAACCGGTCCTCCACATAACCGGAATTCCGCCGTATCTCTTGATCGTATCAATCAGGGCCTGGGAACATTTCACATCTAAAACGATAGGGGCCGGAGACCTTTTTTTCAGGGCCTCCCTGGCAAAAACGGTGAGGATCTGATCTCCCCAGAGGATATTTCCCCGTTCATCCACCGCACCTACTCGATCACCATCCCCGTCATAGCCAATCCCCACCTCAGCCTTTTCCTCCCTTACCTTCCGGGAGAGGTCAACGAGGTTCTCTTCCACCGTGGGATCAGGAAGATGGTGAGGAAAGTTTCCATCCGGTTCGCAGTACAGTTCAACAACGTCGCACCCCAGCTCTCTCAAGAGCGGAGTGGCGATTGGCCCGGTAGTCCCGTTTCCAGCATCAACCACTACCTTTACTTTCCTGGTGAGCTTGATCCGCTCCTTGATTGCAGCAGCATAGGCAGGAAGGGTATTGGCAGCCTCCCTTTTTCCTTTCCCCTGTTCAAAATGCCCCTCTTCGATTATTTCCCTGAGCTTCTGGATTTCCTCACCAAAGACAGCCTGCTCCCCCTTCCGCAATTTGAAGCCATTGTATTCAGCCGGGTTATGGCTGGCGGTAATCATTACCCCGCCATCAGCTTTAAGATAGATAACGGAGAAATAGAGAGCGGGGGTGGGAAGCTGTCCAACATCGATGACCCTTAAGCCGACGGAAGTTGCTCCTTCGATAAGCGTATCCATGAGCATCTTTGAACTGTGACGATTATCTCGCCCTACTGCAAGACTTTTTCTTCCCTGCCGGATCAGGGAGGATCCGAAACCCTTCCCGATCATCACCGCGACTTCTTCATCTATATCCTTGTCAACGATACCCCGGATATCATACTCTCTGAAGATTGCTGGATCCATGATTCACTCCTTTTCCCAAAGGGAATTTCCTGTATTCATTGCAACGTAAGGTTATCAGCAGTATAGCAATCTTGTCCTGAAGGCGTCAAGTTGACTGATTTACCATGGTCTCGTACAACAGAAAATAGCTTTTAACCCCCTTCAATATTGGTATATAATCCAGCCTATCAACAAGGAGGGGGAGGGGAGAAGATGAAATCCAACGAGAAGGGGGTGAAAGTATGCCGGTATATGTAATGCTTACAACATTAACTGATGAAGGGAGGAAGACGATTAAGCAGAAACCAGAGCGGATTAAGGAAGTGAATAAAGAGGTTGAGGGAATGGGGGTTAAAATACTATGCCAGTATGCCCTGATGGGTGGTTATGATTTTGTCAACGTCCTTGAGGCACCTGATAATCTTACGGTAGCGAGAGTGGCTGTTAATCTCGGTTCACGGGGGACACTCCAGACCACGACCTTAGCTGCCATCCCAATTGACGATTTTATCAAGTGTTTAAAGAAGTAGGAAAAAGACCGCTTCATCTTCTCCCTTCCCCTTTGCAGGTCTTTATTCAATTGTTTCCCAGCCTTTTTCGAATTTCCATCCCCTCGTGTACCAATCTGAGTACCTGATCCAGTTGAAAGGGTTTATTCACAATTAAGTCTACCCCATTCTTCATCATCTCGGATTCCTGAGGCACCTTCCATCCGGTAATCAGTGCAACCGGTGTTTTTTTATTTATCTTCTTTATCTCCTCCGCTACCTGCCAGCCGGACATGCCGGGCATTCCGAGATCTGTAAAAACCACATCAAAATTCTTTCTCTTAAACAGCTCTATCCCCTCACTCCCATTACAGGCAATCTCCACCTCATGACCATCTTCCATGAGGATATCACAGAGGAGATTGCGAACCGCTTCTTCATCGTCGATGATCAAAACGCTTGTCTTCTTTAGCTTATCTGTGACGAGTTTACTCTCTTCTTCCTTCTCCTTGCGTTTTCTTTCGTCAATTACTGGAAGGATTATGGTAAAGGTAGATCCCTTACCCTCCATGCTATCCACCGTGATTATTCCCTTGTGACGATTAATAATACCGTAAGACACGCTCATCCCCAGTCCTGTAGATTGAGGACCTTTGGTGGTAAAGAAAGGATCAAAAATCCTGTCTTTTATCTCCTCGGGAATTCCTACTCCAGTATCCTCAATCTTAATTGCAACACTGCTATTTTCTCTGAAGGTTGTTACCCTCATTTCACCTCCCTGAGGCATAGCGTCAAGAGCATTGTTGATGATGTTGGTTAAAACTTCTCTGAGTTCAGATGCACTTCCTGATACGAGTGGAACAGGTAAGAGGTTCCGTTCAATATCGATGTTTATCCCTTTTGACTCAGCAGCATCCTTCCACCGAGCCTTGGTAAACTCTAAGGCGTCATTGATAACTTTATTCACATCAACCTCTGTAAAGTAGGTATCATATTTTTCGTCTTTTTTCCGGGAGAATTCCTGGATCCGGCGAACTGTTTCAGCACCATCCAGGGCAGCCTTTTCAATGAGTTCTAATCCTTTCTTCAGTTCGTGCACTGATTCCCTTTTCTCCGGTATTCCTTCAGGGCTATCAAGGACCTTGCTCAACAACTGAGCCCTCCCGAGAATGGCAGCCAGCACGTTATTGAAATCGTGAGCCACACCTCCAGCCAGTTCCCCCAGTGACCTCAGCTTTTCAGATCTGATAAGCTGCTGTTCCATCTTCTTCCTCTCAGTAATATCTCTTACAATTGATACCCCACCGGTGTAGTTTCCATTTTCATCCTTAATCATTGCGCTATTGCATTCTATATTAATAATTTTCCCTTCCTTAGTTCTTGAAATCGATTCATATGAAGCAGAACCTTTTTCAAAAAGTTCTCCTTGTTTCTCAAGAACTTTCTTCCTTATATCTTTCTCATCGATGGTAAATATGGATGGATGTTCTCCGATCAATTCTTCTTTACTGAAACTACTCATCGTGCTCAGCGCAGTGTTTACAGAGAGTATGTAGCCCTTCTCATTACAAATCATGATGCCATCCCGGCTGCTTTCAATAACACTTTCCAGGAAATCTTTGGCTGTTTTAATCTCCTCTTCAGCCTTTTTCCTCTCGGTGATATCCCGGATGACTGACACTGCCCCTGCTTTATTCCCTTCCCTATCGACTATCCGGGTAACGTTTAACTCAATGGGACATAAACTTCCATCTTTCCTCAGCCAGGCAGTTTCAAAATTTTTTGTAAACCCTTTTTCAATGAGGTCAGTAATCAAGTGATCTCCGATAATCCTGTAATTCTCGTCTTGAGGGGCGAGTTCTGCTGTGTGTTTTCTTATGATCTCATCCTGGGTAAAGCCTAGCATCTCTTCTAATGCTCTATTAATTCTTACTATATATCCTGATGGATCACTGATCATGATCCCATCCTGGGTAACTTCAAAGATATTTTCTAAAAAATTCCTGGTTTCTTTGATCTCGTTTTCGATCTCCTTGCGCTTGGTGATGTCGCGGATGATGGCGGTTAAAAAGGTCCCCTCTTTTGTCTTCCATAGTGAATTAGAGGTCTCAAAAAACAATTCTCTGCCATCTTTTCTTATTCCAATACCATCGATTGATTTTCCGAGAATAGCTGACTTTCCCATTGAGATGAAATACTTCATCCGTTTTTGATGATTTTCGTGAAATCGTTCTGGTACTATGAGATTATACGGCTTACCTAATGCTTCATCAGCCGAGTAGCCAAAGATCTCTTCTGCCCCCTTGTTCCAGAAGATTATCTTTCCACTGCTGTCAACAGTGATGATGGCTTCGTTTGCACTCTCTGCTAATAGGCGGAAACGTTCCTCACTCTCCCGTAGGGCTTCTTCGGTCTGTTTGCGTTGAGTGATCTCAGCCTGCAATGTCTCATTGGCATTTTCCAGCTCGTTACTGCGAACTAACAAATTGCCTTGAGATTCCTTCAAATCTCTGACCATCTTATTAAACATCGCAGCCAGTTGGCCTATCTCATCCTTCGAGGTGACTTCTACTTTTGCATCTAAGTTTCCTTTGCCGATTTCGACTGAAGCATTGATTAATTTTGCCATTGGTTTTGTAATTGTGCGTGAAAAAAGGAATATGATAAATAGAGCAAGGACACCGATGATCAGCAAAATCATTATCGTCCTATTTCTCAGTTCAATAGCAGATGCAAAAACCACTTTTGTGGGAACATGCATTATCAATGTCCAGTCATTCCCCCTGAAGTCCAGATAACCCTGTTCTTTGGCAAAAGTAGAAATATCCTCTTCCCCTAAGTAGGGATGTCTTTCGCTGCCTATCTTTTTCCCGGTTGACAGAAACCTTTTGGCAGATTCCCAATCAGGTGATATCTCTTTTAAAATCCCTTTTCTGTTGTAATTGGAATAGAGGATTAAACCATCCTTATTAAGTAGATCTATTTTTAACGTTTCCTCAACTTCATGAATACCAGAAGCCTTCTTTACTATGTCGTATAAATTTTCAAAAGGCATCCTTGAAACAACAACACCAAAGGCAGATCCATTTTTGTCTTTAACAAGATTTACAAAATGAAATACAACCCTATTGAGCGTTACAGACTTATGGATATCAATGACAGAATCTTTGCCCTCTGCAATATCCTTCCAGTAGTCTTCAAATGGATTTTGTTTGCCGACACCTCTTCCAGAAGTATCAGCTATCCTCACCTTGTTTAAATCAAAAAATGACAGAGAAGCATAGATTTTATACTTGTTCTGACATTCTATTAATCTTTCTGCAATCTGCTTTGGAGTAGAACTTCTTGAGCTAATCACAGGGTCAGCGGCTAAGAACTTCATATCTGCATATCTCTCAAAAAGCATTCTGTCAATCTTATCAAGGGTATGAAATGCCTGATCTTCTAATCTGTCTCTTATCTGTTCTTCTAATGTCTTGATGTTTGAGATATAAACAGTATAAGAAATAACCAGGCAGGCAATCAAAAAGATTGCTGAGAATAATGTTGAGAGCTTTGTAGGAAATCTCATTTATTTTCCTTTTCGATATTTCTTCTCTTACGACGTCTTTATACTCATTAAAACTATAAAATATATCGGACAATTAACAAGAGTCTTTAGTTCATTCTTGATGGATAGCTGTTATTCCCGACGGATTCCGAAGTTGAAATAGTTAAAAATTGATTGAAGAGTGTAAACCCATTGATTTCTCCTGCACAATTGTGTTTAAATATGAATAGTTTTTTAACAAGGGCAATGTTGAAGCCTTATTGAGACGACTTATTTCAGCAGAATAGAGGAGGAAGTTGATGTCGATAGAGCCTCATGGTGGTATTTTGGTAGACCGAATAGCTGAAGAGAGTGAAAAGGAGAGCCTTAAAAGCAAAGTGGGAAGAATGGAGCAGATCCACCTCAATCCACGGGAGATCTCAGACTTAGAGATGATTGCCATAGGTGCCTTTAGTCCTTTAGAGGGGTTCATGGGCAAGGAAGATTACCTGAATACCCTCGATTTCATGCGATTGGCTCATGGTTCTCCCTGGACCATACCGGTAACTCTCTCAGTAACGAAGAAAGAAAGTGAAAGGCTTAAAGAAGGTGAGGATATCGCCCTGCTTGATCAGCAGGGGAATATCCTCGGGTGCCTTCACCTTGATGAGAAATACGGATTTGACAAGGAAAGGGAAGCAGAACAGGTTCTGCGAACAACGGATGAAGCACATCCGGGTGTGCAGTACCTTAAAGCAATGGGAGATGTACTCCTTGGAGGAATGATCACCGTCATCGAGAGACCAAAACATGGAGACCTGTTTGAACGTTTCCGTCTGGACCCCAAGGAAACGAGGGTGCTGTTCAAACTGAAGGGATGGAGGAGGATTGTGGCATTTCAGACGAGGAATCCTATCCATCGTGCCCATGAGTATATCCAGAAGTGCGCCTTGGAGACAGTGGATGGCCTTTTGATTCATCCCCTGGTAGGTGAAACCAAAGGTGATGATATCCCTGCTGACGTACGGATGAAGTGCTATGAAGTACTGCTCAAGAGTTACTATCCAAAGAATCGCATTGTCCTTTCCATCTTCCCCGCGGCCATGCGGTATGCCGGACCGAGAGAGGCGATTTTCCATGCTATTGCCCGCAAGAACTACGGGTGCACCCACTTCATTGTAGGACGTGACCATGCCGGGGTTGGAAACTATTATGGCACCTACGATGCCCATTATATCTTCGATGAGTTTGACAGGGAAGAACTCGGGATTACACCCATGTTCTTTGACCATACGTTCTACTGCCGGAGTTGCAGCGGTATGGCCTCCACCAAAACCTGTCCTCACGATTCCAGCCATCATGTCTCCCTGAGCGGGACAGCAGTAAGAACAATGCTTTCACGGGGTGAAGTTCCCCCTTTCGAATTTACACGGCCTGAGGTGGCAGAAGTTCTCATCAATTCAATGAGGTCACAGAGGTAATATGGCTAAGAATAAAAAAATTCTTATTATCGGGCTGGATTGTGCTACGCCGGAATTGATCTTCGATCGGTTGTTAGATCAACTCCCCAATACGAAATCCCTCATGGAGAGAGGCATGTACGGAAAGCTTGAGAGCTGTATCCCTCCCATCACCGTGCCAGCCTGGACGTGCATGATGACCAGCAAGAACCCGGGTAAACTGGGTTTCTATGGATTCAGGAACCGCTCCGACTATTCCTACAGCGGTCTCTCCTTTGCTACCAGCAATCTGGTAAAGGAGGATGCGGTATGGGACATTCTCTCCCATCTCGGAAAACAGGTGGTAATGATAGGAATACCTCAGACCTATCCTCCCAAACCGGTGAATGGATATATGATTACCTGCTTTTTAACCCCCGACACCAAGAGCCAGTATACCTACCCTCCTGATTTCCGGAACGAGGTAGAAAATGTGGTAGGTGACTATATGTTGGATGTGGATGAGTTTAGAACAGAAGATAAAGATCTGCTTCTGAAAGAGATTTATAAAATGACCGAGAAGAGATTCAAGGTGGCAAAGCATCTAATCAAGACGAAAGAGTGGGACTTCTTCATGATGGTGGAGATGGGAGTTGACCGGATATACCACGGGTTCTGGAAGTACTGTGACCCCCTCCATAAGAAGTACGAACCGAACAACCGGTATGAACATTCCATCCCTGAGTACCACAAATACTTGGACCAGCAGATTGGAGAAATTCTCGCACTGATTGATGACCGGACAGTTGTTATGATCGTATCTGACCATGGGGCACAGCGCATGGAGGGTGGGATCTGTGTAAACGAGTGGTTGATACGGGAAGGGTATCTGACCTTGTTAGAAAAACCAGAAGGCGTTGTCCCGCTTGGCAAGGCGAAGATCGACTGGCGCCATACCGTAGCCTGGGGGGAGGGTGGTTATTACTCCCGCATATTCCTCAATGTAAAGGGGAGAGAACCCCAGGGGGTGATTGAGAGAGAGAAATACCACCAGGTCCGGGAGGAGCTGAAGGAGAAGCTCGAGGCACTGAAAGATGAGCAGGGCAAAAACATTGGTACCCGGGTATTACGACCCGAAGATGTGTATCCTGTGAGGAATGGAATCCCACCGGATCTCATCGTCTACTTTGGAAACTTGCGCTGGAGGTCGGTGGGAAGCATTGGCCTCAATACCGTCCACACCTTCGAGAATGATACAGGTCCGGATGATGCCAATCATGCTGAAAAAGGGATCTTTATCCTCTATGACCCAACTGATCAAAGCACACGAAAGTCTTCATCTGTTTCCGGG
>Ga0315280_10012529_pt1 | contig 10237 bp, 6 predicted proteins | sample YL17G06_40_MG_FD_203697 | JGI IMG/M metagenome (GOLD analysis project Ga0315280, IMG submission 203697) | Sediment microbial communities from Yellowstone Lake, YNP, Wyoming, USA - YL17G06_40 | ecosystem: Environmental > Aquatic > Freshwater > Lake > Sediment | place: USA: Wyoming | collected...
GCCGGCTAAGCCATCACCTATTCTTTCAAGCGTTCATGCTGAGACACATCAAATCCGCAATTTGAACCACTCATCAAGCATTCCTGTCATCGTAACTGTAATGGCAGCACGTGTCCAAGAATTCCCTGCCTTGCCTCCTTTTGCTTTATCGGTAGTGCAAAAAAAGGTTTGTTCTCACCACTGTATATGAATATCTTTGACGACGCCCAATCGTCCATGCCAACCCACTTCCCAATCCTCTCCCTTCCGAACCTTCCATACTATGGGTATCCCGTCTACCTGTCGCAACTCCTCTTCTGGTTGAAACCAAGGTGTTTCCAGGCAGTCAACAGCTATACACCCATACCCCACTGGTACAAACTCCCGACTACACTCGGATAATTCCACGTTATGTTCTTGTATCCACTCTTGCATCCAACTCTGCCCCAGCATTGTAATATTGTGGGTTCGTAGCCATTCCGATTGCTCTCTGCTTTTTTGCACCCGCTCTTCATAAGTATCTAGTCGTATCCACCCTAATGCCTCAAGACTTCTCAGTGTCTGCTCTTCAAGTTTGGACTCGGGAGAGCCGCCTGGCGGCTGGTCAGAGCCGATTGGTGTGATGATGTAGAAGTAGAAGCGTGTTTTGGCTTTGTTTGTGTCTGCAACTGCATATCGCTCACCTATCACAACACGGGCTCGTCTATCCAAACTACTGCGACTCGTTGATTCATCCCAAAGGCCCTTTCCCGTGCAATCAATGTATACGAGCCCTATGTCTGTGGTCTCAAAAGCATTTATGGCGTGTCCCTCGGCTTTTCCTTCGATGTCAATAGCAACCCAGGCTGCTCTAATCCCTGCTGCCTCAGCGTTATTGTGCACATCCCTGGCAAAATCAGCACAGACATAGGCGTTTTTTGGAGGGCCGATAATGTACACAAACTTGTCTGTCTGGTCTGTTTCAAGAAAGGCCAGCAATTCAGCATAAGTAGGGTCGGTAGCATTAGGATTGTTTATGAGTTCAATCGGTTCTCCGTCTCCTCCAACAACTATTTTGCCGTCTATATAGATTTGAGTTTCAGTTGCTTCTGGAGTTTCAGTTACTGGAATTATGAATCGGGGAGCATAAACAACAACCAAGGCAATGGCAACCCCTATGACAATGCCAATTACTACCTTCTTCATTTATCTGGATTTTACCACCATAATCACCTTGGGGGAAGGTCAAGGAAGAGGGGCATAGCCGTTTCCTTGTCTTAGTAATCATTTAAGATATATGATAAGATACATAATTTGTGCAGATGTATTGAATTAAGGAGGTCTCAACATGAAAATTAGGAATCTAACTGAAGTTATTGAGGATGCTGGAGAACACTGGATCAAGGTGATACGAAAGGGAAAGTGGGGACATTGGAAATACAACCCAGACAACTTAACTTTAGAGTTCAAGAAAATCGTTGGTGGTCGCCATGTTAATTATTATGAGGTTGACCTTGAGCAATGCAAGAATAGTGCTCAAATACTAGATTGGATTTTCCAAATCAAGGAGAAGTCATGGTGTAGTGACAAAGACATCGCTGACTTACTTAGAGCCTTTAATGACCTGATGCAGGGTGTTCAAAGCAAAGTGTGTTCGGGTGGGATAGATAAGAAGTTTGATTTTAAGAAGTATCTAATAGAGCAAGTAAACCCGATTATTAAGAAGTTATCAGACTAATTGGTTGGATGGCTTATCACTCAGCCAAGGTGATGAGTTTGGTTTCTGGTTTTCATAGCGGATTAGCTTTGGAAGCTAAGTTGTAGCCGATAAACAGCAAAGAGCTTTTTCCCCGGGAGCTTCCTTCAACTACGCGGCCTTACGTTATCTCTTACCCAGCCTACTATCTTATCAAGAGAGGTGCCCGGTAAAAATATTTCTTTGATTCCAAGTTTCTTAAGTTTGGGAATGTCTTCTTCAGGAATGATGCCTCCGCCGATGACCATTACATCATCCGCTTTGCTGGCTTTGAGCAACTCGAGCACCTTCTTAAATAAGTACATATGAGCCCCGGAGAGAACGCTTAGCCCGATCAGGTCAACATCCTCTTGTAACGCCGCAGCGACAATTTGCTCCGGCGTCTGATGCAGGCCGGTATATACCACCTCAAACCCGGCATCCCGGAAAGCCCTGGCTATAACCCTTGCTCCCCGGTCATGTCCGTCCAGGCCCGGCTTGGCCACTAAAATCCGTATCTTTCTTCCTGAATTCACCATATTGTCTTTACCTTCAGATAGTCTCCTTTTAGGCGGGGACAAGCCCCGCCACTACAGAGCATTTCTATGAATTGCACCCTCACCCTAGCCCTCTCCCCTCAAGGGAGAGGGGAATTTTGAGAGTGGAGTTCAATAAAATCCCGGGTCTCGATACTCCCCAAAAATATCTCTCCAGACATCGCAGATTTCCTGCTCAGTAGCGTATTCCTTTACTGCCTCTATTACATAGGGCATTAAGTTTTTGTCCGTCCTGGAAGCAGCACGCAGGTCCTTCAAAATTTGAACCACCTTGCGGTTATCCCTCTCTTTTTTTACTTTCTGCAACCTGGCAATCTGCTTTTCTTCGACCGCTTCATCTATTCTTAGTATCTCGGGAGGAGCTTTTTCTTCAACAACATATTTATTCACCCCCACCACCACCTTCTCCCCTTTATCTATTTGCCGTTGGTAATGATAGGCAGCATCGGCAATCTCCATTTGTGGAAAACCTTTATCAATAGCAGCAAGCATGCCTCCCATACTGTCTATCTTATTGATGTATTCCCAGGCCTTTTCCTCCATCAGTTTGGTCAAAGACTCTACAAAATAAGAGCCGGCTAAGGGGTCTATGGTGTTAGTGATACCTATTTCATCGGCCAGGATTTGCTGGGTGCGCAGAGCAATGGTAGCAGCAAATTCCGAGGGCAAAGCCAGTGTCTCATCGAGAGCATTGGTATGTAGAGACTGCGTCCCACCCATGACCGCAGCCAGTGCTTCAGTGGTAGTCCTGACAATATTATTGTAGGGCTGTTGAGCGGTTAGAGAACAACCTGCAGTTTGAGTATGGAACCGCATCCACCAAGAGCGAGGGTTCTTAGCTTTGAACCTGTTCTTCATAATTTGAGCCCACATCCTTCTCGCTGCCCTGAATTTGGCAATCTCTTCGAAGAAATCGAGATGAGAATTAAAGAAGAAGGAAAGACGAGGGGCAAAGGAATCAACATCCAGTTTCTTTCTTTCCATGACATCCTGAACATAGGCTATCCCGTCAGCCAGGGTGAAAGCCAATTCCTGGATAGCAGTGGAGCCTGCCTCCCGAATGTGATAGCCGCTGATGCTTATAGTATTCCACTGGGGAACATGTTGGGTACCGAATTCGACGGTATCGCTTACCAGCCTGATTGACGGCTCGGGCGGGAGCATAAATGTCTTCTGGGCAATAAATTCCTTGAGCATATCGTTTTGGATTGTGCCTCCGATTTTGTCCCAGCTTATCCCTGCTTTATCGGCAACAGCCAGATACATCGCCCACAGTATAGAGGCAGGGGGATTAATAGTCATAGAAGTAGTGACACTATCCAGGGGAATCCTATGAGTCAGAATCTCGAAATCTCTCAGGGTGTCAATGGCCACGCCACATTTCCCACACTCCCCCCTGGCTCGGGGCGAATCGCTATCATATCCCATCAAAGTGGGGAAGTCGAAGGCAGTGCTCAGCCCTGTCTCCCCTTCTTTAAGCAAGTGATGCCATCTTTTGTTAGTATCCTCGGCACTGCCCATCCCGGCAAACATGCGAAAAGTCCATTCCCTCCCTCGATACATGGTGGGTTGACACCCTCTCGTGAATGGGAAAATGCCGGGATAGCCGATGTCCCTGGCAAAATCCAGGTCTTTGATATCTTCCGGGGTATAAATTTCCTTTATCTCGAGGTCGGAAACGGTGGAAAACCTTTTCCCTTTCTCAGCCTTTTGCCTGCGGGCTTTTCCCACTTCTTTCTCCCATCCCTTCTGACCTTCCTGCACCTCTTGCAAGGTTTTCTCTGTAAACATAATCAAGCCTTTACTTTACACCCAATACCTGGCGGGCAATTGTCCACCTCTGCATCTCCGAGGTTCCTTCGTAAATCTCAGTTATTCTCTGGTCACGGTAGTAGCGTTCCACGGCAAAGTCTTTGGTATAGCCATAGCCACCGAATATCTGAACGGCTTTGTGACAAACCCTGTGAGCTGCCTCAGAGGCAAAAAGCTTGGCCATTGCCGCTTCTTTAGGAGGAGCATGCCCCTCTTTCTTAGTTAACCAGGCAGCCCTGTAAATCAGCAACCGGGCAGCGTCTACTTCCGTAGCCATATCGGCAATCATCCACTGGATTGCCTGCAGGCGAGCGATTTCGGCACCAAATTGTTTCCTTTCCTTAGCATAGGTCACGGCGGCATCATAAGCAGCTTGAGCAATACCCAGTGCTTGAGCAGCTATGCTGACTCTGCTGGCGTCTATGCCTTCTAAAGCTATCCTGAAGCCTCTCCCCTCTTCGCCTAACATATTAGCCACAGGTATTTTACAATCATCGAAGATAAGCTCTGCTACCGAAGCCGGGTGCAGTCCCATTTTTCTTTCTAGTTTGCCCACAGAGAAGCCCTTAGTGCCTTTATCCACGACAAAGGCACTGATGCCACGATAGCCCAGCGATTTGTCTTTCGTAGCAAAGGTGGTTACAAAATCAGCTTCGGCACCATTACTTATGAAAATCTTCTGGCCATTCAGAACATAATGGTCGCCCTGCCGGGCATATTTCGTTTCCATAGCTGCGACATCACTGCCCGCCATGGCCTCAGTTAAGCCAAAAGCCACCATTGCCCCGTTAATTACGCGGTGAATATAATGACTCTTTTGCTGTTCAGTGCCATGCATGACGATGGGATACATACCCAGGCCAAGGCTAACGAGATACGCGACGCCTATACCGGCGCAGGCACGGGAAATCTCCTCAGTGGCTATGGCAAAAGTTACTTCATCCCCGCTTCCCCCATATTCTTCGGGAAAGTGCACACTATGCAACCCTGCGGCAGCCATCTTTTTGACAACATTATGGGGGAACTTCTCCGTCTCATCCCATTCAGCAGCGTGGGGCGCGATTTCCCCGGCACAAAAATCCCGCACCATGGCTTGGAACATCTTTTGTTCTTCGGTAAGTTCAAAATCCATTTCTCGCTCCTCTCCAGGCTATTTTAAAACCATTTTTGCTGAAGTGTAATCAACAACCATTGATTATCCCAGCATCCTCGAACTCTTGTTTCTCGAAGGCTATCGGTCACTTTCGCCTATTTTTGTTCGCCTTAAAGGCTGATTTTACTACCCCCCTCAACCACGGTCAATTTTTTCCCTGTACCCCAACTACAGATGATTCCAATCATGAGCTAGTTCAGATAGATGGGTGACACATTATATGTTTGTAACATTGGGTAATAACCTTCCGTGTCATTGCGAGCCGAAGGCGTGGCAATCTCATTGCGAACCTGGAGCCTGCTACAGTTGGACTGATGAATCTCGCTTAGAGATTGCTTCGTCGCTATCGCTCCTCGCAATGACAAAAAAAGAAGTGTCACTAATCATATGAACGAGTACAAATCATTGACGGACGGAGCTTTTTGTATTAGATTTACACCTCTAGTATGCATATTTTAGCAACCAAAAGCGAGGGCACAGGGACCTGGCTTGAGTGCCCTAATTTTATGTAAAAAGGAGGAGGACTTATGAACCTAGTCTGGATATGCGTCATATCCGCAATCATCGGGGGATGTACTGTTGGCTACTTTGCTCGCTATATCCTAAAACAATCTCCGGGGACAGAAAGAATAAGAGAGCTATCCAGTGCTATTCAAGAAGGAGCGATGGCTTTTATCCGCCGGGAATATCGCACGGAGATTATTGTTGTAGTTATCGTCGCCGCTATCTTAGGTCTTCTTGGCTTGGCTACCCCTGATTTGGGCTGGAAAGCATCGGTGTGTTTCATCTTTGGTGCCATCTGTTCCTTAGGTGCCGGCTACATTGGCATGAACGTATCAGTCAGGTCTAATGGGAGAACCACAACCGCAGTGCAAAAAAGCTTAAATCAGGGGCTGCGTATCGCTTTTCGTAGCGGCGCTGTGATGGGGCTAACCGTAGTCAGCATTGGTGTCGCCGGTTTGTCCATCGTTTACTTTGTTTTTCACAATGACCCCTACTTTCTAACTACAATTCCGGCTTACGCCACCGGAGCTTCACTGGTCGCCCTTTTCGCCAGGCTCGGTGGTGGCATTTTTACCAAGGGGGCTGATGCTGGCTCTGACCTAGTAGGCAAAATAGAGGCAGGAATACCCGAAGATGACCCGAGAAATGCTGGCGTTATCGCTGACTTTGTTGGCGATAATGTTGGTGATGTGTGCGGCGTGGGTGCTGACCTCTTCGAGACCTACGTTGAAGCGATCATTGCTACCATCACTTTATCCGCTTTGGCGGTTGGGATTGGCATAGTCACCAACGCCCAGACTGCCTGGTATCTTCCTATGTTAATCTCGGCTGGTGGCATAATTGCTGCCGTAATTGGCATGTTGATGGTAAGAGTTGGCGAGAAGGCAGAGGTAGGAGTTCTCTCCAGGGCACTCCGAAACGCCACCTGGGTTGCGACTGCATTATCTGCCGTGTTTTCTTTCCTGATTATATACTTTCTGCACGCTGACTTAGGGATCTTCTGGGCGCTTCTTGCCGGCCTAATAGTCGCTGTAGTAATCGGGGAGGCCACCAACTACTATACTTCCGCTGACTTCAAACCAACCAAGGAGATTTCACAAGCATCGGCCATTGGTGGCGGGGCAACTATGGTGCGTGGTTTTGCCGTTGGCCTAATGAGCAATTGGCCAGTGGTTCTAGCAACAGCCGTAGCCATTGTCATTGCCTTTAAGTTTGCCAGCTTTTATGGAGTAGCTATAACCGCTGTTGGCATGCTCTCCACGCTGGGTATAACGTTAGCCTGTGATTCCTATGGACCTGTAGTTGACAATGCCGGTGGGATTGCTACTATGGCGGGATTACCAGCTGAGTTACGAGAAAAGACCGATGCTCTAGACTCCGTAGGTAATACTACCAAAGCTACAGCCAAAGGTTTTGCCATTACTTCGGCTGTGACGAACGCTCTGGGTTTAATCCTTTCTTACGGGGTAGCAGCCGGATTGGTAACAGTCTCTGGAGGGAAAATAGCGGCGGCGCCAGAGCTAAACTTATTGAGCGCACCAGTTATCGTTGGTGTCATTATAGGTGCTCTCATACCTGCCGCCTTTGTTGCCATGGCAATGAAATCAGTAGGGGTAACCACAGGGCTTATTGTGGAAGAAGTGCGGCGGCAGTGGCGTGAGATAACCGGCCTGAAAGAAGGCAAGGCGAAAGCCGAATATGGCCGGTGCGTGGATATCTGCACTAGAGCCGCATTAAAAGAGATGCTGGCTCCGTCAATCATGACCATACTCGCGCCTGTACTTGTCGGATTAATACTGGGCAAATTTGCTCTTGGTGGCTTCCTTCTCGGCTCCCTTGCCATTGGCTTTATCTTCGCCAACACTTTAAATAACGCCGGTGGGGCTTGGGATAATGCCAAGAAATATATTGAAGCCGGGCACTTTGGTGGCAAGGGGTCAGAAGCCCACAAGGCAGCAGTGATAGGAGATACCACTGGTGACCCCATGAAGGACACCGCTGGGCCGTCACTTAATATTATGCTCAAGTTGATGGCGGTAATCTCGCTATTGCTGGCACCGGTATTAATGCGTTTTGGTGGTCTGATTTAACAGCAGCAATTTATCATCGAGTCAAAAGCTCCGGCTAGCTTTCCTTTTGAGAGGCATCTGGCGTTGATGTTACAATAAAGCATCATGCCCGATACCATATTTATCAAGGGTGCTAGAGAGCACAACCTTAAGGATATAGACGTCGTTATCCCCCGGAACAAACTGGTGGTTATCACCGGTGTCTCTGGCTCAGGAAAAAGCTCTTTGGCTTTCGATACGATATATGCCGAGGGGCAGCGCCGCTATGTAGAGTCACTTTCTGCCTATGCCCGCCAGTTCCTGGGGCAGATGGAGAAACCGGACGTTGATTACATCGAAGGACTTAGCCCGGCCATATCCATTGACCAGAAAGGGCCGCCTCATAATCCCAGGTCTACCGTGGGCACGGTGACGGAAGTCTATGATTATCTTCGTCTCCTCTTTGCTCGCATTGGGCATCCCCATTGCCCTGAATGCGGAAGGGAAATCTCACGTCAGACAGTGCAGCAAATTGTGGATTCTGTCAAAGAAATACCTCAGGGTAGCCGCATCATGATTCTGGCACCGCTGGTCAGGTACCGCAAAGGTGAGCATCAAACGATATTTAAGGATTTGCAAAAGGCCGGGTTCGTCAGGGTTCGAGTTGATGGGCAAATTTATGACCTCTCCGAGGAATTTCAGCTAGATAAGAATAAGAAGCATACCATAGAGGTGGTAGTTGATAGACTTCAGATAGAGCAAAACGAAAATGCCACTCGCCTTGCTGACTCCATTGAGACGGCATTAAAACTGGGGTCGGGCGTGGTGCTGGTCAAAGTCCTGGACGGTGAGGAATTGCTTTTCTCGGAGCATTTCGCCTGTGTCTATTGCGGCATAAGCCTGGGGGAAATTGCTCCCAGAACATTCAGCTTTAACAGTCCCTATGGAGCCTGCCTTGCTTGCACGGGACTGGGCTGTAAATTGGAAATTGACCCTAATTTAGTCATTCCTGACAGGGGATTGAGCCTGGCTGAGGGAGCTATTCAGCCCTGGATAAGAAACGGGCAGCTCAGCACCTGGTCCAGCAGCATACTACAGTCTCTGGGTCGCCGCCACGGTTTCTCTCTGTCCACACCAGTAAAGGATTTAAGCGAAGAACAACTGCGCGTGATCCTCTACGATGGCGGGGGTGAACCAGTTCCTGCCACATACGAAGATCGCTATGGCATAATGCGTCAATACTACACTAATTTCGCAGGCGTCATACCATACCTGGAGCGTCGCTATCGCGAGACGGGTTCCGATAGTGTCAGAGCGGATATTGAGCGCTATATGGCATCCAATCCCTGCCCGACCTGTCAGGGAAAGAGGCTGAAGCCAGAGTCTCTAGCTGTCACTATTGTGGACAAAAATATTATGGATGTTACCGCCCTGCCTGTCACCGAGGCCTTAAACTGGGTGGAGCAGCTGGGCAGCAAAATCAGTCCTCGGGAACTTACCATAGCCAAGCAAATCATCAAAGAGATTCAGGCCCGGTTGGGCTTTCTCAGAGACATAGGCCTGAGCTATTTAACCCTGGACCGTCCTTCAGCAACCTTGAGCGGTGGTGAGGCCCAGAGAATTCGTTTAGCTACTCAGATTGGCAGCGGGCTTAGCGGTGTGCTTTATATTTGTGATGAGCCCACAGTCGGTTTGCATCCTGCCGATGGTTCCCGTCTTATCGCCACGCTGAAGCGCCTCCGAGACCTGGATAACACCATAATCATCGTGGAACACGATGAAGCTATGATGAGAGCTGCTGACCATATTATTGATATGGGGCCCGGGGCTGGTAAACATGGGGGAGAAATTGTTGCCACAGGGACACTTCAGGACATAATGGCTTGTCCACAATCAATAACGGGACAGTACCTCAGCAGGACTAAGCAAATTCCCCTGCCACCTGAGCGCCGCTCTGGCTCGGGAAAAGAACTGGTAATCCAAGGTGCCAGGGAAAATAACCTGAAAAACATCGATGTCCGTATTCCACTGGGGAAGTTTGTTTGCGTCACTGGCGTTTCTGGAAGTGGTAAAAGCTCTCTCATTAACGAAGTCCTGTATAAAAGACTGGCCCGCCTTTTCTACCGAGCTAAGGAGAGGCCAGGTGAGTGTGATGGTATTATTGGCACCGAGTACATCGATAAGGTGGTTAACATTGACCAATCACCGATTGGCCGCACCCCCAGAAGCAATCCGGCTACTTATACCGGGACATTCACCCCGATTCGAGAACTTTTCGCCACTGTTCCTGAATCTAAAATGCGTGGTTATCCCCAAGGACGCTTTTCCTTCAACGTAAAGGGAGGAAGATGCGAAGCCTGTCAGGGGGCAGGCTACGTTCAGATTGAGATGCAATTTCTGCCCAATGTCACTGTCCCCTGCGAGGTATGCAAGGGGAAAAGATATAACCGTGAAGCGCTGGAAATTCACT
>Ga0315280_10012532_pt1 | contig 10235 bp, 15 predicted proteins | sample YL17G06_40_MG_FD_203697 | JGI IMG/M metagenome (GOLD analysis project Ga0315280, IMG submission 203697) | Sediment microbial communities from Yellowstone Lake, YNP, Wyoming, USA - YL17G06_40 | ecosystem: Environmental > Aquatic > Freshwater > Lake > Sediment | place: USA: Wyoming | collected...
CGGTTCGACTGTGGCCAAGCTTTTCACCAGCCTTAGCTGACCGGTGGATGCTCGCCCTGCTGGCTCATCGCTCACTCGGCAATAAGTAAGTATGGCAGTTTTGCTTTTTAATTTCTTCGTATGAATTCTTTCAACGTGTTCTGACATGCCTGAACCGTTGAAAAATCTCTGAGGTTGTTTAGAGTTGGGGTCGGAGAAGCGGTAGGCGCAGTTGCGGCACAAGTAGCGTTGCACTGGGCCAAAGGCTGTTTCGCGTATTCCGTCTTTCCATGCTTTGGCTGAGCCGCATTCTGGGCATGGGGGGCTGGTGCCGGTGGATCCTTGGCCATTGTCCAACTTCCCATTGTTTACGGAACCGGCTTTGCCGAGTGCAGGCAATGAATCCGGGGCATATGTTTCGTTGTGGAAGCCAGCCATTCCCCATCACTTCAGAGGTTCGCATCGCATGTTATTTGAAGAAGAATTCGTCTCTGACGGTTTCGCTTACTTTGATGAGTTTTCGAGACTTGCAGAAAGAAAGGATGCGGTTAAGCAACGTGTCTCCTTTATTGTTGAATTCCTTCTTGAAGCCAAGTCTGCCAATGGCTACACGGATTTCCACAGCGTCAGCATCGCCTAAAATTTGATAGAAACCCTGTTTGTCCCCGGCATACTCCTCTAGGACTTCCCATTCTTCAACCAAATTGACCAAACAGATTTCACCTTACATTATGTTGCTTCAAAAGTTTAAGTGATTTCTGGCATCAGCAAAGAACAGTGTTCTTTAGAGGCTTTCACAAAGAATAGTGTTCTTTGAAGGGGGTCGGCAAAGAACAGTATCCAAAAACGGACATATCAAATGCGTGCGCTATATCATACTTAGACTAACTTGGTTTTATTTTTGGAGCTTCTCAAATTCCTCTTCAGTGATTTCATCTTTTTGTGATCGGCTTTTATCCAATACCAAAAGATCTGGTCAAGGTCTACAGATGAATATCCTGTTAGTTCAGATAGAAGCTCCACGACTTCAATTTCATTTCCTAATCCGATCTCTTTCAACGCTTCTTTCACATGAACATCTGGCTTAACAGTATCTATTCCACAAATCAGTCTAAGGTTCTGCAATGTAGCTGGACCTACGCCTTCTATTCTGCCAATTATGTCATCTTCAAGGTTCTTGATGTCGACTTTCTTTGCCCAGTCTTGAATTGCCTCCCAGTCATCATTGAATCCTTTTTCTGTTCGATAAACAGTAAACGCTTTGATCAGATTTCTTAGCATTACATAGCGCCAAAATGGAGTCTTTTTAATATTAAGATTCAAAACCTTCTTGCAGAATTCTCTCTCACTCATAGAGGCAATAAGGTCTTTCATATCTTGAAGAGTTTTAACGTGAGGATATTTAACCTTGAAAGCTTTGACTCTAGGACCTGCTGTTTCATTCCATTTCTGTCTCATAGCCAAAACAGTGGTCACTAGTGCCATTGCAGCGTTTTCAACTTTAAGAGCTTTCTTTGCCTTTCTAGCTATTTCTCTTATTGTTGTCGTTTTCCCTTCATCGTCTTCGACTTTAGTCTGACGCATATCCTCGATTCTCTTTCGAAGAAGATCCACTTTATTCATGCTTTGCACCAACCTTTCTTTTGAAATTTTCTTATATAATAAACGTGTTATTGTAGCTTGAGAATAATCATGATCAAGTTACGCGATGACGTAGTCTTTATGTTATGACAAATAAGTTGTTTATTTCCAGAAAGGCTGTACCCCTCTGTTTCTCATCTTCTCATTGATTTCAGATGGTTTACCCGCTATCATATCACTATTTTGTTCAACCATGTTCTTGAGGTCTTTATCATTGGTAACAAAAACATTGCATCCTTGATTTTTTGCCATGACAAAGTGGAAAGCGTCACCAATTGAAATATTGTTGTGACGCATTAGATCAATTATTTCATCCCAAGAAGCTTGAGTAGGTCTACCAACATATACTATTTCGGAATCCACGAACGCTTCCAGAAACCGCTTATCAACTTGCTCAAACACATTTTTTAAATCGGCTTCATTAAGTTTCCTTGGATAGCGTTGCCTTAAAATGTCCTCAAAAGATTCTTTAGCTCCTACTCTCTTTGCAATCCAAGCATCTTCTTGTTGATGATCCAACAACTCCAATATCGTGTATGCTGTGGTATATGACCTTATTTTCTTCCTCGCGATAGTCTCCAAAAGATAGACAGAATCCTTATTTCGATTTCGCACATAATCCAAAATTACATTTGTATCGATATATGGTTTCGCTTTACGGTAACGAGGCAATTGCCTTATCACCTACGACGGCGTTTGGGTTTGTATTTCGGCCATGGTTTTCTTTTCTTCTTTGGCGACATTTCTACTTCCCTAGAATACTTTTCTTGTTTTTCAGAATTTATCGTTTTCCATCACCCTCTTTCTTGAAAAATCTGGATTTGTTAGGGAAGACGCAAGACCAAGCCATGACAAATAAGTTAACAGTATCCTTTCAACATAAAATATTTAAGTTAGAGAAAATGCTGCGTGTGCGCGTATCAGAACTCGAAGGTTATGTGGTGTACATGACTGCTGCCAAGATCGCTGATGCAGTGGCCTCGTCCACGCGCGTGACCAGCTTGTCTAGGTTGATGGAATTAAGCAGTATAGCTAAGTAGGCTCTGGCGGTTAGCTCGTATATGGAGGCTTCGAAGCCTGCTTTGGTTTTCTTGACGCCTATTTTGTTGATGTACCCCGATTCTTTTAGAAGCCTTACTCGTTTGTTCACTGTTGCGTAACGGATGTATCTGAGTCCTTTTCGGGCTTTTAGTTCTTTGTGTATGTCATAGATTGCCTGCGGGCCTTTGAGGGCGAGGATGTGGAAGACGGCAAAATTAAGCCTAGCCTCTCTACCCTTGAAAACTGAGATTCTTCCACAGTTCCTCTTGCTCCTCTCCACACGCCAATCACCATGGCCCGGCAACGAGAATTTGTGTGGAAGTTGCTATTTACATTAATAGACATGTTTTTGTGTGGCTAAGCCCTGGGCAAAACGTTTCGGCGGGCAGAAACGCCTATAGCGAGAAATTCTTCGGCTGGCTGATATTTAAGCAAGATTTGCATTTTTGTGTCAAAATTCAAGTGTTTGAAGCCTTTCAGGGGCTGATTTTTGCGGGGCATATTCGGCGGGCAGAAACGTTTTTGCGGGGGTCAGAGTGATGACGAGGTAGCTGCCTTTTATGCTTATGTCCATGTTTAGGTCTTGTTTTAGGAAGGGTTTGACTTTGTTGTGGAATTTGCGGGGAACGTCTAGGGATAAGCGCTCATACTCGTATATGTATTTGCTTTCAAGATACCGTTTCCTAGAAAGCCTCCGCTGAATTCTAACCAATTCTGGATGGCCTCCGTGCAAAAAGTGTGCTTTGTCTTTAGCTTTATAAAAGTCAGCCGCCTAAACGACACTCTGAATATGCGGAGAGAGATGAGTTAAAGTAAAGAGAACCTTCAAAATAGATTTTCCACCCATTTTATGCAAGGCTTATTAAATTTATAAGACTACTATAAATCGGTCTGGAAGACGCTTAGAATACCAGACGAAAGAAAGGATGGAAAATGCCAGAGTAAAATTGGAAGGTTTTAGGCTATGTGTGTTTGTGACCGCGTCTTTAAAGATTTTGAATGGTGTGAACTGGCAACTTTAAGGGTGAGGGATAATCGCCTCGATGGGAAGGGCGTGTATGCACTGCGCGTCAGAGAGCGTGGAGATGCGGTCGGGAACATTATTTCAGACGTGAAGAAGCACTTGGATAAGCTGGGCTGGCTTGAGTTTGAAGATTTCGTTATGAACAGGGTTAACAGACTGGAAAATATTCAGGAATACCCAATAATATACGTAGGCGCAGCCCCCAACACGCTAAAAGGGAGATATAGGGATTTATGCGGAAGACGCCACACGGCCTTGTTCGCCGTCTTGGCCCTTCTGCATGGCGGATGGAAACTCGAATTCGGATGGCTCAAATGCGATAACCCTCTACAAAAAGAGAAAATCCTAAAAGAACAATACCGAAACGTTCATGGGAAACTTCCAGCGCTGATGAAGCGGTAGTAAGGATGGAGAATACCAGAATGAAATCGGAGGCTACTAAGATGGAGGCGAAGAACGTTATTGAAGTTTGTCCATTGTGCGGTTCTAAAATGGAGAAGGGCTTCTACATTGTTCCCCGCCAGACTTGGTGGGATGCAAAGAAGCATACTTATCTTTGGTGGAAATGCGAGGAAATCAATCCTTTCAAGATGACGCTTACCAATTTTCCAGGATGGCGATGCAAAAAATGTAAGCTAATAATCTTCAAATACGGCGAAACAAAACAAGAATGATGACGTAAAGGGGAAAGAGGAGTGAGCAGAGCAGTTTTAACAGCAATACTCTCAGAAATGCAAGTTTGGCTAAACGAAACCGAAAAAGAACAACTATACCATGAACTCCTCTACTACTTTGGGCTCATAGGCGCATTGGACGAGTGCCAGACGCTCGAAAACGCATGGAAGGACCCATACAACAAACACGAAATAGAACAGTTCATAAAAGCATGGCTCAGAAGAAAACGCAAAAAAGAAGCAGAAACCATCACAGGAATAGTCTAAATCACCCAAAAGAACGTGGAAATACCAGAAAGCTAAAGTCTCTTACTGAAATGTTCAAAGTAAATTTTCTTCGCTTGCAGAAAAGCCCATTCCAAATCCTCTTCACTCCTTATTTTACTGAACAGCTGGGACATTTCAACTATATAGTCAGCTTTCTCTGGATAAAGATTCACGGCTTCATCTAATGAAACAGCTCCTGTTGCTACCCAATATGCTGCTTGATTATACAAGAACTCGACCCTGTCAGAAACTCTGGGGAAAAGTTCCCAAATTTCTTTCTTTATATTTTTGAAAGCATGTCTTGAATCGGCAAGGAGCCATTTCTGGTATCGTTCATCGCTTTTGAAGTGTATTTTGTCAATTACAATATCGACCAGATAACTGGCAAGCCATCCATGATCAGCTACCCCAACACTCCACTTGTAAATCCACTTCTGGTATTTTTCATGTGCCTTTTCATGTTGAAGATTTTTTCTCATAATTTCCTTCCAATCCACACCATGCTTGACCAAATCAGCTATCACACTTAGCAGAACATTCTTGTTAACATAAATCACCTTTCGCTCAACACTCACCCTTAATGGTTGAATATCCTTTACAAGTTCAAATTCGTATGGCTTTGATTCATCACGCATAAATTTAAGAACCTCATTTTCTGATGGAATGCTCATCTTTTTTACAACCTCATTCAATTTGGTAGAATTCAGATATTAAATTCACCAGTGTAACAGAATATAATCGGCTGCTTTCTCAACATCAACTTTTATGCCGGCTTTTTCACCGACTTTTTTTGTTTTCTCTACTGTAATTATCGCATTTACCAAGTCGTTTGTCTCAATGGATTTGAGTTTCAAGTGGTCTTCAGAGACTTTTTCAAAGGTAACACCTGTAGCTGGAATATTCCAAACACCACCAATTTTCATCATCCTAAGAGTATTTAGAAGCCAATCCACATCGTTTTCGCTCGGATCCCATTCATCCACATACTTCTTCTTTATTTCTTTCCACACATCCTCAGGTAACTTGCTCTTCCGCCTCACCAAATAATCACTTCCAGCATGGCTTTTTACGGGTGTGCTCTTCCGTAATATTTTTCTACAGGGTATTTTACCTCATTTTGCTTTATTTTGCTTTTGACGGCTTCTGTTATATCTATATCCATTACGTTAGCCATGCTTAAACAATAGATAAAGACATCAGCGAGCTCATCCTTTATATGCCTTAACCTAGAAGGCACATTTCTCCATGACATTGCCTCCTCTGGCGCAATCCACTGAAAGATCTCCAACAGTTCAGCAGACTCTATGCAAATGGCTTCTGCAAGATCTTTTGGATTATGAAATCCTTCCCATTTCCTTTTAGTGATGAAATCTTTGACAAGATCTTTTAGTTCTTGAACTGTCGTTTTTGAAGATCCTTTCATTTTCTTCACCTTTAAACAAGAAGTTGATCAACAAGTTTCCAAATTAATAGCTTATCGTATTTATGGCTCTCTAAACGTTTAATCTCCCACCTAGCCTCTCCCTTAAGTTGAGTGGTATTAAAAATGGGGACAGCGATCAACCTGTGTTTAGTTAAATCTAGAGAAGAGAAGTCTTTTTCAGATTTAAGCGTAATTATGGCCTCGTCGCTTCCAGAAGTTATAGTGTTAAGCAAGTCGTCCATGCTCTTTGTGGCTTTTGGAGCTGTTTCGTCAAAAAATGTCTCTTCTATACTGTTTACTACAATGTGCCAGACAGCATATGCATTTGCTGTTTTTTTCGGAATATTATATAAAAGCTCTCTCCAAAGTTCAACGTACTCCTCTCCAGTCTTCCCTATCTCATGAAATCCACTCTTTTTCCACAAACCAGTTGTGAGGTCAAAAAGGACGAGACGATCCAGTCCAAGCCCTGAACAATCTACAGCATAATCATAGGAATTTAATGCAAATGGACTTGACGGAGAGATCTCCTTTACTTTAAATTCCCTTTTCAAAACGATACTTTCTGAGATTTTAATATTGTTTTTTCCCTTAAACGACTTACAGAATTCGGAGGGATGCTTCTCCCAAAGTTTATCCCATAATAAGTCTGCAAAATATGCTTCATGCTTGAATACGTCTGAATCTCTAAACATCGCTTTTATCGGGATGTCAGATATTTGATGTATACGCTCGCAGATTGAACATTCATGTTTGACTTTATGTTTTAGTTCAAATCTTACGTTTGAAACGTTAAGAAAGGCTTCCAGAACACCCTTGTGATTTATTGGTGCTATTAGTTGAGTTCCATCGAGATATCTTTCGTATGAATCAATGAATTCGGAGAGTAATTTTGCAGGAAGAGCATCTATGTTCCGTTGACCCGGTGTTTTACAGTATCTCTTCTTCTGCATTTTTGACCAAGTTTTATAGTCAAAAAAGAAGTATCTCAACGGCGTAAAGTCAAATCTTAATGGTCTTTCAATGCAGGCATTGCAATTTATCTGGGCTGATTCAGTGATTACCTTTTTAAAATTTTGAAGGTTTAGGGGCATTTCTTTTTTAAGAACCCTCAATTCTCGGCAGTCAAGTTTTAAAGCTATGCCTTCTCTTGGGACGCAGTTGTATTTTCGTGATTCAGAAATTTTCCCGCTTATTATGAGGAAAAGTTCTTTTAAGCATTCGATTTTTTGTTCTTCAACCTCCTTGAGCCCTTCTGTGCTTGTATAGCTCCTTTCACATTCTCCATAGTTTTCACATAGAAACTTACAAAGTTGTCTGGCGCATTGAAACACTTCCACAACTTTATCTAAGTTCAAGCTCTTTAAAATATCCACAAAAGTTCCAAGTGGCTTCTGGACTTTCCAAGATTGATCGCATTGAGAACATCTTTTGAAAAATACTCGGTCAATATTTACAAGAAGTGCGGGGACTTCGACTCTTTCTTTAATAGTTATTCGAAGTAGTGCAGGAAGGTTTTCACCTATTAGGTTTTCTTTTTTCAATACATCAACTATGATTCCATCTGAACGGAACACTTTCTCTCGGTAGAAATCTTCAAACCCTTTTAAGCTTCCCTTTTCAGCTCTGTACAAAGCCTCAACGAGTTCTTTCAAGCCAGAGGGAGCCCAACCATAATTTATTAAAGGTTTACCTTGAGCTACCTCACCATCAGGATCAAAAAGTACCTTTTTATCTCTCTCAAATCTCGTTCCAGGAGAAATAACATACTTAATGTATGGAACGTACTGGATATTCATTTTCTTAACCAGGAACAGCTTTTTCTTCGTAGACATAATCGATTTGAGAATTGGAGGCCTTGGCTCTCATTTTGAAAACGAAGTTTTCAATAAAATAGCCTCTTTTTTCCTTTTTATGCCAAAGTTTCTCAAACTTATCCATGCGGGGGTTGTAGAGGTCTCTTACATCGTTGAGAGAAACAGCTCCCTTTTCTTTGGCTATTCTCATCATGGTATGGATTGTGCATGGTGAACCTTGAGAAAAGCCATTAATGCGATCGACTCCGCAGCAATTATTTGTTGAGTTGAGAAAAGTCGTTTCTTCGTTACCAGAACCGAAAGTCATATTGCTATTGAATTCTTTGTTGGTTTCTCTAACCATTTCCGCGAATGTCGGCATCTTCTTGGCCATTTGCATTCTCGAGAAGAAAACCCTACCATAACCCTTGCAGTGATCATCAAATGATTGATAAAAGGCATAAAGATCATTATCGAATTTCTTTAAGGCATCACCAACTGTTCCACCTTGTCGGCAATATGCATCCAAGGCCAACTTTAACCTTGCACTCATATCTTTCGCGTGTCCTGCCGGAAACCATAGAAACTCAACTATTACATGTTTCACACCAGCTTCTGCTAATTTGTAAATCAGATTTTGCATACCGTATTCTGTAACTTCAGGAATCATTGGCTGAATCCTACATGTGGTGAAAATGCCCTCGTCAGACAGCTTCTTTAACGCATTCAAACGTGATGTTGCAGATGGAGTACTACCGCCTTCTCTGGATTCCAGATGTCTTAGAAGATCATCATCAGCTGATGTCAAAGATATCTGAACAGCAACTTTTCTCGACGACTTTAACACATTAATATATTTGGGAGTTGCTACTAATGGACTCTTAGTGCAAACAACAAAGGGATAGTCATGAGCGATTAATGTCTCTAAAACTTTGTACGTGTCTCCACATTGGTTCTCAAGAGGTTCGCCAAAAGGATCTGAAACTGAGCCTATCCGCAATGGATGCTTATGTTTTATGGCTTCTTTAACGAAATTCTCTTGTCCTTCATTACAAGTGCCTTTAACTTCTCCACGTTCGATAGCTGCCTTTATTTTTTCAAAGTCTCTTTCACTTTTAAATCGGCGCCTAAAATTTCTGAAACCTCGGAAGCTGATCTCATATTTTTTAAAACGTTCAACGTACGATGGTGCATAGCAATACCAACATCCGTGAGGGCATCCTATGTACACATCAGCTACAAAGTTCATTGGACAGAAAAGGACATGCCTATCACTGTCTAATATTCTGAAGAAGTTAACCATTGTAAGCCCTCAACGTTCTTAGACGCATACTATTGATTCATGGCAACATTCAGATTCAAAAGAGCTTGTTGTCGCAAATTGCACCGATATGATAACAATGGTAACAAAGTGCTTTAACGGACAAGAAATAACCATTTAGACTATGTATCCTGATAAAGTCATAGCGGCTCTCAACTCTAAACGTCGAAGAGAGATCTTGAGCATATTAGTCAAAGAGCCAATGACAGTAATACAGGTTCTTGAGGAATTAAAGAAAAGAAAGATTGAGGTAAAATATAGAGAAACTGTTTATCGTGCTTTGGAAAGATTGGTTGATGCAGGACTTGTGGAAAAATATTATGAAAAAGAGAGGGGATTATGCTATAAACTTGTCGTGTACAGCGTGATCATTGACCTTAAAAAAGGCAACATAGAGAGGGCGCCTGACTCTTAAAAAGAGAGTTCTTTCTTTATGGTAGAAATTACTGCTTCTCTACAGCCATTTTGTGCAAGGTTTATTAAAATTTGTGAGCCTTTTTTAAGTTAGTTCTGAAGACGTTTAGAACGTCGGGAGATCGACTGTAGATGGATTACAGCCTAAAACGTTTGCAGATAGTCTTGGTTGTTTTTACGTTTTATTGGTTACTTCTTGCTTTCCTGTTTTATCGACGCGGAATTTCTGAAGCGGTTCAATGGTGTATAGGAATAGCGGTAGTTCTCGTGGCTGGCTCATTCCTTGTTTTAGTATACCGCAAACATGCGCGCCGTGATATAATCCATCTATAGAGAATGATCTAAAGGAGTTTTGCGGGAGACATCCACAGAAAACTGACGGCAACTGTTGGAACGCTTATGGCGCAAACGGGCAAGATGCAGACATACCAAGACGCCATAGAAGCCATGCTCGCTCGTTCAGTTATACTGCCTACAGAACTGCTTGCTGGAATTGAAAACTTCATAGAAACTAACAAGCATTTGGGCTATACAACAAGGGAAGAGTTGATACGAGACTCTGCGAGATGGCGACTCAAATTTCTAAAAAAGGAATATGAATACGTAGAGATTCCCAAGGAAAAGTATGGACGGCTTAATGAAGCTGTCAAGATGA
>Ga0315280_10012534_pt1 | contig 10235 bp, 9 predicted proteins | sample YL17G06_40_MG_FD_203697 | JGI IMG/M metagenome (GOLD analysis project Ga0315280, IMG submission 203697) | Sediment microbial communities from Yellowstone Lake, YNP, Wyoming, USA - YL17G06_40 | ecosystem: Environmental > Aquatic > Freshwater > Lake > Sediment | place: USA: Wyoming | collected...
TGTCGTTCCTTGACCACCACCTGCGCTGCGGTAACTCGCTCGTCGGGGCGTGGGTCGAGGGAGATCTGTCCAGGGAGCCGCCGATCCTCGACAAGCGCGGAAAAGAGGTCAACCGAGACAGGAGTCAGCTGGTACTGGGATACTATGACACCCTGCGCAGCCGCCACTTGGAAAGCTTCCTTGGCGTTCTGTCAGAGATCGAGGGAACGCCGACGATCAACGCCGAATCCGAGGCGCACAAGAACCATCTCTACAAGACCCTCGATGAGTTGCGCGAGCCTTACCGCCAAGTCGCCAATCTGTGGCTCAGCCCCTACTTCATGCCGCCGGCGTCACTTGCCAATTTCAGGCGGAACCCGGATATGCCACCGCCGGTACTGGCGAGTCAATATCACGAAGCGGTCGAGGCACTAGCTGCGGGCACCGAGTCCGAGCAATGGGGCGCGCTGGCTGCGCGTCGGTGGTTCCAGGCGGCGCAGAAAGTCGCCGACGATAACCATTTCTTCCACTGGGAACTGGAGTTCCCGGAGATCTGGTACGAGCGTGGACGGCGCAAGGAGAACCCAGGATTCGATGCGGTGATAGGGAATCCGCCCTGGTTAGGTCTCCGCACCGGTGAGATCGACGAGGCGACAGTGCTGTTTGTCAGGAACGCAAAGGGAGCAACGGGCCAGATCGATCTTGCTGCTTTGTTCTTGGATTTGTCGTGCGACACGAGCCGTCCCACCGGGTGGGTAGGTGCGGTGGTGCCAAAGCGGATCGCGACGAACGAGGCGTATGAGGCGCTACGGTTAAGGCTGTCGGAGAGCCGCCGACTGCAATCCGCGATCGACCTGGGCGTCGCCTTTCCTGACGTGAACAACGACGTTGTGATTCTCATCAGCCGCGGTTGCGCCACGCCGGCGCTCGATTGTTTCTTTGGAAAGCGGGTTGCTAGGGACGGAATCTCGAGGTGGGCCGTACCGGCCGGCGTCTCCTCGGCGATGCCTTTCTGCATCTTCCCCCTAAACAGCACCCCTCAGGCGGTCGAGATCGCGGCCCGGCTGGCTACCTATGCGCACTTGCTCGGCGGACTCTGCGAGATCACGCGGGGCGCTGAATGCGGGATGAATGATCCGGCCATCAGCCGCGATGCGCACGAGCATTCCCTGCTCTTGGCGGATCACCTAGATGTCACGCGCTACGCCGTCTCTCACAGCGGCTGGTACATCGACCCGACAGCCATATCAAGAGAGGCCTTGAAGCCGACCTCTCTCTACACGCAGATTCCGAAACTCCTCGTGCGTTTCCTGTCGGCAAGCATCATCTGCGGAAGGGACGATGTGGGATATGCCTCGACCAATTTGCTTTATCATGTCACCTGCAAGTTGGACTTGAACTTCTTGCTTGCTGTGATGTCCTCCTCGTTACTAGATCTCTGGTATAAGACAGCCTTCCAAAACGAGGAGATCAAGTTCCCCCACGTGCAGAAGTCCCACCTGGAGCGCATCCCCATCCGCCGCGTTCATTTCACGACGCCCGCGAGCGAGCGGACGGCGTTGGTGGAAGAGTTGAAGCGGATGTATCGGCAGTGGGTGGGCAGCCACGAGGAAACGCGGTAGAATGAGGCAGACCGGATGATCGAGCGGGCGCGGGGGCGGCATGACGGACCCAGGCTGCGAGAGCGGCGGGGAGGGTTGAAACATGCCGCCTAGATTGGTCTTCCGCGTGCACGCCGTCGCCCGCATGTTCGAACGCGGCATCTCAGCAGAAGAGGTGCGGGAGACGTTGGAGATCGGGGAGACGATCGAGCGCTATCCGGATGACACCCCCTACCCAAGTCGCCTCGTCCTGGGATGGTGCAGCGGAAGACCCATCCATGTGGTCGCAGCGGATAATGCGGAACAGGACGAGATCATAATCATCACCGTTTACGAACCCCACCTCACGCTCTGGGATGCTGATTTCAGAAGGAGAAAGCAATGACTTGCGTAGTCTGCAAGACCGGTCAGACGCGCGCTGGCACGACTACCGTGACCCTGGAGCGCAGCGGCGTGACGTTGGTCTTCAAGGGTGTTCCCGCCGAGGTGTGCAACAATTGCGGCGAAGCGTACGTGGACGAGGCCACCACGCAGCGGCTCCTGCGAGACGCTGACGAGGCCGCCAACTCCGGTGTCCAGGTGGACATTCGCGAGTTCGCCGGAGCGCGGCCCTAACCAGACGGGGGTGCGACGATGAACACCGAGGCAATCGTAAGGCGCGTCGAAGAACTGCTCCCGAGAGACGAACATGGCCGGTTCCTCGCTTTCGCGCCCGGCGCCACCGGCGCGGAGGAGAAGTCGGACGTCGTCCACGATTTCCTTGCGTATCTCGCCGGGCAGATGATCGAGATGAACAAGCAGAAGCAGGCCGAGGTCACACGCTTCCTGGAATGGCTGCAAACAGAGCTCGCCCATGACCTGGCCGACCTGAGCCAGAAGACGCGCATCCACCACTACCACGAGGGCAATCTCGATGACCTCTTGGCAGCCCTGCGCGCCAACGACAAGGCGCTCAGTCGCATCGCCCATCGCAGCGATTTCCAGAGCGACTTGCGCCGCGAGTTCGATATCAGCCTTTCTCGCTTGAGTCCCCTCAAGGCGCAAATCGCCGCCACCGACACGCTGATTGACCAGATCGTCTACCGCCTGTACGGCCTGACGGACGAAGAGATCGCGCTCGTCGCTGGTGCGGGAACCGCAGCAGATGTGTAATCCAGGCAGAGTGCGGTGTAGGCAGCCGCGTATGCTGCAGCACCGACATGGTATGCATACCATTCCGCTGGGGCGGTGCAGATGCGACGCCGAAATCGCAACTCAAATCGAGGCCGAGATTGACGAACAGACCAAGGCGCTCTGGGGCCTGGTCGACGCCGAACTCAAGGACATCCGAGACTCCCTGGAGGACCTGAAAACGTGAGCCCAATAAAGCGGTTTCAACCGGAGGATATCGGTGTAGAGCTGTTTCCGGCGATTACCAGCGGGCTGTACAAGGACCCCCTGGATGCTCTTCGCGAGTATATCCAGAACGCGATAGATGCGAAGGCAACCCGCGTAGAGATCACTCTGACGAAGGACGTCATCTCCGTGAAAGACAACGGCTCCGGCATGACGCCCAAGCAGGCCGAGCAGGCGATCCGCCTTGGCATCTCTGAGAAGAACCCTGTTGATCACGTAGGCTTCCGAGGGATCGGCATCTACAGCAGCTTTGAACTCTGTGATCGGCTGGAGATCCACACACGAGCAGATACGGCTCAGCCGCCATCACTGATCTCCGTAGATTTCAGAGCGATCCGCGCCATGCTGGCCGAGGAGGGGGAAAGACGCAAGCAGCGCAAGGAGCCGGAGTTGCATCTGGAACGGATGCTCAGCCAAGCGGTGACTGTTGAGGAAGACCGGCAACCGCCGCTGGACGAGGTCGGTACGCTCGTGCTCATGGTAGGCGTGCGAGGCACTGTATTCAGACGACTTAACAACACCGATCAGGTAACCACGTATCTTCAAGGCGTCGTGCCTCTGCCGTTCGATCCCAGGTTCAAGTTCGGTAAGAAGATCAATAGCAGGTTCAAGAAGGAAGACTATCGGGTGGTTGACGTGATCCTGGGTGTAGGAGGCCGACAGATGCCGGTCTTCCGCCCCTACGCGAATGATGTTTTCACGCACGGCGGAAAATACCCGCCACAGTTCTTTGAGGTGGTGAGCCCGAACACGCAAAGGCGATACGGTTTCGCATGGGTCTGCATCAACGACGCTCGCCGGGTCTTGACCAACACGGAGCTGCGCGGGCTGCTGGTTAAGAAGTATGGCTTCTCGGTGTCCAACAGAGCCTATCTGGAACCTTTCTTCCCCAGGACCGTCTTTTCTCGCCGCATAACTGGTGAAGTCATAGTCCAGCACCGCGATCTGATCCCGAATGCAGCACGCACCGACTTCGAGACCAATGAGGCGCGCGCGGATTTTCAGGTTGCTCTTACTGACCTTGTCCAAGCCATCTCAAAATGGGCCAATGAGATCCAGGAGAAGCTGAAGGCCCTGGAAGAACTTGACGAGATAGCGCCCCGGGTGTTTGAGATTCATCATGAGCTACCTGCGGCAAGACGGGACGTCGACCAACTTCTTAGGTTCAACATCGAGTTGTCAGAACTGGGGCAACGGCTGAAGACTCACGCCAGGATACTAGAGGCCGAACGGCAAGCAGCCTACAGGCGCACCGCCGGCACGCTTACCGAAGCGCAAGAAACACTGCGGGAAATGCTGGCCCAGCAACCTAAACGGCCGGCAAAGAAGTACATCGAGAGAGCAGTTCGGCGCCAGCGAGGGGCTCCGGCGGAAGAGGAAACTGTCCATAGAGAGGATCGCCCGCGCACACTTATCGAGGTGCTGGAGTCGTTGGATGTCGTCATCACGGAACCGATCCGGTTGGCGATCACCTATCTAGATGAGGGCTTGCTTCGACCGAACCTTTCCGACGATCAGTATGCCGGAGAGCTAGAGGCACTGCGCGATTACCTTGAGGAGCACGTCTGATGCCCGCTGGATTCGCAGATTCTCCTCGGAAACGCACTGTTCGCGAGCTATGGAATACGCCGCTCCTGAAAACGGTTCACAACGCCCTCGGCTCGCAGTACTTCTACTGCGGATTGCCTGGTCGCGATATCCTCGATATCAGACTCTGGAAGGACATGATCCGCCGCATCATCGCTTTCGAGGTCGAAAACCCTGCTCGGGATAATCCGCGAGAGGATGTGGTAGCCCTGAGCCGTAACTTGTCGCTCATTGGCATTCCGCACAAGGTATACTGCGGGCACATGGAGACCACCGTTCTCCTCGGCAGAGATGACGACGGCGAACCCTTCGAGCAGGACGAACTCATCACGCTGTACAACCTCGACTTCTGCAACGCGATTACGGGCAGGATCGAGACGAGCGAAGGTAGGCGATGCCTGCGCTTTGAGGCACTGCGCCATCTTCTTTCCCTGCAGAGAGCGCGTTTCCTGGAATCGGGGGAATCTCGGTTCATCCTTCTTCTCACCATTCGAGACGAGTTCCGTGCCCGCGAGATGCAGAGCTTCATCGACGACTGCGAGAAGCCACAAGCTGTGGCTGACTTTCTTTCAGGATTGCCAACGCTCCCGCAGCTCGCAGAAGGAAGAATGCACAGCAGTACTCTGCATCTGAAGGCATTCGTCTTCACGACCCTGAGGGCATACTGCCGAGGTCACAATGTCGCCTCGCTTTTCCTTCCACCGGTAAGGTATGTGGGCCGGACCTCGCGGAGCCCCATGGTGCATTTCACGGTGCTGTGTCGGTTCCGACCAGTGGATAATGCCTTACCCCAGGAAGTCCAGGAAGCCGGCGATTTCTTGGCTAGAGCCTCTTTGCGAGCAACCGATACGGAACTGCGCATAGAGCCTTGCGGAGCGGTCGAGACTGACGCGAGTCAGTTCGACGACGCAGCAAGCGCCGTCGCGTTTCTTCAGAACTGAGGGTGCTGTGACTGTCTGCGGTAAAGGCACAAGTAGGAGTCACGCAGGCATCTGCCCAGGCCCACCTGCGGCGGTAATCCGCGGATTCTCTAGTGAACAGCTCACGGGGAGTCCTCGGTACAAGTCCGCGCTTCTTATTAACCCCCCTGTCTATGACACCCAGTACTGGGCGGAGTGGGCACAGCCATACGGCCTGCTCCGTATCGCCGCCCTGTTGAAGCGGCGAAGGTATAAGCGCATCGAGCTGTTCGACTTCATGGAAACCGACGAAAAGCGCCAGGTTCCTGCTCATAGGATCAACCCGGACGAGACCTACGAGGAGAGGGACCTCCCCACCAGCCCGACGCGCCCGCTAACGATTACCAAGGGCGGCGAGAAGATCGATCTGTTCAAGAGGCACTTTGGAAAGACCTGGCAGGAGTGCGATGCCTGGCTGGACGCCCAGGGGTTCGACAGAAAACACCCGCCGCATGAAGTATGGATCTCGGCGGTAATGACGTACTGGTGGGAATCCGTTCGCGATCTGACGATTAGGTTGAAGCGCCGCTTCGGCAAGAAGACTACCATCCTTCTGGGCGGCATTTACCCGACTCTTGCCCCCAAGCATGCGGCTACCATGATTGCCGCTGACCTAGTGGTGGCCGGGGAAGTCGCCGAGGCCAATGATCTCTGGACAGACCTCTCGCTCTACTCGAACCCGCCGCAGTACGCAGTCATCACTCCAAGCCGGGGCTGCCCCTTCAACTGTGCCTACTGCGCCCAACGCGCCATCAATGAGGGCCGACGCAAGGTGCACCATCGAGCGCCAGAAGACATCGTAGCCGAGATGCGGCACAAGCACGAAACCTACGGCATCCGCGAGTTCGCCTTCTATGCCGACGCAGTGCTCGCGGATTTTGAAGGCCACTTCCAGCGTGTCCTCGAACTGTTGGTGGACTCGAAGTTGCCTTTCCGTCTGCACGCGCCGGAGGGCTTCGATACGCGTTCGCTCAGCAAGTCACAGCGTTTGCTCGAACTGATGAAGCAGTCCCACTTCGAGAAGCTGTACTTGCCGCTGGAACGCTTGGACGAGCGCCACCTGCAGAGTCTCAAGCGCGGACACGCCCGCCTCGATCACTTCGTGCGGGCAGTCGCAATGTGTGAAAAGGCGGGCTTCAGGCTTCGCAATCTAGACGTGAATGCATTTGTCCTATATGGCTTGCCCGAGGAGCGGATAGACGACGTGGTCAAGACGGTTCTCTTCGTCTCGGAGATAGTCGGCTCGATCATCCCGATGCTGTTCACACCCGTCCCTACGACGGCGATCTACCAACGCTACCTTCCCTACTTCAGGAAGCACGGCTGGGACCGCGAACTCCACATGCTCAATGGGAAACTCTATCCTTTCCTGGAACTCAACGAAGGCTCCATCTCCGACTACATAGACCTCCAACGCCTCATGTATACCCTGAACACCCACTACCGCGACGCTTCGTTCCGCGTGTTCGGCGACACGCGCGTCGCTAAGAGATTCCGAGAGAACCTGACCAACGGGTTCGGAAGAGTGGTGGCACGACACAGGGACGTCGCAAGCCGAACACGCTGAGAGCAGCCCGTCAGACCGCGACAAGCGCTGGTCTCCTCGTACACTCGTTCAGCCCGGTGAGGGCAGGCTTCGGCGCCTACCGCGAGTTCGTGGGGCTCTTCGGCGTCGAGTCAGGGAAGGGCGAGCTGGTCCGCTTGGGGCGACCGAAGGGCGTCACTATCCTGTGTGGGTGGGCACAGGGAATTGGTGCAGGGAGTTCACAACCCTGGGTGGGGGCATAACCAGGGTTCTGTCGCCACGACCATAGCTCTGGCTCACGGTCTGCGCGATGGAGCATGGTCCCCAGACTGATGACCTGCCGCTGACGAACTGCGCCCCAGGGAAGCGGTCCTGGCGCGAAGAAGAGATCCGCAAGCGCGGATCTCTGGCGCGCAGGGGGTGCGCCGACAGAGGTCTAAGACTTGACCGGCTTCAGGCGAGTCAGCGTGGCATTCAGGAGTTGGCGCATCCTATCCTCGCTGCAGTCGCCAACCGCGAGGGCGAGGTATCGGCCGCGGTGCGTCGCCAATGCCCGTTGCCCTTGCTGATCGGCGCCCCGGAAGGTCTCAGATGGGAATGCGGCCAGGCCTGCGCTCCCTGTTGAACCGTGACAGAAGTCTCGAAGCCGGCGCCACCAGTTGCGCGCCTCTGCCTCGTCGGCAGCGCGAGCAAGCACAACGCGGCAGGTCGCCATGCCGACGCGGTACTCGCCGATCACGGCGTGGGTCAGGAATCCGTGCCCCAACACATTGCGCGCAACGTACTGCGCGCGGCTCGCTGCTGGCGGCAGCGCCTCGGTCCAGGCTGGCAGCGAAGAGGGGCCCTTGAGCCTAGCTGCGATGCTGCGCGATAGATCAACCAACGCCGCCAGCGCCGGCCGCTCGGCGCTCCCAGTGCTCACCCGCACGAAGAAGCGCGACGTCCAGAACAGCACCGCCTCCTCGGCGATCTGCACTCCCCCGGCGCCCACGGCCACGGGCGCCGCTTCCCCGCGCAGTTGGCTGAAAACGCCGAAGGCGTTGACTGGCTCGACCTGATCGAAGACCTCGGCGGAAACTATCGCCTTACCAGCGTGGTACTGCCCGACGACGAGTCCGCGGCAGTCGTAAGAGAGAAACAGGTCCGCCTCTCCGTCAATGGCTTCGTACATCTTTGCGGGAAGGTAGGTCTTCACTTCGACGGCACGGCCCAGGACGCCTGTCCGTGCGCCTCGCACCACGGCGGCGGCTTCGGCCAAGCTGTCGGAGGACACCGTCGCCGAACGCGGCGACCCGGCGTGCGGACGGGCGCGGCGACACCCCGGGATGACTGTGACTCCGATCGCTGCCACGAAAACAGCCCAGAATGCTATTCGCTGATTCACAGACTCACCTCGCACGTGCGCTGGGCACTTGATTCCTCAAGCCCCAGGGCGACGCCTGCCGCTCCCGCGCACGCCCGGCCGGGCCGGCGCGCGGAAGGGGACAGCTCTCTGCGGCGCGAACTCAGTTCTCAGACGACTCGTCGTGCGCTGCAAGAGCGCCCGGCCCCAATGGAGGTAGCCAGTATGCCGAAGCACTCTCCTTCAGACAATGCGCCCCGCAGGACGTTTACGCGCCGCTCCTTCCTTGCGACTGCCGCCGGTGCGACGGCTGCGGCGGCCCTGTCGGTCGCAGCGCCCGAAACGGAAAGCGCGCCCGGCCAAGCGCGCCAACCGGCCTTCAAGCCGCTGGAGACACGGGTGCTTGGCCGAACCGGCCTCAAGGTGACCGTCTTCAGCATGGGCACCGTTGGCGGCCAGACCGACGTCCTCAAGGCCGGCATTGCCCGCGGCATCAACTTCATCCACTGCGCGCAGGGCTATGGCACGCTGCCCGCGGTAGCGGCGGCCATTGCCGGCACGCGGGATTCCCTTCGCCTGGGCCTCTGCTACGAGCGTGCGGGTCAGGCCGATTGGGAGTATCTCAACCGATCGCTCCAGGCGCTGCAGGTGGATCACGTTGACATTCTGTTTTTCCCGCTGAACTCGCCTGATGCGGCGCGAGACCGCCAGCATCTCGACTTCTTCAAGCAGGTCAAGAAGCAGAAGAAGGCCCGCTTCATCGGCATAACGACGCACAGCGATGTCGCGCCCACCATGCAGGCGGCGATTGATGCGGGATTCTGGGAAGTGCTGATGCTATCCTACGTGCCGTCGCCGGAGGCGCGCGCGGCGCTGCGGCCGGTGCTGCAGCAGGCACACAAGAAGAACATGGGCGTGGTGGCGATGAAGACGATGGCCGGAATCCAGCCTAACGCGGTGGCGCAGATGCGGACCGCACTGAGGCAGGTGCTGGCCGACGCGAGTGTGAGCACGCTGGTCAAGGGGATGCTGACGTTCGAGCTTCTGGAGGCGTTTTTCGCCGCAGCGGCGAGGGTGCCGACGAACGCCGAGAAGGCCGAGCTTGAGCAGTACCTTGCGTCATGCCGCGGCGAGACCTGCGCTCTGTGCGGGGACTGCCCGTCGTGCCCGCGCGGCGTTAACGTGTTCGACGTTATGCGCACATTCGCTTATTACTACGCGCAGGCGGGAGCGCCGCAGTTCGCGCGCGCCGAGTATCGCTCCATACCGCCAGCGGCGTCGGGCGGGCTGTGTGACGGCTGCGGTGCTTGCGCGGCGAAATGCCCTTACGGCGTCGACATCGCCGGACATGTGCGGGCGGCCCACCTGGTGCTCGCGTGACTCGGTGGCCAGGCGTGAGAACCATCGAAAGCTCGCGCGGACCGGCGGCGGCGCGCGAAGACTATGCCTGATCCAGTCTGTCGTTCGTCCCAGGACGGCTGAAGCTCGGCAACGTCAGGCGCGTGTCTCATCCCTTTGCAGGAGATGCCTGCCAGACCGCTGAATCCCGCGAGCATACGGTCATACTGCTGCACCCGGAATCCGGGGGGGATGGGGGTGTCCCGTGTCGCACACGCACCGAAGTGGATTCCGCTCGTTGTTGCGCTCACTGATCCTCGCATTGTTCCTCGGAGCTCTCTCGTCGGCTCTTGCTCCTGCCGCTTTCGCCGAAGGTGGCACGTGGCCACCGGTGGGACAACTGGCGGGTGGAGTCCCCTTCAGTCTCGCGGTGCAAGGGAACTATGCCTACGTCGCCGCCTGGGGCGCCATGACGGTCGTTGACATCTCGGCGCCCACGCAGCCGCGCC
>Ga0315280_10012535_pt1 | contig 10234 bp, 2 predicted proteins | sample YL17G06_40_MG_FD_203697 | JGI IMG/M metagenome (GOLD analysis project Ga0315280, IMG submission 203697) | Sediment microbial communities from Yellowstone Lake, YNP, Wyoming, USA - YL17G06_40 | ecosystem: Environmental > Aquatic > Freshwater > Lake > Sediment | place: USA: Wyoming | collected...
GCGTCGAGCAGGAGCTCTCCGACGAACTCCGGTTTCACCTGGAAAAACTGATCGAGGAGAAGGTCGCAAAAGGCATGATCCCAGAGGAAGCTCGCTACGCAGCCCTGCGCGAACTAGGCGGCGTCGAACAGATCAAAGAGGAGTGCCGGGATATGCGACGAGTGAATTACATCGAGAACTTCCTGCAAGATGTCCGTTACGGTCTGCGTCAATTGCGCCGCAGTCCTGGCTTCACCGCCGTCGCCGTGCTCACCCTCGCCCTCGGGATCGGCGCGAACACTGCCGTTTTTAGCGTCGCCGAAGCAACCCTCTTGCGTTCGTGGCCGGTGAAGGCCCCGGAGCAGTTGGTGAAGATCATCGCTCAGACACGCGACGGGATCGATCCCACCTTCTCCTTTGCAGATTATCGCGACCTCGTGCAGCAAAGCAGATCGCTCGAAGGAATCGTCGCGTACTCGCGTCATGGCCCGATTCTGCAGACCGAGACAGAGTCACAGTCAATCCTCGCTGAATATGTCTCAGCGAACTATTTTGACGTGCTCGGTATCCGCGCTTCGCTTGGTCGAACTTTCTCTCTCGGCTCGCAAGAAGGCGCCGGCGAGCAACCGACGGCGATCATCAGTGACACACTCTGGCACCGTGTTTTTCATGGTGATGCGTCGCTGGGCGGAAAGCCGATCGTGCTCAGCAGCAGAAGCTATACAGTCATTGGAGTCGCGCCACCTCATATTCGCGGTTTTGAGCCCGCTCTGCCCACCGAGGCATGGCTCCTCGCCACGACCGAGATTGACGAGAAAGAATTGAGGAGTCGCAATTCCGGTGACTTCGAACTAATCGGGCGAATGCGCCCCGGTGTAACAGCCGAGGCAGTGCGGGTTGAACTTGACACGCTTGGGCACCGCCTGGCGGAGGCATACCCCGCGACGGATAAGGGTCGAAACATTAAGATCATCACCGCGCGTGACCGCCTGAGGCAGGCTATGGTTCCCACCTTCCTGCTCATGGCCTCGGTCGGATTGATCCTGCTTATCTGTTGCGCAAACATCGCCGGTCTGGTTTTGGCTCGCGCCGAAACCAGGCGCCGGGAGATTGCTGTGCGGCTGGCGCTCGGTGCCGGGCGCTGGCGCCTTGTGCGGCAACTCCTGACCGAGAGCGCGCTGCTCGCGCTGACGGGAGCCGGACTTGGATTGGTTCTTGCCTCGTGGCTCTTCCGCCTGCAGCCAATCCTGATGCCACCTTTGGGCCTCCTCCTGGAACTCGATCTGCGCATGGACCGATCTCTGATTGCGTTTGCGCTCGTGGTCACCGTGATCGCGGTCGTGTTTTTTGGATTGATGCCGGCAGTCCAGGCTTCGAAAGCAGCGCTGGTTCCCGCCCTCAAAGGCGAGGCGTACGGCAAGAGCCGTGGCAGGTTCCCCTTCACGTTTCGCAACGTGTTGGTCGCGGGCGAAGTAGCGCTCTCAGTTGTGCTTGTCACAGGCTCCGCACTGTTGGTTCGCAGCCTTCTATATACAGAAGGCATTAACCCCGGCTTCGGCGCGCAAAAGAATCTTCTGTTCTTCAAACCTTGGCTAGGCATTACCGGATATAACCTCGAGCGATCGTCGCAGTTCTTCCAGCAGGCAAAGGACAGGGTAAGCGCGCTACCGGGCATAAAGCACGTCAGCTTAGCGCGGCACCTTATGTTGACAGACCCCGGGGGATGGATGACCCAGCGCGTGACCATTCCAGGCATCGAATTGCCGCCGGACCTGCCGAACGTTCCCATCAGGTTCAACGCGGTTGACCCCGGCTATTTCCAAACCCTGGGCACGCACATTCTGGAGGGGCGTGATTTTACAGCGGCCGACGGCCCTACGGGCGCTGGGGTAGTGCTTATTAATCGAACGATGGCAGGCCGGTTTTGGCCGGGTGCCGATCCCGTTGGGCGACACATCATCGCGGAGGGCAGAGACTGCCAAATCGTCGGGGTGGTCGAAGACGCCAAGATCAGCCGCATTCATGAACCTCCTCAACCGTACATGTACTTTCCGTTTGCCCAGGCGCCCGGTTCGGAGGCGACGCTTATCGTGGAAGCCGTTGGAGACGCACGCACGGTGGCGCCGATGATCCGGAGCGAGATTCGGAAGATGGCCCCGAAGGTGCCAATTGGCGTGTCCACAGTGCACGAGGTCATGGATGGCGCTCTGTGGGGCGACCGGATGGCCGCGGGCTTCGGTACAGTGCTCGGTTTGCTCGCCATCATTCTGACCACCGTCGGGCTGTACGGGGTCATCGCGTACTTGGTGAATCGGCGCAGGAAGGAGTTTGGGGTTCGCATGGCGCTTGGAGCTGGTCGTCGGGACGTGTTGCGACTGGTGCTCGGTCAGGGACTGAGACTGGCGGCCATCGGAACTGGCGTAGGCCTCGTGGCTTCGCTCGCCGTCACAAGGCTGATGTCGAATCTGCTTTACGGCGTTCGGCCCACGGATCCTGTCGCCTTTGCAGTCGGCTCGGGTGTCGTCATACTGGTGGCGCTGGCGGCCAGCTACATCCCCGCGCGCCGCGCGACGAAGGTCGATCCCATGGTGGCGTTGAGATACGAATAGTCTGCGCACGCCTAAGAAACGACTGGAAAGCTCATGATGCGCTGGTTCTACAAAATACCTCTTCGACTCCGGTCACTCTTCCGTAAGAGCCGCGTCGAGCAGGAGCTCTCCGACGAACTCCGGTTCCACCTGGAAAGACTGATTGAGGAGAAGGTCGCGCAAGGGATGAGCCGGGAGGAAGCTCGCTACGCAGCCCTGCGCGAGTTGGGTGGGGTCGAACAAATCAAAGAGGAGTGCCGCGACATGCGCCGGGTGAATTACATCGAGAACTTCCTGCAAGATGTCCGTTACGGTCTGCGCCAATTGCGCCGCAGTCCTGGCTTCACCGCCATCGCCGTCCTCACGCTGGCGCTGGGCATTGGAGCGAACACGGCAATCTTCAGTGTCGTGAACGCGACCCTGCTCCAACCCCTGCCTTTTAGTGACCCCGATCGCATCGTTTGGGTTCGCGAGAAGAATCACGGGTCCGTTGCGCCGGCAAATTACCTTGATTGGAGGCGGCAGAATCACGTTTTCTCGGAAATCTCCGCCTATATCAGTTGGGGCACCAACCTAGTGGCGCAAGGCCAGCCCCGGCGGGTCACCCGCACAACCTGTTCCGCAGACTTCCTCAGTCTCCTGGGTGTGCGTCCCACACTAGGTCGCGATTTTCTCCCCACCGACGAGAGAGCCGGTCACGCCCCCCTCGTCATCCTCAGTCACAGCCTATGGCAGGAGACCTTCGGTGGTGACCCGAACGCGGTCGGCGGATCGGTCACGATCGACAGCCGGCGCTTCACGATCATCGGCATCATGCCCGCCGGCTTCCGCTATCCCGGTGACAGCGATGTCTGGACCACACCCGAACGCGAGGTCCCCGAGCCCCCCATCGACATCGGCGACGTCACCCAAAACCGCGGCATCCACTACCTTACCGTCATCGGTCGCCTTGCACCGGGCGTGACGCTCGACCGTGCCCGAGCGGAAATGGATACCATCGCGGACCGCCTCGCCGCCCAGTACCAGCGAGGCCCCCGCGAGCGTGGGGTGATCGTACAGCCGCTCAAGAAGATTATGGTGGGCGATGTCCGCCCGTTGCTGGTCATTCTACTGGCTGCCGCTGGATTGGTTCTGCTCATTGCCTGCGCCAACGTCGCCAATCTGATGCTGGCCCGCGCCCGTGTCCGCCGCACGGAAATGGCCGTGCGTTCGGCACTGGGAGCAACCCACCTGCGCCTGGCGCGGCAGATGCTCACCGAAAGCGCCCTGGTCGCGCTGACCGGCGGTACCCTGGGACTTCTGCTTTCGACCGCGGCCACGCGTCTGCTGCTGAGGATCGGCTCGGAGATCATTCCCTACGTCCGGGCCGTGCGCATCGACGGCGTCGTGCTCGGCTTTACGCTGGCGATTTCGATGCTCACCGGGATTGTTTTCGGCCTTGCTCCGACGCTGGGCCTGACGCGGGTGAACTTGAGCGAGTCGCTGAAGCAGGGAGCACGCCAGGCTTCCGGCAGACGGGAGCTTCTGCGTGGCTCTCTAGTGGTTTCGGAAATTGCGCTCGCGCTGGTGCTCTTGACGGGAGCGGGTCTGCTGCTGCGGAGTTTTGTTGGCCTCTCCCGGGAGGCTCGGCTGGGATTCAATCCCCGGCACGTTCTCACCCTTTCCGTGGCTCCAACCGGCGAGCGCTACCGATCCGCCACGGGGCAAGCTCTGTTCTACCGGCAGGCCTTGGAGCGCCTACGCGCTCTGCCGGGAGTGCTCGAGACAGGAGTCGTCGACTGCCTCCCACCCTATTCGCAAGCAACCGGCGCTATCACCATTGCCGAACACGGTTCGCATGTGGATGAGCAGCTCCCCGGCGGGGCGTTTTCCGTCGCCAGCCCCGATTACTTCCAAGGTTTGCAGATTCCCGTGCTTCGTGGCCGCACCTTTTCCGCCGGCGACAGCGCCGAGGCACCCAAGGTTGCAGTCATCAATCAGACGCTGGCGCGCGTCTTCTTCGCTCACCAGGACCCGATTGGGAAGCACGTCCAGTGGTTCACCGCCGACGAAAACGGCAAGCCGATGTGGCTTGAGATCGTGGGCGTGGTCGGTGACGTGAAGAACTTCCAGCCTGGCTCTGCCCCGATGCCCCAAGTCTACGCGTCCTACGAGCAGGAGAACTGGGGTGCCGGCATGACCTTCGTCGTACGGACTGCATCCAATCTGGCAAACGTTACTCCCGCGGTGCGCGCGGCCATTCAATTTGCTGACCCAAACGTTCCGGTGTTCGCAATCCAACCACTCCCTCAGGCCCTTGGACAGTCGCTTTCCCAGCCGCGTTTCAACATGCTGCTGTTTGGTTTGTTTGCCACCCTAGCGGTGGTTCTCGCGGCCATCGGCATCTACGGGGTGGTGAGTTACTTGGTGACCCAGCGGACGCATGAAATTGGAGTACGCATGGCGTTCGGCGCTGAGCGGCGGGATGTGCTGGGGATGGTTCTTGGTGACGGGGCGAAGATGGCGCTGCTGGGTGTTGCCATCGGCCTGGTGGCCGCCTTCGGGCTGACGCGCCTCATGGCGGAAATGCTCTTCGGCGTCACCGCACATGACCCGCTCACCTTCGCCGGTGTCGCGAGCTTACTGACTCTGGTCGCGCTCGCGGCGTGCTATATCCCCGCGCGACGGGCGACGAAGGTCGATCCCATGGTGGCGTTGAGATACGAATAGGCTGGGCTAGGCGAGGAAGGATCATGGAAGCCTTGATGCGCTGGATATACAAGTTTCCTCTCCGACTCCGGTCACTCTTTCGGAAGAGTCGCGTCGAGCAGGAGCTTACCGAGGAACTCCGCTTCCACCTGGAAAAACTGATCGAGGAGAAGGTCGGAAAAGGGATGACCTCGGAGGAAGCCCGCTACGCAGCCCTGCGCGAAATAGGTGGGCTAGAACAGATCAAAGAGGAGTGCCGCGACATGCGCCGCGTGAACTACATCGAGAGCTTCCTCCAGGATGTCCGTTACGGTCTGCGCCAGTTGAGGCGCAGTCCCGGCTTCACCGCCGTGGCGGTACTGACGCTGGCGCTCGGCATCGGGGCCAACACCGCCATCTTCAGTGTTGTTTATGGCGTGCTCCTGCGCCCGCTGCCCTACCCCAAGCCCGACCGGATCGTCGAGCTACGCGAAGTGGACGACAAGGGCGGGATGATGCCCTTTGCCGACCCGAACTTCGATGACGTCCGCGCGCAGAGTCGCTCGCTCGACGGTGTGGCCGAATACGGTTCCGGGCCCGAATCGGTTTCGGGCGCGGCGGAGGCCACGCGCACCATGATGTCTTCCGTGTCACGCGATTTTTTCCACGTGATGCGCGTGGAGCCCGTCATTGGCCGTGGCTTCGTACCGGAAGACCAGCATTTCGGCGCTGCACCTGTCGCGCTGGTGAGCTACGGGTATTGGAAACAATACCTGGGTGGGACGAACAATCTCTCGACGCCTAAGTTGACCATTGAGAACCAGTCGGTTTCTGTGGTGGGTGTGCTCCCGCCCGGTTTCCGGTTCCCTTTCGACAGCGCCATCTGGGTGCCCCGTGAACTGTGGGAGCACCTGCCCAGCCGCACCGCGCACAATTGGGGCGTTATCGCGCGGCTCCGCGACGGGGTCTCGCTTGCCCAGGCGCACTCTGAGCTTTCTGGAATTGCTCGGCGCCTCAAGCAGCAGTACGGCCAGGACACGATGATGACAGACGTGGCCGTGTCCCGGCTGCAGGACAGCCTGACAAGCCACGTGCGCCCGGCACTGCTCATCCTGCTTGGCGCGGTAGGCTTCTTGCTGTTGGTCGCCGTCGCCAACGTTGTGAACCTGCTCCTGGCCCAGGCCACGGCGCGCGAGAGGGAGCTGGCCATCCGCGCAGCGCTGGGCGCCGGGCGAGGCCGGGTGGCGCGCCAGTTCCTCACCGAAGCCCTTCTGCTTTGCGTCGCCGGCGGTGTGCTCGGCATCTTCGCGGCGCTTTGGGGCGTGGACGCGCTGGTGGCGATAGCGCCGCACAACCTGCCGCGCCTTGAAGATGTCTCAATTAACCTGCCCGTGCTCCTCTTCGCGCTTTGCGTCTCGGTGGCAGTTGCGGCTGGACTCGGCGTCTTCACCGCGCTGCGCGCAACCTCGGGAGACCTCCAGGGCGCCCTGGTCGAACGCGGCCAAGGACACACAGGCACGCGGCGCGGCCAGCGCCTCGGCCGCGTGATTGTCGCGGCACAGCTCGCCATCACGCTGGCGCTGCTGGTCGGTGCCGGTCTGCTGGGCCGCAGCCTGTGGCGCGTGCTCTCGGTCGATCCCGGCTTTCGTACCGATCACATCCTCACCATGGACCTCGCCCTGCCGCCTGCCGACCAGGAACCAGCCAAGGCCCGCCGCGTGCAATTCGTGAATACCCTCATCGCGCAACTCCGGACTCTTCGCGGGATCCAGGAAGTCGGTGGAACCGGCGGCCTTCCGCTCAACGCGGACCTGTCCGAGGGCACGTATCTCGTCATGAATCCGCAAGACAAGGTTCCCAGTATGCAGGACCTCGATCGCCTGTTCCATGATTCAACTCGCACGGGCGAAGCCGATTACTGCGTGGCAACCGAGGGCTACTTCCGCACGCTGGGCATTCCCCTGCTGCGCGGCCGGCTATTCGATGACCGTGACACGATAGATTCGCCGCATGTCGCGCTCATCAGTGAGTCACTGGCGCGCCAGAGGTGGCCGAACCAGGATCCGCTGGGTCAGACCATTGAATTCGGTAACATGGATGGCGATCTCCGATTTCTCACTGTCGTCGGAGTGGTCGGCGACGTCCGCGTGGACAGCCTGGAATCAAGACCCAGGCCTCTCATCTACGTGAACTACCGGCAGCGACCGCAGTCCACCTCGCGCTTCACCGTCTTCACCGTCGTGATGCACACGAGCGTCGATCCCGCCACGCTGACTCCAGCCGTGCGAGGAATCGTTCGCCAGCTCGATCCTGATGTTCCGCCCAGCTTCAGCACTTTCACGAAAGTCTTCTCAGACTCGCTTAAAACGCGCCGCTTCAACCTGACGCTGGTGGGCGTCTTCGCCGCCACCGCCCTACTGCTTGCCGTGGCGGGCATCTATGGCGTGATGGCTTATTCGGTGGTGCGGCGCACGCACGAGTTTGGGGTTCGAATCGCGCTCGGGGCATCCGCAGGCGATGTCTTACGCCTTGTCCTCGGCCAGGGATTGTTCACCGCTGTGGTCGGCGTTGCGATTGGAATTGCCGGCTCGTTCGTCCTGACCCGCACGATGCAATCGCTCCTGTTTGGGGTGAGCGCGACTGACCCGGTTACGTTTGCCGGGGTCGCGTTGCTGCTCACTCTTGTGGCCCTGCTGGCGAGTTACATTCCGGCGCGACGCGCGACGAAAGTCGATCCCATGGTGGCCTTGAGATACGAATAGGGTAGGCCAGGCGAGGAACGATCATGGAAGAGTTGATGCGCTGGTTCTACAAGGTACCTCTTCGACTTCGGTCACTCTTTCGGAAGAGCCGCGTCGAGAAGGAGTTGACCGAGGAACTCCGCTTCCACCTGGAAAAACTGATTGAGGAGAAGGTCGCGCAAGGGATGACCCCGGAGGAAGCCCGCTATGCAGCCCTGCGGGAGCTGGGCGGAGTGGAGCAAATCAAGGAGGAGTGCCGTGACGCCCGGGGTGTGAACTTCATCGAAACCCTCTTCCAGGACCTGCGCTACGGCGCGCGCATGCTGCGCAAGAATCCCGGCTTCACCTTGGTGGCCGTTTTGACGCTGGCGCTCGGCATCGGCGGGAATGTGGTCGTATTCAGCCTGCTCGAGACGGTCTTGTTGCGACCGCTTCCATACTCGCACCCAGACCGGCTGTTCATGTTCTTTCCAGTTGAGACGAAGTCCCAGCGCGCCATGGTCGCGTCCTCGTACCCCAATTTTCAGGACTGGCATGAACAGAGCCACGCATTTGAGGCAATGGCAGCGTTCCACGAAGAATCTTTCAACCTGACCGGCACGACAGAACCCGAACGTTTGGATGGCTTAAGTACTACGCCGGGGCTCTTTGCACTGTTGGGAATTCCCCCGCTGTTGGGCCGTGAGTTTAGCCCCGATGACAACCAACACGTCGCCCTGTTGAGCTACGAGTTGTGGCACAGGCGGCTCGGCGGCGATGCCGGGATTATTGGCAAATCTATCCATTTGGAGGGCGGCACGTACACGGTGCTGGGGGTCTTACCTCCGCAATTCCACTTTCCACCTCGCCGGTGGGGACGCACCCCTCAGGTTTTCGTGCCTGTCATTCCGAACCCCGATCGTGACTGGTTTTACCTACGGGTGATCGGACGCCTTGCCCCCGGCATAACCGAGCAGCAGGCAAGAACGGAGATGGACGGAATCGCCGCCCGTCTCGCGCAAACCTATCCCAATACGGACCGCGACCAAGGAATCGCCGTTGACCAGCTTAGCCAAGCCGCGGTTTCCGATGTGCGGCAGACGGTGTGGGTTCTGCTCGGGGCCGTGGCTTTCGTGCTGCTCATCGCATGCACCAACGTGGCCAACCTGCTGCTCTCCCAGGGCGCGACGCGGGAGCGCGAGATCGCCATCCGAACCGCTGTGGGAGCGACGCGCTCACGCATTGTGCGGCAGTTGCTCACCGAAAGCCTGATGCTGGCGGGCATGGGGGGTGCTCTGGGTGTCGCTCTGGCATATTGGACACTCCCCCTGGTGGCATCCGCCGTGCCACAACACACCTCCTTCTTCACGCGTGTTCATGATGCCGGCTTCGAGCTCAACTCCACGGTTTTCATTTTCACGGTGCTTCTGTCGGTGCTGTCCTGCGCTCTGTTCGGATTGTTGCCTGCTTGGAGAACCACCAAGCCCGCGCGAAGCTCCGGGGCGAGCGTTCGCACGGGCCGCATTCGCGGCGCCCTGATCGGGCTCGAAGTTGCGTTGTCCTTCGTCTTGCTGGCAGGAGCCGGGTTGATGATGAAAAGCTTGGTCCGCCTGCTGGAAGTCGACGTCGGGTTCCGGACGGAACGGTTGTTGACCATCGACCTTAATCTGGCGGGTGAGAAGTACTCTTCTGCGGAGAAACAGGCGGCCTTCTATGGACAGGTGCTGCAACGGCTCGAAGCTCTGCCGTCGGTGCTCTCGGTGGGCGCGATCGTGGACTTACCGTTGACGCGGTCCTGGACTCGGAACGGCTTCGAGATTCCGGGACCCCACCCGAGGCAAGGGGTGGCAGTCTATCATGCCGTGAGCCCCAATTACTTCCACACCATGGGAATACCGCTGCTGAGCGGGAGGGAGCCTCTGACTGCCGACTCCGCACGCTCGCCCCTGGTCGGTGTTGTCAACCGGAGCATGGCCCAGAAGTACTGGCCGAACGAGAATCCGGTTGGTAAGACCATGAGAGTTGACCGCGCCTTTGTGCAGACGACCTCGAAAGGGACCAGTGCCCAGTCCAAACTGCAGGAACTCCAGATTGTTGGAGTCGTGGGCGATGTCCGGCAACTCGGGCTGGACGCGCCGCCCGACCCTGAACTGTTCATACCGTATACTCAGTGGCCGTCGAACGAGATGGCTCTGGTTCTGCGGACTGCCTCCGAACCCTTTTCTCTGATCCCTGTAGTCAAGAAAGAGATTTGGCGAGTCGACCCCGACCAGCCTGTCA
>Ga0315280_10012536_pt1 | contig 10233 bp, 7 predicted proteins | sample YL17G06_40_MG_FD_203697 | JGI IMG/M metagenome (GOLD analysis project Ga0315280, IMG submission 203697) | Sediment microbial communities from Yellowstone Lake, YNP, Wyoming, USA - YL17G06_40 | ecosystem: Environmental > Aquatic > Freshwater > Lake > Sediment | place: USA: Wyoming | collected...
GAAAATGTGTTGGTGAACTGAGAGTCGCATCTGTAGGAATTCCTTCCGACGCTGAGTTGCTGGTCGGCCCAGGAGACGTAAGCCTCGTCGCGAAGAAGCGCCCCCTTGAATCTCATAAAGGAGATTTTGGACGACTACTAGTTGTGGGCGGAAGCGAGACCTACACGGGGGCACCTGCGTATGTCGCGCTTGCTGCCCTGAGGACAGGAGTTGATCTGGCCTATGTAGCTACACCAGAGAAGTCTGCGGGTGTCGTTGCTTCTTTTTCACCAAATCTCATAGTGATCAAGCTTCGAGGGAACCATCTGTCTCAGAACAATCTCGAAGAGATTGAACCATGGTTGAGCCGAGTCACGGGAGTTGTTCTGGGGCCGGGCCTCGGGACCAATAGCGACACGATGCCTGCCGTCGAATGTCTTCTAGACAAGGTAGAATATCTCAAGCTTCCCCTTTTGCTGGATGCCGATGCCCTCAAGGCTTTCGGCCAGCATCGACGAAGAATCGAGACATCTGCTGTGTTGACTCCTCACTTCGGAGAGTTCGAGGCCGTTTCGGGAAAGAAGCCCTCTGCTGAACTTGAGATCAGAGTGAAGGAGGTGCAGGCTCTGGCTCAGGAGGTTGACTGCACGGTTCTTCTCAAGTCCAACATCGATGTGATCTCAGACGGCGAACAATGGAAATTGAACGCAACGGGGAACCCGGGCATGACAGTGGGAGGCACCGGCGATGTTCTCTCGGGCGTAGTTGGGGCACTCATCTCTCAAGGACACGATTCTTTTCTTGCGTCATGCGCTGGAGCATTCATCAACGGAGCCGCGGGGGACTTTGTCTGCGCCGAAAAAGGACATCACATGGTCGCGACTGACCTGATCGAGAAGATCCCTATGGTGATGAACGATCCCATGTCTCACCGTGGGGTTCGTTCAACTGTAAGGGATCAAAGAAAAGGGATCATTGGCTGAGTCACAGCTTCCCCAATGCACTTCTGATCCGATCCAAGGCCTCTGTGATGTTCTCTGCGGAGTTTGCAAAGCTTAGTCTGAGGTATCCTTCTCCGCGTTCGCCGAACGCTGAGCCGGGAACTGTTGCCACTAGAGCTTTCTCAAGGAGATGGTTTGCGATCTGCATGGAGTTTCTTCCCAAGGCGCTGATGTTGGCAAAGGAGTAGAACGCTCCGCTCGGCTTGACGCAAGTAATTCCCGGAATCTTGTTCAGTCCTTGGACCATTACATTTCTTCTCTTCTCGAATTCCGTCACCATACTTTCGATGGATTTCTCTGAGCGCGGATCGTTCATTGCTTGTGCTGCAGCTTTCTGAGCGAAGGAGCATGGACCTGTCACCGAATGCTCGTGAATTGCCAGAATGTGCTGCACGATTTGCTTGGGCCCAACGAGATAGCCAAGCCTCCAGCCAGTCATCGAGTAGGCCTTTGAAAAACCGTTGGCTGTGATAGTCCTTTCCTTCATTCCAGGAAGGGAGCCTACGCTGGAATGCTTCAATCCGTCGTAAACAAGATATTCGTAGATCTCATCGGAGATGACGAACAGATCCTTGTCACACGCAACGTCAGCTATCTCTTTCAGATCTTCTCTTCGGAGGACACTGCCCGTTGGGTTGTTTGGGGAGTTGATGATGATCAGCTTTGTTCTGCTTGTGACAGCCTTTAGTATGTCTTCGGCCATCAGTCGGAACTGGTTTTGTTCGCTGACAGGAACAGGGACGACGCGTCCCTCTGCGAGTTTCACACATGGCTCGTAGGTCACCCAGCTCGGATCGGCAACGATCACTTCGTCACCCGCGTCGACCAGTGTCAAAATTGATGAGAAGACTGCTTGCTTCCCTCCGACAGTCACAATTATCTCTGAATTCGGATCAGCTTCTATTCCATTCTCTTTGGCGACTTTCGTGGATATGGCCTCTCGAAGCTCAGGGAGACCACGGCTAGGAGGATAGAACGTGTAGCCTTCGTCCAACGCTTTCTTGGCGTACTCTCGAATGTGTTGTGGTGTAACGAAGTCGGGTTGTCCAGCGGCCAGACTTATGACATTCTTGCCAGCCCGTTTCATCTCCGCAACACGGTTCTCTATGCCGACTGTTGCTGACCCCGGGATCTTGGCTCTTTCCGCCACTGCGCGCATAGCGTCACTCTCACAATGACCGCCCTCTTCATTATCAAATCCGATATAACCCTTTTCAGGAACCGAAAGGTCTCTTCTCTGCCAGTAACGCAAATCGAAGATGATGGGTAAATTGAACAGTTGGTCGCCGCGACTTCTTGTATACCTGATGAGGCAAGACGACCCAAGAAGATGCACTTCTGCGAAACTGTTCAGATTCAACTGCGCTGTGCAGGTCCTTAGGGCTTCAATGATACCGAGATTCGCAGTTGTCCTGAATCCATTTGCGGAGCAGTTCCTCCTACCTTCTGACCGTGAGATTGTTCTCAGATACGGACTGTGCGTCATAGACTGCTCTTGGGAGAAGGCAGAATCAGTCTTCAGAAGACGATTCTCCAAGAATGAGCGAAGACTGCCCACCCTGTTGGCAGCAAACCCCACACATTATGCTCAGCGCAACACTCTCAGCTCAGTGGAGGCGCTGGCAGGAGCATTGGTCATCATTGGAATGGAGGAGCAAGCCTCAAGGATACTGTCACTGTTCAAGTGGGGGCCGACTTTCCTGTCTCTGAACCGGGAGCCATTGCATGATTATTCAACCGCGGAAAGCAGGGAAGAGATTGAAGAGAAACAAAGAAGCTACTTCTGATCATAAGGAAGATTCTGATAGAAACGAAAAAGAAAGTAGACTCTCAGCAGCCCCTTTCAATCGTCCAGCAGACAATCCCGTTTGGAGGAGTGTTTGACCCCTCGTCATCAGTCGTTATGATCGGCGTGCCGGCAGTAACCCGTCTTCTGTTTTAGGCAGCATTTGTCTAATCGGGATACCCGCGCCTTGTGCGGATCTCATTGGCGTCTATGTTCCCTTTCACCACGTGGGTTGGCTTTTCACCCTCACCCGCTAGCCTTCTCAACGTTTCCGCATCATCGGCATTCGCCAGCGAAAGGTATTTTTCTGTACCAGAGCCCGAACTCTCATTCGATGCCTTGCGGCACCACGCGTCCGCATGGTGGACGGAGTTTCCTCAAGCCTCGGGAGGCTCGGAAGCTGCCCACCGGCTCGCCGACAAGTAGAGACTGTCTCACCTCCAATTCAAGTCTTTCGAAAGGAGACTCAGCCAAGTCCCTGATCTTCGGGAAGAAAGAGGTTCACGATACTGAAGTGAAGCTCAGGATCTACGGACTTTTGGAGAGCAGTCACATAAGTAGGCAGATATTCTTGAAGACCAGCTACTATGGCGTTTCTAACCGTGTCAGAGGCCTTTGAATTTCGCACGAGTGTGAGTTCACTCCAAGCCCAGCACCTTGAGCGATTGGGAGCAGCGGGCTAAGCACCTCGGCCGAAGCCTTGGTGTGTACACCCCTGCTCCATCAACCCCATCTTCTATGGGAGCTCTCGTCCAGCACCTAGACTCGTTGCCGAGCCTTTTGGGCTGGATTGGCTGCCTATTTTCAGGAGAGACTTCGAGCTTAGATGCTTTCAGCTCTTATTCTCGACAGCGTGGCTGCCCGGCAATGCCCTGTCGGACAACCGGTAGACTAGAGGCTGCGACACCCCGTTCCTCTCGTACTAGGGGCACCTTCCCTTCAGGCAACCAGCACTTCCAGCAGGTAGAGTCCGACCTGTCTCGCGACGGTCTAAACCCATCTCGCATTCCCCTTTGATCGGCGAACAGCCGCACCCTTGGGTCCTGCTGCGGACCCAGGATGGGAAGGGACGACGACGGAGAACCAATCCTCCTCGTCGATAGGGACTCTCAGAGGAGACGAGCCAATTACTCCCGGGGTAATTTTTCTGTCACCTCCGGCCCCCAGCAATGGGGACACGAAGGATCGCTAGACCAGGCTTTCGCCTCTGGATCCCTCGCTATGCGGGATCCAGTCAGCCCGACTTTTGGTCTTGCCCTCTACTCCGAGTTTCTGTCTCGGATGAGTCGAGCTTTGGGCCCCCTTGATATCTTTTCAAGGGGGTGCCGCCCCAGCCAAACTGCCCGCTTACCGTTGTCTCGGAGGAAGCCATCCTCCGGTTAGAAGTGTAACCATAGGTAGGTGGTGTTACATCGGCGCCTCCATCGACCCCCGAAGAGATCGACCTCGACGGCTCCCACCTACGCTCTGTACCCACGATCACACTACAGCGACAAGTTGCAGTAAAACTCCACGGGGACTTTTCGCCCCGCTGGAAGATCCTGGACTGTTCGTCCAAGTTGTGGGTTCACCGGGCCCTGGGCGGGGACAGCGGGGGGGTCGTTAATCCATTCATGCACGTCGGAACTTACCCGACAAGGCATTTGGCTACCTTAAGAGAGTCAGAGTTACTCCCGGCGTTTAGTGGCCCTTAGCTCAGTTGAACCCAAGTTTCAGGTACCACCACTGGCCAGAACTCAAGAGCCGTACAAACCCTTTCGGGCTAGCGGCTCCCTGTGTTTTTATTAAACAGTCGCCTCCCCCTTGTCACTGCGACCTGAAGTCCCACCCGAAGGCAGGACTTCAGGCACCCCTTATTCCAAAGTTACGGGGCTAATTTGCCGAGTTCCCTCGCCTAAGTTACACCCGATACGTCTTAGGCTTCTCACCTAGGGGCACCTGTGTCGGATCTTGGTACGGACACGGAGAATCCATCCCGCAACCCTTTTCAGTGGCTCCAGGAATCAGCTGAACCGCCCTATAACGGGCAGCCATTCCCTCTTTCATCCGATTCTCACCATTATGGTACTCCTCGGATTTGAGAGGTTAGATGAAGCGACGACCTCACTCAACCTATCCCGAAGCGTCAGGTTGCGGGCTTGCGTTGCCGCGCGTATCTCCATGGTACCGGAATCTTAACCGGTTTCCCTTTCGGTAGACTCGGTTAGGGTCTACCTTAGGATCGACTTACCCCCGGCTGACGACGCGTTGCCGGGGAACCCTGGCCCCTTCGACGGAGGGGATTCTCACCCCTCTAAGCTGTTACTACCACCAGGATCTACACTTGTGGTCAGTCCACTGGATCTCATGACCCAGCTTCCGCCCGACCACAACGCCCGCCTACCAACACGACTTCTCGCCGTGTTCTGAGGTATCGGCACCTAGCTTAGCCCCGTCTATTTTCAGCGCCCTTAACCTCGGCTGGTCAGCTGTTACGCACTGCTTAGAGGATGGCTGCTTCTGAGCCTACCTTCCAGCTGTTTTGGGTTGAGGACAGCTTTCTATTTCTACACTTAGCTAGGATTTGGGGGCCTTAACCTCAGGTTGGGTTGTTCCCCTTACGACATGGGACGTTACGCCCCACGCCCGTTTCCGGCCTTCTACGACGCTGACAGATTCGAAGTTTGAACGAAAAGTGGACCCTTTCGGGTCCTTGCTTTTCAATCAGGGCTCTACCCTGTCAGCTGTCTCCAGCCAGACTATCCTGCGAGATATTTCGGCGGGAACTAGCGATCACCGAGTTAGATTGGTCTTTTGCCCCTAGCCCCAAGTCAAAGGAGTAAGTTGCACGTTAACACCCTTTCGGACCTCCACTGGGCTTTCGCCCAGCTTCATCCTGCTCAGGGCTAGATCACTCGGTTTCTAGTATCACCCTCGTGATTACAGACCCTTTCAGATCTTGTCCCTTGCGCCTTTCGGCGTTGCGGACCTATCGGTTTCCCTGTGGTTACGGGTTTTGAGCCCTTAGCCTCACCACGAAGATGAACTCCCTGGCCCGTGGTACGGAACGGATCATGCGATCCTAGTCCCCCCTCCTCGTACCACCACGTTACCGTGGCTTCCTTTTGAGGGGATCTACCCTTTCGGACCGCACACGCATATGGCCACCTGATTTCAGGCTCTTTTCAACCCCCTTCCGGGGTACTTTTCAGCTTTCCCTCACGGTACTAGTGCACTATCGGTCTTGGGACGTATTTAGTCTTGGAAGTTGCTTTCTCCCAGTTTGATGCGCCATAGTCGAGGCGCACTACTCAGGGATCCCAGTCCAAATCCTGCCTGCTCGCATCTACCGGACTATCACCGTCTATGGTGGGCCGTTTCAGGCCACTTCGATTTGACAAGCGAGAACGCGACCGGGCCCTACTACCCCACATCTACACATGGTTTCCCATGCGAATTCGGTTTGGACTTTTCCCTTTTCGCTCGCCGCTAACTCAGGGAATCTCAGTTGACTTCTCTTCCTCTTCCTACTTGGATGCTTCCGTTCGGAAGGTTTCCTCTCCCAAGGAGGGAGTGCCGCAAATATCCTTCACGGCAGGAAGTCCCATTAGGGCATCTCCGGATCGAAGGCTGCGTGCGCCTACCCGGAGCATATCGCTGCTTGCCACGCCCTTCCTCGGCGCCCAAGCCAAGCCATCCGTCAGGTGACGTATCATGCCAAGCCTAGGGAACCCACACTCGTATTGCGTTAAAGGCCTCTGCACGGCCGTCATTGTGAGCGCGATGGCTCACTAAGCCCTTCACCCCCGATGAGAATCAGGAGTTGCATCAACGTTCGGCTTGCAGCAACCTCTCTTGCCCTCCAGCCCACTCTAGTCTTAGGAGGTGATCCGGCCGCAGGTTCCCCTACGGCCACCTTGTTACGACTTCTCCCCCCTTGTCTAGCTAAGGTTCGACACGACCAACAGGGCCGCGCCTCACCTAAACTAAACTCGGATGGAGCGACGGGCGGTGTGTGCAAGGAGCAGGGACGTATTCACCGCGCGATGATGACACGCGGTTACTAGGGATTCCATGTTCACGAGGGCGAGTTGCAGCCCTCGATCCCAACTGAGGCTGGGTTTGAGGATTGCCTTCATCTCTCGATGTCGGATCCCATTGTCCCAGCCATTGCAGCTCGCGTGTGGCCCAGGAGATCCGGGGCATACTGACCTGCCGTGGCCCGCTCCTTCCTCCTTCTTAGCGAAGGCAGTCCCCTTAGTGTGCCTGGATTCCCGTGGGAATCCGCTGGCAACAAAGAGCGCGGGTCTCGTTCGTTGTCTCACTTGAGAGAACACCTCACGGCACGAACTGGCGACGGCCATGCACCTCCTCTCAGATAGTCCGGTAAGACCTTTAATCTGACCTTCATCCAACTGTCGCTCCTGGTAAGGTTCCCGGTGTTGACTCCAATTAAACCGCAAGCTTCACCCCTTGTGGTGCTCCCCCGCCAATTCCTTTAAGTGTGCTGTCCTGAGAGACCGATTCACTGAGACTTCGACTCGCAAAGTCTCATCGAGAATAGCGTTAACCTTGAGAATACTCTGAAAGCTTCGAAGGAGATTGACCAAGATCTTGGCCGAATCTATCATAGTCGACGGAATGATGTCGAACATCCGCGACCTTACGGAAGCACTTGTCTCTCAGAATTTCAGCCTTGCGACCGTACTTCCCAGGTGGCGGGCTTAATGGCTTCCCTGCGGCACTGAGACGGGACGTACCCATCTCAACACCTAGCCCGCATCGTTTACAGCTGGGACTACCGGGGTATCTAATCCCGTTCGCTCCCCCAGCTTTCGTCCCTCACCGTCGGGCGCGTTTTGGTCGACCGCCTTCGCCACTGGTGGTCCTCCAGGGATTATAGGATTTCGCCCCTACCCCTGGACTACCGTCGACCTCCCCCGCCCCCAAGTCGAAGAGTATTCTCCGCAGCCCAACGATTGAATCGTTGGATTTAACGGAGAACTTTTCCGACCGGCTACGGACGCTTTAGACCCAATAACCGTCCCAACCACTCGAGGAGCTGGTATTACCGCGGCGGCTGACACCAGACTTGCCCTCCCCTTATTCACTCGGCTCCTTACACCGGGCAAAAGTCACCTTCAGCAGATGACACTCGGGATGACCCCGTCACGTTGCCACGCATTGCGGAGTTTTCGCGCCTGCTGCGCCCCGTAGGGCCTGGGCCCTTATCTCAGTGCCCATCTCCGGGCTCCCGCTCTCGCGGCCCGTACCGGTTATAGGCCTGGTGAGCCGTTACCTCACCAGCGACCTGATCGGGTGCGGCCCCATCCTTCGGCGAAACTGAAAAGCATGGCATCAGCTCCCTTTAGACGGAGAACCGTTCCAGGCCTCTCCACCTATCGAGAATTAGCGCCAGTTTCCCGGCGTTGTTCTCGTCCGAAGGGCAGGTTAGCCACATGATACTGAGCCGTACGCCGCGTCTTCACCATAGCTAGAAGACGCTCGACTCGCATGGCTTAATCTCATCCCGATAGCAGTTGGGTCCGCCAGGATCAAGCGGAGTTAGGACGATTTGAAGCACAGCCTATTCTTTCGAATGGACTGGAGATTGGCAGAGTGTACTGCAAGCCTACATAAGACCCAAACGTTCCGAGGGACAAGTCCTAGGTTTGTTTGGGCCCTCATTCATTTTCCCGCGATTGGAGGTCAACTTTTCATCCACGGGCTGCAAACCCTAATCGTCAAGTTGACGCCGCCGCCGGCATCGCGGAAAGCGAATTGTGTAATCAACAATCGCCAACTACAAACAGCCTCCCATTTGATATAAACGTTTCTGAAACGCAATCTCGCTTGGATTCGATCTCAATACTGCAATGAATCATTTCAGACCGAAGATTCTATTCGGATTCTTCCAGAACGCTTTCTCGATCACAGACTCATCCATTCCGTGCAAGCGGCAGTAGTGAGCGAACTTCGACACTGCCAACGGATCAGAAGGCCTCAGTCCGTTAGCGTCACTGCCCAACAGGACTCGATCAGGATTGCTGTTCAGGATCTCGTAGGCATCTTCGCTTGAGAGCATGTCTTTTCTCAAAGTCAGTCCAATGTTGGCTCCGTAATCTGATATTTGTTTGGCAACATCTTTGGTTGAGTGATCGACAATAGTCTTCCTCGGATCTAGACCGCCATCTCTTATGATCCTCAGTATCATTTCGACTATCCGCTTCTTCTCGGGTATCGGAGTGTGAACAATGATTGGAACGCCTCGATCTCTGGCTATTTCGACTTGAAGACGGAAGACCGACTGTTCAATGTCACTTCCGGTGTGAATTCCTATCTCGCCGATAGCAACAACCGAATCGCGCTCGAGGTACCGGGGGAGATGCTTCAACGCCTTTTCATAGTCTCCGGGAATTGACATGGGATGGACTCCGAGCGCAATCTGCGGTGTGATTCCTCTGTCCTTAACCTTAGAGGAATGTGTGGTCAACAGCTGTTCATAGTAGTCAAGGAGAGTAGTATGTACAGAAGATCCATTCGGGCCAAGGCAGAGCATCAATCCTCTGATTCCGGAAACCGCCATTGCCTCAACATCTTCGCATCTGATTGTGTCAACATGCGTATGCGAGTCAAACATCTAACCTCACCCAGCGACTAGTCTGTGTGAAATGGATGCACATCCTTAAGAACGCATTCATGACACGCACCATCAAGCCCTGAATCCTGTTCTAAACCAATGAGTCAGGCGAAAAGAGAAACAGTAAGGCTGATCCGGAGCCTCATGAAAGCCTTAAGAACATTCTGAAACTAACTCTCGCTCATTCGAAGGGAGAAAACTTGGATCAGATATTGGTGACGGGTTTCGGAGCGTATGGCAAGGAAAGAACAAATCCAACTTGGGAAGTCGCGCGACTTCTGAATGGAAAAACCATTGGCGGTCACAAGGTCAAAGGTGTAAGATTCAAGGTCTCTGCTAAAGATGTCAGTCGAAGTCTGCCGAGGCTCATAGACAAATCTCATCCGAGACTGGTTCTCTGTTTGGGACTTTCCGCCGGCCGAATGGATATCACTGTGGAGCGGGTCGCAGTAAATGTGGCTGACTTCTCTATTCCTGACGCTGCTGGATACAAGCCTACAGACAGCCCCATAGATCCAGCTGGCCCTGCAGCGTATCTTGCTACAGTTCCAATTAAGAGAATCGTCAGAGCCTTGTTGTCAAATGGGATTCCAGCCTCCGTCTCCAACACTGCTGGAATGTACCTGTGCAACTTCATAATGTATACGAGCCTCAACCACATAGCGAAGACCGGCCTACGAGCGAAATCTGGATTCATTCATGTTCCGAACCTTCCCAGCCAAGCTGCTGAGAAATACCTTGCGAACAAGATCCAGACCCCCAGCATGTCTCTCGAAACCATGCTCAAAGGAATTGAAATCGTGATAAGAACAAGTCTTCAATGACTGACTGAAATTCGACACAGAAAG
>Ga0315280_10012537_pt1 | contig 10233 bp, 12 predicted proteins | sample YL17G06_40_MG_FD_203697 | JGI IMG/M metagenome (GOLD analysis project Ga0315280, IMG submission 203697) | Sediment microbial communities from Yellowstone Lake, YNP, Wyoming, USA - YL17G06_40 | ecosystem: Environmental > Aquatic > Freshwater > Lake > Sediment | place: USA: Wyoming | collected...
TTTGGCCTCCTTCGCCTTCGGCCTGGCTTCGCTCTTCCTGCTCCTGAGGGTGATCCGCCGGGGCCGGCTGGCCTTTTTCAGCATCTACCTCGCCCCGCTGAGCGTGGCGGCTTTTTTCCTCCTTTGATTGTTCCGATATAGAAGCAGGGGGAGCCTTGAAGCAACGTACCTTGGTCCCGGGCTTCACTCTGGCCGGGCTGCTCGGCGGGGCAGCCCTGTTCCTGCTGATCTCGATCCTAGCCCGGGTGACCGGCCTGGCCCAGCCCCTGGCCGCCGCCGGGGACTTCCTGTTCTCCACCTTTCTCTGGTCCTCGTTTTTTCTGCCCTGCTACCTGGCCATCCTGGCCGGGCTGCTCCTGACCGGGCGCTTCTCGGGCTGGCGGGCAGGTTTCCTGAACCTGCTGCTCATTCCCTTCCTCACGGTAAGCCTGTTCCACAAGGTGGTCCTGTACGGCCGGATCCCGGATTCCTACCTGCCCGCCCTGCTGGTGCGGGTGTTCGGGAGGCTGCCGGCGGCCTTCGTGCTGTTTCTAGCCTTCCTGCTGGAGCTTTTCCTGCTGCTGGCGCTCCGCGGCTGGCGGGCCAGCCGGATCCGGGCGGAGGAAGAGGAGCGGGAAGGGGAACCCAAGCTCCTGACGGCGGGGCCTCGGCCGGCGTTGGGGGCCGCCCGAGGGCAGGAGGAGCGGGAACCGGCCGCTTCAGAGCCGGATGAGCCGCCGGAGGCCGAGCTGCTCGAGGAGGAGGTCGCAGTAGCGGAGGAGCCGCCCGCGGAGGAGGCCGCGTTCGAAGATGGGGGGCTCGAGGAGCGGCCGCCGGCCCTGGAAGTCCGGGCGGCCGGGGGCCGGAAGCGCGCCTACCACTTCCCGGTCCAGGGCCTGCTCAAGGACTACCCCGACGGGGAGTACTGGGAGATCGATGAGGAGACGCGGCGCGCGGCCGGGACCTTGATGAAGACCCTGGAGGAGTTCAAGATCTCCGCCGAGGTCACCGGCATCCGCAAGGGCCCGGTCATCACCATGTACGAGATCCTGCCTTCGCCCGGGGTGAAGGTCTCGCGGATCGTGGCCCTCTCCGACAACATCGCCCTGCGGCTGGCCGCCTCCAGGGTGCGCATCGTGGCCCCGATCCCGGGCAAGCACGCCGTGGGCATCGAGGTGCCAAACAAGAAGCGGGCCATCGTCTCCTTCAAGGAGATGATCGAGCTCGCCGAGTTCCAGAACACCCGCCTGGAGATCCCTATCGCCCTGGGCAAGGATATCGCCGGCGCGGCCCAGATGATCGACCTGACCCAGACCCCGCACCTGCTGATCGCCGGGGCCACCGGCTCGGGCAAATCGGTGTGCGTGAACTCGATCATCTGCTCGATCCTGTACAAGAAGTCCCCGGAGCACGTGCGCTTCATCCTGATCGATCCCAAGATCGTGGAGCTCAAGGTCTTCAATGACATCCCGCACCTGCTGACCCCGGTGGTCACCGAGCCCAAGAAGACCTTCCAGGTGCTGCAGTACTGCCTGGGCGAGATGGAGCGGCGCTACGCCCTGCTGGACCAGATGGGGGTGCGGGACATCCGGGCCTACAACCGCAAGGCCGGAAAGCTGCGGGTCACCATCCCCAAGATCCCTTACTGGGTGGTGGTGATCGACGAGTTCGCCGACCTGATCGCCGTCACCGGCAAGGAGATGGAGGCGGCGCTGGCCCGCCTGGCCGCCATGGCCCGGGCCGTGGGCCTGCACCTGGTGCTGGCCACCCAGCGCCCGTCGATCGAGGTGATCACCGGCCTGATCAAGGCCAACATCCCCTCCCGCATCGCCTTCATGGTGGCCAGCAAGTTCGACTCGCGGATCATCATCGACGCCGTGGGGGCGGAGAAGCTCCTGGGCCAGGGCGACATGCTGTTCTCGGCGGCCTGGGACCCCATTCCCGTACGCATCCAGGGCACCTACCTTTCCGAGGAAGAGGTGGAGGCCATCACCGCTCATGCCAAGACCCTGGGCCAACCGGAATACCTGGACGAGGAGATCTTCATCGATGAGTCGGAGGAGGAGTTCAGCGGGGCGGGGGCCGAGGATCCCCTGATGGACGAAGCCCTGCAGATCGTGCTGGCAGTGGGCAAGGCCTCGGCCTCCTACCTGCAGCGGCGGCTCAAGATCGGGTACAACCGCGCCGCTCGACTGGTGGAGGAGATGGAGCGCATGGGCGTGGTCGGCCCGTCCAAGGGCTCCAAGCCCCGCGAGGTGCTGCGCATGCCCGATAAGGGGCCGGAGCGCTGAGCCGGGCCCGACGGCCCTTGTGTGCGCCTGCGGGAATGATTAAAATTAGATAGTTAGCTGCACGGAGGTGGAGGCAATGCCTGATTTGTCTACACTGGTGCTGCGGGATATCGAGGACGACGCATCGATCCATTCGAAGGGCATCAGCGTGCTGATCGAGTCCAAGGGCTTGCTCAAGCGCAAGAAGGCGCTGAAGCTCACGGGCTCGGTGGGCTCGGAAGCCGAGAAGAAGAAGGCCGGCCAGATCGCAGCGCACCACGCAGGGGACGCCTACGAGGTGCTGAACGAGCTGGCGGTGCGTTGAAATTTCGCCCTCGCCGCTATACCATTCTGTCCATGAGAAGAATCTCACCCCGATTGGTCTTGGCGGTCGTACTGTCCGTGCTGGCCCTGCCTCTGTCGGCGCAGAACCTGCGCGTCGAGTACACCGAGGGCCTGGTCGAGCTCGGTACGGCCTCCGGCTGGAAGGAGCTCGCGCCGGGCGACACGCTCCCGCTCTCGGCCAGGATCCGCCTCGATCGGGATTCATTCGCCGAGCTAACCCAGGGGGCGACCAAGATCTCCATCAGCCAGCCGGGAACCTACCTGGCCCGCGACCTGCTCGCCTCCTCCAAGAAGGTGGCTTCCTGGAAGCTCGGCAGCGTGGTGGGCGGCAAGATCAAGGGCGCCGTAGCCGGGGGCCCGAGGGGCGAAACGGCGGTCATGGGCGTGCGCGGCGCCAAACAGGGCGAGCCGGACAAGATCGAGTGGATCGAAGCCAGCGGGACGGAGGAGGCCGTGGCCCAGGGCAAGGCGCTCATGGACTCCGGGCGCTACGAGGAGGCCCAGAAGACCTTCCAGAAGGCGCTGGAGGAGGCCTACGCCGGGGAGGAGGGCAGCCTGCTGTACTACCTGGCGCAGGCCTATTCCCTGCAGGGCCGGACCGCGCTGGCCCTGCGCACGCTGGACCGGGTGGACATCCAGCCGCAGGAAAGCCAGTACACCGGCATGGTGCTGTTGAAGGGCCAGCTTTTGCTGGAGAGCCTGGCCTTCAACGACGCCCTGGAGCTGTTCGGCCGGCAGCGGGAGCTGAACCCCGACGGGGATTTCGCCCAGGCCCTGCTGATCCTGAGTTCCTATTCCTACCGCGGGTTGGGGCGGAGCGGGGAGGCACGCGAGGCGCTGGAGAAGGCCAGGCAGATGGACGAATCCTCGGAATTGGGCAGGGAAGCCTCCCGGCTGCTCCAGGAGCTCTGAGCTCGATCCTGGGCCCACAGGGACTTGAACCCCGGACCAACGGATTATGAGTCCGCCGCTCTAACCAGCTGAGCTATGGGCCCCGCCGAGTAAAATCGCAAGGATTTCACGGCTTGTCAAGGCGAAGAAAAAGCCCGGCTTTGAGGCCGGGCTTTTCGGCCGGGTTCGGGCTTATTCGACGATGATCGCCTCCGCAGGACAGTCTTCGGCCGCATCCTTGACCGCCTTTTCCAGGTTGGCCGGGACGTCGGGCTTCAGGACCTCCGCCACATCGTCGCCCATCTTGAAGACATCGGGCACGCTGTCGGAACACAGCCCGCAGCCGGTACAAAGATCGGGATCGATCCGTACTTTCATCGGGTACTCCTTTGCCCAGAGTTGTTTCTGGACCCAGCGTACACGAAATCGCCCTTCGCGGCAAGCCCGGGGAGCGAGTTTTTTTACGGCCAATCGGTTGACAGATTCCCATAATCCGTTATTCTTGCTGATAATATTCGTGAAAATGCCGGGAGGAAGCACATGATCGCACTGTTCATAGGCGTTCTGTTGATCCTTTTTGCCGTGTACTCGGTTCTGCCCTTCCCCTGGGCCTTGCGCTGGTGGCCGGACGTGATCCAGTTCCTGAGAGGCGGGGTGCCTCTGATCGCCGTGTTCATAGGGCTGATCTCCTTCTTCGTCGGCGTGGCGGACATCAAGGACAAGATCGAAAGCCGCAAGGAAGAGGAAGAGGAGGAGGAAGAGGAGGGCAAGGAGGAAAAGGCGGACAAGGAGCCGTAAAGCCCCGCCGGCCCGGTATTGACACAAGAAATGGTATATGCAAGTATTCTGCCTCGGCCATGAAGACGATATTCGTTAAGCCCAAGGAAGTTGAAAGGAAGTGGTGGCTGGTGGACGCCGAGGGCCGGACCCTGGGGCGCCTGGCCAGCCGCATCGTGCTGCTCCTGCGAGGCAAGAACAAAGCCGCCTATTCCCCGCATTTCGAAATGGGGGATTGGGTCGTGGTGATCAACGCCGACAAGGTGCGGGTGACCGGCAAGAAGCTCACCGACAAGATCTACTACCGCTTCACCGGCTACCCCGGCGGGATCCGTTCCGAGACGCTGGGCAAGAAGCTTGCCCGCAAGCCCACATTCCCCCTGGAGCACGCGATCAAGGGCATGCTGCCCAAGGGCCCGCTCGGGCGCAAGCTGTTCAAAAACGTGAAGGTCTACGCCGGCGCGAGCCATCCGCACGCGGCCCAGAAGCCGCAGAAGATCGAGTTGTGAGGTAACCGTCGTTGGTGAAGAATCTTGGTTACGGAACCGGGCGCAGGAAGACCGCCGTCGCCCGGGTGTACCTGCGCGAGGGAAACGGGTCGATCAAAGTCAACGGCAAGAGCCCCTCGGAGTATTTTCCCTTCGAGCTCTTGGTGAAGAACCTGCTCGCGCCCCTGGAGCTGACTTCCAGCAAGGACAAGTTCGACGTGCTGATCAAGGTCCGCGGGGGAGGACCCGCCGGCCAGGCAGAAGCCTGCCGGCACGGCCTGGCCCGGGCCCTGGTCGCCGCCGACCCGGCCAACAGGCCTCCGCTGCGCGCCAGCGGCCTGCTCACCCGCGACCCGCGCGCCGTGGAGCGCAAGAAGTATGGGCAAGCTGGAGCCCGCAGAAGGTTCCAGTTCTCCAAGCGCTAATCTGCGCGTCGTCGCCGCCGGCCAGTCGGGAACCATCGGGGAGCGGCTCAAGATCACGCTCTCCGATGGTTCTTCTTTTTTGCTGCCCGCCGAGGCGCTCCTGCAGCAGGGCCTGCCGGTGGGGGACCTCACGCCCGGCGGGGAGATCGCGCCGGAGGTCGTGCAGCGCCTGGAGGAGCTGGCCCAAAGCTACGCCTTGCGCTCGCGCGCCCTTCGCCTATTGGGCGCCAGCGCCCAGACTGCGGCCGGGCTCAGGCGCAAGCTGCTGGCACGAGGCGCCGCGCCCTCCGCGGTGCAGGCGCTGCTGGAGAGCCTCGCTCGTGAAGGGCTGCTCGACGACCGCGCCTTCGCCCGGGGTTGGGTCCAGAACCGCCTGGAGCGGCACCCGGAGGGCGAGCGGCTTCTGGTAGCCGGGCTGCTGCGCCGCGGGGTGGGCCGGGAGCTGGCCCGCGAGGTGGTGGCTGAGCTGCTAGACCCGCAGGCCGAACGGCAAAGCGCCGTCCGGCTGCTGGAGAAGCTCGGGCGACGGGCAGGGATGAGCCGGGAGCGTTTGGCGGCAGCCTTGCGTCGGCGCGGATTCTCTCGGCACCTGATCCGGGAGCTGCTGGAGGACCGCTGAGCCTCAGTCCGCGGCGGGGGAAAACATCTGCTCTACCCCGAGCAGCCTGGCCCGGTAGCCGGATTCCAGCGCGAAGCGGGCCAGGTCCAGCACCTCCCTGACTCCTTCCCGGTCGATGATGCTGGAATCGGAGGTAGCCACCACCCCCTCGAAGCTCTTCAGCGGGTAATCCGCGGAGGGCGACAGGGTTACGGTGAAGGGGATGGCCAGGCGGCCGGCGATCCGCTGCCGCAGCTCCTCGGCCATGGTCCCGGAATGGGAGATCGGGGAATCAAGATACAGCTCCAGGCTTTTCAGTCCGATGCGCTCCAGCCCGCTCAAGATCGCGGCCACGGCGGTGCCGGTCACCTTGCCGGCCCGGTAGCTGCCGTGCACCCCGGAGGAGTCGCGCAGGAGCCCGTCGTCGGACAGGAACACGGGAAAGCCCCGCAGGTAGCTCTCCACGGTGATCAGCACGTTGTACCAGTCCACCCCGAGGGGGCGCCCCGCCACCGCGGCGGGCGGGAGGAGCTTGGCGCGCCGCAGCCGGCAATCCGCTTCGGCGAAGACCGCGCGGAACAGGCAGTTGCGCTCCAGGGTGGCGAGGCGCCAGCGATCCCCCACCACCTTCAGGGCCGCCTTGTCCGGGTAGCCCCGATTCTTCAGATAGCGATAGTCCTCGATCGCCTGCCGGAAGCTCATTGACGCCCGCTGCCCGCTCCTGTATGCTTTTTCCGGTCCCATGGTACCAGCAAGGGAGGGTGTATGAACAGCTCCGAACGGCCCTGCATTCTGATCGTGGAGGACGAGGATTCGATCCGCCTGACCCTTCGCGATTATCTGAAAAACAAGGGTTACGCGGTCATCGTGGCCTCGGATGGAGTCGGGGCGATCAAGCAGCTGTTGGACAACGACGTGACGGTGATCGTCTCCGATTACCGCATGGATACCCTGGGAGGGGACTACTGGATCCGCTTCCTCAAAGAGTACTGCCGGAACAAGAAGATCATCATCACCAGCGGCTTCCTCAAGCCCGAGTTCCCCATCCCTTTTCCCGTGCTCTACAAGCCCTTCGACTATTCCGAGCTGGAGCGCCTGATCGTCAGCTCGATATCCTCCGGCTCGTAGAGGCATGGCCAGCAAAGCCCTGCAGGCGGTGGTCGACGGCATGGTGCAGGGGGTGGGATTTCGCTACGCCACCATCCGCCAGGCCCGGGCCCTGGGCCTGACGGGCTTCGTGCGCAACCTGGATGACGGCCGCGTGGAGGTGCTCGCCGAAGGGGAAGAGGCCGTCCTGGAGCGGCTTGCGGCCTGGCTCCGGCACGGCCCGCCGGGGGCGCACGTGCGCGAGGTAGAAAGCAGGTACCTGCCCTGCCGCGGGATCTACCGGGATTTCAGCGTCCGCTATTAGCGCAAATAGCGCTACGCGTATGCGGGGAAGCGCAAATAGCGCTACGCGCAGCCGGGGAAGCGCAAATATCAGCGCTACGCGTATGCGGGGAAGCGCTCACCTGCGGATCGAGTAGAAGGCCTCCCGCCCCGCGAAGTGGGCGATGTGGTCCAGGTGGTCCTCGATGCGCAGGAGCTGGTTGTACTTGGCCAGGCGGTCGGAGCGCGACATGGAGCCGGTCTTGATCTGCCCGGTTTCCAGGGCCACCACCAGGTCGGCGATGAAGGCGTCCTCGGTCTCGCCGCTCCTATGGGAAACGACCGCCGTGTAGCCGGCCCTCTTGGCCATCTCCACCGCTTCGTAGGTCTCGGTCAGGGTGCCGATCTGGTTGACCTTGATCAGGATCGAGTTGGCGATGCCCTTGCGGATGCCTTCCTGCAGGCGTTTGGTGTTGGTCACGAAAAGGTCATCTCCGACCAGCTGCACCTTCTTGCCCAACCGCTCGGTCAGAGCCTTCCAGCCGTCCCAGTCGTCCTCGGCCATGGCGTCCTCCATGGAGATGATCGGGTAGCTTTCGGCCCACTTGGCCCAGAAGTCCACCATCTCCTTGGAGGAAAGCTCCCGCTTGTCCGATTTCTTGAAGACGTACTTGCCCTTCTCCTTGTCGTAGAAGCTGGAGGCCGCGGGGTCCAAGGCGATCAGCGCCTGTTCGCCCGCTTTGTAGCCGGCTTTCTCGATGGCCTGGAGGATGACCTCGATCGCCTCTTCATTCGATTTCAAATTCGGGGCGAAGCCGCCCTCGTCGCCGACGGCCGTGGAGTAGCCCTTGGACTTGAGGACGGATTTCAAATTATGGAAGATCTCGGCCAGCATGCGCACCGCCTCGCGGAAGCTCTCGGCCCCCACGGGCATGACCATGAACTCCTGGAAGTCCACCGAGTTGTCGGCGTGGGCGCCGCCGTTGATGATGTTGGCCATGGGAACGGGCAGAAGCGAGGCATGGTAGGCGCCCAGGTACTTGTACAGCGGCAGCTCCAGGAACTCGGCCGCGGCCCGGGCCGTAGCCAGCGATACGCCCAGGATGGCGTTGGCCCCCAGGGCGCTCTTGTTCTCCGTTCCGTCCTTGGCGATCATGGTGCGGTCCACGTCCACCTGGTTCAGGGCGTCCAGGCCCACGACCTCGGAGGCGATGATGTTGTTCACGTTCTCCACCGCCTTGAGCACGCCCTTGCCCAGGTAGCGCTTCTTGTCCCCGTCGCGCAGCTCCACGGCCTCGTGCTCCCCGGTGGAAGCGCCCGAAGGCACCGAAGCCCGCGCCAGGCAGCCGCTCTCCAGCTGCACCTCCACCTCCACGGTGGGGTTGCCGCGGGAATCGAGGATCTCCCTGGCTTCTACCCATTCGATAATGCTCATGGTGCCTAATATGCCCGGCCCGCCGCCAGACTGTCAAGCAAATCGTTCTCTCGCTTCGCTGTGCTGCTTGACCCCCTCAGGAGGGGGCCCTTAGAATATGAACCGGGATGCGCTACACCTCATTGCTCGGCAAGACCCTGCGGGAGGAGCCCCGCGGGATCCGCTCGCCCAGCCACGCGCTGCTGTTGAAGGGCGGCTACATCCTGCCGCTGGGGCAGGGTCTGTTCGCCTTCCTGCCGCTGGGCCTGCGTGTGCTCAAGAACCTGCAGCGGGTGATCGATGAGGAAATGCGAGCCCTCGGTGCCCAGGAGATCTATGCTCCCGTGGTGACCCCGGCCGAGATCTGGCGCCTGAGCGGGCGCCGCGACTGGATCCGCGAGCTGATCTTGTTCCAGGACCGCCACGGCCGGGAGATGGCCCTCTCGCCCACCCACGAGGAGGCCTTCGTGGAGGTGGTGCGCGGCTCCATCGCCTCCTACCGGGACCTGCCCCTGCTCCTCTACCAGTTCCAGATCAAGTTCCGCGACGAGGAGAAGCCCAAGGACGGCTTGGCCCGTACCCGTGAGATCTACATGCACGACGGCTACTCCTTCCATCGCACCTACCAGGAGCTGAACAACTTCTTCCCCAGGCTGTTCCGGGCCTACCGGCGGATATTCGAGCGCTGCGGCATCAAGACCTTGGCCGCCGAGGCCGGGGTGGGGTATATCGGCGGAGAGAAGTCCTTCGAGTTCCTGATGCCCGACGAGGGCGGGGACCACGCCCTGATCACCTGCGGCCGCTGCCAGTACAGCGCCAGCAAGGAGGTGGCCATCGGCGGCAAGGAGTACCTGCACGGCGAGCCCGCTCCCCTGCAGAAGGTGGAAACGCCGGACTGCTCCACCATGGACGCCCTGGCCGAGCGCCTGGGCGTGCCGAAGCGGCGGCTGGCCAAGACCCTGGCCTGCTCCACGGCCCAAGGCCTGGTCCTGGCCGTGGTGCGGGGCGACTACGAGCTGGCCCCGGAAAAGCTTTCCGCCTATCTGAAGGTGCCCGTGTTCGCCCTGGCCGGGGATGCGGAGCTTGCAGCCGCCGGCCTGGTGCCGGGCTACCTTTCGCCCATCGGCGCCCCGCCGGGCTTGAGGCTGGTAGTCGACGACGCGGTGGCCCGCTCGGCAAATCTAGTGTACGGGGCCAACGAATCGGGGTTCCACTGGCTCAATGGGAACTTCGGGCGTGATTATGACAGCCGCGACGTGACCGACATCTCCCTGACCCGCGATCAGAAGATCTGCCTGCAGTGCGGCGGGACGCTGCGCGAGATCCGCGCCGTGGAGGTCGGGCACATCTTCAAGCTTGGGGACTTCTACACTCGGACCATGAACCTGGCCTTCCGCGACGAGCGGGGCCGCTCCGCCTATCCCCAGATGGGCTGTTGGGGCATCGGCCTGGGCCGGCTGATGGACGCGGTGGTGCGCGCCAACCGCGACCAGCGCGGCATCCTCTGGCCGCCGGGCCTGGCCCCTTTCCAGGCCTACCTGATGGCCATCGGCCCATCGCTCGCCGTGAAGCGCACGGCCGAGGAGCTGGCCCGCCGGCTGGGGGATCGGGCGCTGTTCGACGACCGGCAGGAGTCGCCGGGGGTCAAGTTCACCGACGCCGACCTGCTGGGCATACC